>Ga0065704_10070206_pt1 | contig 82716 bp, 49 predicted proteins | sample SwiRhicommuniRL2_FD_59091 | JGI IMG/M metagenome (GOLD analysis project Ga0065704, IMG submission 59091) | Switchgrass rhizosphere bacterial communities from Rose Lake, Michigan, USA - RL2 v2 (version 2) | ecosystem: Host-associated > Plants > Roots > Rhizosphere > Soil | place: East Lansing, MI | reverse complement strand
ATTATATAAAAATATTATTTCGCTTGCTTTTTCATAGATTTAAATTCACTAAGAATAATTATCCATTTCTATTGAAGAAATATGAATAATATTTGAGATAGTGGATTTCAATACTACTAAAATCGCAATTTGAGGTATCGTGATAAGCTTTAAATAATAGAGATTCTTCTGTTGCTATTTCAAACGGAAAACAGCCGTTTAAATTCGATAATTTTATGTTAAAATATGAAACTAGAATCTAAAACAGTCCTTAGTTCTTTTTAGAACGATAATTTTCTATTAAATTTTTAATTGTATTAAATCCTTCTATATTTAAATGTTCTTTATTTTTAACTAATATTAAAACTTTATATCAATTTAAATAATCTAAATATTTTTTAGTTTTTATTTTATGTTTATTATAAAATAAACATATTTGATGAATTTTTCCGAAAGACTTAAAAAGTAGAGAGGACCAAGATAATTTTCCGTTTTGGGAATCTGTTAACTTACTGTTTAAAGTAGTAGAAGGTAAAATATAGTGGTAGAAGATTATTAAATAAGCCATAATTTTTCAATTTAGATCGTAAATAGCATGATAAAATGATAGTAGAAAAGAGAACGAACCTATGTATTATGCCTAATGTGGAGTATCTATTTATCTAGATACAGATTATATGATTTATGTAACTTAATTGTTTTCTCTTCTTCTACAAAGTTTAAATACTTAGGAGGTTTTTGTTTTATTGTTGTATGTTTAAAACTTGGACATATTTAAGAGAATAATCAGAACTACCGTGGAGATTGCTTCTAGAAGTACAATATACAACATTATTCAAACAGAAAAATTGAAGTGTTTTAGAACTAATAGATTTCTGGAGACCTTCAACTTCGGATGAAGCCTGACAATTTCTCTGACTTTCTGGGATTAAGACTACTCTATAATTTATATTGATCTTGTGATAATCCTGGCCTAAAGACTTAAAATTCTGGTGCAGATATTATAATTTAATTATTTATATACTATAAACTTCTAGACGTGTATTTTGGTTCCCAGTGAACTTTGTATGGAGCTTAGAGCCAACTTCATCTCTTTATTAGTGCTGCCAAATTTGGTGAATTCTTCAAATCTAACTATCTCACTGATCTTAGATCTTCTCAATGTTCACTTCTTTTTCTTAAAGTATTCTTGTAGTATAAAGGATAAAATTCATCCCTGGAATCAACATCACAAGGGTTCAACTTGGTGAGGTTTCCACTCAATTCCTGCTTGGAATCGTCTACTTTCAACATATAATTCTCGTCGAATTTATAAAATTGTAATAAGTTGTCACCATCAACATCGAGCGAGCCCACCAAAACGCCAGAATGAGAGTCCAAACAAATATCCACCAACGGCGAACTGACTTCAAATGTCTGCAAGTGTTTCACAGCATAATTTTCAGAGATTTCAAAGGTCAAAATACAATTTGTCTGTTCACAAGATACTATCAAAATCAACTTATCGTTAGACTTGTAAGTCAACAACTTGGAGACCGAGATTTCCATGATGGACGATTCAGTCATAAACCTTTCGCTCGGCAAATGGCTGTCGTTCAAGTATGGTTTGATCAAGTCTCGCAACTGTATCTTGCAGATTTCCTTGTTTTCGTACCATTTCCAGAGACAGAGGAAGTCGTCTCCACCACCAGAGATCAAAAGCTCGGGGTTGGACTGGGGAATATGCAATTCAGAAACATACTCACGATGGCCAAACAACCAATTCTTGACTACATATGACTTGGGATAGTTGGACACCTTGATATGTTCGTCTCTGTCACTGGTGAGGATGAATTTCTTGTTGTTGAACGGGACCACCAAAACCTCACTCAACATCGACACATGGCCGAGGATGGGTACCAACGACTTCTCGCTAACGGGCGGTTCGCTGTCGATTTTGATCGAGTAAACATCTCCAAACTTGTCGGCGACAACTATATCTGAGTCGTCGATACTTATGGAACACGGTCTTTTTGGAAAGACTTGACGTTTCATGAGTTCAAGACAGTTGGAGGACGAGAATTTGATTTCAAATATGATCACTGCTTTGTCACTGTCTGTGGTACAGATGAGATACTGCTCGTTGGCTGACAAGGTCAAAGATCTGATGTAGTTGAAGATGGGCGTTACGCCGGGAATAGGAGACGAGTTGGAGCTGGGGATAGAAATCTTGTCCTCTGAGGTGACAGGAATGGCATTTCCAGCGTTGTCTTTGATCTTCTTGTTCTCTTCGTTCTTTTTCTTCTTGTAGAACTGTTTCTTGGATGTGTCTGAGATATTGACGGTGTCGATCCAGTTTCCTACGACATTTCCAGAAGTCAAGTCGAAAACTTGTAGACGGTTTTTGACCGAAGTAAACAAATGAGTTCCGGCCTGGTTGGTTATGATAACTTGGAATGGATGTTTCATTTGCTGGTGTTGGAACTGGTTGGAGTAATGGAATTGTTTTATTCTCGATGAGATCACGTGCGAGAAAACGTCAGAGAAAACGACTTAGAGAGACAGAAATGACAAAGAAACGAGAATCAAAAACGACAGAGTACATGACAGAGTAAACAAATCGGGCATACTAAAAGCACAAGTGACGTTTTCAAAACACATTGAGAAGGCAAAAGACTTTAGATCTAATATTGGAGAGATGTAACAGGAAGGATTCGGTAAGTTCTAATAGGTTTACGACAAATATTAATGGTAAATGCACGACTATAGTGGCTGCGAAAAGTTCTAATCACAAGAGATGGACTTGGCCGACTGATCTCAATTAAACTGCCGTATAGTTTATAAGGCGAGCTGTTGTATCAACAGTGCTATTTATTGAGATGCCGTTATTTGAGCCCTTTAGAATATCACTATTAATAATGCATTCCTCAATTGAAGGATATCACCGTGATACTCTCATAAATTAAGCTAACTTTTCTATCAGACTACGATATCTTTATAGAAATATACCTAAATTCCATGGTTTCCCTCGTAAATCCGGCTAGAATGTTCTCTAGCATGAATTAGATGCATATTCTTTTAATCGGCAGCATTTTCTAGGGTTAAATATGATTCGTGATTCCCTGGAAGTGATGTCAGCCAGCTCAATTTTGTTGGTTCTTCTCTGAATATCATAAATATACCGTGAACCATGAAATTCTCGTACTCATCAGCTATTATCCGGACTATTTACCTCATATTTTGTCTGAGGATTTCAAGTGACTAAATGATTTCATTCGAATGCAGCTAGATTTTAGTCATGAGAGAGTGGCCCCGAGAAATATAATAGTGTAGGTCATTAACTAAAGTGATAGTGAATGCTCATCCCATGCAGTTCAGTGCCTAAGCGCTCAAATTAGAACATCGTTACTTCTTCTTAAAGCCCCATCCTGAAGTCCAGCTTGCTTTTTTTGCATTGGCAGCTTGTTGTGGTGTATTGCTAACATTTTCAAACCCCTCAACTTCTTCGCTGATTGGATCACTATCAGAATTCGATTTATGTGCTAAAGGAGGTAGTTTCGTCATCGGAAATGAAGCGACTGGATCCTTTGTTGATGAGTTTGAAGAAGGCAAACCATCTGTGTTAGAGTCCTTGGAAGTATCTTTTTTCTCCTCGTCGTCCTCATTTTCGATAAATCTATGTGACTTTATTGGATCATTTTTGCTGTCAACATCTAAGTTTGGTCCTTTGAACTTAAAGCCATTGAAAAAGTTGGAAATATTCTTGTAGGCTTGACTTTCATCCGGCAAATCAATTCCTAAATGCTTTGGGTCTATGAAATTGAAAATGAATTCGTCAGCCATAATATGCCAAATCTTAAAGTTGTTAGTCAACTTCCAACTTTCAATGAATTTTTTGTTGAAGAATGAGATGTCAAAACTTGTATCTTTGTCACTAAATCCTGGTGGTGGTTGATGGAACTTTTCGACATACTGGGAATATCTCATGGTCGAGATTAACGATGTGAGGTAATCTTCAAACTGATATCTTATATAATCATCGTTACCAATGAATTCGTCGTTCAGTGTACTGATGTTTCCAACAAGATTATTAATGAACTTTTTATCATAATGACTTAGGACCAAATCCTCGACTTTGCCGCATGGAAATGTCACTTCATTTGTGTCTAGGTTGATAACCAAATCAACTGCAAATTTCTCTGCTTGGTTTACAAATAATAGATTCGAACATCCAATCATATAACTCTTAACAGAGAGTTCATCTAGCTGTTGAAGAGGAAGATATGGGTTCCAAAACGAGTTCTTGGTGTTGAAAATTTGCAAAGGCAAGCCGAAAAATCGCAACATTGATTTGCGGTTGTTTGTATTTAGAGAACTTGGTTTGGAAAGTGGCCCATTAGTTTCAATGTAGTCGATTAATGGACACCCCGAGTTATTCAAGTTGTTGATGAGGTTTGGGATCAAACTTATTAGATTGTTCTGAAACTGTGTCAACATTTCCAAGTTATTATTCGAGAAGATAAGAATCTTTTTGTCAAGTAGGAGAGCTTTGAATATAATTAAAAAGCTAGACTTGAATTTCAATATAGAGTTTTTGAGGTTAAGATTAATAAAAAACTCTTCTTCTTCTTTGGCCTTGTCAGTTTTTTCCACTTCTTCTATATCATCCACAAGTTTGAAATTTGTGTTCAAATTCTCAAACAAGTTTTCAAGCAATTCGAAGTTGGTGAAATTATCCTGTTGGAAATAACTTTTGGTAATGATGGACAACTTTTCTTTGATTTTAGTGAAAATTGGTTGTTTCCGTGATATGATGACTACGGCTTTTTGCACAATAGATCTCGTTATGTCTTTATTGCGATCGCGTTCTTCTTGAGAAAGGTCGCTGGTTTTCACTTGCCTCACACAAGAACATCCAAACAATGTCTTGAGGTTACGAGGATCTCCTTGGAATATGTTTAAATCATGGAGGTCATCGATGGACGTGTTGGATTTGAAATCATACACCAAGTTGAAATTAGAAAATGTCTCCTCGAAAAGATGTGACCCATCTGGGAGTGCTTGGAATGGTAAGTTTTTGAATATCTGCGCCGTGTATTCTGGATGATAGTTGGATTTCCACCATTGAACTTCTGGTCCTCTCAGATGATGGAAATCTACTAGTCCAATTGCAAAGATCATATCATCCGTAGCAGAGAGATTGGTATGATTGACTATCGGAGATATTGGAAGGTTTTTGATTTGAATCGGCTTCTCGGCCGTTCTGTCTCTATCAGATTTAGAATCGATAGTGATATTTGAACGTCGTTTCTCTTTATCTGCCTCTCTTTCTTTTTCATTTGAATATGAAAACCTCTTTTCACGTTGAGCACTTCCCAACCGTATAGGTCTGAATTGGAATTCCTCTGGCTTTGCTGGCGCTGATATTCCTGACAACAGTCGACGGTTTGATCTGGGAGAGTGTCCTCCAAGAGACGAAACAGAAGAAGTCGTAGATACTGACGATGTTGACGAGCGATTTTCACGATTTTCATGTCGTTTTGCTAATCGTATTGGTTTTATGTAGTCTTCGTTATCCAACGAGGAGTTGTGCTTGGGAGCGTGCTTACTTGGAGAGGATATTCCTTCGCTCCAGTTACTCGCTTCCTTGGTGGGAGTTTCGATACCCAATCCTATGACATTATGAGTGTCGTCAGGATTAATGTCGTCACTCATGGAAGAAGTGCGCCGTGATAGTTGTAGCAAGTAAGTAATATCTAAGAAGCTGGTTATGTGATTATGATTAGATCTCGCTTGAGGTTTTGGGATGCGCACGACTGGGTGCAAATAGAAGAATAGAGGCTATTCACTAAGTAAATAGCTCTCTGAAACTACAGAATTGCGGGCTGCTATATAGTTAAGGGTATACATAAGAGTATCCTTGGTTAAAGAGCTTTCTTGGCTGAATATAAATACACATAAAAATATAAATAAAGATTTTAAATGTATCAATGATTTATATATGTTGAAGAAAAGTTTCCCAAGACCAAGAACTTATGATTAGATATGTAAGTAGATTAGACAGTGGAATATAGACTAAGGACCCAAGTTAGATTCTCTAAATATAGGCTAAATAGCTGTCAATTACAAAAGATTGTTGAGAATTAAATCTGTTGCAAAGGGAACCAACAAATACTTGATTGAAAAGTTTGCTTATTTCTGATGTAATAATTCACACCTTTAATATATATTTGCTTTGTTGATATCAATTGATCTCTATCTACGTAAAATCAACTTTTATGAAATTCTTATATTCAAAAGTTTCTCTTAATTTTGCATTTTTACTTAAATTTTGCACCCAAATCAAAATGGAAACACCCTAAAACTATCGAAGCTCCACTAATTATTAAGCTTTACCCTTATTTATCACAACATTCTATCTCTCCAACACCTCAAATATTGTTTCTATTACTATTCACAGAAAGGTTTCCAATCTTAGAAGTGAAATAACAAATTACACAAAACCGAGTAGTATATGGAACTTTAGCCAAAATGATAGCGGAAACTGTAGTGCCCATTCGGAAAGTTTCAAATTGTTACTCTGTAAGGTCCTAGTATAAATCTAGAAGATTCTGTTAGTCAATCTAACTATTTTAGTTGCTAGCTTGCGGCCGTTGTTCCCAATTCTTCATTTTTACATCATTGATTTCATTAGGGCGCAAAAAAAGATGGGAATTCTGTTTTGATATGATCCATACTACATTAGAAAAGTTTATTAAATATTCAGACTCTTCTGCGGTGTCTGGACAGCCATCAGTGACTTCACAAAATCTATTTAATGAGAGTAACTTAAATATCCCCAATTGAGAATCAACTAGATTTAATAAATATAGCTATTTAATAAATAATATTGAATATACAATATATGTATAACTTATACACCCACTCAGTTGATTGGAATAATGTAGATAAGCTCCATATCATCAAAGATAATCGGTATATTATAATAGATCATATATTATCTTTGATACCCCCGAAATGATAACTTTCATGAATACTAGAATAGATATTTTAGTACCACAAGGAGTATTATAAAAATTTAAATCTACCAAGCCAAGCATGAAGGACACGCTTCTTTTCCAGCATAAGTACCTTCTTTTCCCAGCCTAATTACCTTCTTTTTCCGTGAATTTGAACCTTTTCCATAATGGGTGCAAAATCATATCTATCGCGGTATCGATGTTTCCGAGGTGTAGATTCGCATGGAAATCTCCGAGATTGAACAACTTTAATAGTTCAGTTCTCGTAACAAGCAATAGAATCAATAAATATCATGTTAACTGAAGGAGGTGAATTTCCCCAAGGAGTTGTGTTCACACACATACCAATTGATTTGGCAGCCACTAAAGATCAACTAAATCCGTTATCATGTGCCATCCCTACAGGATTGAAGTTGGACAAGTTGTTTGAGGAATTAAAGGAAACCGCAGCTCTGAATGTCTTGATTGTATCCGTTCCAGGAGCTTTCACTCCAACGTGTACTGAGAACCATATTCCTCCCTACTTGAACAATTTGACTAAGTTGAAGGACCATAGAATTGGTGCTGTGATCTTTATTAGTGCGAACGATGCCTTTGTATTGAACGCATGGGGGAAGTTGTTGATCCAGGAAGCAACTTTAGGGAACGGCGAGTTTCCTAAGGTCTATTTTGCTAGTGATCCTAACGCTGAATTTAGCAAGAATAATGACTTGTCTGTAGACGTTACCAGTAGAGGGATGGGAATCAGAACTGCGAGATATGCTTTGATTGTGGATGGAAATGGCAGAAAGGTCAAATATGTAGGAAAGGAAGTTGAAAAGGTCGTCAATTTTAGTGGTTTGGATGCTGTTTTAGCGAAGTTGTAAGATCTGCTGGTTAGTAATCACGCATCAGAGCTTAATTGGGTTTATTAAACGAAACCACCATCTCAGGGACATATTTTGTCGACACTATCAAGAATGAAACTTCCACAAGTTTCTTCCTTTAAATTTATAGATGATTAGATTTCTAATAAATATATTCTAGTACAATAATTATATACTTAATATGGGTATCTACAGTAACAGATATTTTAGAAGACAAAGATATTCAACTTTTCTTTTCGAGATTCTTTCTGTTCAGAGGCATAATTGTGTGAATTCTATGAGGTTCGAAATATTTGCCGTCAATTAGTGACAATTTAGAGCTTTTGCTACAAACCCACAAAGATTCTTAGAATTCATGACGTCTCGGATATCCCCAGCAACAACCGTTATTAAATGTGTCAAAAACTGACAATTAGTGGGATTTTTCACAGTATTGGGACATTTGATATTTCCAGTGGGCGAACTTTGAAAATGCGGATTTATCTCCGAACAATCTTAAAACTCGTCATATTGCATAGCAATCATCACAACTATCTTTCCATATCATCATCAGACTTTGCCCCTGAATTTCAATGGCTAAAATGAGTTGATAGCAGTTCAATTGAGGTTTCAGAATTGAAATAAAATTAATTATTGCGGCAAAGATGTTATATATTGTCCATTTGGGCTCTTTAATTCATTCACATAATTGTTGGCAAGACCAACCAATTTATATTTTTGATACTCGTAAATACAACTAGAAAGACATTTTAACGGACGAAACTGAATTCTGTCAATGTAGCCACCAACTTCTATTCAGCCACCTTATTTATGATAAAACTTAAACTAGATCAGGCATAACGTCGTAACAATCATGTAAATCACTCGAGGCAACGTACGAAAGATTTGCGACAAATTTTGCGCCAGATAAATTCACTCATAACTAAGTCATAACTCATCAATTGATTTATAATTCACCAGAGGCTTCAATGGTAATCTTAGTAGCTGGGGAGCCAGATGGAGTACCGTAACCTTCAATGGTCTTGACGATGTCTAAACCTTCGACGACTTCACCGAAAACAACGTGCTTACCATCTAACCATGGACAAGTAACAGTGGTGATGAAAAATTGGGAACCGTTGGTGTTTGGACCAGCGTTAGCCATTGACAATAAACCAGGTCTTTCGTGCTTCTTGGCGAAGTTTTCGTCAGCAAACTTTTCACCGTAGATAGACTTACCACCGGTACCGTTACCTCTGGTAAAGTCACCACCTTGCAACATGAATTGAGGGATGATTCTGTGGAAAGAAGATCCAGCGTAACCGAATCCCTTTTCACCAGTACATAAAGCTCTGAAGTTTTCAGCAGTCTTTGGGACTACGTCATTGTATAATTTGAAGGTAATTCTACCTAATTTAGAGCCGTTAGCGGTGATATCGAAGTAAACTTGAGACATATTGTGTTGTGGTTGTCGTAAAGAAGATGGTTGGATTTTTTTTCAAATATATATGGAGAATGGATTGAGAACGTTGGGAAGAAGGTCGTGTCGCAGTGAAAGGGAGTGAAATGTTCCATTAGGTTCTACGAATGTATAAGTGCCATGTGAGTTTTCGCACGTGCAATTCTTGCGCACCCTCCAATTATCACAGAGCTGAGACCATGAGGACTTGTTCGTTTACATCGAGTAATGTCGTCCACTAAACCTAGAAGCAAGAGTTTGTTCTGGCTGGCCAATTATGATACTAAAACACCATGATCCATAGATATCTAGAAAGCAATCGTATCCAGTTTTAGACCCTTCCAGTTATCGATTTCAACCAACTCATGAATTCTTTTCTTTTGTAGTTTGCACTCCCATCTAATCCACGTTTTGGCTGTGACGTCAGATGTGGAGACTCACACATTTTCTAGTCTCTAATTCTTCTGCCAGACTGGCTTCACGGGCCAAAGTAAAACGCCTTTGCAGAATAGAGGCGAGGTAAATATTAGGGGAAGTTCGACACCGCAAATTAGGAAGTTTAGGTGGTCTAATGAAAATGTGGCCGTGCGAACATGAATAGCACCATTCGTGAAAATAGTGGATGCCAGAGTCGGTGGGTTGTGGTCCGTTGTGGTGATTAAGAATCATATTCATTGGAAAACATTCTCACCAACTTATTCAACTTAATTGGAAATACCTCCGAATACAATTCATTTTTGCCATATGTAATTAAATGAATAGTGATATTTGGAATGAATAGTGATATCTGGGAACCGGAACAATTTGGGAGATGTAGTTTGGTGTCTTCTTTTCATTTACTCATTCGTAGACTGATCACTAAACCAAGAATCTCACTCGATGGTTAATTTATCAAACCACTAACCTTTTTATCCCAGGAAGAAACGTCACTCGATAGAGTGAGATTTTCAAAATTTCGGTGGAGTGATCTTGTCAAAAGTTGAATGATAGTTGACTCTAAATATGACACAATTAAGGTGTAAATGAAGGCGATGTTCTTGAATGTCGTATCGTATGATGTACAAAATTGTATACGCCAGACACTTCGTTCAACAACGTACTTTGGGAAGTCTCCATGAATGTGTATTTTAAAATTTCTCCGACGGTTCCCTTATAAAAATAAGCTTCAAACTCTGTACAATACTAGATGCTGGAGCCAAGTTGTGATTATACCTTAGGTAGTTACCATAGTCTAAAGGAATTTTAAATCAAAATTCTATCTAAATCCTTCATATTATTTCTTGTTTCATACCAGATTTTGCAGCCAATGGTTGCAAAATATGGCAAATTTCGCTCTGAGAGACACCAGTGGTTGACTCTAGTTTTATTATTATCACATCTCGGATGAATATATTTAATGATCTTTGACTAGAGATTTCTTTGTGCTTTCCTGTTATCTACTAAAACTGTCGTATGTGAGTGACAGTTTTTTTCTAAATCGAGCTAATGAACGTGAATCACTATTAATGAAAGGGACTTGCAAGAGTTCTTTTATACAAGAGAAGACGGAGAAATGGATTATTTAATCCAAATTTTGATTAAATGTGATCCAAAACTGAGAATTTAGTTTAATCAAGCCACTATTCTCTTCTTGGACACATCTTGCTGATCAGATACCTCTCAATATTCAGTACTTCCTTTATATCGGGAGCTCGATATTAAGGTCTTTTTTTGGTTGCATTAAAATCTCAAGTAATTTTTTTTTCTTTCTCTCGTAGATTAGTAACTAATATTTCAACAGTAGAGACGAAAATGCCCATTTCATGTCACACGACAATCTTAAGTGCCTAAATATAATTATAATTGAGGTTCCAATCTGGTTGGGGCTTATAGTATTTTGTAAACCTTGAAATTAGGCAAGAACTGGAGAATAATCTGCCTTTACCAAGTCACAAAATGTTTCCATGATACAACAGAGATTTCACTAGAATTACTCCGTTAGCCTCCAGTAGATTCACTAAAACAAGGTTCCATTTTCTGAGTCCCGTCGCCCATTCTAATAACATGCACATAACCAACTATTTCAGGATTACAAGCATTGGAGGCAGTAAAATAGGAATGGTAGGTGGTAAAGAGGCTTTAAGCTTTGGCGAGATCTATAAATAGACTGTCGAGATTCGTGGATTCATGAGTTCTACGGATTCAAAATGTTCTACATAACTACCTCTACTGATATCAATAAATCTAATGAATTGTGTGTAACGTTATACTGGATGATACTGAAGATAAGACCCCACCCTACGTTTGCCAAGACGTATCTTGGCTCATCACAAATTCATTTTAGGGATTCGAAATGCCTATATCGGTTTGAAGCCTGATGCGTTATGGATGCTTTGTCCATAACGGGATATACGGGCAACTGTTCTCCCGAAATTCAGCCAATCAAGAATGGGAAAATTGTAGTTTATTTTTAGGTTGCAATACTCCGTTTTTAGCTCGGAGAACAAAATGTCGCGTTTCACAGCGTGGGCAACTTTAATACTTGAGCAGGTATCATTACGACAGGTTCAAGAAAGATGGGAGAAAAAACCGTCTAAAAGAATCTGTCTTAAATTCTCAATTTGTAAATTCACACTATTGATCACATACAGCATTGCATAATATGTAGATAAATCCGGCAGAGTCTGCGTCTTATCAAAACGAGTGACAATAAAATACATTTCCATTTAGGAAATAGATTCATCTCGTTGATTCAATTGCTGCTTCCAGCTAATACTTAATGCTTTTCCGGGATATTGTACAAATTCTAACAGTGTTCTTTAATAATATTGTTTTGTCAAGCTACAACTATATTATTGTCGAAAGAAGCACGTACTCTCCTGTATGTAGTTTACGACATTTTATTTTTGAATTTACTCAAAAGTATCTTACACTACTGCCCGCATTTGAGCAATTTCCGATACACACCTCGTAATTCTGCGCTATTTTTTTGACAGGTAGCCATCGCCACATCCATGAAATGATCAGGAGTGATCACACGCAACGCGTTTTCAATAAACAATAAAATGGTGTTAGAGAGAGAACTCGAGATCAGGCTTGAATTAGGGAGAGGAGCTTGAATCTGACGAAAGTGATAACGGAGAAAGAGATATGAAATGAGGTTGGTGAAAATTGAATGTAACAAAAACGAATCCTTCCGAAAGTTTATTGTTTTAGCGTGGGTGACTATATTTTATGTACACTATTTTGTGATTTAATGTCGCACCTCTAGTATCCGAAGTTAGTTGAGTAATTAATTACGCAATCGCTCCTATATTAGTCACCCACATGGTAATTATTTATAGTCTTACAAATTAACTAGTACACATACTATTCTTAATATATTTCGTCTCACGCATGATAAAATTAATAGAAATCTCTTAATAAAGCCCCTCCATTGTCAAGCATAATAACTTTGAAGCAGTGAAAAATGCCGTTATTGGACAACTCTTTCAGAAACACACTTTGTGCGTCTTCGAAAATATAATGAGCCCAGCGCCGATGGTTGCAAAGGCGCAGCCTCAACGATTCTTTACCACGCAAGTATTGAAGTACGATTGAAGCTTGAAGTAATTAGCATATGTGCAAGTATTCTCTACTACCAATCAACCTCTACTCACATACTCACGTATCATGATATTGGAGATCCTGCGCTACAATATTGGGCAGCGGAATTGTTTTTTTTTGAATACAAAATCTATAAAAGCTTGTGATCGATTAATCGTAAAACGTTACGTTTTTAGAAGATACGTCGACTTAGTCTAAAATATGTAGAGTTATTGAGTTATTGGCCTAAGCTACAAATGTGCTACGAACTACTCAACCTCGGGTGTGTCTATAAGGTTGTACAAATGTGACATTAATTGGGAAGGTTTACCCTTTTTTGATAGCTTTCGAAATTGCCATTTTATACAGTGCTGCGTTTTTTATCTGCAAAGGTACGACTTTCGGATACGAGAGGTGCGACATTTACTAGGCTGATATTACACGTACAGATCGTTATTTATAGTTGAAATCTCTCTATATATATATATATATCGCAAATGGCACTTCGATCTTTATTTGATTGACGTTTTATTTTTCTCTAAGTTTAAAACGTGGGCTTTGCGGAAACATTGCCTAGTTATTCAGAATAAATTGTTAATAGGCATCAACGTGTTTGATCGGATACCAGAATTAGTACAGTGATCATAACTTCCAATTAACTAAGGAAGAACCCATAATTACTCGGTTCCTCGTTCTATATTTCATTATTTCTACCAAGCTTTGCATCGAAATCTCGACTAGATCTATCTATAAAGGTATATCCCACTTTCATTAAAATACAATTTCGTTATATTGTACCTCGCCACCTCATTATCTTCTCCTTTGCCAATACTTTTAATACCTACCGATTTTTGGTATTCATTCTTAAACTCACACAATGAACGACTTATCTCCTATAACATATAACAGATATATAAAGTTCGTTGACCTTCATTTATGTCAATATCTTCATCACCCGATTTTCAATTGTGGAGTAATCTTTTTGCTAACATGCATTATCCAATATTCATCTTTCCCTTACTTAATGGATTCTGAAGGCTTTTTATTCGTGGAGGACTACTATTTTGATATCATTTCTATGTGTCTAAACTTGTTATTTATTGTGAGGTTCCAGATATATATCAAGTTTCCGATATTTGTTGAAGTCTTGCTTTTTATTGGACAAAATTTGGGATGTTACTACTTGTTATTCAATGAAGTAAGTATCATAAATGAAGACACTAATTTGGGATTAAAAATTTGTTTATTAGCACAAATTTTGTTTCCATATTTATTGTTGATTATGAATATTTTGGACCTCATAACTACGAAAAAACACAACATAGGAGAAGAGAAAGTATCCAGTAAATACTTCGATGAACCTTCCGAAGTTGCGAGAAATAGCGATTCAAATATAGTATCTGAGATTCCTATAACAGATGAACGTGAATCAGAGAAGTCAAAAATTCCAATTAAATTTGCATCCAAGTCTGATCAGGACTATAACAACGAAAAAAATTCATTAGATTCAAGTATCCATACTACAAGTACGGTGACTACCAAAACTTCCAACCCGTTATGTGCACAAACCCTGAAACTGCCTCTTTTCAACAGAATCACAACCCTTTTATGCAAATATTCTGGGAGTTCCAAATCATCCCGTACCAAATCTCATTCTCCTTTTCATCACTTCATTCAAGATTGTAATAACAACTACCTTCCAATTTTCATTTCTCACTCGTTTCTTCTTGTAAACGATAACTTTGCATTCTACACGGAGTCATCATACTTTCCTCCATCGCTTATCTACAAGCTAGCCCAATATTCTTTGAAAATTTATTGCATCTACCAATTTATCCTCTACGAAGTTGCCTCAATATTTTATGGTATAGAAGATATCACTGACTATTCGATTTTCTATGTGTTTGATTCTTACAATAGTGAAAAGACGACTAGAGTCACAAGTTATGCATGCAAAAACTTGATCTTGGTTTGCACTTGCATGTTGGTATTGCTTGTTGACGTAGCATATATTTACAAGTGTTATTCTTTCTGAGGCAGTAACATGGAAATTATCTTTGGTTTGGATAGGATGGTATGTCAAGTCATTGCAATCGGATCCATCGCGTAACCCGGAGTACTATTTGTACATCAGATTTAGATTGCTGATAAATTCTATATATAAAATCTCCATAGAAGAAATTAACGATTCAAAATGAAGTTACTGGCTCTGTTATTTTGACTTGTGCTTTCTCTCGAAGTCAGGCCTTTCCACTCATAACATCCTAGAGATATGCCATCATCCCTTCTGTAATAAAATACATTAAATATCTAAAAGGTCAAACAATAAATTAAAGCTGTACCAACTTGATGTAGAATTCTAATTATAATGGTAATTAATCTGAGGACCATGTAATAGAAACAGAGGGCATGTTATTTCGGTATGCAATTATTGCCCTATCAAACTATTTTGAAATTCAAGTTGAAAAGAGATCCCCTGCAAAAGTTATACACTGTAGAATGAGATTTCACAGTACAGTTGCTATCTGCTCATTTGCAGAAACGCTTTCAGCTTCAGATGATTTCATTTATTCAGTTTATTCAACAAATAAAAATGACTTACAGCCACTTTCTGTCTTCCATGGTTCTCCCAAATATTGAATTAGCCGCAACTAATTATAAAAATGTCGAATTTTTTTCATCCAAATGGTAAAACAAATGGAATTTTAAGCAATTTTGCAAATACGCAGCTTTAGATTATTTTTAGAATGGCAGACTGAAAAATTATCAGGTCAGAAGCTTTGGATTCGGCGAAGTCAAAGCCTCTTCTTGCGGATAATTGAAATCATACTCACAAGGTGGCTACGGAACAGTCACATATTGTAATTTGCATTACTCAGAAATATGTTCCTTGCCATATTCTGCAAATAGATACTGAGAATATTTGGCCAATTCTTTGGATATCTTGACCCTTGGCAGGTGAGACAAAAGTGAATTTTCGTTTTGTGAGTCTAGGTTGTCAGTTTGCAGTTGATCAGGAAGAGACATCTGCAGTTCATCAAAGGAATGCTGTGTTCCATCTATTTGTGATGAATCGAAAAATGATTGCCCGTCTGAAACCTGTGTGTCTACCTGTGAAGTCAGTTGAGTACTTAATTGTGACAATTGTGGATCTATTTGCAGACTTTTCAGCGCCTCTGCTCCAAAAAACTGTGAGTCTATTTGCGATAGCTGTGTATCAGGAATTTGTGACTTTTGCAGTCTCGTTTTCTGCTCCTCTATTATCTTCTCTATATTATGCGATTCTTCAGGATCAAGTGATTCCAACAGAAAGAGTATCTCTCCAGCATCTGACATTTCCAATTCACGACTTCTCTTCTCAGATTCCTCAAAGAATTGGCGAACATCACCATGATTTTGTTTTGCTTGATCCTTCCAATACTTCAAGACTTCTTCGCCTTCTTCAACGCTGTAGATATGGTTTACAAGTCTGTCACAATTTTCAGTGGCATACATCGTCAACAATCCTCTTTCGTGCATCCTTGAGTCGTAACCATCAGCTTTTTCCAACCGTTTTGTCTCCACTTCGTTCATCTCCTCTTCCAACAAGTCCCAATCTGGCCCATGGTCGTCAGAATCAGCACGATGGGGCTTTTGGTACATTTGCAGTATGTGAATTACATTTGATTCAGTTTTGACTTCTTCCTGTTGGAAGGGTGAGTCATATTGAATCTTCGGAGTATATTTTTTCCATTTCATGTATGGATGATACGTTTCATCGTCAGGAAATCTCCACAGTCGTACTTTCTTTTCAGCTTCATCTTCCCCTAGCATTATGTCATTGGGGCCCTTTATCTCTACTAGCAACCTTGGCTTGATTCTTGATAAATATGTAACCTTGTTGAAGTACATTTCAGGATCATTATACCCTAATGCACTAATAGCACGATCGACGGCTAGTTTGTCAATCTCATCTGCTTCACCTTCAACAAATTTTGCCAGAGCTATTATGCGATACATTATTTTACGTAGTACCTGAACTACCAAGTCCTCTAAAAACACCGTTGTTCGGAAATCAAGCCTGATGAGCGACGGGCCCAGTCGATAATATTCAGTGATACCATTCTTAACAAACAAATTCTTGGACAACAGAGTTAGCTCGTTCCCATGAAATAAAGTATGGTCTCCCTCGGCGTATTGCTGTGCTGCCTTGATGAAATATCTTCCCTTGTCAATTACTGAGAATCGTTCTCTCAACCCAATGAGACGACTTTGTTCCTCTTCAAATTTAATCATAGTTTCGCTGACTTCATAAGCAATAGGAAGCTCTTCGTAGCGTAAAAGTTTCAGACGAATTCGACGAAGCCGTATCTCACGTTTACTCTTGTGTCCACCTTCAACTACTTTATACTTGAATGTCTTTCTAGTATAAGTTTGCTTTATCCGGCGCAATTCTTGATCAAGTAAATTATAATAAGCCAAGATCTCGATTGTAGACTTTGTAGGTATTTTGCTTTGAATCAAATCAACTTGGTGAATCGAATACCTTCCAAGAAACGTGAAGAATTTGTCCTTCTCCTGGCTAGTCCATCTGGACCCGGGACCCGAAAAGGTCTTTCCGACGTAAACTTTTCCATCATGAGTATTTCTCGATGGTTTCAACCATTTACTCTCTAGACTCAATCCATCAATTGTATCCACGACATGACGGTTATAGAAGTTAACATAGTTGACATTTCCACGAAAGTGTCTTTTGGACTGAATTATAGGATCCAATTGTTTTGTTTCAAGATGTTTTGGAAATCCGTTATCCCACGAATCATTGTCTTGAACCATACCAGTTGGCAGTTGATTTAGACCCTCTGGTTCTGTCATTGTCAGATCTTCTGTGAAGGCATAAAATCCAGAAAGCGTGCGATGTATCAATTTTTCATTTTTTCTCTTTTCATCGTAGTGGGACGTAATTTCTTTAGTATTTTTGTCAACAAAACGACAAACAATTTTTCAAATAGTCTTGGGCTTTATAGATTAAATTGAAATTTGTAGCATTCTTAGAAAATTCTTCAACAACAGACTCTTATACCTTAAGATTCGTATTCATGATTAATCTGTACTGCTACCCTGCATTAATTTTGTAGACTATTTGATACGTGAGTCGTGTCTAAAGAATTATTTACAGTTAAATAGCTCACTCAGTTTTCAAAGTCTCGGTAATATTTCAAAGTCCTCACTGATCTTCCTCAAAATAGTGAGCATTTTTAAACCCTTTTCAAGTAGCGAGTAAGTACGCTCAGTCAGTAATCTCACCTTTATCGTGATATATTAAGAGTAACTTCCTAAAGCATATAGAAAAACTGCGCTTAGTGCAAAGGGTAAAGTGGTGAATGACATAATCCGTTTGTAGAAGTCAAAAATCATTTAATATTCGTAGCTAAACAAAAAGCTATAGCCAGCTCCTAGAGGAAAAGGACTGTATTGCAGCAAATTGGATGAATAATAATTCCAGCACTTTTCCCCTAATTTTATACAGGAATTCGTTGAGTAGTGTTGGATTACATCATAAATACGTTATCTCAAATCATTTTAAATTACTTCATTTTCTAACAATGTTTCTAAACTAGGCAGCGACATTTTCTTGTATTTGATCATTTAGCAACTCATTGGTTCTTGTTGAACGTTTCCAAATTTGCTTATCTCCATAATTTCCTAAAATAGACTGCTAGTGATAACATCACAATTATTTTATTTGAACAGGCTGTGTTGTTGGTTTATCGAAAATCCTTTCTAGATTTCTCCTAGATTAGTATACAGAACTAAAATTAGGATTCCTGTGATGTTTGAAGCTGTTATTGCGAAACTTGAAATAATTGAGTAAATCAGGTATATATTTGTTATTAGGAGGGACATACTTAAATTGCCACAAAAATTAGTTAGATCACATTAACCAATCCTCTTCCTGTTCTAGAAGGGTTTTTTGATAAATATCTCGTTAGTTAGCCTAGTATCGCCAAATTACACACATTATACCACTTTCATTCGACGGATCTAATAGTTGATTGTGTCGGCTGGCAAGCTAGTACATAAGATTCTTGAAAGATTCTGTAGCTACGATTACAAGCTCAGATCCAAAGTGAAACAAGATTTTGTTTCCTTTGTACTCTCCCGTTGTAAGAAGATGGTTTTATTTTTCAAAGTCCAATGCGTGTTAGATCTGTGTTTATTTATAATGGAACAATTTATATAAATTCCAAGCATATTAATTGCATACGGTATCTTCCTACAATACTACCGCTGTATGGAAGCTTTCGTATAGTGAGTATTAAATATTAAAATTACATTATTACAAAAATTTCATATAACATCATTCATAATGGATCAGGGTGTCGATATTATATCTTGCAAGGATCAGAAATGGACATGAAAATCAATTAACAGCAGTATGTAAGAGCGCTGTGGCCATAAAATCCCCACACACCTAGAGAGTCAGGCATAATGTTTTATCATATAATCCAAACAGGTCCTAGCCATGTCACAAATATCTATGGGTCACTCTCATTGATTCTGACTAAGGGTTTTCATATCTGAACTATGAAATTTTGATAATATTTCTCAGACTCTGGTGAGTTTGTTGACTACTCTGCTTTTGTTCAGTGACATTTTCAAACGATTGAAAATTTCGATATTCACAATGCCTATATTACAATATTTGGAGGGAAATTTATTAGCCCTTCATCAGTTTGATCATATTTTTAGTTCTCTGATCTTCAGAAAGATGTTCGAGTCATTATTTGTATGTTATCATCACATAAGGCTGGAAGTATTTGTTTGTTGAGTATATGTTTTGTAGAACCTTTCGAAAATCCGTGATTCTCTTACTTACCAGCCGTATTGATCGACTATCCCTCCTCCTGATTTCTTGATCTTTGTTGGACCAGTTCCTACACCTCACAACTTCTTCATATCATTCATAACTTCATTCAACTTTCCATTTTCTTCTTCAACCTCATAATCCGTATCTTCCCACTCACTTTCATCAATTTCTTCATTGTTGTCTCTAGAATTACCATATTGAAATAACTCTGGTAAGAATGGCTTCGGTATATCTTCGATAATTTCTTGTTTGTCATAATAAATCTCCACATACTCCTCAGGAACCAAACCATTCTCACCTGATTCTGGATCCTCGGCAACGAGCCATCCTTGGCCATGACGGTAAGAGATCCAAATTATTTGTCCTTCGGTTAAACCAACTTCGTTGTCATTTTCTGGGGTGAAATCAAAGAGAGCTATGGCCTTTCGATTGATTTCGTCGTCATCATTTGTAGATAGCTCTGTCTGAGTTGTTATGCCTGCTAAGTCTTCTTCCTCGTAGTCATCTTCGGATTCCAGGGTACTCATTCCTGCAATATCTATCCCATCATACATATATTCTTTGGAGAACGTACCATTTCGTAAGGGATGATCATTTTCGTAGCCAAAATCTTTGATGCTTGTGTTGGGAGGGAAAAGGGAATGAAATTTTCGTGACATTGTAGTATTTTTAGGTGGTTTATGTGTTAACGCTAGCGAATGGTAATGACGAGGCCTTTGATTGGTTATAGTGAATTGTGAAAATTAGTCAAGTTTAACGTCACAATCGCAATGTGTGTCCAATACCTTTGGTTGTTGGTATATCTTATACCACTAGTGAGTTATGAAAGGCTTCTAAACGTATGGTGACCTATAAATAAACCAGGTTGAGAAACTACCTTTTGCGTAAGGAATCAAGCCTGTAATAAATTCTTCAATTAGTGCCTGAAAGATATCGGTCTAATTCACTTTTGTCTATGATGGTGTGTATATATGAGTGTTTAGTTGGTCACAAGTTCGTGTTAACAGTTTCACAACCAATTCAAGTCAGTATACGTGACAATTCGTTATTGTTGTTATATTCAAGCTATAAAAACCTGTTTCAGTAGTAATACCAGTATTTAGAGCACGGCTGAGGTGTCAGAATCTATAGATACTGGTTATGGTTAGATTCTAACTATGTAGTGGATCGGTTTTACTCCTTGAGAATCTGAAACACACTTTTTAAAGCAATGACGCGACATAAGGTTTTTGAATGGATGACATTCGGGTCACGTGAAAATGTTAAAAGTTTCAGTACTCATTGAAGGTTATTGGTAATAACTCGTGTGTTGGAAATTTCTTTAGTATACTTATTGTGATACTGGTGAATTTGATAGAATGTTAATATGAAATCTCCAGAGTAAGAACTTCGGTATCCTGAGTGGTCACTGGCTGGCACCTGAAGATGGGCGACATTTCAAACCGACATTTCTGCTGAGATTATCGCTACATACAGGTGTCAGATTTACGACACTTTCCGACATTTCAATCAAAAAATCAATCAACGATGACCTAACACTTTACACCATACCATGGATCCCTTAGAAGAACAAACACAAGAATTAGAAGTCTTGGAATCTATATACCCAGATGAGCTTGAAAAGTTTACGGAGACACATTTCAGCATCAAAATCAAATTAGATACTTCCAGTAACAGAGTTCACGTTCTCGAGCTCGATGTCAAGTATCCACCAGAATATCCAGAAGTTGTGCCGGAATTGGACATAACAGTTGCCGAGGACGAAGAAGAAGAATACGATAGTGACGACGATAATAATGGCGAGGATTCTGAGGATGACGAAGAAACAAAAGCCGCTAAAAAGGCATTGAATATGAGTGAAACGATCGATTTCGATGGAGAAAGACTTCAGAAATTGAAAGAGAAGTTGGAAGAAGAAGCAGAGATACAAATTGGTATCCCAATGATATTTGCTCTTGCGTCGCAATTGAAGGATGATGCAGAACAGTTGTTCGAAGAGATGTTGAGCCAGAGCCAAGAGGACTATGATAAACAACTATTGATAAGAGAAAAGGCGGAACAAAAGAAATTCAATGGAACTCCAGTGACGAAGGAAACGTTTACTGAGTGGAGTTTGAAATTCAAGGACGAAATGAAGTTCGAAGAGAAGTTGGCAGAGAAGTTTAGATTAATGCATATGGGGAAGTACACTGGTAGAGAGATATTTGAGAAGGGTTTGGCGAAGGAGGAGGATGAATAAGCTATTCCCAGCAAATCTTCCGAGCAATGCTTGCCTTGGAAGTTGGTTTCCGGAAGACACCATCAGTTTGAAAAGTTTCAGAAAGTGATTTTGAGATAGACTCTTTTTGTTGACAACCAATTGACAACTGGGTTCCCGTAAAACAAACCAAATTTACTCAACCCAACCAATTTATTATAGATTTCTTTCGACCACTAGCATTTTATGGAGAAATTTCAATAAAGCAACGTTTCTAGTGAACATGTCAGCCGTGTCTTTGGGCTGACTAGCGGTGGTGACATTTCAGATATGAGCATATTAGCTGCTCACTGAAGGATGTCGGTGGATTGTATGACACCATTACAAGCTAGGCAAATTCAAGAGAGTTCAACCAGGGTACATAGAAGTTTCCTATAGACTTTCAGTGCTGTTTTTGAAATACTTCGATTACAGAAGTCGACTGCGATCTGCCTTTTTTACTACCCAGATACTTTTTCTGGAATTTTCTTCATTTTAGAATTCTCCACCGTTTTATCAAGAATTGACACCGATTCCGATGAGAATAATTAGATTTTCTTGACCCACTATCATATTCTTACTGACTAATTGAAAACTCTCAAATTGGTACATCTAAACTTCATCATGCTTAGGCTACCACTATTCGGCAAATATGGTTACTAAGCTGTCATTCCCATCGGCTGCTCGTAAAATTGTCATTGCCGGGGTAATCCTCGTAAAACTAGAACTCGCATCACAACCAACCAAACAACGCATATAGAAATGGAACATCGGGCTACTGCCTTGCAGGAACTTTCAGCAACTTCTGAACTGATAACCTTCTCTTGAGTAGGCTCTCAAAATACATCTAAAAAAGAGTTAGTGAAATATGTAGAAACAGCACTAGTAGAAGGACGGTACCTCACGGCCAAATGTCTATATACACGCATTTTTCATCGTAAAAGTCCGTTAACAGCATATAGCGGCACTCTCAGTTAACATCATGGGGAACTCTCACGATTCTCCTAAGAGCATATTACGGCTCTCTCCTTCTGGCTCGCTTACCAGAAAGTTAACCGCATAAACTCAACAGCCGGATAAAAAGGTTACTAGTATGGCTAGGCGTTCGGGTATAGTCAGAACAGGTTCGGATAAGATTCGGTTAAAGGGGCTGGGGTTTGGGGTTTGGGGTTGTCTGAGGCTGTTTCTTTTTTGTTCAACCCCAATCACTGACTTCTTATTTGCGGTCGGGCGCGGAAATAATACAGGATCGGCCGAACAAATGAAACCCCGAGCCGATTTTAAAACCGAATTAATAATCGCGTATTTTAGCAATCATGCTAAATGATATAATTGAAAAACAAGCCTAGAAGCCCCATAGAGACAATTTTCCTCGCGATGCAAGACAAATAACGTTAAAAAGCGCTTTTTTCAGCAAACACTCCTCGTATACTGATTAGTTCAAAGACGTTGGATTCTAGTATTAAGCGTTGCGGGACTAGTCTCCTCATATTTTTCAGTCTACAGTAACTACATGAATTTCTAGTCTATAATATATTAATAAATAAGCATAATCGTAAGTCATAACATCATCACATCGTTCTCCGTAAACATCATTAAAACATATCCTCCATGGAATAAATGGCATTCTGCCTATGGTGGTGGTCTTGTCTGTGATCGTTGTTTATGGAAAATAGCGAAGGTGCCATTTTGTTTGAGCTTGTAGATTTATTCTGAAGTTGGGTATTGTGTGGGGACTTTGCGTGCGGCAATTTACCATGAACCTGTTCATGGGTATAGTTAGATTTGTCTGCCAATTCCTCATCGTCATCAGAGAGCGATGTTGAGCGACAGAGTTCTGGCATGTCGTGAGTAGCGTCAGCTACTTCAGTCATCACGATATCTTGGCCGTAAGAACGTGGAGTTGATTCTATCACATCTTCTTCTTCTTCTTCTTCCTCAATGAGGGATAAGTTCAACGAAGGCATTTGTTTGAACGAAGACTTGACTGCCAATTCTTCAGTCACGTCATCTTCATCGTCGGAGTAGTAGTAGTAATCGTCTTCGTCGCTTTCAGAATCGTAATCTGAGTCGTCATCACTGTCGGAACCGACTTCGTATTCTGTGATGGAAGTAGAGCTGACAATTTGTTCTTTTGGTTCTTCAAAATGAACGTGGGTGGCGGCGGCTTTGGTTGCAACTCTTGATGCTTTTGAAGCAGCTCTTCTGGATGTTTCATCCGATATGTAGTCCATAATGTTGTCCAACATGTTGGCTTGTACAACAAGGTTTCTTAAGCTCGACTTAGGAGAAGAAGCTTCTCTAGTTAATTTGGACCTTACCTGGGAGGCAAGGGTAAAGGTCTGGGCAAATGTCATTGAAGACGACATTGCAGTAGGTTTAGACATTTGCGAAATAGTAACTGGTTGCGATTAAGTTATCTTGAGTATAGGTGACAATGTTGATAAGATCAATGTCTGAGACTACAGGATATGTGAGTTTATTTATATTCGGTTGTGGATTTATAAGCCGTTTTGGAGCCGGTGTAGGATCCGAAAAAAATATTCTAACCAATCTATGACACAGCTCGGTGCATCTGCTCCTTTTTTTTACGTTCCAGACCGTTGCATGACACTTTATGGATCGATTCTTTATTCGTTTGGATCTGGATTGGCTCCTCCCTCCTAGTTATATCATCATCTTCTTCTCCATCCATGATCCTCTCTAATTATCATGTCAAACTAACATCTCTGCTATAACTTCACGGGTACTGTATATTGCATCAACTGCGACTTTTTCCTGACTCATCGCCAGCTTTAATAATCGTGCTAACTAATCAATTCACACTTTTTATTACTCATCCAAATGAGACTCGAAACGTGAGCAATATTTCCTAAGTATCTCTCTCCTCTATCTGCGGGATATTGCTCGCACATATCCTAGTAAACTCATACTGCCTGTGTCCATAGCCATATGGATAAGCCGTTCTCGGCCGAAACTCGAGTCTCTTCCGCGCAACTAAATTCGAGTTTTTAAGCCGCGGTTGTGTACCCCAGGTTTGGCTCAAAGTACGATTTATAACCGAAGTTTATTCATAAGCCAAATTGATCATTCAAAGAATAAAGCCACAAATCGAAGAAGAGATTACATTTCGAACCCAAAAGCAATGCTAATTCGATCCGATGGTTCTATAACTAAGACACTACTTTAAAGAATAATATCATGTCTCGGAACGGTTCGTATAGATATATTATCATCACACGGAACGGTTTGTACAAATGTTGCCCCCGACTTCCTGATGTTATTCGCCAAGCGAATGATATAATCTGTGAATAAACTAATAACGAGGAACGAGACCCCTAACAGTTGCAAGGATTGCTATGAGGAATAGAATTCTATTATGGGTATCCTGACTCACGGCTATTGTAGCAAGTTAGGACAGGATTATGCATCTCTACGAATATATGGCTCATTCCGGTTATTACGCATGGGTCTGGTGGAGCTTATGAAGCGAATCTCGGCAACTGCACTACCTTTTTCTATAACCACTTGCTTTTAAGTAAGCGGTTCTAATTGACGCATTAACGGTGACTGACTTAAGATTCTGAGCACTTGACACAATAAAGTTTTCGGCCCAAATCAAGCATGTGGAAACGTTCTAGACTTTAGTCACAATCTATTATTGTTTCATGTAAAGCCATTCATAATTATGTCACCGCCGGCTAGATATCAGTCTCGGCCGAAAGTGTCAAAGGGCCAGGTCAATAGTGCAATACATTCGAAGGTAGCAGCCCACTTAGGCTCAATGAATACTTCATTCAACTATCAAGTGATATAAGGTGACGCTATGCAAACTTTAGACGTTCTACAAGAATTACAAACTATTTTACGACGAAACATGTTTGACAAGGAAATACCGTTTGATTTGTGAAAATGTAGTAACAATGCTGGAAAATGGGAGGGCCAGTTCTTCTTCTAGAGAAAAGCTCTGGAAAAGGTCAGATCAGATGTTTTATAATAGAAATCATGTTGAAAACTGATGTTGCTGATCTGAGAATGGACAAAATAGAACTTTTGGTAGTCGTCAAGAGTCTACAAAATTAGACGATGAAACTTGACACTTTAAGAAAAAAGTTAACAAATATAACTGGATTCGAAACTACTGAATTATACAGCTAAAATGTAGAGGGAACGGTGTTTGATCAGAATTCGGGGACAACGTTCCAGAATGAGTCTGTGTATAAAACTACCTCTACAAACTACATCTAAACAATATATTTGACGAAGGAAGATAAATACAACACTGGATCAAGACTAGACTTTTCAATCAGCTGATAATTAAATAGACTCCAATAAGCAACCAAGCTACCAGACTGCTATACTATTAGAATGCTAGATTATTAGACTGTCAGACGAATTATCTATCAGAATAACTGACTAACTGACTATCTGACGACTTGACTAACTGACGACTTTACTATTAGACGACTTTACTATCAGAGACTATTCGACTATCGGAGTACTAGACCACGAGACTACAAGACTATCAGACGAGTTGACTATTATATTATGAGACTAACAGACGACTTGAATATAATTCTATCAGACGATTACTAGACTATCAAAGAAGCCCTCCAAATTTTGCACCCAATAGCGTGCGGAAATTTAGCTACCCAATTTAGCTACTCATTTTAGCAACTTTATATTTCCCAAGAGATCAAATCTTTACCTACTAGTATTACACTAATAATGGAATCAGTCAACGATGGAACTAGATAATGCTGAAATCCTACTGATATCTCTTCATCTCCATTAATTTTAAAATCAATTCGACTTTGGGAGTATATTTGGAAACATCTGGACCGCAATATGTAACAAAAACAAACAGTATCTACCTACACAAACATAATCGATCCAGTTGAATCATAATGTGACCTAGCTCAATGATTGTAGTTTCACGCTTTCCTATACTATCATTCCATTGTCCAGAATTGATTGATATTCATCTCTACAACCTACAGCGAAGTAATGAAATCTTTCATCCTCATGTTTTCCCACCATCCTACATCTTGCCTGAGGCACCATTTCTTAATAGTATTACGTATAATTATGATACATGATATTAGTTATTCTCATCCCAAATTATGGACATTCTGGTATGACATTTAATCGAATAAACCGAATCCCATGTCGTCATCGGATTCTTCCTTTTCTTCTTCAACTTCTTCTTCAGCAGCTGGGGCGTCGGAAGAGGCAGCAGCAGCGGAACCAGAAGAGGCAGAAGCTGGGGCAGAGGCAGCGAAGGAGAATAATAATTCCTTTAAGTTCTTACCTTCTAAGGCCTTGGCGTAGACATCAGCCCAAACACCTTCAACAGAGGCACCAGCGGCCTTGGTGATAGCTAACAAGTTGTCAGCGGTGATTTCGAGTTCAGCGTCAGCTAAGATTAAAGCAGCGTATGAGACGGAGGCTTCAGTAGACATTGTATGTGTGTATTATGAAGGAGTAGTTAGTAGGACTGTCGGTGGTGATATATTCAAAAAGTGCACTGGGCAGAATCGGTGAGGATTGGTGAAAAATTTGAAATGTTTTGGCAGTCACGAGACTTTTAGGTCACAAACCCTAAATGTTAGAGTACGTCACGTGAAAGAGAGTTTTACCATAGATCAATGTAGTACTAAACAGTGTTTAAACCGCCAGATACTAGTAACCCGACACATACGAGCACTAAGGCATGTTTATTATATACAAGAGAGTTGATTATATACAAGTTTGAACGGAGTCATGTGGGTCTCCATTGATAACATGTTCATTAAACAATATATTATTAATATATGTCGTTGTTGATCCAATATCGAAGCGTAGGACCAAGGGGAAGCGACGGAGAGTCGAACTAGGGACGCAAGAGAAGAGACAAAAAAATGTGTGACTTGAGTGCTAATAGAAATAGCATAATTCAGCTCGTAAAAGACAAGTGGATCGGTAAATAGTTGCACATATGCGATCAATGCGATCAACTTCCAATCAAATAGTTCCAGATTCTTCAAATAAACCCTCTATTTGCTTATAACACCTTCATTTACATGTAGGTTTTAAACCTTGAGATTTACTCATTCTCGATCATAGAAACAGTAAACCTTATAAACGTTTATATTAATTGCAGCCATTTCTTGAAAGTGGGACCGAGAATCTAACAAGGTGCTCCGAGAACCCCTGTTCATTAGTTTCATGATTCCACTGTAGAATTGCCTTTAGTTTATTTCTTATCCACGTTTGCATAAATCTTACATGATCCGGAAGAGCTCAAGATTTTGTTCAAGCGCAAGGGCTTCTGGGGAAACCTCAAGTAAACACTCAACGCCATTGTCCTATTTTCCCAAGTTCTCATTTTCATTACTCCATCTTTCCATCAATTCACAATCAGGCACCTACTTAAAGAAAGAAACCAACTTACCCAACCAGTTTCTGTATTCAGTTTCCTCCTTATTCTCAGAGAAAGCGACGATGAAATCGGCCAAGTCTTCGTTAATTTCCTGTTCAGCCAAGTATCCTTCAAATTCGACTTGCAAAGATTCATCCAAGTCAGAAAACTTTGGACCTTGGTATTCGAACTTGTCGACGAATTCACCAGTATTTGCGATGTTTTCAGTCAAGAAGGTCTTAGCATCTTGCTTAAAACTAATAAAGTCGATCATGAAAGATCCGTCAGATCCTTGCAAGTATAAGTTGAAGAATAAAGCGGTGTTGTCTGGCTTTTCAATTACAACCTTGACGAAGGAAAGGAAAGAATCGTATTGATCAATTTCTTCCTCAAAGTTCTCTTCTTCAGGAACCATTGGGTTTTCACTGATTTCGTCGACATCAAAGAAAACGTGGATGATTTGGCCATTGCTGGTTTCCTTGACTAATTCCACATTTGAGAAGTTATCCTTGGAAATAACTTTGAATCCGCTTGATGAGAGGAAATCTTGGTATCCGGAGTCCAATTCGTTTGGAATGGCTTTGCAGATCTTCAACTCCGAGCTTAAAACTTCTTGTAACTTGTCAGCCTTGTTGAGGGCAATTGGTGTGGTGGTGAAAGTTCTGGTGACATTTTTGACTTGAGATAAAACTCCAACACGTGCGTTGTTCAAGAGAGCACGCTTAGTTAAGTTGGAAGAAGTACGTAATGTATTGGATAATAATCTGGATGACATGTTGATGAAGAGTAGTAGGGAGTGGAAAGTTGGGGATGTATTTGTGATGAGATTTTTCAACTATATGCGGTATATGCAGGATGTTGAATAAGCTGTTAATAAATGACGTGGTAGTTTCAATGGAGATTCTATGAGGTTAGAGTGGTCGACTTAGGAGTAATGTCTATGACAGCTATCGGTGTTTGGCTCGAATAGAGTTGTCGTCAGTTCTAATTAACGACTATTATATTGTGTTGTATACAGGTATGGTTGCAATATATATTAAAACAGTCTAGATGCAAAGTGACATATTAACGTCAATCGCGGGGTCATACCTTACCAGTAGATCACATAGATTGTAATCGTAAAATGCAAGAAGGGTTTGAGTTAAGCCTTCGAAAGTGGCTCTGGTGGTAGTATTTGGAGACCACTGGAATGAAAATTGGACCTAGAAACTATTCATAAAGATTATTGAGAATGATGATTACAGATCACTCTACATATCGCTTTCGTCAATTTACAGCTTTTAAAACAATTTGTACCTATCCGATCACTATTTGTTTAACTTTACCAAACTATCGGCTTTAACACTTCCTCTCCTGTCTCGTTTCCAGAGGAGATACAGCAACGGAGAAGTATTAATATATTCATCAATATTGTAGTAAACACATCGCCCATTTTACAAACAACTTCATGTGGAATTTCATAGAATTGTTAAAGTTAAGTAAAACATTTATATTTTATTCATCTAAAATCAGAACAAGTACAGAAATTAATATCTCGAAAGCAGCTTTGGCTGGAATAAAATTGAATACAAATTCGACCTGAGAATCATAACTTTGATATCGGTCAAGAATTTGTCATGGTAACTAATGTACAACCAGTAAACCTGAACGCAGGTGGAGTATGGAACGATGGCTAATGCAAATGGAGGGTTTTAGTAGGGTCGGAAATGTTGAAGGAAATGATGCATGAAGTGGCAAAGACTATCAGAGGGAGTCATTAAACTCTTCTTGGAATGATGACTCTTCCTGTCCCAATTATGAGGAGTCTTCTGGTACAGAATATTTGGTGATTTCTGGAGATATGAGAAAAGGTGCTTGATATGGTGTCTGCACGGCAGATTTGCATAGTGTGGGTTCAAGAATCAGTCAGAATTGGACTTTAATCACATTCAGGCTTAGACTTTAATCTCATTCAGACTTGGACTCTAAGCTCAGTCAGAATTGGACTAATCTAATGCCAGGAAATACTCCTGTACAAATGCTGAACTCCTCCTGTATCTCCTTTCTTGGTATTTTTCAAAGATTGCCTTATGATTTGTTTCAGCAACACGACAGTTGCCCAATAAAACCTCTGCCAATGGACGCAATTGAGACTCGGTGTAACCTGAATAAAATACATGTAATTCTGACCATTCACCCTTGTTTAAAATTCTTCGCGAAAGATAATGGGCACCAGCGGCCAACCAACTTGGCTGTGAAGCAACAAATCTTGAATCCATAATCGTGATTTCCAAAAAGTATTTTGCCAAAGTTCTTGTTTCATAATCATAGTCGTCGGCTTTTGATGTTCTTCTCAAAAATGACATTGGACCAGGCCAGCCCATATCAAACTCCAAAACGTCAATCATGAATCTTTCGGCCTTTAAAAAATCATCAATTGAGTATGCATTGTCTGCCATATAAGCGACTTCCTGAACAGTTGGACAGTTAATTTCTTCGTATTTTGCAGCTATGAAAAGGGCGACGGCACCAACCAATTGGAATCTTGATAATGAAACCTTTCTCTTGGATAAAAACCGATCGATGTAGTTAACTGTCAAATATAACGTCTCAGGGAGTAAATTGAATCTACTGTGAACTTGCACAACCCAATCAATGAGAACAGATCTCATTTCCCATTTGAGTTCATCTTGGTTTTCCATGTAACTTCCATCTGGAGCAAGTCTGTTCTCCAATTCATGCAAATAGTTGAAAATTTCTGGTGCATATTCTGCAACCATGGTTACATCAAATGTATCTTCGTCGTTTTCGTCAAGAGTTGAACGTGAATATTTCCTCACTACGTGTTGTAATTCGTTGTAAATAGCGTTCGTCCATACTGGCTCCATTGGTTTATGTTTCAAATTTTCTTCTTCTTCCTCTTCTTCCTCCTCAACCTCATCAACAATACGGTGGTCATGACCCTTTGGAAATGCCACTTCATCTATTATATCAGAATAGTTGATAACTTCTTCAGGACTGAGCGAATGAATGTCATCTTGAGCAAGCTTGTCGAAGTGTTTATGAAGAGTATCATCAGAAACGTTGTCTGAGAAGTTTTCTGAAAATTTGGAGTTGTGGTGGTTTATGTAATTCTCTTTATCACTCTCGTCTATATTCTCGTTGTCTTCTTCACCCTTATTCTCTTTATCGTCGTCCCCTGAATCTTCATCACATGTGTCAAAGTCCTCGTCCTTGACATCACTTTTTTCCTGAAGTATTCTATTCAATCTGGGTTTTTTAAACTGATGAGAATTGTGTTGTTTGTATATTTGTATCTTTGAGGCCGTGTGTTTTGACGCCAACAATTTTTTGGGGTTTAAGTTTGAGTTGGAGACGTTCGAATTGTTTGACTCATTCTTGATGTTCGTCACGTCTCCTAATGCTTCTCTTTTATCGGATGAAGAGAGTGTTTGAGACTTACCTCTCAAGATGATGTTTTCGTCTGCAATCGGTTTTGTTTTAAAAGACCTCATTTTAGACGCGTCTTATGAATGGGATATCTGGGAGGTAGTAATGGGTCCAATGGTCAATGGTACTATGCCAACGATTCCAATGAATTATCCTACAAGTGAAAACAGATCCTGTTGTTTTTAATGTTTGTGGATCAATAAAATTTGGCAAGACACGACGGCGCGAGGTGTGCTAGCAAATATGTACTGTCTGGTATGTTATGAAGATATGCAAGGAGCTACTCTTCAGTGTATATGATCCCTATGTGGTAGTTGAGAATCTGACAATTAGTTAATTAGTAAATTTGTAAATTAGTTGATCGTGAAGGGTAATAATTATTGTGGTAATTATTGTGAATGGTGAAAATCAATAGATACTAATCGTGTTATAATAGTGTTATAATGGTAATAGTGTTATTAGTGGTAATAGTGATATTGATGTTGAGAGTGCTATTAATGTTAATAGTGCTGTAATATAATGATTATGTTAGTCTGATAATCCCTTGTATCAATATTAGATATTTTGAGTCAGTATTAAGACTTGACTGTTAAACGAGTGTAAAAGTTGGAAACGAATGTATAGAAGTTAATTAGGGGGATTACCAGTGTTAACAATAGTTAACAGTTGTTAGTATTTAGAATCGAAGTTGAGTTCCCAGAGAAGAGTGTTATGTATCTAACAAAAATCTAGATGACTTTTTGAAAATGTGTGAGATATACATCACGACCGCAATATATAACAGGACCAAGGCTCACATGAAGTTTGGTAAACAAAAACACTGTGAGAAGTAAACAAAGGGATTTCAAAAACGTGAGGAAGAAACATGGAGAGCTTTAAAGGAAAGAATGCATTAGAGAGTGGCGTTAAGTATATAGATGGTGAGTGGCATTGTAGCAAGAGGATCGAAGAGAATGGCCTTGGGTGTCCTGGTGGGTGGATGTTTGTTGTGAGATAAACGCGCCTGGAGAAACGCGGCTTGACACCGGATGCGAAAGTTGCGTTGCCTACAAGAAGACAGAGTCAACAGAGAAACAATAACAGAAGAACAACAGCGAAACACGACAGAAGCACAACAGTTTGTGTATTCCTTAGTCTAGTGTGTGTGTGTATTTGGTCTTTATATTCAGCTATATACGTATCCAATATATATATATGAATCTGTTTAGTGTTGGTTTTAGTGTCTTGAATTCAGACATGAACAAGAACTTCGCTGCTCCGGAACGCCCATCAATGACAGTTTAAGGGGTATTGAATCGTTTCAGATATTCCCAAGCTAGAAATTAGTGACGTCCGGTACAGTTGTGGCTGAGATTTTTATTTTAGAAGGGACTAAGCAAGAATTTGGTTCGCGAAGCCAGTACGAAGCAAAGCCTTTTTGATTGAGATATATAGACCCATAGAAGTTTATATATAGACTCATGGAAGAATATGCTTGTAGCTACTATTTTCTACACAATGTTGTTTGGGATCTCAAGGCCCATGATGATTGATGACAACAATTTTGGAGTATTGGTATGTCTGTTTTTCTCGTCCCCTTCTTCCTCGCATCATCTGAGTGATTTTTGCAAACCTATTATAATATCTTGTACATCCCAGAGACCTATAGAAGTTCATTAACCAAACATATCTTCAAAATCAAGTTCAATTAGTGAAGTAATATCCAAACTATTGTTTGAACCATTCTTTCCCTGTATGTACGGACATTTTAATAACTTCTAGGTGGGAGAGCTTCTATACTAATATAAGGTGAATAAAAGGCTCCACCAGACATATCATCTTGCTACATTTATGCATCTTTTGGGATATAGCATAACCTCAGATTGTATTTAGCCGCACTACCGGGGACTGTGATTATCTGAAACCACTTAAGAAGGCTTCGCCAATAGATACCAGGGGCCCGTCATCAGTGACGTGAAAGAAAAATGATTTGGATAATCTCTTCTCATTTCCATACTTCTCTGCTCGTCGTCTCACGATGAAATTCGAAATCCCTATACTGTTTACGAGATGTATCAAGAAATCCAATCTAGATTGTTGTATATTCTCGTAAATGAAATGTTGTGTCACGTGAAGTTTTGTTGGTTTTTGTCCTGCATGTTGTGCTGTCAATCGGTCAGAAATCAAATCCGAATTCGATAACAAGACCTGGCACCGTATAGCAGTAAGTAGTCATTTCAACGAAATCTCATATATCGGATCCATTCTGGCCAATCCTGACGACCAAACATAAAACTAATAATACATAAATGTTATACTGCATATGATATTACTACATTTTAGCATCGTATAACAAATATCACTACATAATATCATCACTGGAGTCACTATACAACTCATCTTACTACATAACTCATATCACTACAATTCATACTGGCACCAATTTCGGCTTTTTACCCTGCACAATTCATTATTTCTGGAATCCATGTCTACACAAATCATAAACGATTCAGCCATTCTCAAAGGAAATCTATATGATCAGCATACTCGATGTTCACACTATCACTCTGAATTAGATATAATGGCTATAAAGTTTAAATGTTGCTCAGACATTGTTGAGTGCTACTATCCATGCTACAAATGTCATGAGGAGTTAACTTCTCACAAGAACCTTCGTTGGACAACTCGCCAATTATTAACTGAAAAAGTAATACTATGTGGCAGTTGTTATACTGAGATGACGTTTCATGAATACAAGCAAGCATTGAAATGTGTTCAGTGTGGAGGGCAATTTAATCCAGGATGCAAGGCACATTATGGATTATACTTTGATATAGAGGAATAGATACTGATCATATCTCTAGAAATAATATTAGTGTATCATAAGAGATTGGATAACCGTGAGAATACCAAACAATCATATTCTTCAATATAGTACTGCATATTGTTAATTTTGTACTTTGGCCATGTTCGATACATACTACATCGTATCGTTAATAGTATGTATCAACAGAATCCTATGAATACTGAACTTAGCGAAGTATTTTATATTACTGGAGATCTAATGAATCTAAGTGAATATTACTGGAGATTTAGTGACATATTGAATACATCTTTTGTTAAATTCTTCGTTTACGCTCGGTATTTAATATCTTGAATTAGAAGAGTTTTAAATCATGAATAGTGAATAGGCAACTATAATTCTCTTTTTGAAAGGATATTGCTCAGCAAGTAAATGGCACTGGATATCTCTTCAAACAATGAGTAATTCGGTGGTATATTTTTCACACACTTATAGCAATCATAGACTATCTCTTTACCACAGTTATCAATCCTTCGTTCTCGATTTAATCAATGACAAATCTTGTATTCTCAGCTATATATCATTCCCTTGTCGTAGCATATGTCTAATATTGGTATTAATCTTATTGTGCTTGAAATTTACCTCCAATCAAGTTGGCTGGCATTTCGCAGCCAGTGGCCTGGCGAATTGTTTCCTGCATACACCAAACTGTGCCACAATCCTTGATACCCCAGAAGATTTCAAATTGCCTGGGTACCTTTTGCCAACCGTCACCATTAAAACATGTTTTCGAAGGATTCTTTACCCTCTGTATCATCTCCTCCTGCGTCTCCAGTAGACGAATTGCTCTTGCCGAGGACCACGATCATCATTAGCAATTTGAATAAGAATGATTTCATTTTGGACGAAACTGCTACCAAGACCTTCTGTGGAAAGAGGTTGTCCTTGGCAGATCAAATAAAATTGATTATATTGAATTTGGAGAATCCCAATCCCATTACTTCTAGTGCTGCTAGAGGCGATTCTACGGAACCTGGTGGTGTTGGTGCTAAGGACCCTACTAGTGTTGCTTCGACTACTACCAACTCTGGTGATTCAGAAGCAAATCATTTCAATACATCCATCACTCTTGATGAGGACTATTACCTCAACCATATCGAATACTGGACGAACCTTCCCTTTCTCAACCGTATTATTGTCATTTTCAAAGATGAACAATCGGCTCAAGCCATCTATAACTTCCTCAACTCGAAGGCACCCGATTCGTTGACCCTGTTGTTCCCACATGTAAAGGTTTCTCAAAAAGAGAATCTCTTGTCCAGATCAAAATCTTTTGACTCTCTCATCAAGACTTCAGAAAACTTGTCGGTGACTAAGAGCTTATCCAACTTCAAAAATTTGCATAATGACTCGTCTTATAATGAGCCAGAACCAAAACCTTTCAATGTCATAGAAGATTTGAGTAAAATCGGAATTGACTTGAATCAATACAACAATGAAGACCAAATTGATGAGCTTAGACTGCCACCACTTTTGACTCCACCGCCTGGGGTTAAAAGGACTAGATCGTTAACCAAAACTCTCTTCAAACCCGATTTGAGCTTAGACACTACAGTACTGTTGAAACCGGAGGAAAAGAAAGATTACCCAGCTAGTCCTACGATTACCTTGGATGAGAGTAACTAGGTCAATGAAGGTTATATCAGGTTATATCAGGTTTGCAGCTACTAAAAATATGTTGATACATCACGGCCATCAGTTTACAAGCTGATTCTGTAACTATGTATCGAACGGTTATCTTATCCACCTTCGTATTGCTGTCATACTTTGCTCAATTTAGGGCTAGTCCCCAATTTCAGTAATCATTGCAACCAACATATAATGGAAACCATATAAGCAAGATAATGGCTAGCCGTCTACTGACCTACTCAGATGTTTTTAATAAATATCGCTAAGTTCTTGAAATATAGTTAGTACTCATATTAGTTATCTGAGATCTCCTTCATCAATTCTACTAGTTAGTAATAAACATATGAATGGCTATATTGAGATGAAAAAGCACCTTTTGTCAGCTTTGATATCTAAGATATCAATTTGTATTCTTGTGGGTTCTGAAAAACGAGATATTCTCATCACTTGGTATCAGCTGGTTTATATCTTTATTCACATTACGGAGGCTAGTGAGGACTGTAGTTGCAAACCTCGAAACTTAAATAACTATCTATCACTTGTATGTCATGCAAGTCACAGCAATCTAAAGATTGCTACTGACTCTGCTACTCGCCCTGCTACTCACCCTGCTACTAACTCTACTACAGTCCCTACACCACTCCATGTTATCTCATATTCGGTCGTGCGCTTTCCAATCCCTCGTCCATAGAAATTAATTCAAACTAATAAAACTCAACTACCATCACCCTTATCCAAGATGAGACTCCTGCACTTGATTACATTATCATTGATAACTAGTGTCTTCGCACATAAACAAGAAGTGTCTGTATATGAGTTAGGATCTGGTGATGTTTCCGACTCCGAAGTCAGTACTATCAACTCCAAGGATACCTTAGTTTATCTTGCCGATAGATTCGATGTCGCCGATAACTTCAAGTTGGGTAACCATGCCAAAGAGTTGATCAAGTTCATTGATTCTCATAAGAAAACCGTTGACAAGCCTACGATGGTTGTGTCGATCAATGGTGTTGAACAGCACGGCGAGTTTTTCAAACAGGCACCCTCGTTCAAGGTCAAGACTTCCAAACATCACGGGATTCACCACATGTTATTTAATAAGTTGCCTAAGCAATTAGTAAAGAAGTTCGATTACGAGTTGGTGGAATTAACTCCGGAATTGAGCTTGTTGACAAGAGAGGAAGAAAAGGAACACAAGATGATCCAACATTTCCAGTACTACAACGAAAAGGTTGAGGGCATTTGGAAAATGTTCACCAGTAACCAAGAAGAAAATGGTAATGATGGTTCGCAACAGATTCTCTCTGGTTTCTCCGACAACTCTTTATTAAGGTTGATCAACGATCGTTTTTTCATCACTGAATTGTCGGAATTGCTCCACTTTAAAAAATCCGTCTCGTCCTTATTCAAAAACGACGTTGTGTTTTTCGATATCAACTCATTAGTTTCTGTTGGAAAGAAGATTGGATTTGAATCCAAAACTTACCAAGTTTCAAACTCCGTCGTGTCCAGAATCCTTGAAGATTTGAGTCAAGACTTCGACATGATTGTATTTGTGTCGTCATCGAAATCTGCTCCTGATGCTGAAAAATTCTCCAAGAGAGACTCTGAGTTGAAAGAGATTTTCAAGAGAGTTGAAGCTGGTAAGAAGGCTGGCTCTTGCTTCACTACTGAAGAAGCTTGTCAGGTCAGTACTTCCAACTGTAATTCTCATGGTGTATGTACAAAACTTTACAAGGATTGCTGGTCGTGCTTGTGCTCGCCAACTTTCGACAAAAAGCTTCAAAAGACAACCAAATGGTCTGGTTATGATTGTAACAAGAAGAACATTGCTGCTGAAGCTAACTTGTTCTTATGGACTGGTTTGGCTTTGTTGATATTCTTTGTGGGAGGAATTAAGTTGTTGGTTAGTGTGGGTAACGAACCTTTGCCAGGTGTATTGGATGCCGCGACGATGGGCAAAAAGAATGCATAAACATTCTGAACCGAGCGAAACGAACATGAACTTCTTAGAAAGAACTGAATTATAAAACTGATTTCTTTTCAAGTATCATTTATTGAATTCGGGTGAAGTCATTACATTTCCAATTGGATATTCGTTCATTATTGAATATCAAGATTCATATATGAGTACCTCTCTAGGAATTAATGTGAATACCAAATTAGAGAACAAAATATCAAATTTTCTAGAGTGTCATAGCACTACATCCACTACGACAATCTTCTAGTTGATTAACTAAACGTCTTCTACATTGCCTTGATATGCACACTTGTCTTATTTGATATCAAGAACACTGTCTGCTTGCTCGGAAGAACCTCGACACTAATTACATCGTTTGATTTCATTTCTTTCCTCTTTTGTTAGCAAAATTCATCATATCTAAAATACATAGATCATCTACTATAAAAGTCGGAATATTGTACAGAAGTGTGCTGTCTGTACTCTCTCGCATAATTTTTTCTAACTGACTGAGATCCTATGGATGTAGCACTCCTCGTGGCTCTCTTCGGGTGCAAAACGAGTCGAATCGGAGACACACCGTGGGTTAGACGTTAGTTTGTAAGGACAATACTCGGGGAATATTTACAGACACTTCTAGTCGCAGCTAATCTCCTGAAGTCTAATGGTTCTGTTAAAGTACGTCGGATTTCGTGTACTTCGGAGTTCAAGTGGGCTGGCTATCTTATCTCATGCTCGTTTTTATAGTGAACTAATTGAATATGTACCAGATTTCGCTATCAGCATAATATCTAGTAGTCCGAAACTCTGCTATACTTTATGGTTAGTAGAAGGTCTCACATATCTCATTTTTAACTACTAGAATCAAATCTTTGAGCCACTACCCCACAATCAGTAGTTGATATATATGGATTTGGCTATATTGTATGCAGTATTTAGCTTGTTTTATATGCAGTATGGTTTCTAATATCATGAGCTGTTGCGCTTTCCATTTTACAACCAGACCTCTAAACATCATCTCCACAACAAGATACTACCAACGATTACATTATGAAGATGATTAGAAAGCCGCTTTTTACAGCAATAATATTGCTGGCCATCATCTCCGTGATCTATTTTATGTCAACTTCGTCACATGCCTTGGGAGACGCTGCTCCAATTACGCTTCAAAAGAACTCCGCACAAGTGGACAACATATTGGGAGAAGTCAAGAGTGAAGTTCTGGGAGTAAAGAAGGGTAGGGGACGAGTTTCTCTGGATGAACAACAACAATTGAAACAAGAAAAAGGACAAGCAAAGGAAGGCTCTAAGATTGGAGATCAAGCGATTGGTGCTGATCTTGGAGGCGATCTTGCTGGCTCCATCACTGAGACTCCGTTTATGCCTAAAATGGCCAACGAAACGTTAAAGGCACAATTGGGTACCGCTTCGTGGAAGTTGTTCCATACAATACTCGCCAGGTACCCAGACACCCCAACCAAGCAAGAGCAAACCACTTTGGCGCTGTACATTCAACTTTTTGGCCAAGTTTACCCTTGTGGAGACTGTGCCAGACATTTCCAACATCTTTTGGCAAAGTATCCTCCACAGACCGCATCGAGAAAGTCGGCAGCTCTCTGGGGATGTGACATACACAATAAGGTGAATGAGAAATTGAAAAAACCGGAATACGACTGTACGACCATCTTAGAAGATTACGATTGTGGTTGTGGAAGCGATGAGAAGTTGACTGATTATACTTTGGGAAACGAAAGTATGGATCATTTAAGGGATATCAAAGTCACCGAGAAGTCAGAGGGATTACAGATGGGTTAAGCCAGCAATGAGTAGCTGTGATTTTAGGATAATACTGATGATTAAATTGTTAAGTGCAACGATGATATTTAAAGGTGAATTGAACAAAAGTGGTGATGATGTATCGGTTTGAAATTTGTCTAATACTACCAGCACGATTGTTCCTATAATGAGGCTGTCCTTAAAGAATTAATAGCACTGATATCCATCACCAAGTTAGTGCCTACTTTTATCTACTACGGCTAATAATGTTTACTTGCGTATTTGACAAAATACACTATTTGAGAAGAATTCACTATTTGAGATTATTGTCTTATAGCAAAAGAATATTTTCAAACGATATACATCAATATGGTTTGGAGTTTTTTAAGTTAATTCTCCAGAGAAGTCCTAAAAAATTTAGCAAAATATCTCTCGCTATCTCTTGATCTCTCCTCTCCTTGAACACTTAAATTGAAGTTATTTGTTAGTATCTAGATAACTAGTGTCTCAAGGACCAGTTATATGTTGTGAGCCAGAATCACAAGTTTTGTTGGAAAGTCGATTGTTCCGGCTCGACTTGGAACTGAAAGAATGAAAAGGTTAAAGTAATATATAAGACTCACTGGCCCCAGGCTCTCTGGGTTTTCGGGAGTCTCTGGGTTCTCGGGATTCTCCGGGTACTCGGTATTCTCTGGGTTCTCGGGATTCTCTGGGGTTTCTAGGGTTTCTAGGGTTTCTAGGGTCTCTTGGGTCTCTGGGTTGTTTAGGAATTTTGGATTTAGCCATTCTGCCTAAGTGCAATAGTCCCTTGGATACGTGATTCTTCGTTCTTGAACGTTGGGATATCTCGACTCAGTTCACGACAATAATTAACTACTTGATGGACACAAACATTCTACATGATTTTATCGACTTTTATATATTATGTATAAGTCTATCTGTATGACCATTGTTCTAGAGTTTCCTAAATTTAGAGCCCTTTTGACCACTTGTTTCTTGCATAAGATTATCTGATTCATTATTTATGGTGCTTTCCGTGAAACATCTTTGAAACTTCAACTCAGAGAATATTCCTTATCTTTCTCTTGCTCACATAATTGTACAGCATCCTACAGTTTCTCCTCCCTTTTGACGCAACGCTTGCAACCTCTGATACTGTTGGTACTTGTTTCTCTCGGAGGGTAACTTCCATATATATGGAACGAGATAATCGGCCGTTGCCTGGGTGTAGACAACAATTCTGGATATTAGTAATTTAGACTTCCAAGTCAGCAGATTACAAGTTTTAGCCAAAATAGAATACTTGAAACTAAATCACAGTCAAGGAGTTTATCAAGCTCTTCAGAAATTCTAATTCAATTAGCTAAAGACTATTCAATCTGTAATTGAACTGATAAACCTGTAATAGTGTCATATTACAAGATTGTCACACTTTCTGGGGCCACCACTGTCCATATTTCCTAAAACACCACACGTACGATTCACAGGCACTCTTTGCAGAGACCCTTTCTCTCTCCAAAATGTCTCTAAGTCTCGCATTCAACTCTTCGATTCTTTGTAACTTCACCTCTGAAATCCGGTTCGCCAATCCTTGCTGTCTTTCGCTCATTGGTGGGTAGCCTTACTTGTTACTCCTTGGTGGTTAATTTTATGTACCACATTTGCTGCAAATTATTGGTGGTTGGGACACGTCTTTGCGGCAATGATGTTTGGATAAGCTAGCGATAGATCGATTTAATATTTATTCTCTGGGGAATAAGGAATTATGATTTAATATATGAAGTGACAATCTCTCTTCTAAAAGTACTCATGGTAAAATATTCAGCTAGCTGGATAATCACTGGTTAAAATATCACTGCCTGAATTATAACTGGCTTAATTATCACTGGCTAAATCATATCAAGATTGGCACATTCTGAGCTACTCTTTTCAAAATTCATACATACTCCATAAAATCTCAATCACAATTACTATAAGTCACAAATGCTCACTTATGTACACTAGATCTCATTAATATTCACTTACTTATTTCACTCAATCGTATTAAGATAAAACAATTCGTTCCGTTATGTTCAAAACGCTCAAAATTATGTAACCTACACTTCATGCTTAATATAGTGGGTAATTAACGCTTGATATTATTGGGAATTCGTATATGATGAGCAGAGGGTGTTTCTGGCTAGTCTATGTGTTAACTTAGCTAGTACAGGTAAGTTTTGGAAAATATTCCACTAGCTAAATCTACTGATATTCATGTACTGCATTTAATATGGTGACAAAACTCTCCCTAAATGTTGATTATTTGCAGCTTTAATAATGAGAGAACTTATTCGCTTAATTCATAATTTTCCCGGGTCTATGTTTACTAAGGAGAGAATGCACTACTACTACTCAGCAATTTATTGAATAGTCCACTACATTACTACTCTTACTCATTCTTTTCAATAAATGCTTAATTCTTATTAAAAAGAGAGCGTAGCGCTTGATTACTATTCCATTAATCTTAAATAGTGTATGAGTGGAGATATTGAACGAATGAACTCACTACCACTTAAGTCGATTTTTTACTAATTCACTACGAATTTTGCTGTGCAAACTCTTTCCTGAATCTTACATTAATTAAATATTATTTCTTTAATTTCGCAACCATTTTGAAAAATGGCTGCAAATTATCATAATGTGAGACGAAATTTTACATGATACCGCAATTACGGACAATCAAGATCCCTAGTAGATTTAAGAGCAAACTTAAAGTATTACAAAGTGTCTGGGGTTAATACATATTTTATGTCGATGCTCTCCAGGAGGCTGAGCTCAGACCTAGTAGAAAATTAGTAAGTTATCGAGATGAAGATAGTCAGTTAATGACTGCTTGATGTACACATAGTGTAGATCTTTAGTATTGAATTATGGATTGGGCTATTTATGAATTTCTGGTCTTAGTATATAAAACTCTTGAAATTTTTGAGTTCTAACGTCGCTACCAATCGTATCTAATATATTGAGGTATCGAAAGTCACAGTACACTTCTTAATTGTCAAAACTGCAATTTAGATGTTCGATCAAAGATATATCAATGGGCCGAAGCTGTGATCGAATTGAAAATAGTGATCCGAGGTTTGTTAACTGACTACTAAGTGACTGACTTGTGGTCTCGTGGCTTAAATATCCACTTAGGTGTTCCTGACCTTGATGAGAACTGCAGACTTCTTACAGTCACCTGATCGAAGTCTCAAAACCAGAAGCAAGCTCCTATTATATAGTGAGTAGTTTGAGATTTCTACCATTAGTTTGTGAATTCTATCACAAACTAGACTCAAAAACTTCCTGCGCCAATTTATAATCTCTTGATTCGTCCCAGTTTACATCTTCTACCAAATATGCCGACGATGTCTTTTGGGTTTCAATTACATCCTCGAAACATGAAACACGTAATATAGATTTGAAGAAATATTTATTGCCCTTAGTAGCGTTTTCTTGTTTTCATATCTTGCTCTTGGTTATACAAAAAACAAAATCACAATGCAGACAGCTATGACCGTAGCCAATATCAAAGTATCCCTTCTCCTTCTTGTATTTATTTTTCCAATCAAAACATTTAATCCCGGGATGGCTGACAACGAGCCCATCATTCTCAGAGATGCGTTGTTCAAGTTTTGTCTCTGTTCCAAAAGCTCATCTCTCGTCTGATACGCCAGCTGCAACAATCTATCGGCAAAAGAGTTTGCATTATCGACTCTTTCTCTCTCGTCTAGAATGTAATCATGAGAATTGGTTTCGGGGCGGTTTCGTTTCTGATGGGCTGATATGTCCGATTGTACGGAGAACAACAAGTTGTTTCTATTACGGTCTTGTTCGATATTAGATTGGATTCGGTTTAACGATTTGCGATGTTCGTTTAGGATTTCTTTGTGACGAGCTAATTGCTGAAGTTTGGATGTCGAGATTGTCTGATCGGATTCGCTAATTCGGTTCAATTTGGTTATTATACTATCACGTTTATCAAGAGTTTCGACTATGGATTCGTGCATCTTGGTTTCATCTTCAGAAGCCAGGGTGGAGTTTGGAATGTTTTGAAACTGTGAATACCTCGAGAGAAGGGATTCAGTTTGCTTCTCGAGGTTTAGCGCCTGCGACCGCGTTTGGGTAAAGGTTGCAGAAGACATATGGAGAATAACTAGAACAGGTGGGTAGATTAATAATTATCACTAGATATGATGTGAATGTGTGTAAAGCTTTGATGGTGTAATTGTTAGTTGATATCGCTTATTAGTTGTGATTTGACTGGTTCGGTTGTGTGTGACTGTGAACGTGCAATCGTGTACCAAGAGGGTCCGGTATTATGGTGCAGAGTATGGCAGTGTATGCAGCTAACAATATCTTCTATTTATGATGAATCAGTCTGTTGTTGGCGTCGTTGTAGTGTGTTGGGGAGTACGTTTCGATCCGAATATTTGGTAGAAAGCACACGAAAACAAAGCACGTGATTCACATTATTATTGGGGTGTCTTAATCTTAAAGGCGATGGTATGGACAGAAAATACGAGATGAAAATAGAGACTAAGGATCATTAGGATAGAGAAGAAATTCCAGAGAATCTGTCTCTGAATGGGTCTATACTCTTGAATTGTGACTTCTAGGCCGTATAGTTGGCGATGGCTGCAAATATATATATATAAAGCTAGAAATAAGTTATAGAGAAATGGTTGCAAAATATAGTTGGCTATGATATCTTAATATATAATTAATATAGTGACCTCTCCGTAGGAATAGGCGAAGATCTTGTTTGTAGATCCTGAGAGCCTCATGAATTAAACTCTTCATCGTCACTAGCTAAGATTAACAACCAATAGAACACCTGAAGCACCACACAGACCCTTCATCTAGACTCTTTATGTAGACTCTTCATCTATATTTTAGCATTTGACGGATCTACTTCTTGCTTTATTAAACTGTGATTTTTATATATTTCAAATTGGTGGGGCGTTTAAAACATCTGTTCCGCAATAATAATTTGAAATTGGATCTAAATGGTTGGTCGATTATATACAGTACCGTACAACTCTTTTATCTGACCCAGATTCATCCAACCAGGACTACTTGAACAGACCAATGACAGACTCATTAGCTGACTTGAAAGAGATCCTGCCGGTACCGGTGGAGATCGAACTTCTAGATCATGAAAAGAAAGAAAAACCCGGGTTCCAATGGATCCATGGATTGGGTAGGATCCATCGGTATAGCGCTTACTGCTTCCTTGGGTTCTTAGGGATTCACGCCACGTCGGTGGTGTTGGTGCCGGTACTACCAATTGAGCCCGGAATAAAGCAGGAGGTTTTTGAAATGGCCAGAGGCATTTACCACTCACTACCCCAAGTGGAGAACATGGTGTTGGGGGCTGGCATAACACACGTAGTGGCAGGGATGTTGTCGAGAATATTGAGGAGGAGGACGAGGAGTCAAAATAAACACAAACTGCAGCTTCTGCAGCAATCACCTATCATTACTGACCCCACCCGTTCCGATATTGGCCTCGGAGGCATCACGAGTCTTCTCGGTCTTGGGTTCAAAAAATCATGGATCTCCCTGAAAATCCCCGGATTGTCACCCTTGGCCTTCTCAGGATACGTCCTTATTCCGTTCCTACTTGTACATTTTACCAAATTTCGCTGGCTCCCAATCTTCATCGATGGCGACCTGTCTCTCATAAATTTGGACTACATTACATACTACCTCAACCATAGTCCAATAAGAGGAGGCAACGTCATAAACATATTCAACTTGATCATGTTGGTCTGGCTCACTCTGTATCATGTGGTTAGTGGGATGTTAACCTTCAACCACAAGTACTCGGTCAATTGGAAACGTTTCGGCTACTTTGTCATCAACACTTTCTCAGCAATCGGCTTGTTTGCTATTTGGAAGTATAAAGCAAACACTGTCGACTCAACTGGATTCATTGCAACCACATTCAAGAAATATTTATCTGCATTTTGGTTTTAGGTAACTTATACATGAACTCATGAACTCTTTTAATAAGATCTCACTATTCTATATGATATTTAGAGTCGATTGACGTCCTGGCACGAGAATAGTCCAGGCTGTAACTGTAATCAGTTTATAGACGACAACTAACTTAAGGAGGCAGTGTATGATTACCTCGACGACTTTAAGTAGATCCTCAGTAAACCCTCACTATACCTAGAAAGCTCTCATAGAAAGCTCTCAAAAAGCTCTCACAGTAAGCCCTCACTATTCTCACTATTCTCAGAAAGCCTTCACTGTACCTACGGGGTACCTCAGCATTCCCATAGAGTCCAAGCTTTGATTTTCCTTTTGTTGCTCCTCTTGTGAACTTGGCTGCGAATTATCCAAAAGTTGGAAGACAGTGGCGCGTTCCGAAAGTCGGACCCGATGCCGAATCTATTCCGAACAAAGACACCGTCCTCATATCTACATGGATCTTACTGTAATTGGGAAAGGTATCACCTAATAATCCCATTCGCCATTCGAGTCTCGTAAATTAGGCATCGGATATGACGGCTGACAAACAGAAATACTTCATGACTTAAAGTTACTACACATTGTTGAAGGGTGCCCCGCCCGAGGCCCATCGATAACCCAGTCCAGTTAATGAACCCCACACTTAGTCAAGTGAACTATGTATTAAATGAATAAATAACTGATCATCATCAAGATGATTAAAAGATCAAAATATATACACGGAGTCCGCTAGGATTCTTGACATCTTTGTCTTATTTCCGAGCGATTGATTCTAGTGAATTGTCCACGTTGAGGAATTTGCTCAATACCTAACAGAAATTCGGACATACGTGCGCCGTAGCTAATCTTATAGCGACGGAGACTAATAGTATCTCAAGCTAACAATAACTCCTCGTATCACATCTTTGAAGGCAAACATTGCTTGTCTCGATGCACAATTCGTTGGACTCTTCGGAGCCATAACCATTTTTCAGGACTTTAGTACTCACTAAATTCTTCGAATTATGCAGAAACAGTAACTGCATCTGGCCCTAAAGTAGGCTTAACCAATCTCTTCGATCTGTAGTCCTTTACTGCAGATTTAATAGCATCTTCTGCCAACATCGAACAGTGCAACTTCACTGGCGGCAAGGATAACTCCTTGGCAATCGCTGTGTTTTTGATTTTGATGGCTTCGTCCAAGGTCTTACCCTTGACAAGTTCTGTAACGTAACTGGAGGAGGCGATGGCGGATCCACATCCAAATGTTTTGAATTTGACATCCTTGATGATTCCTGTGGCTTCATCGACTTGGATTTGAAGTCTCATGACATCACCACAAGCTGGGGCACCAACAAGACCAGTTCCGACATCGTGGTCGTTTTTATTCAAAGTACCAACGTTTCTTGGGTTGGAGTAGTGGTCAAGCACTTTTTCATGGTAAGAACGAACGCCACTGGCAAAACCAGAGACGGGAGAACGGGCAAAAGCACCCACTCTGGCACCGCCAACCAATGTCCTGGTTACAGTACCCCTAGCTAAAGCTGTAGTAGTTAATTTGAAAGTTCTAGACAACATCGTTGAGGAAAAGGAGATAAACTTCAAGAGAGGAGAAAATTGAGGGCATATATATAAAACAATTGGCCACGGTACACGACGTAATTACTGAACAATAACACGGACAAGTCTTTGATTGTGAAACAGCTAGAAAGATCAATATCTACAATACCTTATAAGGAAATCAGGCCTAGATTATCTGCCTTATGTCACAGTTTTCCTTCTCTTAGCTAGCATTAACTACCTCTTGTAACATCTCTTCAAATGTACTATTATTTGCACAAGTACACGACCTTATGATTGATGACTACTCAAAGTTATCAGATGGAATTGGGGAGTGCACGAACAAGAATAGATTAGTTGCTTTGAGATAAGTTGTCTTTAGATAAGTGGTTTTAAATAAATGCTTCGAGATATAATTTTATAGTGGGTGAATATGTGTAGACTATACACAGTCTACACATAATACTACAAACTTATGTTAGTGATTATTCCTTCAAATGTTTTGCACCCAAGAACACCGGGGCCACCATACTGTTTAATGATGGGTATGATAAAACAAGAGTATGACTATGAATCTGATTTCATAAGAGTTTCAGTAGCATCATATTGAATTCTCTGTAAAATACGTTATCTTAAAGTTCATTACATATTAATTGCACGTCATTAATAGGAGAGATTAGGAGAATTGCACGACATTTAGGACCTAATCAGTTAATATACACTACAATGCGACATCGTTAAAAGTAACAAAGCTGAAACAATTTAATTTGTTTGCCGGGAAAAGTGGAAGGATCTGAATCTGAAAACGGAACAATCAAGTTAGATATTAGTTCATTTTATCTCAACAAAACGTCATCTTATAGTAATTGTAAAGCATATTGAAGAATTTTGGCCGATAACGGAGCTTGAAAAGGAGAATCGGATTTGTTCGGTGTTAACGGAACCGATGGCTCTAGAACTGTAGTTACCTGGAAATTGCGGCTTCCATCTGCGTAGAGCGCTTCCTAAAGCTTCAGCTGCAGATGAGTCCCGACATTTTTCATATTATATGCACACCATTGGAAATTAGAGGAATTGTGGCTGGATGATGAGTAGATGATAATAACCAATAGCTGCTTGTAAAAATAAGCAATTGAACGTTGAGATGGTAATATGCAAGAACACTAGAGATTTCTTGGTTGATATGAAAGAATATTGTGACACAAGTCTCAGTACAGTGAATATGATCAACATTTATGTAGCTTGTCACCCTAGAATTAATAAAACTTAGCGAGAGAACTCAAGATTTCAATGAACACTCTCACTAAAATAGCGCTAAATTAGAGAGAAATCGACTTGAATTTTTTTGGAGATGTCTTTGGGTGACTTTGCATAGTCTTGATCCAATTGATTGACAGGCAACTCAACTAAAGTTTACGTATAAAGGCTAAAACGTATAAATCCACTCTGCCATTCTATCACAATACATATCCGAACCCACCAACTAAACATGTAGGATGATCTCATGCTCAGATTCGCGCGACACTCGCTCGTGCACATTCATTAATTTCCATAATCTGCCCACTACTCTTCTCTCTGTTTCGACACCAATGAACAAGGACGCCCAAGCTAACACTAATGCGTCGCAATCCACCAATGAATATGATACCGGGGTGTCCAACGGTGATGTGGACTGGCTCTTTAGGGGAAAGTCAAAGAAATTAATCAAGAAAATGAACAACCATCATAAGGAGGAGGACGGAGGAACTACAATTAAAGTATCGCCACCAGCCAGCAATCCTACCGTTCCGTCGATACCGGCCACTACTATTAAAGTGACACCGCCAGGAGGCTCGTCGAGTACTCTGGCGACTACGTCACCTTCTCTTCCCTCAAATCCGCCAGCCCCATCCAATCATATCGCTGCTCCATCAATAAGCCCAGCTGCGTCGAACACACCCCCAACCACAAAAAAGCCTTCTACAGGGTCTCCTGTGATCTCGCCTACCTCGTCGTCATTGAATGCTGAAAAGCAGTCTAAATTGGAGAAATTCAGGTTTGGCAGAACTCGCTCTGTTTCAACTTCCAACGTGCCACCGGAAGTTACATCACCCTCGACAACAAGAAGAAGCTCACTCAACATATTGAATCCCTCGCTAACTAGCGATTTGGCATCGAATGATTCGGATGTCACGAGAGCGTCCATTCCTTCGTCTGCTCTGTCAAACGTATCACGACTGAATTCAAATACCGGCAAGACCAGGTCACTTTTCAGCTCAATTTCATCCAAATTCAAGTCGCCTGGCCCTCCTTCATCGTCAACCCAATTGTTATCGAGCTCTCCCAAATCAACCCCTGCAAAACTCCACCCTACTCTTATGGGGGTCTCTGGAGACCATCGTCCTCATGGAAGTCAAGACCTCGCATCCTTGGTAAATAAACCCCCGGCAGGTTCCGGAATGAACATTCCGCGTAAAGGCTCTCATTTAGCAAGTCCTAAAAACTCTATTGAATCTGACCAAGTGGACAATTCGTATAACACGAACACCAGTGAATTTTCATCTTCGCCGTCTTCCTCGGGTAAATTTTTTAGAAGAAGATCATCGGTGCTGCCATATGAAAGACAGCAAGTACCAAAGATTACCTCCACCCGTGTAATTCTCAACAAGAACCCCAACCGTGAGAGAATCCCGCTCAGAGAATTGGAAACCGTGAAGCTTCGCAGAGTTAATTTTGCTATCGATAAACTCGTCTATGACCCACAACAACAGATCCCGCTGAGAAGACCTAAAAAAGGTAATGTACTCATTCCCGAAGATATTATAGCAACACCACCTAGACTTTCTCAAGGAATATCAACAAGTGATGGAGCCAGAGTTGGATCATCAACTGATAAGTATTCTGAAAAGGATCTCAATCTTGCTATAGAAGCACAAAAAAGAGCATTGATAGAAGCTGAAAAACACGCCAACGAAGCCCATTTGGCTGCGAAACGCATAGCTCATGAAGTGAGTCAGTTCAAATCTACAAAATCTTCGAAATTAGACGGTTCTTTATTTGAATTGGAGAATGACGACGAAGAAGCAGAGGAGGCCTCAGCTAATTCTTTAGCCCACGACATGCATCAAGTGGAAATCGACAAACCCCTTCATCTCCACGAAAATCACTTCCAAGAAGACGAAGATGACGGAGACGAAGGTGCCAACGAACTTTCTTTGTCTGCACTTTACACCAGATGTTGTCACCTTCGAGAAATTCTTCCTATCCCCGCCACCCTCAAGCAGCTCAAGTCAAAAACAAAACCATTACAAGTCTTGAAGCTTTTGAACCCCAAACCAACATTGATTGATGTGCTCTCCTTCAGTGACTTCATTGCCATTACTCCGATCAATACCATTATTTTCGATAACGTAACTATATCAACAGAGATGTTGAAGCATTTCTTAGGAGCATTGGTCTATAACAAGTCTATTGAAAAGCTTTCACTTAGAAATGTTGCTATCGACGATATTGGATGGAAGTACCTCTGCAAGTTCTTGTCTAGAAATCAAACAATCAAGAAATTGGATATATCTCAACAAAGAATCAAGGCTGATACGAAACCAAACTGCATTAGATCATCGATGAACTGGGCGTTATTCATTAAATGCTTGATCCTCAGAGGAGGGATAGAAGAATTGGTGATCAATGGGTGTAAGTTGACAGATTCAATCTTCAAAGAGTTGATTGAAAATGCAGTGTCTCTAACCACATATAGATTAGGGATTGCCAACACTGAACTTAACGTGTTCAAATCACAGATCGTTGCAAATTGGATTATACAACGTGACTCCAAGTGTGTGGGAGTTGATGTTGCGTTCAATGATTTGAACCAAGGTCAATTGGTACCGTTCATAAACGCATTCAACAAAGGGAATGCCAGACTTCTCTTTTTTTCCCTTCACTCCACGAACTTAACTGACTCAGAAGAAACAGTTGAATTGTTAAAGTCTCTTACGAAAATTGAAACTCTTCGCTTTTTAGATTTGAGCTCTCTACCACAACTTTTCCCAGGTATTATCTCGCATTTGAGTAAGTACCTTCCACTTTATCCAAACTTGAAAAGAATCCATTTCGACTTGAACGAGTTGTCAGGACAATCAATAAGGGCCATCGCCGAGATCTTGCCTAGAATTCAAGGTTTGCTTCATGTATCGTTCTTAGGGAACAGAGACTTGAACCATGCCACTGCCGGAACACTCTATACCGCAGTTAAGTTGTCCAAATCAATCTTTACCCTAGACCTTGATTATGATTTGGTTGCAGATGAGATTTCTCAAAGAATTGCATTTTACCTTATGAGAAATATGGACATGTCGATGAACAAGGAAATTACCAGCAGTCATAATGGGGAAGGGGAGAATGAGGAAGATTTGATGTTTGACGGATCTTTATTGATGGAAACTGCTGAGAAGTTATTGATTGAAAATGATAAACATTATGACAAGAAGGAGGACATTAAGATGCAAAATATCATCACGAATGCCTTAATCGAGAGAACAAGAGCTGTGAGAAAAGACATCCACAGGAGCATCGATACATTATTCGAGAAGAGAAACCAGGGTACGTTGTCGTTAGAAGGAAAGGAGACTTTGCTTAGATTCTGTCTCTTGGATTCGTCGCTCGAAAAACTTGTGCATATGTTCGAAGAACAAGCAAAGAACATTGGATTCACACCGAGTGAGAATGAAGTGAAGGAAGCGTTAGCCAGGCCGTCTGAAAGCAAACTCTTGAATTCGCCAAATCTCCCAGCAGGATCCGTACCTTCTATCAGCCTTACAGTACACGATAACTTACATGAAAGCTCTAACGAATTGATCACCGCCGGACCTATTTTGTCACCTCATAATACAGAAAATTTCAACCAAAACCAAGGATACTTCCCTGGTCTTGATCAAGCTTTCCAACCCCACCAGGTTGTGATTGAATCTTCCGATGGTAAGAATGTTCCTGTTGATAATTTAACAGGAAGACCAGTTTTGATGAGATCCATCTCTCAAACCTCAGCACATGCTAAAGAGCAAGAACAAGAAGAGGGAGAGTTCCACAGGTGGGGTTTTTTTATTCAACAAAGAAGTAATAGTGAAAACACCATAACTGGAACGGAAACAGAACCAACAGGAAGCGACAAAGATGATAGAAAAGAAAAAATCGACAAAGATCAGGAAGTCCAAAACCTTGTAAATAATCCCGACCGGTCCAAGTCCAGAGACATTCCTATATTAAACGTCCTTCCATCTGGTTCTGAATTAAGAGATGCAATTATTGCTGCTAAAGGAATAGAATCCGTCACCGACTTGATTGACAAAATCAACAACAACAGAGTTAGTATTGATAAGATCTACAGTTTGACAAAACCTGGCCACGAAATAGGTGAGCACAATGAAGGTAATTTTTCTTCATCAGACCACCATGACGACACTTCTGACGATAAATCTATTGATTCTTTTGATCCTGGACATGAGGGGTCTGAGAATAGGGAAGTAAATGCTGTGGTTGATGAGGCTTATGATAAGTTATTGAACGATGCACAGAGAGTTAGACTGAATAAGCAAGAGTAAAGAGAGGAGACAATATCTATAGGAATAAATACCTTAACCATTACAACGGTTTGCGAGAATCACCAAAACCATTTCTCAGAGTACCACGAAAGTTTATAACTTGCACGGCTCGTATATATGCTCCTACACTGAATATCTAGAATTATATAAGATCATGAGACCTAGGGTCAGACACTCATTAAAAATGTAACTGAGATTTCGTAATTGGATTCAATGTAATGGAAGAGGACTAGTTTGAAGTGTCGCGAGCTACGTTCCTTTACTTCTTTAATATGGGTCTCTCTGTTTCTTGCCGTAGATATTTGTAGATATATGTCTTTTTGCATTTAGAAACTTTATGATAAAATAAAATATTTTTTATAAACAGCCGTTATATATGCAGGATATACATACAACAATATAATAAAAATAACTCGTCAGACCTCTTTTTCCTTCCTCTACACGAACTACACTTTTCAAAACAATGAATACCTGAAAATTCAGGAAAACCTATACAAAAAGATTACGCAGTTCATTATAATAATACTACGACACTAATATCTTTCTCCGGAATCCATCGCTTGGAATCAAATATCATCAAAGATGAATATCTAAAACCAGGGTCAATTCTTCACTAGGGACAGAATTATTTGTTGGCTTGGAATTCAGCAATCTTCTTAGAGATCTTAGCTTGTCTTTCGGCCTTGGTCAACTTAACTTGTCTGAACTTCTTAGATTCAGCAGCGTATTGTTCCTTGGTGAACTTCTTTTCAGTTGGCTTGAAGACTGGGTTTTCTCTGATGCTAGCGTGAGCTTCAGTGTAGATATCTTCAATGTCTTCAGCTTCAATTTCATCAGCAATGTAAGACTTGAATAAACCTCTGTACTTTTCTTCATCATCATCCATCAATTCTTCAATGTATTCAGCAACGTGACCACCGAAGATGTACTTTCTCAATAATTCAGCATCCAATTCTTCGGATTCGATATCCCAACCTGGGAATCTGTTTGGAGAGTGAGGAACGTACAATCCACCGTCAGAAGCACCCTTCAAGACACCGAAAATTCTGGCACCAGTGGTGGTTCTTTGTAAACCGATATCCAAGAAAACCTTGAATGGTCTTGGACCATCTTCAACGGCTTCGGTCAATTCGAATTCACCTTCAACTTCTTCAACACCTTGGTAGGTTTCATCGAGACCTAACTTTTGCAAGGCTCTTCTGGCAACCAATAAACCGACAGCGTAGGCAGCGGACCAGTTAGTTAAACCGTGCTTGATACCGTATTGAGGTAATTCATGGGCGTAAGCAGCAGTTAAAACGATATCACCAGTAATTTGGGAGGAGATGATTTGAGCAATGATGTCCTTGTTGGTGAATCTAACGACTAATCTGTACTTTGGAGTGTTGTACTTGGCCTTGTGTTGGGTGACCAATCTCTTTCTTTGGTAGTAGTCGGTCTTACCTTCTTGTCTTCTACGGAAAGGAGTTTGGAAACGCGAGTGGTACGCGGAGGTCTTCATAGGTTTGAAAGCAGCCATTTTGTTAGTTACTAAGATGAGATGAAGTGTGATGAGAAAGATGAAAAATTTGTTTTTTCATTTGTACCGTATGGAAATTGAAAAGTTTTCAGTCCTGCACGCAATGTTTTTTTTTGCGAGATTCACATCCAGGATGAAAATTACACTAAAGGACTATTTATACTGCGAGAGCGTAGAGGTAACTTCAAAAGAAGTTACTGAATGGATATATAAGTATACTTGAAAGACAAATATATTACTATTTGGGCCTATGGAGATTTATGACTAGAAAGTATTCAATTCGAGAGTCATTATCAACATTTCTAATGCTCCCACCGGTTTGAAAATTACATCTATTATATTATTGGTGCAATGGTAACTTACATAGGCAATCGAGGGTTCGATTCCCTTTCAAGAAATAAAGTAGTTTTAGAGAAAGTGTTTGTGAACCGCCTGATCTATGAAGGATAAAAGAATTGTTTTCAGTAAGTACCGAGAGTAACCTAGTCCCATCTTATCGAAATGAATTACTGCAGCATCTATGTAATTTGTAAAATATCTAAATTCTGGGTGCAAAATTCTTTTGATGGGAGCGGTCACAATAACTATAGAGATATGAAGGAATTCCCATTATCCAGACGTTTCATTCTTTGTAACAAACTGCCATTGATGCAACTGGAACTAAAATTTTTTTCTTACTAAATTTAACCAAATTCTCTACAACTCAGAAACCATTTACTAGTTACAGTGATAAGTGTTTTATTAACATGTTTTAACAGCAGTAGTGTAACATATATCCCCTGATTGAGCGACGGTGAATCTCCGGATAGCAAACGCGTCTCCACACTTTTCTTAAGTTTATTGCCTCATAAATACATACGTCGATCACTTTATAGATCGTACGGTGTCGTATTCCGACGACTCTCTATATACTCTTATAACCGTCCGGATAACTGAGACAAGCTAACATGTATGGAAATGGCTCTTTGGCCGAGTGGTTAAGGCGGTAGACTCAAGTTCTACTATCGTAAAGATGCACGCGTTCGAACCGCGTAGGAGTCACCATTTCTTTTTTGCATTTTTAATCTATAATCAGAACCAATTGCGAGACAATTGATAGAAGACAACTCATATAAAGAAACAATAATTTGGGTGGAGACTGAATGACGAGAGCTCAAGAATTATTACCAACTAACCAGTACCTTTTTCCCTTTTCCGGAGACCCCTTGCATTCTCTAAGTTTTCACTCTTTGTTTACGTCATGACTCAAATGTCATAAAAATGAGTCATACACGACTTATAAGAGATTGGGTTTAGATATGCGATACAGAAACGAATTGCCACCACTATATCGAAGAATTGACTATTACAACCAACATATCTTAACTCACCCATTGGATCCTATCTCACCTTCAAGTGAATATAATTAAACACAATAATCAAACAGAAAAAGACTTGTTCAATTATGACTCCCGTAATTACATCCTTATTGGATACGGATCTCTACAAGTTGTTTATGCATGCAGCAGTCCATAAACATTTCCTCAACACACATGTGGTGTACACCTATAAGAACCGTACACCCTCCATGGTGTTGAACATCGAGGCTATCAATTGGTTGAAGCATCAAGTTAGTCTTCTTGCCGACTTGAGGTTTACGAGCGACGAAATATCGTATCTTCGCAAGACATTGCCTCAATTGCCCGACGGATACATCCATTACTTGGAAACGTTCAAGTTAGAGCCGAGCACACAAGTGAAATTTGTAAACGATACTTCGAATACGCAAGATTTTGGGATTGAAGTGGTGGGCGATTGGGACAAGACCATCCTCTATGAAATCCCATTGTTGGCATTGGTTTCCGAAGCGTACTTTAAGTTTGTAGATACAGATTGGAATTATGACGGCCAGGAAGCAAAAGTACTTGAAAAATGTCGCTTACTTTTGGGGAACGGATGTACGTTTAGTGAATTCGGCACAAGACGAAGAAGATCGTTTGAAACCCAGAAATTGGTAGTTAAGACTTTGAAAAAGTATGCCGACAGCAATCCCAGCCAAGCGCGCCACCTTCTAGGTACTTCAAACGTGCTTTTGGCACTGATTTACGACTTGACTCCGATTGGTACCGTTGCTCATGAGTGGTACATGGGAATTGCTTCAGTGACCCAGAACTATACCAACGCCAACCAAAAGGCCATGGACTACTGGTTAGATACATTTGATGTGAAATACGCCGGTTTGGCATTGACTGACACGTTTGGGTCCGAGTCATACTTGAAAGTATTCCAAAAGCCATTCACTGACTATTATTCTGGGGTGAGGCAAGACTCAGGAGATCCCGAATTATATGCCGAAAAGATCGCCAAACATTACCAACTGTTGGGGTACCCAAAAAACACCAAGATGATCTGTTTTAGTGACTCTTTAAATATTGAAAAGTGTTTGAAGTACAAGGCTACTTCTGAACGACTCGGCTTGATTCCAAGTTTTGGAATCGGGACCTTTTTTACCAATGATTTTATGTCTGCAGATGGCAGCGTCAAATCCCAACCACTTAACATCGTGATAAAGCTCAGAGAAGCTGGCGGATACCCTTCCATCAAGATTAGTGATAATTTAGGAAAGAACATGGGTGACCAGGCAACGGTAGACAGGGTCAAGAAGGAACTTGGATACCATGAGAGAGAATGGGAAGATGGTGATGAGTCAAAGAGATGGTAACCAGACCCAAGTTATATAATCTATAGAAGTCCTAGTGTCGTAATTTAGAGTCCTAGATTTAGAGTCCTAGATTTAGAGTCCCAGATATTGAGAGTAGTTCCAGAAGTACTTTTAAACTAGTCAACTCCGAAATTACTAATATCACAGCACTGAAGATGTAGAATCCGGCCTACTCATTGGCAGAGCGTCTCTAAACAGTGAAGTCCTAAAAACTGAATGGCTGTAAATCCAAGATGAAACTCTGCTCTATTTTCTAGAGGGTAAACTCATCCAAAACTTCTCAAGATGCTCCGCAAGTAAACCGCTAAGGCTTGAGCTCTTCAAAACGTACTAAACCATCACGGTACTGTACTCAGAATTGTGATGGGAGCGTGTTACCCTCATGGCTGTTGCTCAATACTAGATACATTCCTCCCGCTATATGCAGTACAACACCATATATTTTCGATGACTGCCAATCCATTCTTACAACATTAAACCACACCATGGAACTCTCATACGATACCCTTCTGACGATCCTCACTCTCGCCAATGGGTCCGAGAGGAGCATTGATCAACAGGAAGCAGAGAACCAATTGAAGAAATGGGAAACTGTTCCGGGGTACCACTATCTACTCCAAGAGATATACCTCAAGATAGAAGTGCCATTGCAAATCAGATGGTTGGCGGTAATTTGTTTCAAGAACGGAGTCGACAAGTACTGGAGGTCGTCTCGTCAGCATGCCATATCCAAAGAAGAGAAGTCACAAATCAAGTCACGGGTGTTCCTCCTCTTGCACGAGAAGAATAACCAATTAACGGTTCAGAATGCCCATTGCATATCTAAAATCGCCAGGTACGACTTCCCCAGCGAGTGGCCGACATTGTTTGATGATATCGGCAAGAGCTTGGACGAATTTGTCTTCAAGTCTAACGACTTGGTGTCTACCAATAATTTGTTGATAATTTTGAACCGAATTGTGAAAACACTTTCTATGGTAAGAATCGGAAGAGCAAGACACGCAATGCAGACGAAGGCGCCTGCAATTGCAACGATTTTGATCAAATTATACACCAAATTCTTCCGAGCATGGATCACCACTCTCGAGTTCAATCTTATGGAGATTTGCTATTTATGTCTCAAGAACTTGCGGAGAATCATTCCCGAGGGATTCGACTTGCCGCATAAAAACCAAGACGTATCTGAGTTTCTTTCTTCGACGATAGATCACTTACAGCTTTTGGTTTTAGAACATGAAAAATACTCGTCTGATTTGTTAGAGAGATACGTCAAATGTTATAGTAAGCTCTATGTGGAGTTAATCTCGTCCAATCCCACCAGTTTCATTTTGCTTTCGTCTTCACAAAAGATTATAACCACATTTCTTTCATTACTAGAACAAAAAGCAGAAACCATCTACAACTCTTCAGAGGAGAATGATTTTTGGGAAATTTTGGCTTTGAAAGGATTCATCATCTTGAAGAAGATCATGGCCCACATATACAAGAAAGGAACAATAACCCTCAAGCAGCGTAATGATAAAAACGACTTAGAGTCATCGGTAAAGAAAATCTCCGACATTTTTACTCCCGATGTAATTCAACATCTATGTGATTTGATTATTAACTGGTACCTTCGCTTGAAACCTTCCGATTTAGAAGGCTGGTTGCTTGAACCAGAAGAATGGTGTAATGAAGAATTATCGTCTTCATGGGAATACCAAATCAGACCATGCTCAGAAAATTTCTATCAAGACTTGATAAAATACTTCCAACCATTTTTACAAGATTTCATTATCAAAAAGATCTCGAACGGGTTGATGGAAAATGAGTCTGTAGATAAAATACTCATCAAGGACTCAATTCTTTGTACGTTCCAACTTTCATCCAGCACGATTTCAAACAACGTCAATTTTGACCAGTTGCTCAATGACGTTTTCATTCCAGAAGGCTTGAAAAACGATCTTGTAGAGAACAAGATTCTCAAAAGAAGAATATGTCTAATTATTGGCGAATGGGTTTCCATTCAGTGTTCGAGAGAGAGCAGAATTAATATCTATAAGTTGCTTATCAACTTCTTGAACCCCGACAACCAAATCAACGATAAAGTGGTGAAAATTGCTTCCATACAAACATTAAGAAATGTGATTGACGATTGGGACTTCAACAAATATGATTTCAAGCCATTTTTGAATGATTTCGTCAAGTTACTCTTGTCATTGTTGAGTGAAATGAGCTTGACGGAATCGAAACTATACATTTTGAATACCCTTGCAGTTTTGATTGAAAAATCGAACCCTCTCGTTGATTATCAAACCCTCATTAATATCTTGATGATTATTCCAAACTATTGGGAAGCTAGCGACAACGAACCTATACTAAAGAACTCGTTGCTTAGAGTGATGAAGAGTTTGATAGTATCCTTGAACGAGAACTCTGTTGAGACCCACGCAATCTCTATTTCGTTGATAAAAAGCTGTTGTAGCCAAAGTGACGTCTACTCTTTGTTGTCTGAAGATGGGTACGATTTATGGTTGGTTTTGTTGCAATATTGTCCGGATCAAAGTAACCAAGACATTTTGAACCTTTTCCAACTTATAACGTACGGGTTGATCAATTCCACTGAAGTTTTACCTACGATTTTATCCATCCTTCGAAGTTACTCATTATACTCTCCCGAAGTATTTGCAAACAATTCCACAGAAGTGGTTGAGATCATGAAGATTTTGGCCGATTACCTCCCAAGTATGAGAGATGACGCCTTCAATATCTTTGTTTCATTCGCCGATATTTTGTTTTTGGAAAATTGTGAACAAGACACAAATTCACAATTTATCACCAATTTAATTTCAAGTGGATTATTCAACTCAATGGTAAACTATATCTTGGACGAGTCTCATGCAATTTCCTTGTCGAATAAGATCTTCTTAGTCATCTCAAGACTTGCAAAGTCGTCACCTTCAATGTTCTTCCAAGTCCTAGACCATTTGTCAATCGACACTCAAAATCTATTAAACGTTTGGTTGAAGTTTTACAACAACAACGGAAACCCTAGAAATAAAAAGGTTAATTTATTGGGCCTTCTATCGGTGACGTGCTATGGAACGCAGAATAACCCTTCATTTACTCCAACATTGATTAAAGTTATCGAAAAATCATTCTTTTTCTTGGAAGAAATTAACGAAAACGATCAAGGAAACTGTGATGTTTACAAGCAAGACTTTATTTATGAAGATATCAATGATTATTCATTCATTGACTCGGATATCGTTGAAAACGGAGAGGTCAGGCGGTACAAACGCTTGCTTGAGACAAACGATCCCGTGTACAAAACCAACGTTTTGAGTTATTTGAAGAATATTGTGCTTGAATTAAAATCAAACTTGGGAATGGATTTCGATAACGTCATGAACAGCATGGACCAATATAGTTTGGAAAGGTTACTGAGTATAGTATGAACTAGAATTGGACTAGAATATTAGAATCAATGTTGACATAGTACTTGCAGAATCACATATCAAAGTCATAGATGAAGTTACGATTTCTGATTGTAGACAAATCTTTAAAGGTATCAAGAATGAGTCGAAACTTATTGCAGCCAGTAACCGAAAATCCACCCCGAGAAGAAAGAGAGGCGTTCCCTAGAAATTGAGCGCCACTATATTTGGTACACCTTGGATATTTTATATCTGGCACACCTCAGATTTTTGTATATCTCGGATAACTAGCCCATATCTGAAGTTCATATTTTTCCTGGGTATAGATTTATGGATCTAGATTAAAGTTCCAGTGACAATATTAGAGACCCTGAATTATTACAATTTCTACCCACTAATCCCGGAGATATCCAAATAGTGACATGATCTCACAGTTTATCACATTTTTATCACATTTTTCATCTTTAATTAGTACGATACATACAAATACTAGAGTCCTCTGGTTGTGGATCATCTAACAATGCGATTTGTGAATCTAAATCTTCACCAAAAAAGCCTTCAAATATCATATATTCACCACTATACTTCACCGATTAAATATTTCCATCTTCTATATAAATATCTCCAGCTTATTCATTATCAATCGTTCATCAGCCTGTGTTGCAAGATTCATATTTTGCGATTTTGCAACAGTGATTTGGTAATTCTTGATTTCTGCCATACTTATATACAGGAATACTCACTTTTCAACTCAAAAGATCGCCACCACTACTAGCACAGTTTACACTCTTTCCATATCCAACATGTTCCGTAACAATTACGACAACGACTCTGTCACATACTCTCCCACGGGACGTCTCTTCCAAGTCGAATATGCTTTGGAAGCAATTAAACAAGGAAGTGCTGCCGTCGGTGTCACCTCAAATACCCACGTCGTTTTAGTCGCCCTCAAACGTAACGCCGAAGAATTGGGTTCGTACCAGAAGAAAATCATCAAGGTCGACGATCACTTGGGAATCGCCTTGGCTGGGTTAGCCCCAGATGCTCGTGTGTTATCGAACTACTTACGTAAACAAGCCATGTCTTCGAAAATGATTTTCAAACGACCTTTATCCACCTCCAAAGCTGTGTTGAGCATTGCTGATAAGGCACAGGAAAATACCCAATCTTACGGATCTAGACCTTATGGGGTTGGTCTTTTAGTGGCGGGATATGACGAAACCGGTGCTCATTTATACGAATTCCAACCTTCGGGCTCAGTGTTGGAATATTTTGGTGCGGCCATTGGTGCTAGATCCCAAGCCGCCAGAACATACTTGGAGAGGAATTTGGATGTGATTCGCCAATGTGAAGGTGTGGAAGAATTGGTGGTACATGCCCTTAATGCATTGAGAGATACCTTGTCTCAAGATGTCGAATTGACTTGGAAGAACACCTCCGTTAGTATTGTAGGTAAAGGATCAGATTTCATTCTTTATGACGATGAAGAAGTTCAGCAATGGTTGGATAAATTGGACTCTGTGTCCAATGCAAGAAATAAGGACGATGATGATGAAGATGACGATGAGCCTAAGGTGGAGGAACCTAAGGTGGAGGAAACGACAGATGCTCCTCCAGCCGAAACTGAAGGAGAAGCTGCTTCAGAAGATAGAATGGATACCGACGAGTAATTGCTATAAGAGTATATTGAAGTATCTACTCTACTAGAGATCATGAAACAGCGAGTATTAGAAGTGTCTACTACATAGTTTTGATACTCGTATGGGTCTATTTCCAACTATATGACTCAGCAAGTTGAGAATTTGTAAATCAACTTAGCAAGATTGCCATGGACTCCAATTATAGTTAGATTTCTGGTATCTTCACCAATACTCTCTATTTGTATCCTAGAATATACTATACTATAGTACACGCCAATAAATGATATAATACATAAGGTATAAATTGTAGAATGAGTGAATGGGTGAATGAACACCCACTTCTATGACTGAATGATCTGATCTATGAGTGAACGCAGGATTATGAAAGATATTATAGACCTTTTAGTGTACGTAAGTCGACGTGCCATTTGTCAGTTAGATAGAGAAATAACACCCATGAGACACCCATAGCTGGATAGATTATCGTCACCCCTAGCTCGCCAAATTAATGTCCTTTGCAATTGTGTCCTAGTCTATATGTACAGTTTACTTCAGCTGAAGCTTTTGTTGTTTGATGGCAACGGCTTGGATCAATTGAAGACATTCCTTTTGCATGTTATTTACATCTTCATTGAGCTGCTGTGGATCGTGAAGTATTCTGTTTTCACGGATATCCGTTACCTTGGCTCGAATTGCTCCAACTTGTTTGTTAATAGACTCTTTTTCTTCGTCACCCATAAGTTCTCCAAATTGGATCAATGCATTGTCGGTATCAGTACATATAATTTCGGCTCTGGATGCGTGTTCGTAGTACTTTCTAAGTTCTGCATCTCTTTCCTTGTTCTTAGCACTATCGGAAACGATTCTGTTGATTTCTTCTTCAGACAAGCCTGATTCGCCAGAAACTTGGATCGAAACAGTGTTTCCTTTTCCATGATGTTCCAGGCCCTTTGGATACGGAGTCTTGTCGGTAGCAGACACGCTTATGATTCCATCAGCATCAATTGCAAACGAGACAGCAATTTGTGGGGATCCTTTTGGCCCCAATGGAATATTGGATAACTTGAAATTGCCAATTAGTTTATTGTCTTCAACCAACGACCGCTCCCCCTGGTACACTCTTATCTCAACGCCAGTTTGTCCATCAACCGCAGTGGAGAAGATTTGCTCTTTCTTTGTAGGCACTGCAGAGTTTCTAGGAATTAAAGGACTAAACAATCCTCCGTAAGTTTCAATACCCAACGACAACGGAGTTACATCAAGCAAGACGACATCCTTGATATTACCTGCCAAAATAGCCCCTTGAATAGCAGCACCCAAAGCAACAGCCTCATCAGGATTCACCGCAGTACTTGGTTTCTTTTGGAAAAGTTCTTCAACCACCTTTCTAATTTTGGGCATACGAGTCATTCCACCAACCAAAAGTACCTCATCTATATCCTTGACTTTCAAATCTGCATCTCTGATACATCTCTTCACAGGACCGATTGTTTGGTTAATTAAATGCATAGACATTTCGTCAAGCTCGTCCTCAGTGAGCTTCAACTTGATGTGTTTATCCGCAGTTATGAATGGGATATTAATCTCTGTCTCCTTGACATGGGATAACTCGATTTTACATTTCTCTGCAGCCTCACGGATTCTTTGAATCGCCATTCTGTCCTCCAGAACGTCTATTCCAGTTTCTTGCTTGAAATGGTCTACAATATGGTTCAACAACATAATGTCGAAGTCCTCTCCTCCCAAATGTGTGTTACCATTGGTAGCTCTGACCTCAAACACCCCGTGTTCGATATCAAGAATAGATATATCGAAAGTACCCCCTCCCAAATCGAATACTGCCACTACACCATCCTTTTGTTTCTTATCGATTCCATAGGCCAACGCAGCAGCTGTAGGCTCATTCACTACTCTGAGAACCTCTAATCCCACGAGTTTTCCTGAATCTTTCGTTGCCTGTCTCTGAGAGTCGTTAAAATATGCTGGCACAGTTACAACTGCATGTTTCACTGGTTTTCTTTCTTCTGGAAGGTGTAATTCTGCCACTTGCTTCATTTTTGTCAAAATCGTCGCTCCGATTTCAGAAGGAGACATTTTCCTACCGTAAGAAGTGGTAACCCAGGCGTCTCCATTATCGTGCTCTATTATTTTATATGGAACGTTACCTAAATCTAATTGTACTTCAGGGTCTTGAAACTTCCGTCCTATCAACCTTTTGGTGGCAAAAAACGTATTCTGGGGGTTGATTGCTGCCTGTCTGCGAGCTTGCATCCCTACTAACATATCTTCCTTATCTCCATTCTTGGAGTATGCTACGATTGAGGGGGTTGTCCTCAAACCTTCTTCATTCTCGAGAATCTTTGCTTCGTCCCCTTCGACTATTGCAGCTGCTGAGTTAGTAGTACCCAAGTCTATACCAATCACTGAGTGCTTTAAGCGGAGCTGGCCCCGATTAGCCGCTATGTTTCTATGAAGCATCGTTCTGCCATATCGCCTTAGTCCATACATTGTTAGAGATGTAGCTGCTAGTGATGTAAAAATGGAGATCTGAATCAATTTTTGTTACATAGGTATATACAGGAAACATCAACGCCGCAAATTAGAAATAGAGGCAACTAGTAAAGAGTACGAGTCCAATTAACAGCTCTAATAGTTAGACTTTTATATACAGAAATTGTTAGATCTTAGAATTGATGGAAATTGGTTCAAAATGTCAGATTATGGGAATGTTGGTGTTTAAAGATGTCAGATCATAATAATGTTAGAGTTTAAAGATGTTAGATTATGCAAATGGGACGAATTGGATGTTGGAATCAGAAGCTTGTACGCCAGCGAAGAAGAAAAGACCCAAAATGTCAAGACCACAAGATTTCAAGAGATACAAAGTTGAATCGTAGTGAAATTCATCGATTTTTACCAACGAGTTTTCTCGGTAGACATCAGTAGATTTTGAAGATGAATATACTTGTAGATACTTGGGACCCAGTGACGAAGTCTTTACTTTTCCAAAGTTGATTCCAAGAGTACCAAACCGCAAGTGTCTGACTATAGATCCAGTGGAAATAATGTCGTCTTTAATAAATCCCTTTCCTGTAAAAAGGTTATGAAAGATCTTTTCAAACGAGACCAACGAATCGCTCTCCAACAAGCTGAAACAGCTCTGAGAAATCTCGTTGTCGTTGATATCACTTGGAAGTAACAATTTTTTTTCAAGCAAGTGTGTTTTGTGAGTCCGCCGAGCAATTCGATAGATTGAATTGAAATGAATGAAGTTGTTGGTGACTGACATATATTGTTTCAACCTTTTGATGTCAATGCCTACTTTATGCATACCGACTAGGAAAGAAACAAATTCTGTATCTTGATGGTTCATGAAAAGTGACCAAATCAGATCCATCGTTGATAGACCACTAAGAAAACCTCGCTCAGTATTAGCGATACTGCTCACTGAATCCAAGCAATCCATTTTTCGGATCATATCTAAAGTATCTTTGACCGTTATGGGGGAAAGGAAATTGTTCATTGTAACGTTGTCGTAATTATTGGTCCGTAAGTTTGCAGCAAGCTCTGCGTATGAAAACACTTCTACTTTGTATGCGTCACCAATTGGTCGGACCATAAAGAAGTATTTGTTGATTTTTAGAAACTTTTTTGTTACTAGAGCCTTGAAATCAAAGGGTTTAGTGTCTATGAAGAGGGAAAATTTGTCCATAAACTCTTGTAAACATTTCGACAAGATACTTAATATCCATTGATCTCCACCTTTAGATAAACCCGAGTAGATTCTCAATAAACTGCAGTCTTCTAGGAATAGGCTATCGCCATAGTTGTCTGAATCAACAATGCTAAAGATTTTTTGGTACGAAAAGTTGGACATGATTAATTTTGCAACTTTCAACACAAACTTAATAAAAGAACGTTCATTTCGAAATGTTATCGTTTCGCCCTTGGGAGTCGACGAGAATGTGAAATTCCCAATCTTCCCAAGAGTCAAGAGTTTGACGTAGATTTCTCGATGCAATACGACTTTGATTTTCTCCAACCTCCTTCTTCTGTCTTTCGCTAAATCCTGACTAGCAGGATCAAAAAAGCTGAGACGAAACAAAGAATATTCTAAAGATACCACGTCAAAATCCTCCATATTGTCCACATACTCACAATAACCAAGGGCCACTCTATAATTTTGTGCATATATTAGATTTGTAAGCACAGCAACTCTGGTCAAGTCAGAATATGACGTTTGGAACAAGAGGTTTGTTGAAATCCTGGTTCGTTCCCACTTAAGAAGATTGTGCATGATTGGGATATAATATGGATCGGTCGTGAACTTATCAAGGAACATAGTTATGTTGTGGGTCGGACTGAGAATATGATACATGCCCAACTCATGTTCGAGGTGCTGTTGACGATGAAGCAAGGCCAAAGAGCGATTGAAGTAACTTGTCCCTAGATCATCGAGTTCTCCGGGCAAGCATAGTTCGTACGAATCAAGTAGATCACCCCAATTATCCTTGTATAGTTTTTTCCACAAGAACTCACTTCGGAGCACGTAGTACAATCTAGAGTTGGTCTCAGACAACCGGAGAACATCCTTGACGCTGAGGTTTCCGAGTGATATGATGGAATAGATTACATCACGAGGAAGATCTAGAAGTACCATGGGATCCACTATGTGAACGGAGCATAAGATATTAGTTTCGTATATCTAAGATCTTATAGCTGTATAGCGTATTGACTGTTTGGGTGATTCAAAGAGTGGATGTAAAGATTAGAATTGTGAATGCAAAAGAACTTGGACCATGTTATTTGGTGGTGGGGAGTAGACTTCCTAATCGGGTATAAATAAATGCTGATCGCTTAATTATCAATTTGGACCAACCGATATATGCTTTGGAGCAGCAACATTTTTATAGTGACCGACTATTGTTTTGAGATCATATGGCACATAAATGTCAGCTGAACCTCATCTCGTTTTTGAGTACCAGTTGTAGGAACTATAGAGTACAGGTTTAGATAGATATTGAAAACAGAGAGAGATATCGCAATTGTTGAGTATCAATAAATAACGAATACTTTATACTCATAAATAAGGTCGCATATATCGTAGACAATACATGCTGGAAGATTATAGAGAATGTCAACTTTTTATATTATATTGACCTTAGTTCTAGCGAACTCGGGGGTGGTTAAATACATATTTTAGCTGTGAAATTCCCAGAGAAATCTGGCCGATAATGTTACAGACTCAACGAATAATGTGGGCAGGCTCTTACCAATAATGTAAATGAGATCCGGACTCTAAACTTCCTCTCCAGCACCCATCTCTCATACCCGTAGCCACTCTTTTACCTCAAAAATTGTCCGAATATTTCATCATCTAGAACTCCGAGCTCTACCAAACCATCGCGAAATCTAAATTTTTCACTTTCACTACATTTACCCCAGATTATCAACCATGGGCAAAAGACAAGGAGGACCACAGGGTGGCAGTAAGAGCAAAAAATTCAAGACCAGTGGGTTCATTGATCCCAATACAATGGGAATCTATGCCACTTGTAATAGACACAAGGAACAACAATGTCGTCAAGAATTGTTGAATTTATTTGGTGAAAAGATCGAAGAATACTTTGACTTAAGTGTGGGAGGGTCTGATGACGAGGACGAAGAGGAAGAAGAAGAATTATCAATTGAACAACAAATCGAAAAAGAAGTCAACGAAATGAAGGAAGCTAAAACCTCCAAGAAAGAACTCATGAAGTCTATTGACTTGGGATGCGAATGTCTTGTATTCATCAAGATGAGAAAACCAATCGTTCCAGAAGTCCTTATTGAAAAGTTATGTAATGAGAGTTACAATTCAAAGATCAAGACCACCAGGTATACGCAAAAGTTATCCCCAGTAACATTCTCAGTAACACCCACAATGGAAGAATTGAGAAAATTAGCCAAGAGAGTATTGGCACCACATTTCCACCAGGAAGATCAAAAGCCATACAAGTTTGCGATTCAAATATCCAAGAGAAATTTCAATGCATTACCTAAGAGTGACATGATCAAAGCTATAGCAGAAAGCGTGGGTCAGGATCATGGTCACTCAGTAGACTTGAAAAACTACGATAAATTGATCTTGGTAGAATGCTACAAGAGTAACATCGGTATGAGTGTGGTTAATGACTACCTCAAGCTTGAAAAGTATAATTTACAGCAGATTTTCGAGAAGCACGCCGAAAGTGATGATAAAACATCTAGAGTGAAGCCACAAAGCGACGCCAAAGATAAGGAAGCGGAAACTAATGAAGAGAAAGAAACCATTAAAGAGAAAGAAGCTAAAGAAGAGAAAGAAACTAGTGAGAATCAATAGAGGCTAGCGAAGGTGATACAGATGCATATTGAACACTAACCATATCTTTTGCCAAATATCTAGATTTCAATATTCTTCTTAAAATTCATAGACATTAATATAATGATTAAACCAATCTAAGTAGCATTTCCATTGATTAAACACTCTAAGTAACATTCCTATTAACTAAACTAATCTAGGCAACATTTCAATTGATAAATACCACCCATTTCATATACGTCATTTTATGTTAATTCTTCTTTAGAAGCTCAACCTTTCCCGAATATTTACAATCTCTTTCCATGCCAACCAATCTGCTTCACTATGTGGTATCAATCCCATATTATACAACTTATAAACACCCACAGACATACTGCCCAACTGACAAATAACAAACACCAACTTTGCAAGCAAGATCTGCGATTCGTTCTCCTTGGTGATCAAGTTCTTGAAGGTATTATTGGTATCATTAAAAATGGCTTTTATAGGATTCCACAACAACATCAATGTCATAGTGACGGGGATAATCTGTAATGAATTTCCAGTCATGTAACTCATGATTACATTAAGTGGAATTGATTTTGCAGGACCCATGGCCAATTCCCAAGCCTTCTTCAACTTTAACTCACTGACTTGTGCGTCGCCTGGGGCACCTTTTCCAGTCATGACTTTCTTGACACCACTTATCCCATAACCTGGGGGAGACGCAAGCATATTACTGATAGGGCTGGCCAATATCGTTGGATTTAAGAGCTCGTCGAATTCGCTCATTTTTAGTCTGTTAATTGTGATTGTTTCTTTGGTTTCTTAGGTTTCATAGTTGGTTAAATCAGTTTTTGATATTCTCGCAGAGACACAACCAAAAAATCAGGACCGCAACGGAGTTGGACAACAACTGCAATACATAAGACGAATAATTTGCTCGATATCAGATTGGAATAGAAGAGTTTTGAGATAGAATTATAAAGATCCACCTCTGTTGTTGGAACAAGTGAAGAAATGACAAAATACATGAAATCTAACTACTTCTGGAGTCCATCCGAATCAATCTTGAATCAAATTTTTCAGTTTGATCAGTTTGATCAGTCTTGCCGAGCATTATTACTTTATTTCTCCTTCTTGATGCCCTTATCAGTGTGACTTTCAATACATCTGCAAAGTCCGTCAAATGGACCTGTATACAGCCTTGTACCAAACTTATCAGCTCAACTGTATCGTAATTATTCGGACACACACGACCATTTATATAGCTGACTGTATATATCCAGAACCAACCGCAACTACCAGAACATCTTTAACTACATAACCAAGTCAAGCCAAACGATCCATATACCATAAAGTGTCTAGAAATAGCACACATCTATACTGCAAGCATCAATCTTTATATCATTAAAACACAGCCATGAACTCCACCGCCACCTTCAAGAGTAACCCATTGAATAAGATAATTGGACTTTCCGTTATATTGTCCATGGGGTTCTTGTTGGTCATTTTGGCTGGAATATCGGGTAATTGGTTTCCAATAATCATCGGTATAATATTTGCCGTTGCCCATTTGCCAATGGCTATCACCAGGGCCATCAGTCAGTCATCAGATTACGACTTCAACTTCGATTCCCCAACGGGGGCCAATGGGTTAAAAGAAGTCGGGTCGTTTGTCTCAGCATTCTTACTCACCACTGGGATTGGTTTGCCTGTGATTTTGCACCATTCTTTGATACTCACCAGAACTGCGATGGTTCTTACAATTGTCGGCGGAGGATTGATATATGGAACTATTTTTGCATTTAGTCAGTTTTTTGACGAGATCGAAGAAGAGGAAAATCCCGATCTTGGAGGGGGTGTCATTTAGGGAGACCGAAGAAGTATGGCTACTAATTCTAAGAGATAAGACTGATTTGTAAGAGCTTTGGATCGAAGATCATAGTGTGAGCTAACTGATATCTTTTATAATAGAAAAGATAACATGCCCTAGAATCTCGCTAATAGAGAAGCCAACTACCAATCTCAACTCTATTTGGGTCCAGGGAATACCGAGTGTTATATAGAAAGTTGGTAACACTATCTATTTCATGACTGAGTGTACAATTCCAACGAGAGAGAATGTGATATCTAGAGTTGATATCAGACTAGTGAAATACCAGAACAATACTACGAACAGTACAGTTATAAGAATTACTAAGATTATAAAGACCCCAACTCACAATATATATCATGGAGAACTATTAGTTATTCCTTTCTGGAATCTACAAATCTCAAAAATACCGGCCCCTAAATAAGGAACCCTTTAAGTCAGTACTATAATAATATGAGCATAGACTTAAGTATATGTAGGAGATTAAAAGCTTAAAATCAACATTAATATAAGTTACCTGTACCGAATCTTACAGTAAGTTAGTCAATGGTAAATTTCAGTACTCACCATCTGATAAGTGGGGTCCCTCATTCTGAAATGTACTAGGACATGGCCGCATTAGAGTAACTGTCAGCACTGCGCTATATCAACTTCACATTGAACTGCGGGACCAAAAACACAATCACCACATCATCACGATGACCACCAACGAAATCGCAGAGACTGAGCATGAAATAGTCCAGGACTATCAGGTCAAGGAGAAGATAGTGAACGAGGAATTCAAAATTTGGAAGAAAACAGTGCCTTTGTTGTACGATACAATACACTCCTACACGTTAGATTCGTCGTCCCTGGTATTTCAGTGGCTACCAAACTATACTTACTCGGAATCGAAGGAGACCATATCACTTAGCTACGTCATAGGTACGAACTCGTCAGACTCTTCTCAAAACTTTTTGAAGTTAGGAAGTTTGGACTTGCCAAGTACTTTAGCTCCAGATTTTGCTAAGGAAGTACCCAATGTTCAGAATATCCCAATTCCCCCAGTTTCCGTAGAGGATAGCTCCAATTTCAGAATAACAACCAAATGGAAACAAAGCGGAGTCATTAATGAGTTAAAAGTTTCCGAAGATGGTGTCAACGTTTTGACTTTTAATAGCGATGGAGTGATTCATTGCTACAACTTGGAAAACAATGACGTCTTTAACTACAAGTACCATAAACTAGAAGGGTCTGCGTTGGAATGGGTTAAACCGGACTTTTTCTTGAGTGGTTCCAAGGATTATCAAATAGCGTATTGGAATTCTACCAAACCATCCACCCCAATTCAACTTTTCAAGACTCACAAGGGTGCAATTAATGACTTGTCATCAAACCCTAACGTGAGAGATATCTTCGGATCTGTTTCTGACGATTATACTACGCAATTCTATGATTTGAGAGTTGCTGGATCTAGTGAAAACCCTGTTTTATCGCACACCAACAACCATATCCAATATGCCATTGACTTCCATCCAGATATTGAAACATTGTATGCAACTGCAGGAAAGGATAACACTGTTAATTTATATGATATCAGGAATCACAATGTTCCTATTCGTAGATTCTTTGGACACAACGACACAGTACTGGGACTCCAATGGGATGATACCAACGGTTTGATTTCCTGGGGATTGGACAAGAGAGTCATATTGTGGGATTTATCCAGTTTAGATGACGAGTTTGTTTATCCTAGTGAAAGCATCGACAACTCCAAGAAAAAGACATCCTCCAGGGTTGATCCTTGCTTGAGATTCATACATGCTGGACATACAAACAGAGTGAACGACGTCGGTATTCATCCAAGACTCAAGAATATATATGGGACTGTTGGTGAAGATCAGTTGTTTGAAGTTTGGAAACCAAAAACGCTTTTGACTGAAGAAGAAGAAGAAGAGGAAGAGGAAGAAGAAAAGGAGGAAGAAGGAAAGGAGGAAAAGGAGGAAAATGAAGAGATGGAAGAAAAGGAAGATCCACACCAAGAGCAGGATAAAGATGAAGAACAAGTGAAAGAAGAAGTGCAAGAACCAGTAAAAGAACCAGTAAAAGAACCAGTAAAAGAACCAGAGCAGGTAGCAGAAAAAGATGAGAAAGAAGATGACAAAATCAACGACGTGAAAGCCAATGAATCCAATACTGAAGCTAACGACGTTGAAATGGACGAATGATCGTTCAGCTCTCAATCATTTATCAAAATCCTTTATCATGTGGATTGTAGGAATAGAGATTACATGGCCTAAGATGTGGCTACAATACTGGAAAGAAGTGGAAATTGTCCCACGCCAACTCTATCCAACCACTAGTAACGAGACCGGTAATCTCTACTTGAAACTGTACTATAAATATTAGATCAAATATAAATTTGTTTCGTATGCACTTAATTTCACCCAAAGTAGAATAATGGAGAATCTCAAAATCCCAGATCTGAAAATTTGGAGATTTTCAAGCGCGTCTGATTTCAGATCACTATTCTTTACAACTATGACTGTCGACATATTATGGAGGTCCCTTCCTATGGAAATCAGCGAACTAAGCTTAGCCAAAGTGCTTAGATGTGGCCAAACGTTTCGGTGGAAAAATATCAATAATGTATGGTCTTTTGCCATCCAGGATAGAATCGTTCTCCTTAAGCAAGACGATCAGAGAATCCAATATTCACACATAATGCTGGAAAATAGTCCCCTTAAATCTCAGAAAATACAGGACCAAGAAACCTTCAAGTTTGTTCAGGATTATTTTAACCTTTCGATCAATTTGAAGGACTTGTATACTCACTGGACTGAGCAACATTTGATCCATAGAAAAGGTAAGAACTCCAACTCACCATTTCAAGCTTTCACAGGGATAAGAATACTCAGACAAGATCCGTGGGAGACGCTTATCTCGTTTATCTGCTCGTCCAATAATAATGTCAAACGTATATCAAAAATGTGTGACAACTTGTGTCTCGAGTATGGAGAATATATCAACGAATACGAAGGAATGAAGTTCTATTCGTTCCCAGCACCCGAATCACTCACTGAGGATAACGTGGAATTACGTTTAAGAGAGTTGGGGTTTGGATACAGAGCAAAATATATCCACCAGACGGCATGCAAATTACAGGACAACAAAGATTTATCGGTGGAGAAGTTGAATGATTTACGTAACCAAGATTATCAAACGAGCCATGAATTTTTGCTTCAACTTACCGGGGTGGGGCCAAAAGTCGCCGATTGTATATGTTTGATGGCTTTGGATAAGCATGACGTTGTTCCAGTAGATACTCATGTCTACCAGATTGCAGTAAGAGACTACAAATTTAAGGGTAAGGGAGATTTGAAAAGTATGACCAAGGTGATATATGGAGCCATCAGATTGTATTTTAAGGATGTTTTTGGTGAATATGCTGGCTGGGCCCAATCTGTATTATTTGCAGCCGACTTATCTGATTTGAATAATGGGGTGAATATAAGCGAGGTAGAATCAACGATTAAAGAAGAGTCTACTAAGGTGAAAGGGTCCAAAAGAACCATCAAGATTGAAGATAAAGTGAAGACTGAAATTGAAGTCAAGACTGAAGAATTACTTGAAATCAAAACTGAAGATGAACTGATTATATCTGAAAACGGTCGTACTAAAAGGATCAGGTCTGAAAGCATCAAATTACCGGTTTCAAAAAAGATCAAAGTAGAATGTTGAATTGTGGATCAGTTTAAGTCTGTGATTCAAGTTCAGTTATAATTAAAGTCCACTTATAATTCAAGTCCACTTATGCCAATTCAGAGTAAAACCAGAAAATCACAAATAGTTACGATAATCTGAACTAAATATAAACGATTACTACTAAAACTTTCAGATACTAAACTAGTATGTAAACATATAACAATATGAATAAGAATATCCCAAGTTTAGTTGCAGATATGATCTTTATTTAATTGAAAGAAAACAAGCAACAGGGCGGTTGGTGTAGTGGTTAACATATTTGCCTTCCAAGCAGGTGACACGGGTTCGATTCCCGTACCGCTCATTTTTTTCAATCTTGAGAAAACCACTTCTTGTGAGTCTCATGAAAAAGTTTATTCAATTGTAAGTGATTGATGCTACTAAGACGAGGGATCAAATCGTTCTATACTTTTTACCATTCCAGGCAATCGTTTTGCTCTACTTCCAAAACATTCATCAAGTACGTTTCTCCAAGGATGATTCGAGACGTCAAGACTCAAATTGAGTTGAACGAGACAGAACTGAAGATCAGAAACCTCTTGGTAGACTTCTGCGATGATTACAATAGAAATTCCAACGGAAAGTCTAGTGGAGAGTTTACTCTGGATCTAGAGCTTCGGATCACTGGTGGCTGGGTCAGAGATAAGTTGCTAGGTGTGGAGAGTAACGATATAGATATCGCCATCAACCATATGTCAGGAGAAGAATTCGCCACCAAACTCGTAGACTATCTAAAAGAAACCAACCCAGACTTGTTACTAAAGGCAATCCATACCATCAAAAAAAATCCAGAAAAGTCTAAACATCTTGAAACTTGTACCACCAAATTATATGGATTGGACATCGATTTCGTCAATTTGAGATCTGAACAGTATACCGTCGACAGCAGAGTGCCAGTGATGGAATATGGAACTGCTGAGGAGGACGCTTTACGAAGAGATGCCACGTTGAACGCGTTATTTTACAATTTGAATCAGAACTGTATTGAAGACTTGACAGGAAAAGGGTTGGACGACTTGAAAAATGGGATTTTAAGAACTCCTTTACAGCCATTACAAACCTTTTTAGACGACCCATTGCGTGTGTTGAGACTTATCAGATTTGCAAGCAGACTTGATTGTATTATCGAAGAGAATACGTTAAATTCCATGAAGGACCCCCAGCTCAAATCTACGTTGATGACCAAAATTAGTAGAGAAAGAGTGGGAATAGAATTGGAAAAGATCTTTGCAAGCAACAATCCTGGTTACGGCTTACAATTAATCAATTATACAGGTTTAACCGATAGTATTTTCAATACTGGATCTCTCCACGACGATATCATGAAACTTAATAGTCAGCCAGTTCTTCTTCAAATCGAAGAGATCAGCAAACAAATCGAAATCCAAATCAATGGGGCTACATTGTTATTTCCAATATTCAAGGAGTTCTGTACTTCAATGACTTCAAACTCTCTCAAAAGCACCTTCACCTCCACATTTTCTCTGCATGACTTACAGAAATCTTTCTGGTTATCGATAATTTTGTCGCCATACAAATTGCTTGCAGTCAGAACGTCATCCAAGAAGAACTTCACCACGCATTTTCCCGAAATCTTACTAAGAGAAGGTTTAAAATCAAGCAAGAACGATATCGAAAAGGTTTCAGTCTTGACCAAACAAGTTGACGTTTCCAAAGATATTTTTGATCGAGTATTTCATTCTCCCGAATCTGTAACAAGATCAGAATTGGGATTATATTTAAAATGCTTCTCTTCCTTTTCTGATTTGAATATTTTGTTCAACTGTTTTATGGAAATGGTGCACGAAGTCAATAAGAATAACAACTCCACCATTTATGAGCCGTTACCCGCGATTGAATATTCGGCCGAAGACCGTGAAATAATCTACAAAACCATGACTCCAGTGTTTGAAAAATACCAATTCATCTTGAACTTGATAGATAGCCAAGGTTTAAGAAATGCTCATCTTATAAAGCCAATTATAGACGGAAAATCATTATCTAAAGAATTAGGATTGAAACCTGGACCTTGGATGGGACAAATCAACACTCAAATCATGGTCTGGCAATTGGATAACCCAGAAAAGTCCATCAGTGATTGTTTGGATTATGTCAAGGGAATAATCCATGAGTTTATATAATGAGTTAATGGTGATATATAACATATGATATAACAACATAGACATAAACATCTGATAAAGGTGTTTCTATATATATGTTATTATACCGCAATGGAGTTGGATATTTCTTCTACAACTCGAATCCTTTCTCGTTTAGTTTAATTGCATCATAATTTGTATATAATTTTGGCTAGAGATACACGGATGTTAGTTGTCCGCTGACAGCGAAGTCAAAATTCAACTTCTCCATTGAACCAATATAGTAACGATATAGTATTATCCGCCTAGATGTACAAATTTATAACCTGATTCAATAACCACGTTGGCCGGTTTCGCAGCCATCGCCGGTGTCGCGGTGATGAAATTGAATAATTATAACACCATTATTCCTAGAATAACTCGAGCATAACCAGAGGTTTAGTGATAATATTTACTTGAGAATTGGTATGGAGACAAATAAAAACTAGTGCACACCCTGGAGGTCAACACTTCGCTTTAGCGACACCATTCGTTCATTTGCTACGCTCATTCACTTATTCACTCATTCACTCATCCATTCCATGTCGCGACATATCCACCTGCATATAATCAAACCACCAGTTACTCAATTTTTCAATCAGTCATAGCGTCCAATTCAACCAGTTACTTTATTCTTGTTAGAAGCTCTCATTGTTTCTAAGAACTGGATGTCACAAGTTCAAAAAGTCTCAATCTTGGGTTCTGATACCATTCATGTTGGTTATGGAATCCAAGATCATATTGTCGAAGAAGTTTTAACCACCAAGGCTTCTTCTACATATGTTATAATAACTGATACCAACTTGGCCAGAACTGAGCCATTCAAAAAATTACACGAGAAATTCGGTCACCAGTTGGTGGCCAAACGTCCTGAATCACGTCTTCTTTCATATTTTGTTCCTCCCGGTGAAAATAACAAAAACCGTGAGACCAAGGCTGCCGTGGAGGACTTCCTCTTGCAACAAGGTTGTACCAGAGATACTGTTATCATAGCAGTAGGAGGAGGTGTGATTGGTGACATGATTGGTTTTGTTGCCGCTACCTTTATGAGAGGAGTTAGAGTCATCCAAGTTCCAACCAGTTTGTTGGCCATGGTGGATTCATCTGTTGGTGGAAAAACTGCTATTGACACTCCATTAGGAAAGAACTTTATCGGTGCTTTCCACCAACCTGAGTACGTTTTTGTTGATGTTTCCTTTTTGGAAACTTTACCAGAGAGACAATTTATCAACGGTATGGCAGAAGTAGTCAAGACCGCCGCTATCTGGAACGAAGAAGAGTTCACTAGATTGGAAAGATTTGCAAAAGACTTTTTGTCTGTAGTGACGGCCAAAAAGGTCGACTTGCTCTCTATCAAAGAAGAGTTGGTGAAGACTGTTTTGGAGTCCATTGCAGTTAAGGCTGGTGTTGTTTCTTCCGACGAGAAGGAAACCGGTTTGAGAAACTTGCTTAATTTTGGCCACACTATCGGACATGCCATAGAAGCTGTCTTAACTCCTCAGGCTTTACACGGAGAATGTGTCTCTATTGGTATGATCAAGGAAGCAGAATTAGCAAGATACTTGGGAGTTTTGGCTCCTGCTGCCGTTGCTAGATTATCCAAATGTCTTTTAGCTTACGGATTACCAGTGACTGTGGACGATCCATCCTTTTTGAAGAAAGTCGGTAACAAACGTCATCATTTAGAACTTGATATTTTGATGAAGAAAATGGCTATCGACAAAAAGAACGACGGTTCCAAGATCAGATGTGTCTTGTTAGAAAGTATTGGAAAGTGTTATCAATTAAAGGCTCACCAAATCTCTAAACAAGACTTGGGTTTTGTGTTGACTGACGAGGTTTTGGTTCACCCATTCAATCCTGAAAATACTCCAGCTACCAACGTAGTTATTCCACCAGGATCCAAGTCTATTTCAAACAGAGCTTTGGTTTTAGCTGCTTTGGGGTCTGGAACTGTCAGAATTAAGAACTTGCTCCATTCCGACGACACAAAACATATGCTTGACGCAGTTTCTTCGTTAAAGGGTGCTGAAATTAGTACCGAAGGCGAAACTATCGTTGTAACAGGTAATGGGGGTAAGTTGATTGCTTGTGACGAAGAATTGTACTTAGGAAATGCAGGTACTGCTTCTAGATTCTTGACTACAGTTGCCTCTTTAGTTGGAGTCAACTCTCAATCTTCCAGTGATGTAATTTTGACTGGTAACGCAAGAATGCAAGAAAGACCAATTGCTCCTTTAGTCAATGCCTTGAGAGCAAATGGTTCGGATATCAAATACTTGAACAAAGAAGGATCTTTGCCGTTACAAATCCAAGCCGGGAAAGGTTTGAAGGGTGGTAGAATTGAATTGGCTGCCACTATCTCTTCCCAGTACGTTTCTTCGATCTTGATGTGTGCTCCATACGCCAAAGAAGAAGTTACTTTGTCTTTAGTTGGTGGAAAGCCGATTTCCCAACTCTATATCGACATGACCATTGCCATGATGAAGTCTTTTGGTATCAGCGTTACTAAATCAACCACTGAAGAATACACTTACCATATTCCTAAAGGTTCATACAAGAACCCTGAAGAATACGTTATTGAGTCTGATGCTTCGTCTGCCACATATCCTTTGGCATTCGCTGCTGTAACTGGTACTTCTTGTACAGTTCCAAACATCGGATCTTCGTCGTTACAAGGTGATGCGAGATTTGCTGTCGATGTCTTGAGACCTATGGGCTGTAAAGTTGAACAAACTGCCACTTCTACTACAGTTACTGGTCCACCAAGAGGCCAATTGAAACCTTTACCTCATGTGGATATGGAACCAATGACAGACGCATTTTTAACTGCATCTGTGGTAGCTGCCGTTGCCAAGGATGGTACCCAATCCACTTCTATTAGTGGTATCGCCAACCAAAGAGTCAAGGAATGTGATAGAATTGCTGCTATGGTGTTACAATTATCCAAGTTTGGAGTTAGAGCCAACGAATTACCAGATGGTATTGAAATCCACGGTAACAAACTCGAAGATTTGATTGTTCCATCGATTGAAAGCAGAGGTATTAACACTTACGATGACCATAGAGTTGCCATGTCCTTCTCGTTATTGGCTGGTTTGTCAAAGAGCCCAGTTTTGATTAGGGAAAGATCCTGTACTGGTAAGACTTGGCCGGGATGGTGGGACACTTTGCACACCAAGTTCAATGCTACTATTGATGGTTACGAACCACCAAGAAACAGTGCTGGATCATCCGAAGACGAAAACAAAGCCAACGGCAATAAGAGTATAATTGTTATTGGAATGAGAGCTGCTGGAAAGACTACCTTTTCTAAGTGGATATCATCTTTCTTGGGCTTTAAGTTCTTGGACTTGGATGATGTTCTTGAAGAAAAGGTTGGAACTGATATCAGATCTTTTATCAAAGCAAACAGCTGGGAAGAGTTCCGTAAGCAAGAAGCAATCATTGCTCAGGAGGCATTCTCAAAATATGGAAATGGATACGTCATCTCTACTGGAGGTGGAATCGTCGAAGGTGAAGCTGCTAGGGATTCCTTGAAGAACTATGTCAAATCTGGAGGTATTGTGTTGCACTTGCACCGTGATCTTGATGAAACTGTTGAGTTTTTATCTAGCGACACCACCAGACCTGCTTTCCTTAGCGAAATCAAAGAAGTTTGGTTAAAGAGAGAAAAATGGTACCATGAATGTTCTAACTACCACTTCTACTCTGCCCATTGTCCTACTGAAGTTGAATTCAAGCGTTTGAGAAACTCTTTCACAAACTACTTGAAGACAATCACAGGTTCGAAGCGTACTAGTATTCCAGACAAGAGATCTGCGTTTGTCTCATTGACTTATCCAGATTTGAACCAGGCTTCCGAGTCGTTGGAGGAAATTGCTGTCGGTTGCGAAGCTGTTGAATTGAGGGTTGATCTTTTAGAGAACTATTCCCATTCCTTTGTTGCCAGCCAAACTGCGATCTTGAGAAAGCATATTGATATTCCAATTATTTACACTGTTAGAACTCAATCTCAGGGTGGTAAGTTCCCTGACGAAAACATCTCCGAACTTGTAAGTTTGTTAGACTTGGGTATTAAGTTAGGTGTTGAATACTTGGACTTGCAATTGAGCTTCCCTAACGAGGTTCTCGAAGGAATTTCAGAAAGAAGAGCATTCACCAGAATCATTGCTTCTCACCATGATGTGTTTGGTGAATTGAAGTGGGACAATGTTGAATGGAAGAACAAGTACTACCAAGGTATTAACTTGAAGGCTGATATCATCAAATTGGTTGGTTCTGCCAGTTCTGTGCAAGACAATTTAGACTTGGAAGGATTCAGAAAATCGAACAACTTGAAACCATTGATTGCTATCAATATGGGTGAACATGGAAAATTATCGAGAGTTTTAAATACGATTTTCACACCTGTTACCCATGAACTCTTGCCCTTCAAAGCTGCTCCTGGCCAACTTACCGTTCGTGAGATCAACAGTGCTTTTACTGAGATTGGAGGTTTCACTAACAAGAAGTTCTGGGTAGTAGGCTCACCAATCCAACACTCAAGATCTCCAAACTTGCATAATGCTGGTTACAGAGACTTGAGTTTGCCATACAAATTCGACAGATTTGAAACTTCTGATGCTAAACAAGTCTACGAAAGTTTGATCAAAGGACAAGTAGACTTTGGTGGTTTGGCTGTGACTATTCCATTGAAGTTGGACATCATGAAGTATGTGGATGAACTTTCCAACGCCGCTACGGTTATTGGTGCAGTGAACACTGTCATTCCTCTTGAGGGCCAATCTGGAAAATTGTTTGGTGACAACACCGATTGGGTGGGAATCACCAACACATTCTTAAAGAATGGAGTGCCAAACATCGAAGCCGAAGATGTCAGTGGGTTAGTCGTTGGTGGTGGTGGTACTTCACGTGCTGCTGCCTATGCTTTGCACGCCATGGGATGTAAGAAGATCTACATGGTCAACCGTACGGTATCCAAGATTGAAGAGATCAAGAACCTGATGCCTCAAGATTACAATATTGCGATTTTGGATACCATAGAACAAGTACAGGCCGCAGAAGCAATTTCTTTGGTTGTTTCGTGTATTCCAGCTGACAAGCCAATTGATGAAACTCTTGTTTCAAAATTGACTGCTCTTTTGGAAAAAGGTACTCAAGCCAACAAGGACGGATTCCAACCATCTTTGATTGAAGCTGCCTACAAGCCCCAAGTCACCCCAGTGATGCAACTTGCAGAAACCTTCGGTTGGAAAGCTATTCCTGGTGCCCAAATGTTGGTCAACCAAGGTGAAAGACAATTCAAAATCCATACTGGGTTCGCTCCACCTTATAAGACCATTTACGATGCTGTTGTATCTGAATAAAGTTATAGATATCGAGTCTAAAGTCTAATAGGCTTAGTGACTCATACTAGCAACGAATAGTTTGTAATTACAATGATTCGAAGAATATAAATAGAATAAATCGAAGATATCAAAGATATGAGAAATGTACTTCGTTAGGTGTAGTGATTTTTATTAGTGAGATGTGTGATTTGAGTTGTATGGTTTCCTCTGACTACTACTTCTAAAGATTTTTTGACAACTCGGTCATTTACGACTAGAAGGGTTGCGACAGGAACCTAATAGGATATTTTTGATGTAGCTGTAATGAGCACCTAGAAATATATACAAAATATGCCAATCTGCAAAAATGTTCAAATACTAACATTCAAATACTCATAAATTCTGTAGAATAATATCCTTATGAAGCAAATAAATATAAGTGGAAGCCACTGACACATTTCAAACAGTTTCCATATCAATATATCACTAAATCTCCACTAGTATTCTGTATTCCCTATGCAAAACTCTTCATTTGTCAATCCGTCTCGGACTTTGTTCGACTCCGGCCATCATCGTTCGCGCACGACCTTTCAAATTGCTGCAAATTTTCCTTTTTTAGAAATACAGCTCAAGAATATATTGAGACAGAACGGTCTAGAAGATTGAAGGTTCTAGAGGTGAGTATTCTTGGTTCTTCTTAGGACTTGGAGAGTCTAATGTTACTAGATTTGTTGATAATTTGATAGATTTTCTAGCCTGAATATAGACTTCAGTGATGAGGGTTTACTTCGGAGATGGCACAGACGTCTCCATATCAATAAATGTATTCACAACAACAAATTTCTTCATAACAACAAATTCCCTCGTAGGTGTAGTTAACGCCAGCCAACCAGTCACATCTCTTAACTCCCCATCCCTGGCCTAATTACCTCACCCCCCCCCCCC
>Ga0065704_10000063_pt1 | contig 83161 bp, 73 predicted proteins | sample SwiRhicommuniRL2_FD_59091 | JGI IMG/M metagenome (GOLD analysis project Ga0065704, IMG submission 59091) | Switchgrass rhizosphere bacterial communities from Rose Lake, Michigan, USA - RL2 v2 (version 2) | ecosystem: Host-associated > Plants > Roots > Rhizosphere > Soil | place: East Lansing, MI | reverse complement strand
ACCTGTTTGATTCGGGACACTTTATTGGTGCCGTAACGCGCCGGGTCTTCGCCACCTTCGCCGGAGTTAGAACGTCCGCCGATGCTGTTCATCGCTTCGGCCAGAGATTCATGCGCTTCCGGGCTCAGTGCGCCGATAGACATCGCTGCGGTATCGAAACGGGTAAATAAACCTTCCGCCGGTTCAACCTGATCAACAGGGATCGGCTGACCTTTTGGCGTGACTTTCAGCAAGTCACGCAGTGTGGCCACCGGACGCTCGTTTACCAGTTTGGCGTATTTCTTATAATCGTCGTAATCACCGCTGTTGACAGCGGCTTGCAGGGTAGTGACCACGTCCGGGTTATAGGAATGGTATTCGCCACCGTGGACAAATTTCAGCAGGCCGCCCTGATCCAGCGTTTTGCGTTTCAGCCACGCGCGCTTGGACAGGTTCAGTAAGTCCTGTTCGAAGTCGCTGTAACCGGCACCGCCGATACGGCTGACGACGCCGTTAAAGCAGGTGTTGCACAGATCCTTCGCCAGACCGACTGCTTCAAACAGTTTCGAGCAACGGTAAGAGGCGACGGTTGATATGCCCATTTTGGACATGATCTTGTACAGGCCTTTGTTGATGCCGTTACGGTAGTTCAGCATCACTTCACGGTATTTCTTCTCGATGACCTGGGAGTCGACCAGTTTTGCCAGGGTTTCGTAGGCCAGATACGGGTAAACCGCAGTGGCACCGAAGCCAATCAGCACGGCGAAATGGTGCGGGTCACGGGCGCTGGCGGTTTCAACAATGATGTTGGCATCGCATCGCAGGCTTTTTTCAACCAGACGCAACTGCAACGCACCGACGGCCATGGGTGCAGGCAGCGGCAGGCGGTTCGGGGCGATATTGCGGTCAGACAGCACCAGCAGAACCGCGCCGTTACGCACTTTCTGTTCGCCTTCGTCACAGAGTTTCTGGACGAACTGCTCCATATTTTGTTCGGTCGGATCGTACGTAATATCCAGCGTTTCCGCGCGATAGTGTTTGCTGTCGAGTGTGGTCAGCTGTTTAAAGTCAGACCACAGCAGGATTGGCGATTTGAAGCTCAGACGGTGAGCCTGACCTTCGGCTTCGCAGAACACGTTCATCTCGCGGCCGATGCTGGTCGCCAGAGACATCACGTGGGCTTCGCGCAGCGGATCGATTGGCGGGTTAGTGACCTGCGCAAATTGCTGGCGGAAGTAGTCATACACGATACGCGGACGGCTGGAGAGCACGGCAAATGGCGTGTCGTCACCCATGGAGCCGACGGCTTCCTGACCGTTTTCACCCAGTACGCGGATGATCTGATCGAGTTCTTCGCTGCTGTAGCCGAATTGCTTCTGGAAAGTTTCCAGTAAGGTGTCTTCCAGCTCACGGCTGCCCACCTGATCTTCCGGCAAGTCTTCGAACGGCACCAGACGCTGAACGTTTTTCTCCATCCATTGCTTATAAGGATGGCGGCCCTTCAGATCGTTGTCAGTTTCTGCAGAATGGTGGATTTTGCCGCTGCGGGTGTCGATCACCATCAGCTCGCCCGGTCCGACGCGGCCTTTTTCGACCACTTCGTCCGGCTGATAATCCCAGATGCCAACTTCGGACGCACAGGTGATCAGCTTATCTTTGGTGATGACATAGCGCGCAGGACGCAGACCGTTACGGTCAAGGTTACAGGCGGCATAACGGCCATCTGACATCACGATACCGGCCGGGCCATCCCACGGCTCCATGTGCATGGAGTTAAAGTCGAAGAATGCGCGCAGATCGTCGTCCATATCCGGGTTTTGCTGCCAGGCTGGCGGCACCAGCAAACGCATGGCGCGCAGTAAATCCATCCCGCCTGCCAGGAACAGTTCCAGCATGTTGTCCAGCGAGCTGGAGTCCGAACCGGTTTCATTCACGAACGGTGAGGCGTCTTGCAGATCGGGGATCAGCGGCGTTTTGAATTTATACGCACGGGCACGCGCCCACTGGCGGTTACCGGTGATGGTGTTGATTTCGCCGTTGTGCGCCAGATAGCGGAAAGGCTGAGCCAGTTGCCAGCGCGGGACGGTGTTAGTCGAGAAACGCTGGTGGAACAGGCAGATGGCCGATTCCAGACGCAGGTCGGCCAGGTCTAAATAGAAGCGTGGCAGATCCGCAGGCATACACAGGCCTTTATAGATCGTGACCACGTTGGAGAAACTGCACACATAGAAGTCTTTATCCTGAATGCGTTTCTCAATACGGCGGCGCGCCATATAAAGGCGGCGTTCCATGTCACGCGGACGCCAGCCGGCAGGCGCGTTGACAAAAATTTGTTCGATGCGGGGCAGGGAGGAAAGCGCGATTTCACCGAGTACGTCCGGATTGGTCGGAACGTCACGCCAGCCCACCACGGACAGCGTCTCGTTTTGCAACTCTTCTTCAACAATGCGGCGGCTTGCCTCAGCTTCTTTTTCATCTTTGCTGAGGAACAGCATGCCAACGGCATAGTTTTTCGCCAGACGCCAGCCACGTTCTTCAGCAATCATGCGGAAGAAGCGGTCAGGTTTCTGTAAATGAAGGCCACAGCCGTCGCCGGTCTTGCCGTCAGCAAGGATCGCGCCACGGTGTTGCATACGGGCCAGCGCGTGGATCGCAGTACGCACGACCTTATGGCTAGGTTCGCCTTCTATATGGGCGATCAGGCCGAAACCACAGTTGTCCCTCTCTTGGGATTTATCGTACAACATTACGTGAACCTCCCCAGGCTCTGCGAGACTCTCACACCAATCGCGAGCGGGCTTATACACAGAGGTTTGTCCGCAATTTCGCGCACTCTTGCGGTGCGTTGATTGCCCGGACATCTCCGTCAAAGGCCTCTCGTGATGGTTCTCACAAGTGGTGGTTGACTTGTTTTAATGAGGGAGTCTTCAATTACTGCATAAATATGACGAGTTGCTCACCCGTCGAGATTGCTTCCAGCGGACTCCCAACTTAGCGAGAAAGCACAGACAGGTCAAATGGCGATTTAAGTTATATTAAAAGTGATATAAAGAGATTTAATTATTTGAAATATATATGTTTTATGGGGTTTTTGCTGGCATATTTCCGATGGGGGCATGCACGTAAAGTGTGAGCTGACTCACTATGGGGAAAGCGTAAGATCTCCGCACCGTGCTGGCAGGGGCGTAATTACCAGTATTTTATACTGGAAAATACTGTACCCATGCGGTTTGTCACTGTTTTTAACCTGACAGTAATAATGTGTTAGTCCGGTGTTTGTAATAAGAATTATTCATACTGCCACGAATGACTTTATTTGCAGTAATAATGAATAGTTATGCCTGTGCGAAACGCACCGGGAGAGAAAATATTCGGAGGATAAAAGGAAAAAATGTTAGCTGGACGGCAGTTGGCAACGCGTGCAGCCTGATAAAGCCGGCCGATATTAATAATATCACCGCAGATAATAGTCAATAACTCTGCCCTTATTTCCTGCATTGCACCATGACAAGCCCCTGCAAGGTGCATCTCACAAACTTCACGCTCAATTTATCCCCTGCCATCACGCCGGTGAGGTTTTGCGGTATGATTCAGACGACTTCGTTTTAAGGGAAACGTTATGAAGCAAATCCGGGTTTTAGCGCAGTATTATGTCGATCTGATGGTCAAGCTGGGGCTGGTGAGATTCTCACTGTTGCTGGCGTCTGCGCTGGTGGTACTGGCAATGATTGTCCAGATGGCGGTCACGATGCTCCTGCGCGGGCAGGTTGAGAGTATCGACGTCGTTCGTTCCATCTTCTTTGGTTTGCTGATCACGCCCTGGGCGGTTTACTTCCTGTCGGTGGTGGTTGAACAACTTGAAGAGTCGCGTCAGCGTTTAGCGCGTCTGGTCGATAAACTGGAAGAAATGCGCCACCGCGACCTCGAACTGAATCAGCAACTCAAAGACAACATCACCCAACTGAATCAGGAAATCGCCGACCGTGTGAAAGCGGAAGAAGCGCGTCTGGCAGTGGTCGATAAGCTGAAACTCGAAATGCAGCACCGCGAACAGGCGCAGATCGAACTGAGCCAGCAATCTGCATTATTACGCTCTTTCCTCGATGCCTCGCCGGACCTGGTGTATTACCGCAACGAAGACAAAGAATTCTCCGGCTGTAACCGGGCGATGGAACTGCTGACCGGCAAAAGTGAAAAGCAACTGATCGGCCTGACTCCCAACGATGTTTATACTCCGGATATCGCCGAGAAAGTGGTCGAAACCGACGAGAAGGTTTTCCGTCACAACGTTTCCCTGACCTACGAACAATGGCTGGTCTATCCGGACGGGCGCAAAGCCTGCTTCGAATTGCGTAAAGTGCCGTTTTATGACCGTATCGGTAAGCGACACGGGCTGATGGGCTTCGGACGCGATATTACCGAGCGTAAGCGCTATCAGGACGCGTTAGAGAACGCCAGCCGTGAGAAGACCACTTTTATCTCAACGATCAGCCACGAGCTGCGTACGCCGCTTAACGGCATCGTCGGGCTGAGCCGCATTTTGCTCGACACCGAGCTGGACAAAGAACAGCACAGCTACCTGAAAACCATTCATGTCAGCGCGATCACCCTCGGCAATATCTTCAACGATATTATTGAAATGGACAAAATTGAGCGCCGCAAAGTGCAGCTTGATAACCAGCCGGTTGATTTCACCGAATTCCTCTCCGATCTGGAAAATCTCTCCGGACTGCTGGCCCAGCCGAAAGGGCTGAAATTTATCATGGAGCCTGACCTGCCGTTGCCGCGCAGTATTACGACGGACGGCACGCGTCTGCGCCAGATTCTGTGGAATCTGATCGGCAACGCCGTCAAATTCACCCGCGAAGGTGAGATTGTGCTGAGCGTGCATTATGAACCGAACGATATGCTGCGATTTGTCGTGCGCGATTCCGGTCTGGGGATCCCGCAGGATGAGCAGGACAAAATCTTTGCCATGTATTATCAGGTGAAAGATCAGAACGGCGGTAAACCGGCGACCGGCACAGGGATTGGGCTGGCGGTCTCAAAACGTCTGGCACAGGCAATGGGCGGCGATATCACCGTCAGCAGCGTGCCGGGTCAGGGTTCCTGCTTTACGCTCGTCGTACGCGCACCAACGCTGGATTCACCGGCTGACCTGGCCAGTGACGAAGAAGACATGCCCTTACCGGCGCTGCACGTGCTGCTGGTCGAAGACATTGAGCTGAACGTCATTGTGGCGCGTTCAGTGCTGGAGAAGTTAGGTAACAGCGTGGAAGTGGCGATGAATGGCCATGATGCGCTGGAGATGTTCGATCCTGACGAATTCGATCTGGTACTGCTGGATATCCAGTTGCCTGACATGACAGGGCTGGATATTGCCCGTAAGCTGCGCACCGATTACGCCGGACAACATCTGCCGCCACTGATTGCCCTGACAGCAAACGTGCTGAAAGACAAAAAAGAGTATCTCGATGCGGGAATGGATGACGTGCTGAGCAAGCCGCTGTCTGTTTCCGCGCTGACCGCGATGATTCAGCAGTTCTGGGATCATCAGCCTGACGTTTCCGTAGTGGAAAAGGAACCCGTAGTGATGAAAGACAGCGAATCGTTGCTTGATACCGCCATGCTTGAGCAGTACATCGACCTGGTTGGGGCGAAACTGATTTATCAGAGTGCGGATATGTTTGAAAAAATGATGCCGGGCTATCTGGCTGTGCTTGATTCCAACATGACGGCACGCGATCAAAAAGGGATTGCCGAGGAAGGCCACAAAATCAAAGGCGCGGCGGGTTCTGTTGGCCTGAAACATTTACAGCAACTGGCACAACAAATTCAGACGCCGACATTGCCAGCCTGGTGGGATAACGTTCAGGAATGGATTGATGAGCTGAAGGCCGAATGGCGCAATGACATCAAAGTATTACGTGACTGGACGGCAAACGCTGAAAAAAAATAACCCCGGCCGAGGCCGGGGTGCGCGAATACTGCGCCAACACCAGGGAAAGAGGTAACCCACGATAGTTTTTAGGGTTCGGTTTTCGCAGGTCTTGGAATTCAGGTTTAAAGTCTAATACATCCTGTAGCAATCAACATAACAAATATAAGCAGAACTGTTACAACATTCATTAAAAACTGTGATGTAGATTAGTCTTTGTCTATACAAAACATCAAGTCTTTATCGCAGGATTTTTGACAGAATACAAATGAAGCATGTTGATGTTGTATTGGCGACATGCAATTTTGCTTATGGAAGTGAACAATAGCAGGCGGTTTTGCAGGTGAATTTGCGACATGCCCGTCTATGAAACCGGTTCTATAAATTGAAAAATTTATGCCAACTTGTTGTAATATATGGTTTAAGTGTGAATTTCAGCGAAATGATCTCTCCGGAGCCAAAAGAGATCTGAAATTTATTTTAAATGAAAAAATTTCACTTAGGTTTATGCGTTTTTTATCTGATAAAAAGGTGCACACCCTGCTGATTTTTTAGGTATCACAGGTGTTGTATTTGACTTAGTGCGTTAACGCATTACGGAATAATTGATGAGAATTTATTCACTTTCACTGATCGGAATCATAAATTAATCTTACGTATCTTTTGTTGATTAGTTTACAAAAATTTTACTTTTTTGCTTAAAAATCAGTCGCAGTGAAAAAAGCAAGAGTTCCTGACTGTTTGACGGAACTCCTTGATGGTAGTGGTTTAATCGGAATTTTTCGTTCTGAATGTAAGCAAAAGTTTCATTGTTATTGCTCAATTGTTAGCAATATTGTGCAGCATTTCGCTAGCCTGATCTTGCAGGTTATTATTGAGATTGATTAGATGGTCGGATGTGTTGTGGAAAGCGCCAAATGAATAAAATTACTCGAAAAGGCCTGTTGCGTACGCCGCTGTTATGGCTAAAACGCGCAGTGATACTGTTACTCTGCTTATGGGTAGCGGGCATTCTTCTTTTTTCTTTTTTACCCGTGCCTTTTTCTGCCGTGATGGTGGAGCGCCAGATTTCCGCGTGGCTGACCGGTGATTTTGGTTATGTTGCACATTCGGACTGGGTGCCAATGAGTGAGATTTCCTCACCAATGGCGCTCGCGGTGATGGCGGCGGAAGATCAGAAATTCCCGACTCATTGGGGATTTGATGTCGATGCTATTCAGTCGGTGCTGGATAAAGACGGCGGAAAAATGCGTGGTGCTTCGACATTATCCCAGCAAACCGCTAAAAACCTGTTTCTGTGGGATGGGCGCAGTTGGGTGCGTAAAGGGCTTGAGGCCGGGCTGACCGTGGGTATTGAAACCGTATGGACAAAACGTCGCATTCTGACGGTGTACCTGAATATCGCGGAGTTTGGTGATGGCGTCTTTGGCGTCGAGCAGGCTGCGCAGCATTTCTTCCATAAACCGGCCAGCCGCCTGACTGCGTCTCAGGCCGCGTTACTGGCCGCAGTGTTGCCGAATCCGCATCTGTTTAAGGTGAATGCGCCTTCTGCGTATGTCATACGCCGTCAGCAATGGATCCTGCGTCAGATGAGCCAGCTCGGTGGTGAGTCTTTCCTGCAAGAGCATAAACTGCATTAGAGCGGATGATGTTTACAGTAAAAAAAGGACAGCCTGAGCTGTCCTTTTTGGTTATAACGTACTGAATTATTTCACGTAGCTATTTAACGTAAGTAAAGGCCGTGGTGACGTGTTTAACGCCGCTCACGCCAGCCGCTATCCCAGCCGCTGACTTACCTTCTTCCTGCGTCACCAGACCCAGCAGGAACACTTCGCCGTTTTCGGTGGTGACTTTGACGTTAGATGATTTAACCGAATCACTGGTCAGCAACTGAGAACGGACTTTGGTGGTGATCCACGTATCCATTGACGCTGTGCCCATGCTGACCGGCTTACCGGTACGGATTTCGTTGTACACTTCCGTTGCGCCTTCAACACCCATCGCAATTTGTTTTGCGCGAGAAGCCATATCCGCCGTCGGCGCCTGACCGGTTAACAGGACTTTACCCTGATACGCAGTCGCCACGATGCGGGCTTCGTCTTTCAGTTGTTTATCTTTACTCACCGCATTAGAGACACGGGCTTCCAGCGTGCTGTCATCAACCTGAGTGCCGACCGTACGTGGGTCAGTCGTTGTTTTTGTTGCGACGCCAGCCGCACCAACTACCGCAGCGGCGACACAGCCTTGTAGCAGAAGGGCGCTTAACAATACAGCAAAGAGAGGACTCGCCTTCATGGGATCTCCTTAATCGTCCTGGTGTGGGAACAGCGTGTTATCTATCAGGTCACAGAGACAGTTAACTGTGAGCATATGCATTTCCTGAATGCGGGCGCTACGATGAGAGGGAATACGGATCTCAACATCATGAGGCCCCAGTAAACCCGCCAGCTCGCCGCCGTCATAACCTGTTAATGCGACAATGGTCATATCACGGGTTACCGCTGCTTCAACGGCTTTGACAATATCACGGCTGTTGCCGCGGGTAGAAATGGCCAGCAGAACATCACCCGCCTGACCTAAGGCGCGCACCTGTTTAGCATAAATTTCTTCATGCAGTCGATCGTTGGCAATCGCAGTGAGCACAATGTTATCTGCACATAATGAGATTGCAGGAAGGCTAGGACGTTCAGTTTCAAAACGATTAATCAGACTGGCGGAAAAATGCTGCGCATTTGCCGCAGAGGTGCCATTGCCGCAGCACAGAATTTTATTGCCGTTAAGCAGCGATTGCACCAGCGTCATCGCGGCGCGGGAAATCGCGTCAGGCAAGGCTTCTGCCGCCGCAATCTGAGTTTGGATACTTTCTGTAAAGCAGACTTTGATTCTATCCAGCACGGGTTTTCGTCCAGTCAGTCGTCGTAATATTTATTCCGCATTGAAGGCATCACGCAGCCATTCTATCTGGCTGCCGGTGATGGCAAAAACATCAAAACGGCAAGATGATGTGTCAAAGCTTGCGTTCTTTCCTGCAAGCCAGAAAGAGGCAGCGCGTAACAGGCGCTGCTGTTTTTGAATCGTCACGCTGGCCGCCGCACCACCAAAACTGGCGTTGCGCCGGTAACGGACTTCAACAAACACCCAGGTTTGCTGGTCACGCATGATCATGTCAATTTCACCGGCACGGCAGGCCACATTGGCCGCCACGAAGGTTAACCCGGCTTCTTCGAGATAGCGTCGTGCAAATGCTTCGTATTTATCGCCGCACGCCCGCGTTTTTGACAAAAAAGACTTCATCAGTACGTCCTTGTACCTGTAATGGCTGAGAATTCCGATCTCTGTTGAGCTGTTTCAGTTTTCTCTTAAGAAGAAACTGGCACCAGCGAACCCTGACGGTATTGCAGCCATGGCAATTTACGGTGGATCACGCAATTGCTATTGGCGCTCAATTCTCCGGTGCTGCCGGAAACCTGGAAGCCAGGCAATGTGCGCATCTGGGAGAAATGATTTGCCAGATTCCAGGCATCGATCCCCATCGCATAGAGACGAACCAGCGAATAGTCGTTACCAAACTTCGCGGCTGCCTGCTGCATCAGCGCAGGGTTACCGCCTGCCAGTAAAGGAATATCGCTAAACTGCACGCCTTCCATTTCGAGACGGTAATCCGGACCGGCACCTGCCTGATAGCTGCGCGAACTGGCGTACACTGAAGGATGCACGCGGCCATTCACGGCCAGATCCAGCATCGGTTTAATCAGCGTCAGTTCACTTTGTGTCGCAACAACGTAGACGGAATCCACTGCGCCACCGGTACTGCCTTGCGTAATCTGTGCATCTGTCGGCGGCGCCGGGATGGTAATGCCACCAATTGTGACACCCTGCGCTTGTGCTGGCGCGGCTGCATCACTGGTGGTGACCGGCGTACCGGTCAGGCGGATACCGCTGCCAATAGAAGAACGCAATTCACCGGCGGAACCGAGACCTTGTTTCAGTACGGTTTGCCCGCCCAGTTTCTGCCATTCGTTAGCAAAAGCCTGCGCGATACGGTCGCCGAAGCTGCCACGCGGCACCAGTAACAGCGGCATACGTTTCTGCTCAGACCACATGTGGCGCGCAGCATCCTGTGCCTCGTCTTCCGGCGAGAGCGCAAAGTAACAGATATTCGGGCTGTTTTTCTCAGTTTCTGGCTGATTGAGCGCTAAAACATTCAGAGGCGTCTGGTCAGAAGCGAGTGCGTTCACCTGATCTTTCAGCAGCGGGCCGACAACCAGCGTTGCGCCATCTTGCTGAGCCTGCGTCAGAAGCGCGGCCAGAGGCTGACCATTGGTATCATACACTTTCACCTGCCCGTTGCTGCTGGCCACGGGCGCAGCGGCTGGGGTTGCGGCAGGCTGGGCCTGGGAAGGATCGGTTTGAGACGCGGTATTTTGCGTGCTGGCGTCCGGTGCTGACGTGCTGACGGCTGCGTTCGGGTCTGCCGGCGTCTGAGATTGTGCGTTTGGATCGGTCGGTGCTGTTTGTGCCGCTGGCTGGCTGACCTGACCGCTCATTGCCGCATTAAAACCCTGCTGAATGGCATTCCCGTAAACCTGTGCCGGGCCGCTCATTGGCAGAAACAGCGCAATTTTGCCGGTTGAAGCAGGCTGGAAAGTCAGCACATTATTGAGCTGAGTCGGCAGGCTTTTCGCTGCCGGATTCACCGGATAACGGCGCTGCCAGTCTTTAATCCCGGCTTTCAGTAAATCAGGATCCTGCTTGTTGCTTTGCCAGACGCTGAGTAAATCCAGCCATCCCTGCAGCGTATTTTCATCCGCATTGATCACGATGCTGTTGACGTCCTGTGCGGACATCTGCGTCAGCGCCATCCAGGTGCGGTCAATGTTGTCCTGATGCGGCTGACCTTGTACCAGCGGCTCCTGCGCGATATAGGCGCGGATCACGCCAAGGCTGGTGCGCCCCTGACTGGCATCGATTTGCGCCTGATAATAACGGGCTTTCTGATCGTTAGTCAGATCGTGGGGATCCAACTGGCTCAGACTGGTGGCTGCTGCCGGATAATTTTTCAGCGCAACCTGCACTTCTGCACTGGTCAGTTGCTGTTCGACGGTTTGGGCTGCCGTCAGATTTTGCGGCACTTTAGCCAGCTGTTCCGCCGCCTGAGGCGCTTTGCCTTCGCGTATCAGGGCACGCACTGCAAGCAATTGCCAGTCAGCCTTGTTATCATCACCGCTTTGCTGCGCCTGCTGCAAATAATAGTCAGAGCTGCCGGACGCTGCACCCTGGACACTTTCTGTCGGTGCCTGCGGCGCCTGACCTGAACAGCTGGCAAGAAGCATGGCCACGATGATGGCAGGGAGTAAACGTCCCGAACGGGTACGAAAGGTCATTGAGGAAGGCATTCAGTTTCCAGTGATGTTTTTTTAAGATGCTCAATATTAAATCGGCAATCCGGATGAAACAATGAATCAAGACGATCAAGCAGATATTTCTGCCTCAACGCTGTATATCGTACCGACGCCAATTGGCAATTTAGGAGATATAACCCAACGCGCGCTGGCCGTACTGAACAGTGTAGATTTGATTGCTGCAGAAGATACCCGCCATACCGGATTGCTGCTGCAACATTTCGCGATCACGGCAAAAATGTACCCGCTGCATGATCATAATGAACAGCAGAAAGCTGAGCATTTACTGGCGAAATTGCAGGCAGGCCAGACGATAGCGCTGGTCTCGGATGCCGGTACGCCGCTGATCAATGATCCTGGCTATCACCTTGTGCGTCGCTGCCGCGAAGCCGGTATCCGCGTGGTACCGTTACCCGGTGCCTGTGCGGCGATCACCGCGCTTTGTGCCGCCGGTTTGCCCTCTGATCGTTTCTGTTACGAAGGGTTTCTGCCCGCCAAAACCAAATCCCGTAAAGATACGTTGCAGGCATTGATTGAAGAACCCCGCACGCTGATTTTCTATGAATCCACGCACCGCCTGTTGGACAGTTTGCAGGATATGGTCGAAGTCTGGGGGCCAGATCGTTATGTCGTACTGGCGCGTGAACTGACCAAAACCTGGGAAAATATTCACGGTGCGCCGGTGGGTGAACTGCTGGCATGGGTGCAGGAAGTCGAAACGCGCCGGCGCGGTGAAATGGTGCTGATCGTTGAAGGCCATAAGGTCGATACCGAAGCCTTACCGGCGGAAGCCCTGCGCACACTGGCATTGCTGCAAAAAGAACTGCCGCTCAAAAAAGCGGCCGCGCTGGCCGCCGAAATCCACGGTGTGAAGAAGAATGCGTTGTATAAATACGCGCTTGATGAGCAAGAGGGTGACAAATAGGGCGTAATACCCTATTATCCGCCGCGGAGTTGACCAGACAGTCGCCGCTTCTTTGCCGTCCCTTTCGGGGGAGACAGAAGGAGGGGAGGAAAGTCCGGGCTCCATAGGGCAGGGTGCCAGGTAACGCCTGGGAAGCGCGAGCTTACGACAAGTGCAACAGAGAGCAAACCGCCGATGGCCCGCGCAAGCGGGATCAGGTAAGGGTGAAAGGGTGCGGTAAGAGCGCACCGCGCGGCTGGCAACAGTTCGTGGCAAGGTAAACTCCACCCGGAGCAAGGCCAAATAGGGGTTCACATGGTACGGCCCGTACTGAACCCGGGTAGGCTGCTTGAGCCAGTGAGCGATTGCTGGCCTAGACGAATGACTGTCCACGACAGAACCCGGCTTAACGGTCAACTCCACTCTATATAAAACAATGAGTTGGTGTATTCCTGAGGAATGCACCAACTTTTGTTCCCTTCAGGACACTTTCTGTAAACGATATCTTCCGCTCTTCAGCACCACTTTATAATCCCCAAACACTTTCTGATCCGCACTGGCATAAATTATTTTCTCGCGATACTTCACCATGACTTTTTCCTGCCCCGCGATTTCAGTCACCAGCATGATTTTCGGTACTGAAATTTTCGAAGTCATCTTGGCTGTCATCTGGCCGTATGACGCATTGGATGCTGACAGGAGTTTCACGGCGTCCACCGGTTGCCCCTGATGCATCAACTCAAAATGCAAATGGGGGCCGGTGCTGCGTCCGGTATTACCGGAGTAAGCCACGATGCTGCCCTGTTTGATCTCCTGGCCGGCGACGACATTCAGTCTGTTCAGATGCAGGTAGCGGCTTTTCCATCCTTGCGGGTGGCGTACCACCACGTAATTGCCAGCGACGGGATGGTACTTCGCTTCAACGACGATCCCTTTTTCTGTGGCAAACACCGGTGTAAACGGTGGGGCGGCAAAATCGGTTCCCTCATGCTGGGAAAAGCGTCGCAAAAGAGGATGCCAGCGCATGCTGAATGCAGAAGTGATCCGTAAAGGAATGTTCAGTGGTGAGCTAAAATGGGGATAACCTGCGGAGACTTCATTAACCGCTTGCGGATGACTGAGCGATGTTTTTTCTCCGGCGACGATAAATAACATCGCCTGAGAAAAAGTGGCAGGAGGATTTTCATTGTCGGCACGTGCTGCACGCAGCAAAACCATTGTGACGGGGGCATCACTTCCTGCTTTTGCCATAAACGGCAGGAGCAGGATGAAGGGAAATATCCGGCGCATGGTTTACAGCCGCTCAATAAAAAAAATCACCAAACCGGCCATCGAAATTGAAGGACCGAAGGGAATGTAATGTTTTTCAGCAGTTGGATGATTTTCATCCAGAGTCCGGCGCTGGTTCAGCACAGTACAGAGCACATACACCATAATGCCTGAGGCTGCCGACCACATGATCAGTTCCGGAATTTTCTCCATTCCCACCCAGACGGTGATCGCAGCCATTAGTTTGACATCGCCATAGCCTAGCCCCTCACGGCCACGCCATTTTTCATACGCTGCCATCACGGCATAAAGCACAAGCCAGATAATGACGGCACCACAAATTGCCGATCGCGGCCCGATATCCGTAATCCCCAATACTGAGCAGAGTAAGCCACTCCATAACAGCAATGACACCAAACTGTCGGGTAAAATCAGATGATTAAAATCAATTACCGTCAGACTGTAAAGCAGACAGAAATAGAGGAAAAAGCAGCAGATCTGAATTTCTGTAAAATGCGGCAGCCCTGCAATCGCCAGTGCGGCAAAAATGCCCCCGCACAGTATTTCGGAAATCAGATACTGTGCGGAGATTGGACTTTCACAATGACGACACTTTCCCTTAAGCCATAACCAACTCAGAACAGGGATATTGTCTCGCTTCATTACGGAAGCACCACATGCCGGGCAATGAGAAGGTGGCCACCAGAGATTCACTTTAACAGCGTCCGGTTCCGTACCGTATTCTGCGAAAATCATTAACGGCAATCGATAAATCAGCACATTAATAAAGCTGCCAATAAACAATCCGAATATCAGTGCCATAACAGGATAAAACCAAAAATAGAAAAGAGTCATTAAAACGATTCCCTGCGAGAATGAACGGAAAAACACGGTATTTTCAATGAGAGCGTTATTTCTCTGTGATACCTTTTTTTACTTCCATAAAATCAATGAACATATTTGGTTCTTCTTTCGTTGCAATTTCTAATCGCTGCGAAAATAACTGAGTGCCTTTGGTGTCGCAAATATAAGCATTGTCTGATGTCGGTTGCTTTCCCATCATTTGTGCAAAGGTAAATCCTTTCTGCCCTTCCGGAACATGGATAATATTGAAACTGGGCACTTCCCTAAACGAATCGACAGCCGGATCCTGGAAATGGGTTAAGTCGGTATAATCATCCACCGATCCTTTAGCACCATTCAGGCATGTAAATATATCACTACCCCGTATACCTTGCTCGTTAATAGCCCCCTGTCCGTTCCAGATACCCGACCAATGCACACCTCCGGCAAGACGAGTATGAATTGCAGCAACATCTGTTATGGCCATCCTCTCGTTATCCAGGTAGTAGGGAATAAGGTACTTACTCTCTGTTTTATTATGATTGAGCGTATCTTTCCCGTTTGAAACGAAAGCATAATCTGCAGGATAATCATTGTTGATCCTGAAACTCTTATAGCGTACGAAATATTCTCCGTCATCACTTTGGAGTGTCCAGGCTGCAAGCCGTTGCTCACTGCCATCAGCATCGCCGAGCAACAAGGCTTCTAAGTGTATGACTTCCATATGACGATGAGGAAGATAAACAACTAATTCATGCCCTTCCCCCCCCGTGCTGTTGTTGCTGGTATTACCTTCAGGTCCGTCTGAAGCGCGGGGGAAAATAATCGTGCCAACCCATAGCTTTTGATTTTTTCTGGCGGCCAGTTCAATCAGTTCATCATATAAAGAGAGATTTCGCGTCGAGCTCGTCATTGCTGGCTTACATTTATAACGCTGCTCTTTCAGGGAGACAGGCGTACCTGAACATGCCGTAATTGCCGGGAAAGGGTCGCCTTTCTGATAGGGTTTCGCATTAATGATGGGCAGGCTCCAGTCTCCTTCTTTACCGCCACTCACCCAGCTGTAATTGGCTTGTGTATCATAGTGAAGGTAGTGTTCTGAGAAATCAAAATTGTCATCTGTTATCTCCGGTAAACGCTGGGCAGGAACCTGTCCGGAAGAGGATTCTATATACATAATATTTATTGCAATTGGCAGGGAGTTTTTCTCCTCATAGGAATATTTGTCACCACTTCGGGTATATCCAAAAAAATTAGCAATAGGCAACGCAAGGGGCATATCCAGCGGTTGTGCTGTACCGCCACCGCTATCAGATTCAGCAAATTTGAACACGCCTCCTTTAGGTATCGTGGCCGAAAAGCTATTAACCGATACTATATTCAAGAAAATGAAAAGCAGAATTATCTTTTTCATCATACACCCCTTTAAAAAGAACCACTTGCGCCCATTTTCCCTAATGTATCCGAAAGGGCGAACAGTGCTGCGAAAACCCAAATCACACAGCCACCCAGTACAAGTGTCGAAAGTGATTTCAATAGCCCGGATAGTTTTTTAATATATTCCTGAACATGTTCTCTGGACTTCGCTGAAACAGAACTAAGCACCTCATTAAATGAAGGTAATTCTGCATACAAGCTAATGTTAAGCAGCGTTTCAGGACCGAATAATCCTGTATTCAATGCATCCCCGTAACCCAGCCCAATAGCCATTTTCTCGCGCATGCCATTGATATGATGCTTCAGCCATCTGTTAGAGTTTAAGAGGATAATGGCGAGTCCGTCATTTAAAGGAATGCCATTTTTTAACATCAACGCAAGGTTGTTTATAAATATCGAGGCGACAATTTGTTTATAGGTNGAAAAGGGAAGGATCCGATCCAGAAATTTATTTCTGAACTGACCNCTAAAGTTGGAAATAATCGTCTTAATGAAAAAGACTGTNACCGTAATAACAATCANTATATAAATCCACAGGCCGGCCACCAATGCTTTCCCGAAGGTATATAATGATTGTGTCACGCCAGGCCATTTGTTTACGGGAACGACACTTTCGAAAGCCGGGAAAACTTTCATCGAATATCCCGCGATGACAATAAGAGAAAGAATCATCATAATCACCGGGAAAAGCACGGCGGAAATAAGTTTGCTTTTCAACTCACTGTTATAGTTTATGACGTTGACGAGCGTCATAAAGCCATCAGCCAGACTGCCGCTCTGCTCGGCCGCGTGAATAACGCTAAGTTCACTTTGGGGAACCAGACCATCAAACATAACGGCAATGGAGGCACCTTTAAGACCTGCCTTCATATTATTGGTTAACACGGCAATATTCTTCGCAAAACCCGGGCCTAACAGGCTTTTACCCTCGAGCTGAAGTTTGAGCAGGGAATCGTAAAGGGGCAGGTCTGTTCTGATCATGTCAGCACAGAACTTATAAAGAAAAATCCGCTGTTTCTTACCGAACTTTGCCATGGATAATCTCCGAGTTGTCTTTATCTACATCGCCAAATTCCATACTGAACCAGGTAGCACAAACCCGACCACGAAGTACTTCCGCAAATACCTTTTCTTTTATTTCAAATCCCTCACTCAGACCCGGTGACGAGATGCGTTTTTTTCGCCATAAGGTGTAAACCTGTAACCACTCTTGTTTAGATATTGCGGCGAGTTCATCATATGTGGGTCGCATATATTCCATGACAAGTTGCCTGCCGCTTATACCGGTATGCTTACATTTTTCACACCCCCTTTCGTTTTGCTCGTAGAGGGTCATCAATTTCTCACCAAATGTGATTTCGACAGAATGATGGCAATGAGGACAAATAACAGGGACAAGTTTTTGACACTGCAATCCGGCAATAAAGCCCGGTGTGGAGAGTTTATCGCTGGTGATGCCCATGGCGGATAAGCGCTGTAGCAGGGAGACAATATTCCCTGCATGAACAGTCGTAAAACAGTAGTGACCGCTTTCAACTGCGCCGGCGAGGGCATTCGCGGAGATAGAGTCGCGGATTTCGCCCACCATCAGAACATCAGGATCGCGGCGTAATGCGGATTTGATAGCAGAATGGAAACCGCCACCTTCAACACTGACCACTGAGCTTTGTTTTGCTCCAAATATCTGATATTCGACAGGATCTTCTACAGTAAGAAAACAGCCTTTATTGCCATAACGGTTAACCTGCAGCCACTCCATCAGGTTCTTCAGAGTGGTGGATTTTCCTGAACCAGTGGTGCCCGCAATAAAATATGCCCCATAGGGATTACTGAGGATCTTTTTCAGATCTTCTAATTCTTCTTCCGATATACCGAGTTTATTGAGATTAGCGACGGCTCCTTTAGAGAGTCCTGATGGGATAATACGTAATACAGCATGAAAACAATCGTTCGTTTCACCAAAAATGGGAAAGTGGGCGTAGCGGAAACGAAAACTTAATCCGTTAAGCGTATAGAGAATATTGGCACTTTGCGGAATAGTACGGTTCCAGGTGGTATCACGGGTGCTGGCTTGTACGTTGTACAGGACGAATACCAGCTCATCGCATTTGCTGGCAGGCATCTGCATCATTGGTAGCAGCATGCCATTTACCCTGACCTCAAGCTGCGCAAGAATATCATTGCGGGTGATATGAAGGTCACTGGCCCCCATATCAACGGCTTCAATCAATATGGCTTCAAGTTCCTTCTGCGTTTCACTAATATCCAGTGCAACACGGCTCTGTTTCTGCAAAGAAACAAGTTCATAAATTTTGAAATAAACGGCTTCTGTGACGCCCCCGATTCCGACAATCTTGTGACGATGGATGTCGTTCATTTTGCGAACTTCATATTGAAGAATATGCAGCTCTTCAATTAAAGAACGTTGAGAAACGAGATACTCCTGCGTGCCCAAACGGGCGAGCAACATGCGATCCTCAATTTCAGCAAAAGTCCATTCGCCGCTGTGTATGGAATCGTCCGTAAGTCGTATGAAATCCAGGATCACCGGGAGACTTCCTGAACAAATGACTGACGTCCGTTATTGCCCTGATGGACGGCATAACGTTTACCGTTGGCTAAGAAAATCTCTCCGATACGGACAAATACGATTTTTGTGCCCACGGAGACGGCTGCCTGTGTGATGCCAGCAATCTGCGACAGCATCATTATTTTCGGTTCGACAAGAGGGGCTTGTGAAGCCGGTTTAGCTTCTTTATCGTCAGATTCGCCACCCATGTTGCTCATCATTGGCACCTGAGTCAGTTCCGAGGCTTCACTTTTTATCTTTGCCATTTCCAGCCGCAACTTAGCGAGCGTCAGCTGTTGTGAAAGCTCACGCTGGGCCTGATTAAAAGCCACGTCATCTTCCATCAATCTGGAGATATGCTGCTGAATTGGAGCCGGGACTTCCCCGAAAGGATCGCTGGTGGTTTTAACGTCATCAGCGAAACTGCCAGAAGAAAACAAAACAATCAGAGCTGTTAACATTAATTTCCGATTTTGCATACCATGACTCCTGAAATTTTATTATCTTTAACGCTATCGATTTTTTGAATAATAAACGCGTCCCTGAATGCTTGTCTTTCTAAAATACTGGCGACGTACAATACATCTATGCCATTTTTAGACGTTTTGGGTATTTCCATTTCCCAGTTCATCGTGTTAAGTCCGTAGTATTTACCTCTCCCTTTTTTGGCTATTTTATTTTCGTTCGTCTGCACAGGCGAACCAGGAAGGGAGACTATTTTTAATGTTTGCTGGATGCCCGATATCGAGTTATAAGAATAAAGATAGTTTAATAAATCCCCGCAGAATGGCGCAGTAATATCTGCTTTGTTTTTATAGGCACTCAGTAACGGGTTATCACTCAGGCCTGATTGAATCCCCGAGAAATTAACCGAGTCATCTGAGAAAATCGCTGTATAATTTTCACCCCAAAAGTTTTTCTGCGCTATATTAAATACATTGCCTTTATTCAGCTGATAACTAAATGAGCAGCTCTGTGGATCACAAACAAATGTTTCATTTGTATAATTGAATTCGGCCAGGATGTTTTGACTTTTTGAAATCTCAGACGCCAGTTTGGTGAATTGCGTGATGCTCCCACCCGTTAACGATTTCAAATAGTACTTTTCGACAGTTTTTATATCATTCGCTAATTGCTGTTCCTCACGACGTCTGACGTCCTCCTTCACCTGTGCTGGTTTATAGGCATAGAAATACCAGACGGTCACTCCGCCAGCAACAAGCAACAAGAGAACGACAACCGCAATCGCAACTTTAATGTTTCTGGAAAGCGGCTGAGAGTTTTTCTGTAATTTAAGTCCTTTTATCATATTGTTACCCGGAAATTATGCTATACAGAAATATTGAAGAACAAATAACAAGAAGGGCTACACCACCGGCCACACCTGTCCAGAATATTCGCTGCTTTTTTTTATAAATGAGTTGATTTTCTTTGCATGACTCAGCGATACAGTCTAACTGTGCAGGCGTTATTTCCGAGACGCGCAAACGTGAATATTTTGATTCAGGTAAAGACGACAATATTTCTCCAAAAAATGTCTCAGTGATAACGCAGTCACTTCCACTAATGATGATGCCGTCCATAATGATCAACAAATAAACTTGTTCGTCGCCCGCCATAAAGTGATAAAGGCCATCTCCGTAAAGTTTTCTGAGATGAACAGCAAAAGATTCACAACCCGGCGCTGTCTTTATGGAATAGCCAACGAGCTCGTTTGTCGTTATGTCATCCTGAACACGGTAAACATACATACGATGACTCCGACGTATATTTACCATCCATCGCATATATCCGGCGTCCATATTTTCATGGTTTGAGGAGTCCCAAATTAACCCCGTCAATATATTGTTACGCGACAACGTATTTAACATGATGTCCGTCTCCAATCGTTAACGGTTCAAAGGTGCCCGGTAATAGTCAATACCCACCACCATGACGACAGTATTTTCATTGTCAGCAGTACTTTGACCATAACCTAACATCTGGTATTCCTTGTCTTTGCTTAATTCATTTAGTTCATATTTTGCAACCATCAGTAAACTACCAGGGTTCACTGCTGTTGAATTAAACATTTCAGTTGTCGTGACATTGGGTAACTGAACCGTATCAAACACATCTATAGAGTTTAACTGGCTCTTGGTAAATCCACTGGTGACTTCGACACGACCATCGGTCATGACACGCGGAGTAATAATAAAGCTGGTGCCGGTAATGATTTCAGCGGTTTCGATCTCGACATCCTCGTCTCCGCTGTCTTTATTCACCGTGCGGGTACGGCCTGAGACGTAGTGCTGAGAATTAGTCATGTTGAGAGGAATGGGGGTGTTATTGCGTGTCACAAACGAACCACTTTGCAGCACCTTACTCCCGGTAAGTGAATACAGGGCATTTAGCTTCGCATCGATACTCAGTGCACGATCAGCGCCGCCAGCGACAGTCATACCGCCCCCTAACATATCCATCATTGACGTATCAATGACGACGCTGCTGCCCCCATCTATGTAAGACATATTCAGGCCAGCACCGTACTCTTCCAATTTCTCTTTATTAAGAGTGAAAATTTTGTATGTGACGACAAATTGCCGGTTATTATCGTCCTGATATTTTTTTAAGACGTCGCTCAGGACTTTATACTCTGACGGACGCCCGGTAAGCGTAACAATGGAGGCATCTTTAAAAATACTGTACATGCCGCTTGAAACATACTTCTCTGCCATGTCTTCGACATCATCCCAGAATGATGATTCGAATTTGGTTTCAGACTTTCCTTCCAGTCCGCCGTTACTGACTGCATCATTAGATAAGTCCAGACTGGCCTCGAACTTATTGTTCTCACCATAAAAATCAAGCTTAATAGCATAGACACTATAAGCATCGATTTTAAGAATATTATTCTCATCCAGATTGGCTTTTACATCGTACAGCGCGGAAATGTAACGCATGAACTCTTCAAAGGTTCCGGTGAAATTGATGCTGTGCGGCTCGATGCTGACTTTGCCGGCATCAGTTCCTTTCTGGCCAGGAATAGCCAAATTCATTCTGTGGCTAACCCCGGTTTGCGCCAGCAATACATCCAGAACGGTATTCAGGTCTGTAGGTTCATAAGAATTTATGGTGACTTTTTTAGCCAGTAAAATCTGACGCGTAGAACTGTAGTCTACTTTCGTGCCTAAATAAGCCGTGTCATATTTCACATAGGGCTTAACCTTCATTTCATCCGCAGACGTCGCGCCAGGTATAGCGTCTTTCACATTGCTACGTGAAAATTGTTTGTTGAAACTTTCTGCGCAACCTTGCAAGAGAAGAAACGCTATCATTAATCCAATTTTGGTTTTCATATCCCTATCCCGAAATAATTCCTTTACATATCATCAATAAGTAATACGTGATTCTTCTGATAATTTTTAATAATCAACCCGTAGTTTTCAGAAGAAAATAGCTTTCCTAACTCTGCCAGAACTTCATCGTCATTGTTTCCCACGAGGGCAATATGACTATAAATTAAGTAATCATTTTTGCTTTGCCAGAGCAGTTTATAACCCGCCTGTTCTGCCCATGTTTTAATTCCCTGACTTAACAGTTCACCACTGTTCAGTGTCAGCGTGACACTCACCGTTGCCGGAGTCAGAACAGAGATACTATCCCCACCAGAGAAAGGATTTCGCGGTGCGTCAGCCGGTTTACTTACAGGGGGAACCGAAGATGAATGTGATAAACTGCCATCTGCATTCACTGTCGCGTACGCACATTGTCCAAGGGCTATGAATAAAATCGTTATGCATCCCGCTATTTTAAATTTCATTTTCCTTCATCCTGAAAATTGTTAAAAACCTATTTTTAAATCATATATCAATGTTGAATTAATCCGGTGGCATGGGTACATGAGCATCCAGTTCAGGTTGCTTTATTGAACTACACCATGAGGTCAGTACAACGGAAAGTGAACTCGGATTAATAACGCTAACACCTTGCCCCGTCACATTGTCAAAAACACCGCTGGTTGCACTGATCACCCAGTAATCGCCGTTGGCATCATCTTTAATAAGATTCACTTGCACGGCGACGCCACTTAAATGATCTAATACACCTGTAGTGGTTCTCCGGTTATTTTCACTATTGGAAAAGTCGGTGAAGTCTCCACCGTCTTCATCTTCGCCTTCTGATGTTTCCAGCTTACCCACATCAGCCGCTATAGAAGAAATGGCGGCAGCCATTCTTGGGTAAAGCTGTCGCGGCACTTTCTGCGGGTCAGCGGGATCGGGCGGAGCCAGAGGGCAAGTTTGTACGGGAAGCTTGATGTGGCCTGGTTCATCAGTGACTTTTTTATTGTAATTCTCCGGGTCATTAACAATGACATCATTGGTACCGGTGTCCTTTTTATTGCCAAAGGATTGGTAGGAAACCACTGGACTGGTCATTAATGCGACGACATTCCCTTTTTCCGGGTCAAATGCCTCACCTTCGAAAATGACATTGGCCATCAATGTACCTGTGACAATCTGATTATTCGCATTTTTAGCCGTCAGATGCATCACACCCTCATCCTGATTGCGTCCTGAGCCGTTTTCAACTTCAAGACAGTGAGTCATCATATTTTCTTTATAATTCCAGCACAGTTTATTTACACCGACTGAGCCGTCCGGCTTGACGTTTTTCCCCACGCCCGCCTTGAAACTGAAACGGACACCCAACTGCGCGATATTTTGATTCATATCGTCCAGATACGAAGCCATGCTTCCAAACGGAATAGCACTATCCGTGGCCTTGGCATTATTTGTTTTTAACAACTTCCAGCCGGTACCAAAGTTTGTGGCTTGTGTATTTTTTTCATCGTTACGATAGAGATAGTCGGCCTGAATGAACGTCAGATCGTAATGGGAAAATGCCTTGCTAAAGGCGGTGGCATAATTTTCGATGGAAAATTTATCAACATCACTTTTTCCATTACGTCCTGGATGAAAACTGATGAAAAAATCGACCTGATCAATCGCCCGCGAGTTATCCGGGCCGATCAGATCGACACGTTCGAGCACCAGATATTTATCCTGACTGTCCGGAGGTTGCTTACAGGGTAAGTCCTCCGTATTGAATTCGTCATCTGCAACTTTCTGATTAGTTGAGCTGTAGCAGCGGTGACTGGTGAAATAACCTCGTGCCTGAGTATTGTCCCATTTAATGTAATCATTCTTATCACTCGGTTCTTCATTTGGCTTATTATTAAAACGCGTGGCGTAAGCTTTTCCTTTTTCATCGGAAGTTAAAATGTCAGGGTTATAGAGAGGGTTAACGATAAAATCTAATTCACCATCCGCATCGACATCGGTGGTTAGTTGAATGTTATCTTTATTTACAAACTGTAAAAAGCCATGAATTTCACCTGCAAGTATATTGGTCAGATTTTCCCTTGCAACTGATTCGATTTGTTTTTTCTTATACAGGGAGAATGAGGTGAATACGACACCCATAATGCCCATGACGATAATCATTTCCAATAAGGTAAACCCTTTACTGTTTCTTACCCCTGGCATACACATTCTCATCATTTCAACGTCATCGAAAATGAGCCTGCAACAATAATCGCGGCAGGCTCCTGTTTTAATAAAGGATAGTTTTAACGCTTTACTTATTTACTGCCTAACACCAGCGCGTTGTCTGAACCGACGGAGCTATCACAAAAACCAGTGCCAACAATGGTTTCTGGAGTTAATTTGTCTTCAGTCAGCGTCTTAAGAATCGGCGCTGTAGCTGTGCCTGATAATGACGTTGGCGCCGATGCTAAATCTCCACCTGCAGCAACTTGCGCGGAAGCAACATAGTCCCATTGCCCGCCAATTTGAGATGCAATATTACGACAATCTTCTGTATCAAGACCATTAATAACAAGGTAGAAACCTTTCATCTTCGTATCAGCAGTCGCGTACTTAACACCACCCAATTCGAACGGGTCGTTTGATATACCATTGAAAGCTTCTCCAACGGAAATTTTACCCATTTTAACCAGAGTCGAAATGATTGAGCCTGTTGTATCGGTTGCACTACCGATATCCGATTTAGTCAGTGACGCTGCAGACGCAGTAGCCGGATATTCAGCGCTGTCTTTATAAGCTTCTGTTGTCCCCACACGGACTGAGTTAGTATTATCGGCTAATTCACTGATATCCTGTGCTGTGAAGGCACGGTTTGCCAACACAACTACACCCGCTGCAATAATACCGATAATGCCCAGAACGATGATGATCTCCAGTAAGGTAACACCACGCTGTTTTTTAAGTTCCTGATACTGATTTGCTTTACGCTTTAATGCAGTAATTGCATTTTTCATACCTTAATCCTTAGGCTTGAAATAAATTTTATAAATCACGTAGTAATACGGTCCCGCTGGAATAGAGCAAGATTCTTATAAATAAGAAATATATAGACTAACGTCTTAATGTTGTTACTAACGTTTTAAAGGCAGTAGTTCATGGCCATTCCCTTTATAAAAAATCAATCCCATTAACCAGCGCCGGAAATCATAGAGCAAAAAAAAGAATGCGTATAGATAATAAATCGGATCAAACGAATTAAATGTTATTCATATGAACTATTAGGGGGTGTTAATAATAAGATCATTTTGATGAATATTATATATATAGTCATTGCCTGACTTCTAAATATAAATTTTAGTGATCATTCCGGGTTGGCTTTCACATGAGGAAAAGGTGTTTTTTGTACAGTGTTATCAATTGGATAGAAGGTTTTTTATTCCTTTTCTCTATCCATTTTTTCGAGTGAGTCTGTCGGGTAATGGCTGCTGTCAGATAGCTCATTTATTACGTATTTCCGTAACTCTTTTTATGGAATAATGTCATTTGAGCATTTAAAAAATGCCGGACAGGTTGCCCTGCGCGGCGTTTTATTTTCTTCGTATTCCTCAAAATTCATACCGGCATATCAATTAATAGTGCGCGTAACGGTGTAATGGCAGAAACCGTCAGGCTGTTTTCCTGATGGATAAACGCGCCATCGCCACAGGCTAGTTTTTGTAGCTCGCGGCTGACCGAACCCTGCGCATCAATCTGCCCGTGAATTGATTGCAAATAGGCGCGTGGTCCACGAACCGGCAATGTTATTGCTTCACCCGCCGCCAGTGTCAGTTGATGGATCCACACGTTTTGCCGCAGTTGCAGGCTGCCCTTTTCCCCGTCCGGTGAGGCCAGCAGGAAATGCGTCGCCTCCGGCAGTACCATTTTCTGCGTTAACGGATTCTCGTGTTCAGGGCAGGCATCCAGCCACAGTTGCATCCGCGTCAGTGGCTGAGTGGTGCTGGTGTTCAGTTCGCTGTAACTGACATTCGCCTGCGTGGACAGCAACGCAGCTTCACCGGCGCTGACCTGCATGCTGTTGCCTTCACTGTCGCGGTATTCCGCCGAACCCTGCAACACCAGATTCAGCACATCCACGCGCGGATACGTGCGCGGCTGGAAACTGGCACCCGGTGCCAGCACTTCCTGATTCAGGACGCGCAGGGAAGCGTAGCCCATCAGCTTGGGATCAAAGTAATGGCCGAAGGAAAATGTATACCGTGCCTGGAGCCAGCCAAAGTCAGCGGTACCGCACTCTTTTGCCGTTCTGCTGGTAATCATGGCGGTCGCCTCTCTTAAAAATTTCGATGTATAAATGGTAAGCGTCTGGACGTGTGATTGTTAGCCAGTTAATCTGGTCGCTATATTCAAATTTCCTGAAAGAGAAGAGAATGGCTAAGGATCGCGCACTCACACTGGAAGCATTACGGGTCATGGATGCGATTGACCGCAGGGGGAGTTTCGCCGCTGCCGCCGATGAGCTGGGCCGCGTCCCGTCGGCATTGAGCTACACCATGCAGAAACTTGAAGAAGAGCTGGATGTGGTGTTATTTGACCGTTCAGGTCATCGGACAAAATTCACCAATGTTGGCCGGATGTTGCTCGAACGTGGACGAGTATTGCTGGAAGCCGCAGATAAACTGACAGTGGATGCCGAAGCACTGGCCCGCGGTTGGGAAACGCACATCACCATCGTGTGTGAAGCGTTATCGCCCGCTGCGCAGTTGTTCCCGCTGATTGAAAAGCTGGCGCTGAAAGCCAATACGCAGGTGTCCCTGTTAACCGAAGTGCTGGCCGGTGCGTGGGAACGTCTCGAGCAAGGCCGGGCGGATATTGTGATCGCGCCGGATATGCATTTCCGCTCTTCCACCGAAATTAACAGCCGCAAGCTGTATAAGCTGGCCAGCATATACGTGGCCGCGCCGGATCACCCGATCCATCTTGAAGCGGAGCCGCTGTCTGACGTTAGCCGGGTTAAATACCGCGGGATTGCCGTGGCGGATACCGCCCGTGAGCGCCCGGTATTAACCGTTCAGTTGCTGGATAAACAGCAGCGTCTGACGGTCAGTACCATCGAAGAGAAGCGTAAAGCCTTGCTGGCGGGATTGGGCGTGGCGACGATGCCTTATCCGATGGTCGAGAAAGATATCGAGGAAGGGCGATTGCGGGTGGTGAGCGCAGAATATAACCGTGAAATCGACATTATTATGGCGTGGCGCCGCGACAGCATGGGCGAGGCAAAAGCCTGGTTCCTGCGTGAAATCCCTAAGCTGCTGGCTACGCGGGACGTGAAGTAATGTGTCCTTCCCCGTGTGAAAGGGGAAGGAGCCGAACGAAATCAAAAACGGCTATCGCGGCCGTGCTCAGAGTCTAAATCCTGCGCCGGTCCGGTGGAAATAATCCCGTAAGGATTGATGGTCGCGTGGCTGCGGAAATAGTGATTACGGATGTGCGCGAAATTCACCGTGTCGCGAATCCCCGGCATCTGGTAGATATCGCGCAGGAAACCGTACAGATTCGGGTAGTCGCTGATGCGGTAGCGATCGCATTTAAAGTGTGTGACATAGACGGGATCAAAACGCACCAGCGTGGTCCACAAACGCAGATCCGCCTCGGTCAGATGATTGCCGGTCAGATAGCGATGTTTGCCCAGTAATTCCTCGGCACGTTCCAGTGCCGCAAAAACACCGTCAACCGCTTCATCGTAGGCTTCCTGAGATGTCGCAAAACCCGCCTTATACACCCCATTATTGATTTGCGGATACACCCACTCATTAATCTCATCAATCTCTGAGCGCAACGCCTCGGGATAATAATCCCCGGCTTTGGCACCCACGGCATCAAACGCGCTGTTGAACATGCGGATGATATCGGCGGATTCATTGCTGACGATGGTCTGCTGCTTTTTATCCCACAGGATTGGCACGGTGACGCGGCCGGTGTAATCGTTCTGCGCGCGCAGATAGATTTCATAAGCGTAATTCAGATGATACAAATCGTCGCCCGTCGCAGCCGGGAAATCGGTGCCGAACGTCCAGCCGTGTTCCAGCATCAGCGGGTGCACGACAGACACCGGGATAATGTCTTCCAGCCCTTTCAGCGTACGCATCAGTAAGGTGCGGTGCGCCCACGGGCAGGCCAGCGAAACATACAGATGATAACGGTCGCGTTCTGCGGTAAAGCCGCCAACGCCGTGTTCGCCCGGCGTCCCATCACGCGTTATCCAGTTACGAAACTGCGCTGCTGAACGTTTGAAATGACCGCCGGTCGACTTGGTGTCGTACCAGGTGTCCTGCCAAACGCCATTCACTAGTTGTCCCATTTTTCCTCCTTCCCCCTCATCCTCCGAGCCGCCTTGATGCAACCCGAATGATTTAGGGGAGATTTACAGATAAGTAATAAAAAAGGGCGAGGTGATAAATCACATCGCCCTGCAGGTCTGACTTATTGTCTTATTTAATTATAGCGTGGTTGCTGCTCCCTGGTGCCGGGGCAATTACCAGTTTTTCTTGATCAGGCGGTCGATGCTGAATGCGCCAGGGCCGGAAGCAAACAGGACGAAGAATCCACCCGCGATAGACAGGTTTTTCATGAACATCATCTGGTTCACGCCCTGTGCAAAATCAGTGTGGAAGATCAGCGCCGTCAGGATAGTGAAGATGGCGGTGATCAGCGCGGTGGTACGGGTAAAGAAGCCGAACAAGATTGCCAGACCGCCGCCAAACTCTAACAAGATAGTCAGTGGCAGGAAGAAGCTTGGCACGCCCATGGAAGCCATGTAACCCGCAGTCGCGGTGTAACCGTTAATTTTGCCCCAACCTGCAACAATAAACAGAATAGGCATCAGAATACGTGCAACCAGTAAAGCTGTGTCGTGTAACTTGTTCATCTTCGACTCCGAAAGTGGTGCGCCCAAATTGAGCTAAAAGTGTTACCGGTCCGGTCGGAAAATATTTCCTGCCGTTACCGCATCAGTTGATGACGAGATAATAAGTCGGATGAATAAGTTATGTTAGCAAGTAAATCTGTCTGAATGGTTCAAATAAATTGAACAGCCACCGTATTGTTATTCAAAAAGAAAAGGGCTGATTGTTTTCAATCAGCCCTTTTTGCAGGATGGGTATCACGCTATTTGTTGCCGATGGTCTTGCGAAACAGACGTACCGTTCCCCAGATACCGAAAGCGCGCCGGGACCAGCGAACCACTGCACTGGGATGACGGATACCGTAAACAGCCAGCAGGCTTGAGCCTACGACCAGATATTTACGCATATCCACCAGTTTTATCCAGTAGTGATCCACTTTCGCGGTGGCATCCAGCCAGTCAGAACCGGCCTGAGAAAGCTCGCCGCGCTGACGCTCAATTTTGCGCAGCAACCTGACTTTTTCGATAGCACGGTTCGGAATGCTCATAGCTCGTCATCCTTTTCCAGCAGAGCGCGATCGACGTCCAGTTGCTTACGGGTGAGGCTAAGCAGTGTTGATCGTTTGGCTTTCGCCAGTGTCATCGCGCCAAGGATCACTGCCAGAAGCAGCAACACGCCGGTCGTTGTTGCTATCGCCGTAAGACGATAGGCCGGGTCAATGGCCCAGAATAAAACAACCAGCAAACTCATAAGACCAAAGGCAGTAAAGATCAGGGTAATACCGGCCATAAGCAGTAATTGGAAAATATTGGCCTTTTCCTCTTCCAGCTCAACCACAGCCAGCCGGACACGCGTTTCCACAATGCTCACCACCACGGTGGCAATGCGGGAAACGATGTCAAACAGGCCCTTACCCGGCCCTTGTGGCGAAGGTTTGATCGATTCAGCCATAATCAGCGGCGGGCTAACAGAACGCCAATCACAACACCGACCGCGGCACCAATACCGACGCCCGTCCAGGGTTTTTCATGCACGTAATCGTCAGCTTTACCGGCGATTTCTTTGGTCTGATAGGCAATCTTGTCACCTGTATCACTCAGACGCTCGCGGGTATCTTTGAGCAGGGATTCTGCTTTACCACGCAGTTTATCGAGTTCAGCTTTCGGCTTATCGGTAGAGGTCTGGAGAACTTCTTCCAGAGTATCCGCCAATGACTTGAGTTCAGCGCGCAGTTGTTCTGATGTATTACTAGCCATGTGTAAGTCACTCCATACGTTAACTGATTCGAACTTTTAACATAGCGGATATTCGGGTTATCGCAAATGCGAATTGTCTGTTTCAAAAGGCAAGATCGTTGTAAACCCGCTATGGCGTGAGGCAAAATCTGTCAGTCTGAAAAGCGATTAATGGCCTTCAGCCTCTTTCAGTTCAGACTTCGCTTCTTCCAGTTTTTGCTGTTTCTTGATGATTTTTTCGTGGTCGCCTTTAGCCTGAACCTCTTTCAACTCTTGCTCACGTTCGGCAACTTTTTCACGTTTCTCTTCAACACGTTTCTGATTTTCTGCTTTCAGACCTGCATCGGTACAGTGCGCTTTATTTTCACGTAACGCTTTCTCCAGACCGTCAACGCGGTTCTGGTTTTTATGCGCCCGGGCTTCGTCGATTTGTTTCTGGATTTCCTGTTGCTTAGTCACGCAACTTTCCGGCTGAGGTGCGGCAAAAGCGGCAGTGGTAAACAGCAATGCAGGAACAAGAGTGAGGGCAGATAAAGTGATTTTCATCATCGGTTTTCCTTTTGACGTTTAAGCGAATGTGCACTTAATTCCATTTGTTGATGAGTTTTATGAATGCTAGCGTCTAAATTATATTACCGCTGAATATGTGGTGATATGAGACAAATCCTGCGCATGGTCTTATCCGAACTTAAGACGCTCACGATCCAGTTTCGACCCCCAGGTCGTGGCATGTTGAGGTTCGTAGTACTGGATAACGAATCCGGCAGGCAAAATGTCCTGCAATACGGTCTCCGCCAGTTTGCGTTGTGAGGCGGTGTCGAGTTGTACCACCAAAGCATCATTGAGCGGCGTAATGCTTTTGATGTGAATACCGCGCTGGCTCAGCCCCTGATAGACATAAAAACCATCGGGTAACGCGACGCCCGCTCTGGCAGGACGGATTTGCAGCGCACTGGTCGGTGCCGGAAGACGGGATACCGCCAGCCCGATCATAGTCGCCGCCGCCAGCAGCATGAGCAGCAGAGGCCAGATAAATGAACGTTTGAGTAATCTTCGGTTCATTATGCGTTCTTGCCTTTATTTTGACGGTCAGCGTGTTTTTTGCGCCACAGCACGACAATCGAACCGATCAGGCCGCCGACCAGCAGCAAAACAGGGAGCAGCATCAGGCAGTTCATCACCTGATCTTCATATTTCAGGAACAGCGGGGTTTTACCGAGAAAATACCCCAGCGAGGTCAGGATCAGGATCCACAACAATCCGCTCACCCAGTTGAAAAACTGGAAACGGCTATTGTTCAGGCCTGAAAGTCCGGCAATTGTTGGCAGCAGGGTGCGGACAAAGGCCAGAAAACGGCCGACTAACAAGGCGGAAAGACCGTGCTTATGGAAAAGCGCGTGTGCACGTTCATGATAATGCACGGGTAAATGCGCCAGCCAGCTTTGTACTATCCGGGTGTTGCCCAGCCATTTTCCCTGGGCGTAACTCAGCCAGCAACCGAGGCTGGCTGCGGTGGTCAGCAGGAAAATGGTTAAAGGGAAATTCATGGCATCTTTGGCGATCAAAACGCCAACAAGGATCAGCAGGCTGTCGCCCGGCAAAAAAGCCGCAGGCAACAAACCGTTTTCCAGAAAAATAATCATGAATAAAATCAGATACAACGCCCAGACTAATTGGGGATTAGCCAGGGTTTTATAATCTTGTTGCCAGAGGGCATCGATAAGCGAACTGATAATTTCCATCGGTGTTGTAAAACTCCATCATTTTCAGTGGGTCAGCGAAAGACATCAGCGGAGAATTTGTCTCGACGCTGCCTGTTTTGCTGATAAGGTCGCCTCTTCCCTGGCGGGCTTTCTGGTCATGAGTTTTTCGGGGATTTACGCGTCTCCGGGCCTGTTTCACTCGGCATGGACGGGTAAAAAAAGTGGTCTAACTGTAACAAAATAACAATAACTCAGACAGGTAAATATAGCGCGTTGAGACTGATCATTTAAGTCTGAAGCACGTTATGGAAAAGGGTTTTACATTGGCTGACACTACTCGACAGTGCCTGACAGGATTGGCGGGGGCAAAGCAGAGGCACGAAAAAGGCAGGTTGGGAGAATAAACCTGCCTTAAGGGGAATTTATTTAGAATTGAGTACCGGCGGGTCGAGATGAACTACCGGGTTTTCTGAATAAAGATAACGGTCTACGTTAAACTCGAAATCATCGCTGGTCGCGCGGAAAAGCATTTGTTTGGTGTTTTCCAGATGCTGCCACATTGCCAGTTTGGCGGCGTGGGGATCACGGCGGATCAGCGCTTTTAAAATCAGATCGTGTTCTTCACACCAGCTCTCAATGGACTTCTCATCAATGTGCTCATGCAGTTTGCGCCAGTAAGGGTTATGCAAACGCTGGCTCCACATCTTCTCAACGATGGTCGCCAGCGCACTGTTTTGCGTGGCCTGTGCGACCTGCACATGGAATTTTAAATCCCATTCTGAATCGCGGAAGCGGTCTTCCTGGCGGGCATGCTCCTGAATTTCCATCAGACGCATGATGTCCTGCTTGGTGACTTGTGTGGCGGCGAATTCAGCGATGTTACTTTCAATCAGCTGACGTGCCTGTAACAGCTCAAACGGACCGGCAGTGCCAAACTCGCTGCCACAATCGGGCACAACAAGGTGGCGCTGCTGATTTGACATCACATGAATTCCCGACCCTTTACGGACTTCCACATAACCTTCAACTTCCAGCATGATAATCGCTTCACGCACGACCGTGCGACTGACATCCATTTCATCTGAAATCAGACGTTCAGCGGGCAGCTTTTCGCCAACCGGATACAAGCCTGTTTCGATGCGTTCCTTGAGCGTGGCAGCCAGTTGTTGATATAGGCGTCTGGTGTCTGTGGATTCCATATGAGTGCTCTTTAAAGTAGTGAAACCTGTAAGAAATGAGTGTCGGACAGACCTGTGAACTTATTATACAAGTGCCAGTATACGTTTTACGAAAGTTTGATGCACCGTGCATCGGACAGAAAGGCATGGGAGAAATGTCAGAAAAATGCAAAGCCCGGTAAAGAGAGTTACCGGGCTGACGAACAGACGTTTAGGCTTTTGCGGTTTTCAGCGGAGCCGGGACAGGTTCTACTGCAGAACGGTTCTGCAGGACTGTCCAGATAATGATGGCGCCGAGCAGATCGAACACGGCAAGGGCGGCGAACAGCGGGCTGAAACCGATGGTATCGGCCAGCGCCCCGACCACCAGTGCAAACATGGTACTTGCCATCCAGGCCGCCATACCGGTCAGACCGTTGGCGGTAGCCACTTCGTTACGACCGAACACATCAGATGACAGAGTGATCAGCGCTCCGGACAGTGACTGGTGAGCAAAACCACCGACACATAACAAAGCAATAGCGGCGTAAGGGCTGGTGAACAAACCGATCATGCCAGGGCCAATCATCAGAACCGCCCCCATGGTGACAACCATTTTACGGGAAACGATCAGATTAACTTTGAAGTACTTCTGGAATAACGGTGGCAGATAGCCGCCCAGGATACAGCCGAGGTCGGCAAACAGCATCGGCATCCAGGCAAACATCGCGATTTCTTTCAGATTGAAACCATACACTTTGAACATGAACAGCGGGATCCAGGCGTTGAATGTTCCCCAGGCGGGTTCAGCCAGGAAACGTGGCAGCGCGATGCCCCAGAACTGACGGTTACGCAGGATCTGCCAGGCAGACATTTTCTTGCCGTTGTTGGTCTGATGCTGTGCTTCCTGACCTTCCAGAATGTAGGTGCGTTCTTCTGCGCTGAGTTTCTTCTGATCTTTAGGGTGCTTATAGAACACCAGCCAGCTCAGTGCCCAGATCAGGCTCAGTACGCCGGTAATGATGAAGGCCAGTTGCCAGCTATGCATCACGATGCACCAGACGACCAGCGGCGGCGCAATCATGCCGCCAATAGATGAACCCACGTTGAAGTAACCGACGGCAATAGAACGTTCTTTTGCCGGGAACCATTCGCTGCTGGCTTTGAGGCCGGCAGGGATCATGGCCGCTTCTGCCATACCGACTGCACCGCGGGCGATGGCCAGGCCACCCCAGCTACTTGCCAGCGCCGTCGCCATACAGAAGATGGCCCACATAATAGCGAACATCGCGTAACCGACTTTGGTGCCCATGACGTCGAGAACGTAACCGGCGACCGGCTGCATCAGGGTGTAGCAGGCGGAATAGGCGGCGATAATATAGGAATATTGCTGTGTGGTGATGTTTAACTGGCTCATCAGCGTTGGCGCTGCAGCCGCAATGGCGTTACGTGTCAAATAACCTAATACAGTGCCGCAGGTGACGAGTGCGATCATGTACCAGCGTAACCCTTTAATCTTACCCATTTAACTCTCTCCCAGTAAATAATCCGGCGATGACAACATCAGGCTGTCAGGGCGTATTTCGCACCACCTGAACAAGCGTGGGGGTTCTGGCTTTCCTTAAAGTGTTTTCGGGAACGTTGCCGCCAGATGATTTCACTGGGAGCTGCCCGTGTTATTACGCACTGCGTTATTGTTATCTGTGCGTAAGGGTCCGATGAACGTCCTGAACACCAGAATTACTGCTTCGCCATGGGGCTGACTGCACCCGGGAAGTGTTTTGCCCGGAAACAGCGAAAGGACGTGGCAGGTAATCTCTGACGCTCTTGTCCGGGCGATGCAAAGATAACTTGTCATACAGATTTAAAATTTGAATGACATCACAAAACCACATTTATATTGTGTGGTTACTTAACTTTTTTAACTTCACGGTTATTTACTTGATTTTACAATGAAAACTGTATTTTGATTGATCCGGTTCACACTTTTCTGTCAATGCTTAACAATGACAGCCTGAAAAATGAAACGTAATTGGTGTGACAACTTCACGAAATGATCACATTTATCGTGAACAGTTAATGAACACTGTTATCTGGTAAAAATTGACCGATGCAGGCCGCCTGAAGGGCAAATGGATTACATAAGCCCTGCTGGCGTGGGAAGAGGATAATGAGGCCGAAGCCCGGTTGAATGTCCGCAAGCCGGCGCGCACTTTTTAGGTTTTGTCACATTTGGTACGAAATAACTTGTCATACAGATTTAAAGTTTGAGTGACATCACAAAATGACACTCTAATTGTGAGGATAATAAGCACCAGCAGCTGATGACGCTAAAGTCATTATTTTACAGAGAATTAGTTTGTTTTTTTGGAATGAAATCAGTCATTTTAATGGCTTTGGTGCATTAAAAAGTACTGGACGATAGCTTAAATTGGTGTGATAACTTCGCACCATTGAGTGACAACTCTACAGAATTCATGATGAGGAACCTAAGATGGCGCAGTTTTTAACGGAAGACTTCCTTCTCGACACAGAATTCGCACGTCGCCTGTATCACGACTACGCGAAAGATGAGCCAATTTTTGACTACCACTGCCATTTGCCACCTGAGCTGATTGCGCAGGACTATAAATTCAAAAACCTGTATGACATTTGGCTGAAAGGCGATCACTACAAATGGCGCGCAATGCGTACCAACGGTGTGCCTGAGCGGATGTGTACCGGCGATGCCAGCGACCGCGAGAAATTTGACGCCTGGGCTGCAACGGTTCCCCACACGATCGGTAACCCGCTGTACCACTGGACGCACCTTGAGCTGCGCCGTCCGTTTGGCATCACCGGTAAACTGCTTTCCCCGTCTACCGCGGGCGAAATCTGGGAGCGCGGTAATGAATTGCTGGCGCAGGATGCATTCTCTGCCCGCGGCATCATGAAACAGATGAACGTCAAAATGGTCGGCACCACCGATGACCCGATCGATTCTCTGGAACATCATAAAGCGGTGGCACAAGACTCCGGCTTTGATGTCAAAGTGCTGCCAAGCTGGCGCCCGGACAAAGCCTTCAACATTGAAGCGGCAACCTTCGTCGATTACATGAAGAAACTCGAAGCCGCGGCGGATGTCTCCATTACCCGTTTCAGCGATCTGCGTGATGCCCTGAAAAAACGTATGGATCACTTTGCGGCGCACGGCTGCAAAGTGTCAGACCACGCGCTGGATGTAGTGGTTTACGGCGAAGCGGATGACGCGACTCTGGACGGCATTCTGTCCCGTCGTCTGAGCGGTGAAACGCCAACTGCGCAAGAAATTGCTCAGTTTAAAACCGGCGTTCTGCTGTATCTGGCTTCTGAATATCAACGTCGTGAATGGGTACAGCAGTATCACATTGGCGCGCTGCGTAATAACAACACCCGTATGTTCCAGCTGATTGGCGCAGACGTTGGTTTCGACTCCATTAACGACCAGCCACTGGCCGAGCCGCTGTCCAAATTGCTGGGCGCGCAAGGTCTGGCCGGTGGCCTGCCAAAAACCATTCTGTACTGCCTGAACCCGCGTGATAACGAAGTGATCGGCACCATGGTCGGTAACTTCCAGGGTGAAGGGATGCCGGGCAAAATACAGTTTGGTTCCGGCTGGTGGTTTAACGACCAGAAAGACGGCATGCAACGTCAGATGACACAGCTCGCCAACCTCGGCTTACTCAGCCGTTTCGTCGGCATGCTGACTGACAGCCGCAGTTTCCTGTCCTATACGCGTCATGAATATTTCCGTCGCATTCTGTGCCAGATGATTGGTCGCTGGGTGGAAGAGGGCGAAGCACCGGCAGACATCGAACTGCTGGGCAGCATGGTGAAAAACATCTGCTTCGATAACGCGAAACAGTATTTCCAGATTGAACTGAACTGATCGGCTTGAACTGAGTAGCACGACGGAGCGCAGGTTCCTGCGCTCCTGAAATAAACATTGAAATAACAAACAACTATCCCAACAGATAACGACGGCCATAGGGCAATTTTCCCGCCCTCAAAGACCGGAGTCTGAGCAAATTAAGGTGAATGTGAGATGCAAAGGTTAAATCGCCGTGACTTCCCTGGCCGTCAACATCCGGACAAAATTATTCAATTCGGTGAAGGTAATTTCCTGCGGGCGTTTGTCGACTGGCAAATCGACCTGCTGAATGAACATACCGATCTGGATGCCGGGATCGTGGTTGTTCGTCCGATTGACACTGACTTTCCGCCTTCACTCAGCACGCAGGATGGTCTGTACACCACCATCATCAGCGGTCTGAACGAGCAGGGGGAAACGGTGCGTGATACCCGGATCATCCGCTCCGTTAACCGCGAAATTAATATCTATCACCAGTTTGATGAATACCTGGCGCTGGCCCGTGACCCGAATATCCGCTTCGTGTTTTCTAACACGACCGAAGCCGGTATCAGCTATGTTGAAAGCGACCGTCCGGACGATACGCCTCCGGCCAGCTTCCCGGCTAAACTGACCCGGTTGCTGTTCGAGCGTTTCAACCATTTCTCCGGCGCGGCCGATAAAGGCTGGGTTCTGCTGCCATGCGAACTGATCGACTACAACGGTGAAGCGTTGCAGGAACTGGTGCTGCGTTACGCNCAACTTTGGGCATTGCCAGCGGCATTCANCCAGTGGCTGAAAAACAGCAACACCTTCTGCTCAACGCTGGTTGACCGCATCGTTACCGGTTATCCGCGCAGTGAAGTCGACAGCCTGCAGGAAGAACTGGGTTATCAGGACAGCTTCTTCGACAGTGCCGAACACTTCTATTTATTCGTCATTCAGGGGCCAAAAAGTCTCGCGCAGGAACTGCGTCTGGACAAGCTGCCGCTGAATATCCGTCTGGTTGACGACATCAAACCGTATAAAGAACGCAAAGTGGCGATCCTTAACGGCGCACACACCGCGCTGGTGCCGGTGGCCTTCCTGTCAGGGCTGAACACCGTTGGCGAATCCATGAATGATGCGCAAATCAGCCGCTTTGTCGAACTGGCGATCGCTGAGGAAATCTCGCCGGTGCTGGATTTGCCACAGGATGAACTGACGTCCTTTGCCCAGGCGGTACTCAGCCGTTTCCGCAACCCGTTCATTCAGCATCAGCTGCTGTCGATTGCCCTGAACGGCATGACCAAATACCGCACCCGCATTCTGCCGCAACTGCTGGCGAGCCAGGAAAAGAATCAGCTTCTGCCTCCGCGCCTGACCTTTGCACTGGCAGCCTTGCTGGCGTTTTACCGTGGTGAACGTAACGGTGAAATTTATCCGCTGCAGGACGATGCACACTGGTTGAGCCGTTTCTCCGAACTGTGGGGTAACGTGCGTAATGGCAGCCTGCCGTTGGCCGGGCTGGTCGAAACCGTGCTGGCAGATGAAGAACACTGGGGACGTGACCTGAATACCGTGCCGGGTCTGACTGCAAAAGTGACCGAACAGTTGCAGTCGATTGAAGACCTTGGCATGCGTGACGCGTTGGCGGCTTACAGCTAAGAGAGCAACTATGCAAAGTATCATTCAAATTCATACCGCTGATAACGTCGCCGTCGCGTTGCGCGATATCGACGCGGGCGAGCAGGTCGAAGCAGGCGGTCACACCGTCGTGTTGGCTCAGCCGGTTGCCCGTGGCCACAAGTTTGCCCTTCGCCAGATTGCGGCGGGGGAGAACATTGTTAAATACGGTCTGCCGATCGGGCATGCGCTGACGGCGATTGAGCCGGGTGTGCATATTCATTCGCAAAACGGCAAAAACTAACCTGAGTGATCTGGACGAATACCAGTATCAGCCGGATTTCGCCAGCCTGCCGGAACAGATGGCGGATCGCGATGTGCAGATCTTCCGTCGTAAAAATGGTCAGGTGGGGATCCGTAACGAGCTGTGGTTGATCCCGACCGTTGGTTGCGTCAACGGGATAGCCCGCCAGATCCAGACACGTTTCCTGAAAGAAACCAATGACGCGGAGGGTACCGACGGCGTTTACCTGTTCACGCATCCGTTCGGTTGTTCGCAACTGGGTGACGACCATGTGAACACCCGTACTATGCTGCAAAATATGGTACGCCATCCGAATGCGGGTGCGGTGCTGGTGATCGGCCTTGGTTGTGAAAACAATCAGGTGGACGTGTTCCGTGAAACGCTGGGCGAAGTGGACGAAGAGCGCGTGCGTTTCATGACGCTGCAAAAGTTCGACGACGAAGTGGAAGCCGGTCTGGAACGCCTGCGCGAACTGTATGCTGTAATGCGTGACGATAAACGCGTTGCCGGTAAACTCAGCGAACTGAAATTCGGTCTGGAATGTGGTGGCTCTGATGGTTTATCGGGTATCACCGCTAACCCGCTGCTGGGGCGTTTCTCCGACTACGTGATCGCCAACGGCGGCACTTCCGTGCTGACCGAAGTGCCTGAAATGTTTGGCGCAGAACGTATTCTGATGAGCCGTTGTCGCGATGAAAGTACGTTTGAAAAAACCGTTCACATGGTGAATGATTTCAAACAGTACTTCATCGAACATAATCAGCCGATTTACGAGAACCCGTCTCCGGGTAACAAAGCCGGTGGCATCACTACGCTGGAAGAAAAATCGCTGGGCTGTACACAAAAAGCCGGCCAAAGCCCGGTAATGGACGTGCTGAAATACGGCGAACGCCTGACTACGCCGGGGCTGAACCTGCTGAGTGCGCCGGGTAACGACGCCGTCGCCACCAGTGCGCTGGCAGGTGCGGGCTGTCATATGGTGCTGTTCAGTACCGGACGCGGCACGCCTTACGGCGGTTTTGTGCCGACGGTGAAACTGGCAACCAACAGCGAACTGGCCACGAAAAAACCGCACTGGATCGATTTCGATGCCGGACGCCTGATCCACGATGTCAGTATGGATCAGTTGCTGGGTGAATTTGTGGATCTGATCGTGGCGATCGCCGATGGCCGCAAAGCCAAAAACGAACTCAATGATTTCCGCGAATTAGCCATTTTTAAAAGCGGTGTCACATTGTAACCGGTCAGGTTTATCGTTAGGATGAAACGGCGTTTCAGTTATGGAACGCCGTTTGCTTTTGCAGCGCAAGACCCCCACGTATGAGACTCCTGACAAATGACGTATTACTGGTTTGCCCAGTCAGTTGGTGTTGTGGCCTTCATGGTCGGCATCACGATGTTTTTCAACCGCAGCGACCGTCGTTTCAAACAACAGCTTTCTGCCTACAGCGCCATTATCGGCGTGCATTTTCTGATGATGGGTGCCGCGCCCGCTGGCATGAGCGCCTTACTGAATTCTCTGCGCACACTGATTTCCCTGCGTACCCGTAACCAGTTGATTATGGTAATTTTCATCGTCCTGACCCTGGTGCTGGGGCTAAGCCGCGCCCATCACTGGATGGAACTCTTACCGGTCGGCGCGACAGTTGTCAGTACCTGGGCGCTGTTCCGCACCAGCGGGCTGACAACCCGGTGCATTATGTGGTGCTCAACCTGCTGCTGGGTGGCACACAACATCTGGCTTGGCTCGATTGGCGGTTCACTTATCGAAGGCAGTTTTCTGGTCATGAACGGTTTTAATATCATTCGCTTCCGCCGCCTGCAATTGCGTGGCATCGATCCGTTTGAGGTCGAGAAGAAGCTAGTGCAGAAGATGGATGAGCAGGGATAGTCCCTGCTTTTTTGTCCTTCATTCGCGTACCCCGCTTATTTTGAATCTGCTCACAGATTGCAATAATAATTCCGCGTTTCCCCCTCTATTGATTCCTTCCGCCTGTTTGCCTCGTTGACAACCTCCGGACGCAGGAGTAATTTCCGATTTCGTGGGAGCGGTCCCACAAAAAGGGAAAGGGAAAAAGGAAAATCATGGACGCTATTCAGGGATTACTGAAACAGATATATGCAGGGAAATTGTCAGCGGTATTCTTAGATGATCTGATTACACGCATTGAGGTTGCCAGAAATCAGATTACCTATACGGCCAAACAGGGATGGGATGAAAAAGATGTGGTATTGATCACCTATGCAGATCAGTTCACGAACAAAGCAGAAAAAACACTTTCAGTATTTGATAGTTTTTATCAGCAGCATCTGGCGGATGTTTTTAATATTGTTCACCTTCTGCCTTTTTATCCTTATTCGTCGGATGATGGTTTCTCGGTGATTGATTATCAGCAGGTCAATCCACTGGCGGGGGACTGGAAAGATATCCGTAAGCTTGGCCAGTCTTCACGACTGATGTTTGATTATGTCTGTAATCATATTTCCGCGAGCAGTGAATGGTTTAAACAATATCTGGCGGGCAATTCGAAATATGAAAACTATTTTATTAGCCTGAACGAAAATAGTGATTTATCTGCCGTGACCCGTCCCCGCAGATCGCCGCTGTTAACGCCTTTCCGCTTTGAAAATGGCGAAACCCGTCATGTCTGGACCACCTTCAGCGCGGATCAGATCGACCTGAATTTTGCGAATCCTGACGTACTGCGTGACATGCTGGACGTGTTACTGAAATACCTGTCGGAAGGCGCTGAATATGTGCGTCTTGATGCTGTGGGCTACATGTGGAAGGAACCCGGCACCTCCTGTATTCATCTGCCCAAAACACATTTACTGGTGAAGCTATTCCGCGCCGTGGTGGAGTATGTTTCACCCGGTACTGTGATTATTACTGAAACCAATGTGCCGCATCAGGACAACATCAGTTACTTTGGTAACGGGTTTGATGAGGCGCAGATGGTCTATCAGTTCCCGCTGCCGCCGCTGGTTCTGCATGCCATTCACAGTGAAAACGGGGAAACGCTGAAACGCTGGGCCGACGGTCTGGATGCCTGCACACCCGCCACCACCTTCTTTAATTTTCTTGCTTCGCATGATGGCATTGGCCTGAACCCGTTGCGCGGATTACTGCCGGAATCAGAGATCCTCAGGCTGGTGGATGCGCTGCAACAGGAAGGCGCGAGGGTGTCGTATAAAAATAATCCGGATGGCAGCACCAGCCCGTATGAAATCAACGTCACCTATATGGATGCGCTGAACCGGCAGTCGGACGACGACGATATCCGTCTGCAACGCTTCATGCTGGCGCACGCTATTTTGCTGGCATTCCCCGGTGTTCCTGCGGTGTATATCCAAAGTATTCTGGGTTCGCGTAACGATATTCAGGGGGTTGAGAACGCCGGGCATAACCGGGCAATTAACCGGCAGAAATATGATGTCACGGAAATTGGACAGATATTATCTGAACCTGATTCATTACGTGCGCGGGTATTTGGTGAACTGAAGAAATTAATTATCTGCCGAACTGAACAGGCGGCATTTCATCCTTCCGCGCCGATGCGGGTCATNGAATGTCATGANAGNGTGTTTGCCTTTATCCGGGGGCAGGGAAANCAGGAAATAGTGTGTCTGTTTAACCTTTCCGCTAACAATATTCAGGTAACGCTCCCTTCGGGGGATTATCAGGTCTTACCTTATAATCATTCACTGAAATGTGACGGGGAAATAACATTAAAGCCTTATCAGTATATCTGGTTACGCCATTAATTAAGATGTTCCGTTATTTTTTTTGTATTTAAAGGGTGTGATATTTCACAGGCCAGTGATTTCGGCTGGCTATAAATTAGCAAAGGAGATGTTCATGAATATAAAAATGAAAAGAAAATATATCCTTATAACTCCGTTATTATTATCCGCATTATGTTTATCGGCCTGTGAGGACGCCAAAGAGAGACAGGTCACCATTGAGTTTATGCATTCTTCGGTCGAGCAGGAACGTCAGGTGGTCATTAATCAGCTGATTGCGAAATTTGAACAGGAAAATCCGCAGATCACCATTAAACCGGTGCCGGTGGAAGAAGATGCCTACAACACCAAAGTGATTACGCTGGCCCGTACCGGCGCACTGCCAGCCGTGATTGAAGTCAGTCACGATTACGCCAAAGTGATGGATCAGGAACAGCTGATCGACCGCGATGCCATCAGGCAGGTGATCGACGGCATAGGTGCTGATCAGTTTTATCCCGGCGTATTGCGCATCGTGCGCACGGAAGAAGGCAAGAATTACACCGGCGTACCGATCCATGGCTGGATACAGGGGATCTGGTACAACAAATCACAACTGGCCGACGCCGGATTCTCTGCGCCGCAAAACTGGCAGGATGTCACCCGCATTGCCACGGCATTTAATCAGCCCGCGCGGAAAAAATANGGCATTGCGTTACCGACCGCCGAAAGTGTTCTGACCGAACAGGCTTTCTCGCAGTTTGCGCTTTCCAACGATGCCAACGTATTNAATGCTCAGGGGCAAATCACGGTTAACACGCCGGAAATGCAGCAGGCGCTGGATTATTACCGTCAGCTCGCCACCTTCTCGATGCCCGGTTCCAATGATGTCATGGAAATCAAAGACGCCTTTATGAACGGCACGGTGCCGATGGCGATTTACTCCACTTATATTCTTCCTGCGGTGTACAGCGAAGGCAAAGCCGGTGACCTTGGTTTTGCCGTGCCGACTGAAAAATCCAAAGCCGTTTACGGCACCATCACCTCACTGACCATCTCCAACGGGCTGGATACGCCTGAACGTGAGGCCGCCGAACGGTGGGTGAGCTTCCTCGAAAAACCGGATAACGCGACAGCCTGGGTGCTGATGTCGCCGGGTGCCGCATTGCCGGTNACCCAAGGCGTGACCGGNAATGCCACCTGGCAAAACAATCCGGTGATCAAGGCATTTGGCNCGCTGCCGCAAATGCTGGTGAACGAGTTTGCCAACGTGCAGGTGTTCGGTTCCGTCGGGGAGAAAAACTTCGCAGCAATGGGCGATATCACAGGCTCTGCCGTGCTCAGCGAAATGCTCAATGGCGTGACCGTCGGGAAGAAGGATTCGCAGCAGTCACTGGCGGAAGGGCAAAAGCGTATCGAAGCACTGATGCAAAAACGCTAAACGGAGGAGCCTGAATTGTCAGGGAAGATCATGAAATCACGTAAATTTAACCATTCTGACGGTCGTTTTGCGCTGCTTCTGCTCGCCCCCAGCATCTTTTTGCTGGGGCTGCTGGTGGCGTATCCGATGTTGTCGAATATCCAGATCAGCTTTCTGCAAATCCCGCTGAATCCGCGTCTTGATAACCGGTTTGTCGGGCTGGATAACTACATCAGCATTCTCAGCGATCCGGGCTTTTATCACTCGTTGTGGGTGACGTTCTGGTACACCGCACTGGTCGTCGCGGGCAGTACCGGGCTGGGGCTGGGCGTCGCGTTGTTTTTTAACCGTGAGTTCCGCTTTCGCAAAACGGCGCGTTCGCTGGTGATTTTGTCCTATGTCACGCCTTCCATTTCGCTGGTATTTGCCTGGAAATACATGTTCAACAACGGCTACGGCATTGTGAATGTGATCGGTGCTGACATGCTGCATTTGTTCAGCGATGCCCCGCTGTGGTTCGACAATCCGGTCAGCAGCTTCGTGCTGGTGGTGTTGTTCGCCATCTGGCGTTACTTCCCCTACGCCTTTATTTCGTTTCTGGCGATTTTGCAGACCGTCGATAAATCCCTGTACGAAGCCGCAGGCATGGATGGCGCCAATGCCTGGCAGAAATTCCGCATCGTCACGCTGCCCGCCATCATGCCGGTACTGGCAACGGTGGTCACGCTGCGCGCGATCTGGATGTTCTACATGTTTGCCGACGTCTACCTGCTGACCAACAAGGTCAATATTCTGGGTGTGTATCTCTATAAAACCGCCTTCGCCTTTAACGATTTAGGTAAAGCCGCCGCCATATCCATGGTGCTGTTTGCCCTGATCTTTATCGTGATCCTTCTTGCCAGAAAACGGGTGAATATCAATGGCAGCAACTAACCGCAAGATCCTGCGCAAAGCGGGCTTTTATGCCAGCCTGCTGATTTTCCTTGGCGCGATGTTATTTCCTTTTTTCATCATGCTGATGACCTCGTTCAAAAGCAGTAAAGAGGCGATTTCCCGCCATCCGACGCTGTTCCCGCAGGAGTGGGATTTCCATCATTACGTGGATATTTTCAATCCGCAGATTTTCCCGTTCCTCAGTTACTTCAAAAACAGCCTGACCGTGTCGGTACTGGCGTCCGTGATCGCTGTGTTTTTCGGCATCCTGGGCGCTTATGCGTTGTCACGGCTGCGTTTTAAAGGGCGCGTCACCATCAACGCCAGCTTTTATACCGTCTACATGTTTTCCGGCATTTTGCTGGTGGTGCCGCTGTTCAAGATTATTTCGGCGCTGGGCCTGTATGACACCACTACCGCGCTGGTGATCACCATGGTGGTTCAGACCTTGCCGACGGCCGTGTTTATGCTGAAAAGTTACTTCGACACCATTCCTCACGACATTGAAGAAGCGGCGATGATGGACGGGCTTAACCGGCTGCAAATCATTTTCTACATCACCGTACCGCTGGCGATCTCCGGCATTATTTCGGTGTTTGTGTACTGCTTTATGGTGGCGTGGAATGACTATCTCTTCGCCTCCATTTTCCTCTCCAGCTCTGCCAATTTCACCCTGCCTGTCGGCCTGAACACGTTGTTCAGCACACCGGATTATGTCTGGGGAAGAATGATGGCTGCCTCGCTGGTGACCGCGCTGCCGGTTGTCCTGATGTACGCGCTTTCGGAGCGGTTTATCAAAGGCAATCTTACTGACGGCGGCGTAAAAGGCTGACGTTAAAACGCATATTGACTGATTAAAGATGAAGGAATATCCGATGAAAAAACTGGTCGCAACCCAGCCGCGTGTGGCTGAACTGATGGATTATGAGGACCGCCCGGTCGCGGCATATGAAGTCAAAATTCGCGTGAAATTTGGCGCACCGAAACACGGTACCGAAGTGGTAGATTTTCGCGGCGTCAGCCCGTTTATTGACGAGGAGTTTTCGGCTGAATGGGGCATGTTTGTCCCCCGTCCGGCGGATGCGCCGCGCGGTATCGTGTTCGGCGAATTCCAGCTCGGCAACATGGTGGTGGGCACCGTTTGCGAAAAGGGCTGCGAGGTGACGGATTACGCGCTGGGTGATGATGTCTGTACTTACGGACCGCTGAGCGAAACGGTGATCGTCAACGCCGTGAACAATTACAAATTGCGCAAAATGCCCGCCGGTGCCTCATGGAAAAACGCCGTCTGTTATGACCCGGCGCAGTTCGCCATGAGTGGTGTGCGTGACGGCAATGTCCGTGTCGGCGATTTCGTGGTGATTGTCGGGCTGGGGGCGATCGGTCAAATCGCTGTGCAACTGGCGAAAAAGGCCGGTGCCAGCATCGTGATTGGCGTCGATCCGCTGGAAAAACGCGGGGAAATTGCGCTGAAAAACGGCGCGGATGCCGTGTTTAACCCGATCGGTACTGACATCGGGCTGGAGATCAAAAAACTCACCGGCAAACAGGGTGCGGACGTCATCATCGAAACCAGCGGCAACGCCCAGGCATTGCAGGCGGCGCTGCGGGGTATCGCTTACGGCGGCACTATTTCTTACGTCGCCTTTGCCAAACCCTTTGCCGAAGGCTTTAACCTCGGGCGGGAAGCCCACTTTAACAATGCCAAAATCGTCTTTTCCCGCGCATGCAGCGAACCCAATCCCGATTATCCCCGCTGGAGCCGTAAACGCATCGAAGACTCCTGCTGGGAACTGCTGATGAACGGCTACCTGAACTGCGAAGACCTGATCGATCCGGTGGTCACGTTCAGCAACAGCGCGGAGAGCTACATGAAATACGTCGATCAACATCCTGATCAGAGCATCAAGCTCGGCATCACTTTCTAAAAGGACTTAGACATGAAAATCGGTACACAAAATCAGGCATTCTTCCCGGAAAATATTCTGGAGAAATTCAAATTTATCAAGGCAATGGGTTTCGACGGTTTTGAAATTGACGGCAAATTGCTGGTAAATCATCTCGACGAAGTGAAAGCCGCTATCGCCCAAACTGGCCTGCCAGTGATCACCGCCTGCGGCGGCTATGAGGGTTGGATCGGTGATTTCATCGAGGAGCGTCGTCTGAACGGATTGCAGCAAATCACTGCGATTCTGGAAGCCCTTTCGCAGGTCGGCGGTAAAGGGATTATCGTGCCCGCCGCCTGGGGAATGTTTACCTACCGTCTGCCGCCGATGACCTCACCGCGCAGTCAGGCGGGCGACCGTCTGGCGGTCAGCGCATCCTTGCGGGAGCTGGAAAATGTCGCCAGACGCACCGGCACAACGGTGTATCTGGAGCCGCTGAACCGTTATCAGGATCACATGATAAACACGCTGGCGGAGGCACGCCGTTATATCGAAGAGGGGGCGCTTGAGCACGTCAAAATCATCGGTGATTTTTACCATATGAGTATTGAGGAGGATTGCCTCAGCGCTGCGTTCCATCAGCAACGCGATCTGCTCGGCCATGTACATATTGCTGACAATCATCGTTACCAGCCGGGCAGCGGAAGCATTGATTTTGGCCGCGCATTTCAGCAACTGAAAGAAGATGGCTACGACGGCTATATCGTCTACGAATGCCGCGTGCGGGCAGAAAATCCGACCCAGGCTTATCAGGATTCACTGACTTATCTTCGCAATTTACTCTGACTGACAGGCCGCGAAATGGAATTTATAACGAAACCGGCAGGAACGCTGAAAGTGGCGCTGGTGGGGGCGGGTCAGGTGGCGGAAAAGGTCCATGTGGCCTGTTACCGCCAGCTTCCGGGGCTTGAACTGGTCGCGGTGGTGGATTGCGATACGGCGCGCGCTCAGGCATTTGCCGGGCGCAACGGTATCGCCCGTGCTTTTACCTCACTGGAAGAGATGCTGGAGGCTGAACGGCCCGACATCGTCAGCATCTGTACGCCCAACCTTTTCCATCATCAGCAAGTGATCACGGCATTGCAGCACGGCTGTCATGTGTTCTGTGAAAAACCGCCTGCCATGACCGCCGCGCAGGCGCTGGAAATGTGGCAGGCGGCGGAACAGGCTGGCCGGCTTCTGGCCTATGACTTTCATCACCGTTTCGCCGAAGATGCGCGCATTTTACGCCAGAAAGTCGCAGCGGGAGAACTGGGTGAGGTTTATGTCACCACCGCGCGTGCCCTGCGCCGCTGCGGCGTGCCCGGCTGGGGCAATTTCACGGATAAAACGCAGTCCGGCGGCGGACCGCTGATCGACATCGGCATTCATATGCTGGATGCCGCCATGTACGTGCTCGGCTTTCCGGCGGTGCGCAAAGTCACCGCGCAGATGTTTCAGAAAATCGGTAACCGCAAAAGTGAAGGGCAGTTCGGAAGCTGGGATCCGCAGAAATACAGCGTGGAAGATTCAGTATTTGCCGCGATTGAGTTCTGCAACGGCGGGTTGCTGCGTCTGGAAACGGCGTTTGCGCTGAATATTCAGCCGCAATCGGTGATGAATGTTGAGTTTTGCGGTGATAAGGCCGGTGCCACACTGTTTCCTGCCCAGGTGTATACCGATGAAAAGGGTGAACTGGTGAGGTTATTCCACCGGGAGGTTGCCGACGATCAGCGCCATGTGCGCAGCGTTCAGGCGTTTGTAGCGGCGGTTCGCGGGGAAACGGTGAGTCTGGCAGACGCGGAACAGGGATACCGGATCCAGCAACTGGTGGCGGCTGTCTATCAGTCGGCAGAGTCGGGGGAGAGCGTGTATCTATGATTCAGCCTCAGATCCTGCCCGAAGCACCGTTTTCACCACATCGCCTGAATAAGTACGGCAGCCTGCATACCTGCGGCAATGGCCGGATTGGTATCCGTGGCTGTCACGAAGAAGCCTATACCGATCAACAGCGGGGCATGTTTGTCGCGGGTTTTTATCACCGTGCGAATACGACCGAAGTCACCGAACTGGTGAATCTGCCGGATATTATTGGTATGCGCATTGAGCTGGACGGCGAAAGTTTATCGCTGCTTTCCGGCACGCTGCTGTCCTATCAGCGTGAACTGCGCACCATGAACGGTGAGCTGTATCGCGAACTGGTCTGGCAGTCGCCCGCCGGTCAGCGGTTCAAAATCGAAACCCGTCGTTTTGTGGCGCTTTCTCCGCTGACGCTGGTGGCGAGCCGTTTAACTGTCACCGCGCTGGATGCGGATGCACATTTGTGCGTGAGCACCGGCATTGATGCAACGCTCACCAACAGCGGCAGACAGCATCTGAATGAATGTTCAGTACGGGTTTTCGATCAAAACGTTTTACAAGGCGGTTATCAGACCACAGACGGCCAGCAGCAGGCGATCATCACCAGCCAGTGCCTGTTTCCTGCCCGCGCCAGCAGCAGTTTTTCGTCGAAAAACCGCCAGTTACTGCAACATATCAGCCTGCCGTTATCTGCCGGTGAAGCGGTGACGCTGGAGAAATTCAGCTGGATTGCCACGTCGCTCGACGCAGATTTCCTGCCAGAAAACACCTTCGCAGCACGCTGCCTGAAGGCCCTGCTGGCACACGCGCAGCAAGGTTACGGACACCTGCTGATGGAAAATACCCGCCACTGGCAGCATTACTGGCAGGCATCACGGGTCTGTGTGGCGTCAGATGATCCCCAGGATCAACGTGCGCTGGATTTTGCGCTGTATCACCTGAAGCTGATGATCCCGGCGCATGACGCGCGCGCCAGTGTGGCGGCGAAAGGGCTGACCGGCGAAGGCTATAAAGGGCATGTTTTCTGGGATACCGAAATATTTATCCTGCCTTTTGCCCTGCTGAATGCGTCTGAACAGGCGCGAAAACTGCTGGAATACCGCTATCTGCATCTGGCGCAGGCGCAGGACAAAGCCCGGCAGAACGGTTATCAGGGCGCACTGTTTCCGTGGGAAAGCGCGTTCAGCGGCGAAGAGGAAACGCCTGAATTTGCCGCGATCAATATCCGTACCGGTCAGCGGCAACGGGTGGCATCGGCGCTGGCAGAACATCATCTGGTGGCGGATATCGCCTATGCCACGGTGGGCTATTTCCAGGCCACGCTCGACACGGAATTTATGCAACAAATGGGACTGGCGCTGCTGAAAGAAACCGCGCGGTTCTGGATGAGCCGCGCTGAATGGCGTGGCGACCGGCTGGCAATTCTCAACGTCATCGGGCCGGATGAATACACCGAACATGTTGATAATAATGCGTTTACCAATTATATGGCGCAGTACAACGTCCGGGAGGCCTGCCGGTATCTGCATGAATTTAATCATGAGGACGCCGCATTCTTTGCGCAGGCGGAAGATTTTCTGACGCACCTGTATCTGCCGCAGCCCGATGTGCAGGGTGTGATCGCGCAGGATGATTCCTTCCTCAGCAAACCGCAATGCGACCTGACAGCCTATAAATCCCGGCAGGGCACACAGGCCATTTTGCTGGATTATTCCCGTGCGGAAATCAACGAGATGCAGATTCTGAAACAGGCCGATGTGGTCATGCTCATGCAACTGCTGCCCGCACAGTTCACGCCACAATGTCAGGCTGCCAGTCTCAGTTTTTATGAACCGCGTACGATTCACGACTCTTCGCTGAGTAAATCGGTGCATGCGATTGTTGCCGCCCGGACCGGGCAGGTCGCACAGGCATTGCAGTTTTACCGCGAGGCGTGCCGCATCGATTTGGGCGAAGAACCTCACTCTTCGGACGACGGTATTCATGCGGCCGCCACGGCCGCTATCTGGACGGGGGCGCTGATGGGGTTTGCGGGGCTGGATTATCAGTCAGGCGAACTGCATTTCCGGCCCTCGCTGCCGCAGGGCTGGACGCGGTTACAGTTTCCCCTTTGCTGGCGTGGAACGCGCCTGACGGTGTCGCTTGAACCCCGGCAATTTACCCTCAGCAAAACGGATGCTCAGCCGCTGAAGGTCTGGATCAACGGCATCTCTCACACATTTACGGAAAGCCTCATTCTGAAAGGATCTCATGATGAAAACTGAACCCCTGCCGCGTGCCGTTATTTTTGACCTCGATGGTGTGGTGGTCGATACCGCACACCTGCATTTTATGGCCTGGCAACGACTGGCGCAGCGTATCGGGATCCCCATCGATGCTGCGTTTAATGAGCAACTGAAGGGCGTCAGTCGTCAGGAATCGCTGTTGAAGATCCTCGCTGTGGGCGGAAAAACCGGAACTTTTACGCAGGCAGAATGTGACGCAATGGCGGCGGAGAAAAATGNCGATTATGTCGNATTACTCGCCGGGCTGACCACGGCGGACATTTTGCCGGGGATCAGTGAATTGCTGCANACGTTGCGTGANCAGGGCGTNCTCACCGGTCTGGCTTCCGTTTCACAAAATGCCCCGCAGGTGCTCAGGGCGTTAGGACTGGAGCAGGCTTTCGATTATGTCGCGGACGCCCGCCGGATCACGCATTCCAAACCGCATCCGGAAATTTTCCTCAAGGTTTGCGAGGCGCTGAATATCGCGCCGCAGCATGCCGCAGGGATAGAGGATGCTCAGGCGGGGATTGATGCATTACGTGCCGGAGGCATTTTCTCGATTGGCATTGGCGCCACGCTGGAAGGGGCAAATCACCGTCTGGATTCTACCGACGGGCTGTCGTGGGCGGTTATCAGGCAACTATGGTTGCATCATCAGGCTGATATTTAAGGAAAAATTATGGCTCAGATTTCACTGCAACACATTCAGAAAATTTATGACAAACAGGTTCACGTGGTGAAGGATTTCAATCTGGAGATCGCGGATAAAGAATTTATCGTGTTTGTCGGGCCATCTGGCTGCGGAAAATCTACCACCCTGCGTATGATCGCCGGGCTGGAGGAAATTTCTTCCGGCGACCTGCTGATCGACGGCGTGCGCATGAACGACGTCGCACCGAAAGATCGCGAGATAGCGATGGTATTTCAGAACTATGCGCTTTACCCGCATATGTCCGTGTACGACAACATGGCGTTTGGCCTGAAACTGAGAAAGATTGCGCCGGAGGAAATCAGTCAGCGCGTGGAGTATGCGGCCCAGATCCTCGGGCTGAATGAGTATCTGGCGCGACGTCCGGGGGCGTTATCCGGCGGCCAGCGTCAGCGCGTCGCGCTCGGGCGCGCGATTGTGCGTGATGCTAAAGTCTTTCTGATGGACGAACCGCTGTCGAACCTCGATGCCAAGCTGCGGGTACAGATGCGGGCCGAAATCAGCAAGCTGCACCATAAACTCAATACGACGATGATTTATGTCACCCATGATCAGACCGAAGCTATGACCATGGCGACGCGGATTGTGGTGATGAAAGACGGCATTATCCAGCAGGTTGGCGCGCCTAAAACGGTCTATAACCATCCACAAAATATGTTTGTGGCCGGTTTTATTGGATCACCNGCGATGAACTTTATCCGTGGTGCGCTGGATGGCAACTTTTTCGTGACGGAAAGNCTGCATATTCCGGTGCCTGAAGACAAACTGGCGATATTGAATGCACGGGGTTATCAACGTAAACCGCTGGTACTCGGGATCCGTCCTGAAGATATCGCCGGTGCAGAGCAGCAGAACGCACATTTTGACGCGCGAATTACGGTGGCTGAACTGACCGGAGCAGAATTTATGTTGTATTGCTCGATTGGCGGTCATGAATTTGTCTGCCGTTCAAACGCTAATACTGATTATCAGGCCGGACAATTATTATCCCTGTGCTTTGATATGAATAAATGTCATTTCTTTGATTGTGAAACTGAGGAAGTCATTACCGCGCATTAATAAGTTATGTCACTAACGTGTATAAATAACACGAATTTTAAAAGAGGTTATCCGTTGTTTTAATATCCATCTGTCCCTACTGTAAAAGGAATTATTATAATGAAAATGAAAGTGGCTGCCGCATTATTATGCGGCACAGTCTGCTCGTCGGCTTTTTCCGCTGAGAGCGAAAGCGTAAATAAAAATGAAGATCATAATTCACCGGCAATGCTGACGCCGGTACCGATCGGTAACGTTGCGTTACCTGCTGAACCCTGGAAGGTGCAGATCGGCGCCATGCAGGAAACAGAGAACACAGAAGGTCAGGGCGATAAAGACGGCGCTTATGAACCGACGGTATTTGTTAACTTCAGCAAAGGAAAGTGGAACTTCTACGGCGCATTTTATCAGGAAGACCATAACGTCGATTACTCCGAAGATACCCGGAGTGACTGGTTTAATCAGGTCGAATTCGATATGCATTATCAGTTTGTGGATAACGCAGATTATGCGCTGGGGCTGATGCTCGGTTTCAGGAACTATCAGTGGCAATATAATGAAGATAAAAAGAAAGAGGGCAATTCTTATAATACCCAGCGTTATACCATTCAGCCAGACTGGTCGGTGTCGCTTAGTCCTGCGTTGAAATATAACGGCTGGATGGCGTTGTATAATTATTATAACAGTATGGACGATAACGGTTATCTGAATAAAGAGTTTGAAGGTGAAACNGGTTTGAAATACAGTTTCACCGACGATATCGCGATGCAGGTCAGTTATTATTTAGATCGCGGATGGAATACCGGTGACAGCCAGCGCGGGGAATTCGCTAAACAGGAAGCGCGTATCTATTTGCCGGTGAGCTTCGATCTTTTCTCCAGCGGGAAAACCGTGCTGACGCCTTATGCCCGCCGGACGCTGGATACCTATTATTACAATGATGATCGCGGAGAACGCGAAGGAGAAACCGATACGCGATTCGGGTTGTTAATCAATCAGCCTTTACCCAACGGTTTTGCCATCTCACTGGAATATGCCTACGAATTGCAGTTGCACGATAATACCGATGCCAGCGCCAATGCGAAGACTAAATTCCATTATACCGGTGTCGGTGTCACCTATTCTTTCTGATGCCTCTCATCACCCAACCGGAAGCTGTTTTCCGGTTGGGTTTTCTTATTCTCCGGCAGTGATTTCTATGGCGGAATGATTCACCACCAGCTGTGTCGGCACCAGCGTGCGGGAATGCGCGCCGGGACGATCGAAAATTTTATCGAACAGCACACCGCAACCCTGCCAGCCTAATTCGCGGATAGGAATTTCAATGCCGGTCAGCCCCGGAGACAGGATCGGCGAAATATTGTCGCTGCTGTAACCGGTGATGGAAATTTCATCGGGAATGATCTTTTTCTGTTCATGGGCCGCGCGGTAAATGCTCATGACTTTCACGGCATCCGTGGCGAAAACGGCCGTCGGCGGATGCGCCTTTTGCAGCAATGTCGTCGCCGCCAGATAAGCGCTTTCGGTGGTATAACCGCCGTCAATCATCAGGCCCGGTTGCGCAGTCAGACCGGCATCCTGCATGGCGCGTTTATAACCGGCAAGGCGGTCAATGGAAACGTGATAATCCAGCGGCGCGTGCAGGCAGGCAATATCCTGGTGACCGAGCGAAATAAGATGTTCTGTCAGCCGGTAACTGTCCTGAAAATTATCGGTATCGACGGAAAAGACGTGCTGATATGTTCCTTCAATATTGCCAATCACCACCACAGGAACCTGATAATTATCTAACTGTTCCAGAATATATTCATCGGCGGGTGAACTGAGCATTATCACGCCTTTCACCATTTTTTCCGTTATTTTAGCGACACACTTTTGCAGATCTTCTTCGCTATTTTTGGACGTCTGCAAAATAACGTCAAAACCCTCTTCTTCCGCTCTCAGCGCAATGGATTGCAATATTTCGGAGAAGAAAGGGTTCCCGGCGGTTGTTTTGGTCGAACGGGTGGATATCACTAAAATCGCATCAAAACCTTTGGATGTCAGCGCCCGCGCCAGTTTGCTTGGCTGATAATTCAGCGTGCGGATAGCATCCAGCACGCGCTCACGGGCATCTGGCGAAATATTGGTTTGGTTGGTAATAACTCTGGAAACGGTAGATTTGGACACTTTTGCCAGACGGGCAATATCATAAATAGTGACTGCCACAATATATGCACCTCAAATATCCGTATTAAGGACGGGATATTGATAATACGGGGCAGGTCTGAGGTTGTCCATTTTCCCCAGACCTGATGTGGCGGATTATTACTCGTCTAATTTCAGCGGCGGCAACTGCGCAAAAATGCTCAGCAGGCCTTCGCCCCAGCCTTTGCGGATCATGTCGAAATACGGGTGTGTTTCGGTGATCCGGTGCTGTTGCGCGGCGCTGAAGCTGTCTGTCGGATAGGTCATCACATCCAGCGGCAGGCCGACGGAAAGATTACTGCGCAGTGTGGAGTCCATCGAAATCAGCGCACATTGCATCGCCTGATCCAGCGCGGTGTCGTAGCTCAGTACGCGATCGATAATCGGCTTACCGTACTTACTCTCACCAATCTGGAAATAAGGCGTGTCGTGCGTGGCTTCGATGAAATTCCCCTGCGGATAAATGTGGAACAGCCGCTGGCCCTCACCTTTAATCTGTCCGCCGAGCAACAGATTGCAGCTGAAATCTGTATTGCCCCCCTGATTTGCGCCGCTGTCCCGTGCAATCACTTCACGCACCGTTTCACCCAGCAGGCTGGCGGCATCGTAAAGCGACTTCACGTTCAGCAGGTTTTCCCGCTCATCGTCTGCGCAGCGACGATGCAGCAGACTGATAATGCTCTGTGTGGTCGCCAGATTTCCGGCACTCTGGATCACCAGCACGCGTTCATCGCTTTGATGAAAAACATGCAGTTTACGGAAGGTGGAAATATGGTCCACTCCGGCATTGGTGCGTGAATCTGAAACAAACACCAGGCCAGAGGACAAGCGCATGGCCACACAGTAAGTCATAAAAAGGTTTCCTCAGGTATTCAGGATCATTGCGGAACGTCGAGTATGGCAACGGCCGCGACAGTGCGCATGTCTTCGCTTCCTCCCCCTAACCGGATACCGCGGACCGGGCATGCATCAAGATAATCTATGCCGATAGCCAGTTTCAAATGCTGATTCGGTTTACAGGTGTTATTGGTGACATCGAAGCTCTGCCAGCGGTCATCCAGCCAGGCTTCCGCCCACGCATGCATGGCCACATGCGCTGAGTCTTCCGAGTAAAGATAGCCGCTGACGTAACGCGCCGGGATGCCCAGGCTGCGGCAGCAGGCCAGGAAAACGTGTGTGTGATCCTGACATACGCCGGTTTGTGCTGAAAAGGCTTGTGAGGCGCTGTCTTTCACCGTGGTGCTGCCGGGGTTGTAAGGCATTTTCAGCAGCAGTTCGCCCATCAGGCTGCACAGACTTTCATGCTGTGCCTGCGGCCGGTAATAACGGCTGGCGAAATCGCGGATCGCGCCATCGGCCAGGGTCAGCGGGCTGGTGCGCAAAAACACCAGCGGCGAGAGATGCCCGCAATTATCGTCTTCCGTATTGTCTTCAATCTCGACCACGCCGTTGGCTTCAATGGTGATCGCCTGATGGGGTTGATCGAGCGTCAGGACATGCAGCACATTGCCATAGGCATCCAGCGTGCGGGTGGCATATTCCGGCAAGGTCAGATCCCACGACAAAATCTTCTGATGGCTGGAATCCTGCGGTGTGAGGCGCAGATATTGCGTGCTGTGTTTAACCTGTTGCGCATAGCTGTAATGCGTCTGATGTGTGACATTCAGTTTCATTATTGGGCCTCCAGATAGGTTTGATGAATGCTCTCAGCGATGGCATTGGTCTGATCCAGAAACTGCATCAACCAGGGGCTGAGACCCATCTCAACAATCTCGTCCATTTCGGTGAAGCGAAGCTGAGCATGAAGGGTATGGACACGGCGACGTGGCAAATTGCCTGCGCTGCCGCCGATTTCCTCCAGCTGTTCGGCCATGATTTCGACACAGGAAAGCAGAGAACGCGGTAACTCGCGGCGCAGTATCAGCAGCTCGGCAATACGTTTCTGGCTAAGTTGCTGCTTATAAAGCGTGTGGAACGCTTCGCGGGCGCTGACCGCACGCAGCAGCGTGTCCATCCGGTAGTACTCGCGCACCGGATCTTCATCGGCATTCAGTAACTGATTTTTGGCATCCAGCAGGCGGGCGGTGCTGTCCGCACGCTCAAGCATGGTGCCGAGGCGGATAAAGTTCAGTGCATCACTGCGCAGTAATGTGCCGAACATCGCACCGCGGAACAGATGTGAGCGCTCCTTGACCCAGTCGAAGAAAGCGTCTGCACCGGCAGAACCGACGCCCTGACGGCGGATCAGTTTCATCTCTATCCAGGTGGCATTGATGCTTTCCCAGACTTCAGAAGAAAGACTGCCGCGCACCGCATGCGCATTGTTCCAGGCCATTTGCAGGCAACTGAAAATGCTGCTGTGGTTGAAGCTGTCCAGAGCGAAGAAGTTGAGCAGATTACCCATCGACTCCTGCGGATAGTGCTCGTTGAACAGTGTCCGCGTACCGGTCATGGTCAGCGGTACCAGTAAATCATTGTTTTCATCGCGTGCGTTGACGTCACGGATCGACATCATCGACAGCTTATTGGTCACGTCCAGCAGGCGTGCAATATTCTCGGCGCGTTCCAGATAACGCGCCATCCAGTACAGTTCGCTGGCTGTTCTGCTTAGCATGCGTCATCCTCCGTCGGATTTTCTTCCAGCACCCAGGTATCTTTGGTCCCGCCGCCCTGAGATGAATTCACTACCAGCGAGCCTTCTTCCAGCGCTACGCGGGTTAATCCGCCCGGTACCAGACGAATTTCGGCACCGGTCAGCGCAAATGGCCGCAGGTCGATATGACGCGGTGCCAGCCCGTTACCGACAAAGGTCGGGCAGGTGGAAAGCGCCAGCGTTTCCTGCGCGATGTAGTTTTCCGGGCGGATGCGCAGTAATTCGCGGAAGCGTTCAATTTCTGCCTTGCTGGCCGTCGGCCCAATCAGCATGCCGTAACCGCCTGCGCCATGAACCTCTTTCACCACCATTTTTTCCAGGTTTGCCAGCACGAAAGACAGATCGCTTTCCTTGCGGCATTGCCACGTCGGCACGTTATTGAGGATCGGATCCTCCGCCAGGTAGTAACGGATCATCTCCGGTACATACGGGTAGATCGATTTATCATCCGCCACGCCGGTACCGATCGCATTCGCCAGCACCACACCACCGGATCGATACACCGACAGCAGGCCGGGAACCCCGAGCATGGAATCGGCGCGGAACGCCAGCGGATCGAGGAAGGCGTCGTCGATACGCCGGTAGATCACGTCAATCTTGCACGGTCCGGCGGTGGTGCGCATAAACACCGCGCCGTCTTTCACGAACAGATCGACGCTTTCTACCAGTTCAACGCCCATTTGTTGTGCGAGGAAACTGTGCTCGAAATAGGCACTGTTAAAGCGGCCGGGCGTCAGTACCACGACGGTCGGATCGTTGACGGTGGTGCTTTCGCGCAGGGTTTGCAGTAAGTGGGAAGGGTAGCGGGAAACCGGCGCGATACGCTGCTCGGCAAACAATTCGGGATATAACCGCATCATCATTTTGCGGTTTTCCATCATGTAAGACACACCGGACGGCGTGCGCAGGTTGTCTTCCAGCACGTAGTATTCGCCATCGCCTCCCCGCACCATGTCGGTTCCGGCAATGTGGGCGTAGGTATCACGGTGAAGATCGATGCCCTGCATGCAGGGCTGATACTGATCGTTGGCCAGCACCTGTTCGGCGGGCACGATCCCTGCCTTGAGGATCTTCTGGTCATGATAAATATCATGCAGAAAAGCATTAAGCGCCTGAACCCGCTGACGGATCCCGCGATCAAGCATCTGCCATTCGCTGGCCGGAATAATGCGTGGCACGCTGTCAAACGGGATCAGCCGTTCCGCGCCATCATCTTCGCCATAAACATTAAAGGTAATCCCCACCCGGTGAAACAACAGCGCAGCTTCCTCTTTTTTGCGCTGGACTGCCTGTTGATCGGCTTGCTGCAACCACTGCCAGTAGGCCTGATAATGGCTGCGGTGTTTGCCTTCAGCCATCAACATTTCATCAAAAAAGGGTGAATCGGAAAGGTCAATCTTGATCATCATCACCTCACAAACTGGACAGGCTGCAATTGAATCGTTCAATAACAATGAAGATCAGGCATAAAGTGTGCCAGCGTGCAAAACGGGCTGAAAATCAGGTGAAAAGGGGGCGGTCTGCTTAATTATAGGGCGAGGAGAAGTTTGTTTGCCTGAAAATGGGGCAAAAAAAACCAGCCCGCAGGCTGGTCTGGTGCATCACTGACGCGAATTAACGGCGGACGGCGATGGCTTCGATTTCGATTTTTACGTCTTTTGGCAGACGGGCGACTTCAACGCAAGAACGGGCCGGGAATGGCGCGTTGTGCTCGGTGAAGAAGGCTTCATACGTGGCGTTAACGGTGGCGAAGTCATTCAGATCTTTCACGAAAACGGTGGTTTTCACAATATCTGACACTTTCAGGCCAGCGGCTTCAACGATCGCCTGTACGTTTTCCAGTGACTGGCGCGCTTGTGCAGAAATGTCGTCAGCCACAGAGCCGGTTTTAGGATCCACTGGGATCTGGCCGGAAGTGATGATCATACTGCCCAGATCCACGCCCTGAACATAAGGACCGATAGCGGCAGGGGCGTTTTCAGTGCTGATTTCGCGGGACATAATGTCTCCTGATTTGCGTTAAGGGGAACAAGAAATTGTTCCCCAGTATAAAGGCTCAGTCGTTATTGAGCACCACCTGATGCTCAAACTCTTTCTCGCAGTATTTGCATTTCAGGTGCACGCCGTCTGCGCGTTGTTTCACCGCAAAGCTGGAGTCCACCGGTTCAAAACGGCTGATGCAGTTGCCGTTCGGGCAGCGCAGTACGCCGACAATCCGGTCCGGCAGCGTCGGCATCAGCTTTTTTACCACGTCGTAATTGTCGATGCGGTTCACCGTCGCGCGCGGGGCATACACCGCCAGCTGATTGACCTGTTCGTCGGTCAGAAAGGTGTTTTCAATTTTGATGATGTCTTTGCGGCCCAGCTCGCCGGAAGGCAGGTTCAGGCCGACCGTCACACGTTGTTCCGTCTGGGTAAACTTGAACAGCGACAGTAATTTAAATCCGACCTGGGCCGGAATATGGTCGATGACCGTACCGCATTTGATCGCTTCAACCTGAAGTTTGTTGTCGTGCGTCATAATCGTTTTCTCCTCAAGTTTACTGTGCAGTGTCTGCGTTCAGAACCAGCGCCAGCAAAGCCTGACGCGCAAAAATTCCGTTACCGGCCTGCTGGAAATACCAGGCATAAGGCGTTTTATCCACATCCGGCGTGATTTCATCGATACGCGGCAGCGGGTGAAGCACTTTCAGGTGCGGCTGAGCATGGGTCAGATCGGCAGCCCGCAGGACAAACTGTGCTTTCACGTTGGCGTATTCCGATGGATCCAGACGCTCTTTTTGCACGCGGGTCATGTACAGAATGTCGATTTCAGACACCACTTCATCAATGCTGCTGTGCAGGCTGTATTCGATGCCTTTCTCTTCCAGCAACGTCAGGATATACCCCGGCATCGCCAGCGCGTCCGGCGCGATAAAGTAGAAGCGGTTGCCGTTAAATTTCGCCAGTGCCTGTGCCAGGGAATGTACTGTCCGCCCATATTTCAGGTCGCCAACCATGGCGATTTTGATGTTGTCGAGACGGCCCTGAGTTTCCTGAATGGTGAACAAATCCAGCAGGGTTTGCGTCGGATGCTGGTTCGCTCCGTCGCCTGCGTTGAGCACCGGAATACCGCCGGAGAATTCGGTCGCCAGACGNGCCGCGCCTTCCTGCGGATGGCGCATCACAATCGCATCAACGTAGGTGCTGATGACCGAAATGGTATCGGCCAGCGTTTCGCCTTTTTTGCCGAGCGAGGTGTTGCTGCTGTCGGAGAAACCCACCACCGAGGCGCCCAGACGATGCATCGACGTTTCAAATGACAGACGTGTGCGGGTTGAGGCTTCGAAGAAACAACTGGCGATCACTTTGTGTTTCAGCAATTCAGGCTGCGGGTTGGCTTTCAGGCTGGCAGCGGTATCCAGTACCAGTTCCAGCTCTTCGCGGCTGAGATCGTTGATAGAAATGATGTCTTTCTGATACAGCGGATTGGCCATAGTCGTCATTCTCCTGTTCTTTACGCGTAAAAAAGTGTGGCGCTCAAATTCCGGACAAAAAAAAGCCCCTCAATGAGGGGCTTTCAGTAAAACGGTAATACCACGGAAGAACAATGGCAGCGGGCTGCCTGATGGCACGGTGTTTGGTCGATCATCTGAGCACAAAAACCTGGCGATTGTTCATGGGTTCTCCCGACAAATTGTGGCGCATTATACGCGGGTCATTGACGACATCAAGCGGAAAAATGGCCTAAGGCAAACGGTTGCTGCCGTGGTTTTCCTTTATCGCCAGTATTCGCCTGATTATCCTGCAAACTCTGTCCAGCTCTGTCATTTCCCGTGGCGCAACCAGCACGGAAGTACTCGATGCGATCACGCCGAGCACCTCCGGCAACCGGTGTTGATCGATAATCCGCCCCACGGCGCGGCCATAGCCCGGCATGACATGTACCACGACAAATTGAGGNTTGTGATCCACATCGGTGACCATTTCACTCACTGGCCTCAGGGCATCAGGGATAAGCTGAGATTGCTCATTNAGGGCGTAAATCTTTTTGCCTTTGGCATTCTGNACCTTCACGACGCCCAGTATTTTCAGCAATTGAGAAATGGTGGACTGGCCGATGTTGCGGTATCCCGCCCGCTGGAATTCCACACGCAGTTCTTCCTGTGATGAAAAACTCCGGCTGGCAATAAGCTGATGGCAGAGGATCAGTTGCTGGTGTTCTTTTTCAAGTGTAGACAACGTTCTTTTCATGGTTATGTTCCCGGTAAATAAAGGACGTCAACATGGCAAAAAAATCATTTTCTACAAAGAGTTAAACCAAAGAACCGAGACTTAGCGCGAACATCAGCAATATCAGTAAAATTCCCATCAAAGGTGCGACCCATTTCAGCCAGCGGACATAGGGCACCCGCGCGATGGCCAGACCGCCCATGACGACGGCGGAGGTCGGCGTGACCAGATTCACCAGCCCCGATGCCGACTGATAAGCGGTCACCACCAGTTCACGCCCGACGTGGGCGAAATCGGCGAGAGGCGCCATAATCGGCATGGTCATCACCGCCAGACCGGATGAAGAGGGCACCAGAAACGACAGCACCACTTCGAGCAGGAACATGACGTTGATGAAAATCACGCTGGATAATCCGGAAACGATGCCTTCTGCGCTGTGCAAAATGGTGTGGGTGATCATGCCGTTGTCCATGATCACCACGATGCCACGGGCAATGCCGATGATCAGTGCCACGCCGAGCAGGNCGCGTGCNCCATCAATGAATGTCGAGGTCAGTTCTTCCTCACTCATGCGGGCAATCAGCCCCACCAGGATCGCNGCNGCCAGGAAAACGCCGGAGATTTCCCCCATCCACCAGCCTTTTACCGATACGCCATAAATCATCACCACAAAAGCCAGCGCGAAGATCAGCAGAATGATTTTACGTACGCCGGTAAAGGGCAGCAGTTCATCGCTGCGGTTACCGAGAAAGTGGGCGCGGTTGCTGTCCCACTGATCAGCCACAACAGAAAGCGAGGGATCGCGGCGCACTTTACGGGCATAGCGCATCACCCAGATCACGCAGATCAGCCAGCCGACGATCAGAATCGCCACGCGCAGGCCGATCCCGTGGGTGAAGGGGATCCCGGCAGCATTGGCGGCAATCACTGTCGCGAAAGGATTGATCGTTGAGCCGAGCGTGCCAATCCCGGCGCCCAGCAGTACGGTAGCCGCCGCGACCAGCGGGTCGAAACGGGCCGCCATCATCACCGGTACCAGAAGGGTGTAAAATGGCAATGACTCTTCGGCCATGCCGTAAATGGTGCCACCGGCGGCGAACAGTGCCATCAGGATCGGGATCATCCATTCTTCTTTGCCCTTAAGCCGGACAGTCACCCGTTCAATTCCGGCGTCGATTGCCCCGGTTTTGGTGACGATGCCCAGAAAACCGCCGATGATCAGAATAAATAAAGCGACATCAATTGCGCCAGCCTGGCCGGTGGTGTGGTTGTACAGGCCATCAATGGGCGCGAGGAAAATATCCACCAGCCCCTGCGGGTTGCCGGTAACGGCGTGATAGGTGCCTGAGACGGGAACTTCTTTACCCAGCCCGACATTCATCGCCATGTCGTACTGACCGGCGGGAATAATCCAGCTCAGACCGGCAACCAGCGCGATAAGCACAAACAAAATGGTGTAGGCAGAAGGGAATTTGAATGTACGCATAAACGTAATCCTTAAAAAAAGCGTGAAGGCAAAACGCCTTCACGCAAGGGGCTTAGTCATCGCCAAGGGTGGCGACCATGACCGCTTTTATGGTGTGCATACGGTTTTCGGCTTCATCAAAAACGATGGAATGCGGAGACTCAAAAACGTCATCCGTCACTTCCAGCCCTTTCATGCCGTAAGCGATTTCCAGTTCTTTGCCGAGGGTGGTTTCTTCGTTATGGAAGGCGGGCAGGCAGTGCATGAATTTGACGTCAGGATTGCCGGTAGCGTTAAGCACCGCCGCATTAACCTGATACGGGGTCATCAGACTGATACGTTCTGCCCAGGCGGTTTTGGCTTCGCCCATTGACACCCAGACATCGGTGTAAAGAAAATCGACGCCCTGTACGCCTTCATCAACGTGCTCTGTCAGCAGGATCCTTGCGCCGGTAGTGCGGGCGATATCGCGGCAGGTCGCGACCAGTGTCTCTTCCGGCCAGAAGGATTTTGGCGCGATCAGACGGATATCCATTCCCATTTTTGCTGCCCCGACCATCAGGGAATTACCCATATTGTTTCGGGCATCGCCCAGATAAGCGAAGCTGATCTGACTGAGTTTTTTACCCGGCGAGTGTTCAAGCATGGTCATCAGGTCGGCAAGGATTTGGGTCGGATGAAACTCGTCGGTCAGCCCGTTCCACACCGGTACGCCGGAGAATTCCGCCAGTTCTTCCACCGTCTTTTGTGCAAAACCCCGGTATTCGATGCCGTCATACATTCGCCCCAGCACGCGGGCGGTGTCTTTCATGGATTCCTTGTGTCCGATCTGGCTGCCGCCAGGGCCGAGATAAGTCACGTGTGCGCCCTGATCAAACGCGGCGACTTCAAACGCACAGCGGGTGCGGGTAGAGGTTTTCTCAAAAATCAGCGCGATATTTTTTCCACGCAGACAAGGGCGTTCCTGACCCGTTTGCTTATCGTCTTTAAGCGTCAGCGCCAGGGTGATCAGTTGCTGAATTTCTTCCGGTGTGAAATCAAGAAGTTTAAGAAAATGACGGTTTTTCAATGTGGTAGTCATAACATCATCCTGAAATAATCAAGTGAGGGCGGGTTATTCCGCGCGGATACAGGTGCCTTTCAGACCGGCCAGAATGGCTTCACCCTCTTCCAGTGCGCCGATCCCCGCCAGCCCGTGGCAGGCGTCGACAAACTGGCAGGCGGCACTGACTTTCGGCCCCATGGATCCGGCGTCGAAGGTCATACCGGCGAGATCCCGTGTAGTGATTTGATGCAGCGGACGCTGCTCCGGCGTGCCCCAGCCGAGGTACACCGCATCGGCATCGGTCAGGATCAGCAGCGCGTCGGCCTGTAACTGACGCGCCAGCAGCGCCGCCGAAAGGTCTTTGTCGATGACGGCCTCTGCGCCTGCCAGCCCGTCGGCGGTCTGATGAACCGGCACACCGCCGCCGCCGTTACAGATGACCAGATAGTGCTTTTCCAGCAAGTCACGGATGGCATCAATCTCGAGGATGCGCTGCGGTTGAGGAGAGGCGACCACGCGGCGGAAATGCTGCCCGTCGGCTTTCATCGCCCAGCCTTTTTCGGCGGCCAGATTTTCCGACTGCGCCTGCGTATAAACCGGACCGATGTATTTCGTCGGCTTATCAAATGCCGGATCGAGTAGGCTGACTTCCACCTGCGTCAGCAGGGTGCAGACGCGACTCTCAGGCAGACAATTTTTCAACGCCTGTTGCAACAGATAGCCGATCATCCCCTGTGTTTGTGCCACCAGAATATCGAGCGGGTAGGGCGCGACTGCCGGATAAGCGCTGTTTTGCAGCGCCAGCAATCCGACCTGCGGGCCGTTGCCGTGCACCAGCACGACGCGCCATTTCTGGCATAGCGCAGCCAGCGTTTCGGCCGCCAGACGGATGTTTTTGCGCTGCAGTTCGGCTTCGAGCGGTTCGCCACGGCGCAACAATGCGTTGCCGCCGAGGGCGACAACCAGAACAGGTTTGTTCATGAAATTTTCCCGGTATAGGTGATCAGATGTCGTCGCGTTCAAGCGGGCAGCTCATGCAACGCGCGCCGCCGCGGCCTCTTCCCAGTTCATCACCCGGAATGGGGAGAACGGTGATTCCGGCTTTGTCGTATTTTTCGTTAGTCCGGGTGTTACGTTCGTAGCCGATGACCACGCCGGGACGCACGGTCAGGACGTTATTGGCGTCATTCCACTGTTCGCGTTCGGCTTCAAAACTGTCGCCACCGGTGGTGATGAGTCTGATGTCGTCAATGCCCAGCGCTTTACCGATTGCCCGCACGAACTGTGGTTCTTCGGTGCGACGCAGGCCACCGTGACCATTGTCGGTCAGCGTCCAGCACAACGTGGTGTCGCGCACCACTTCCGGATACACCGAGAAAGTGTCCAGATCGATATGTGTCATGACGGTATCAAGGTGCATACAGGAACGGTGTTTCGGTAATTGCAGCACAATCACTTTGGTGGCTTGCTGATGTTTGAACAGTGAACGCGCGAGGAACTCCACACCCTGCGGTGTCGTGCGTTCTGATAAACCAATTAATACTGCGCCACGGCCAATGACTAAAACATCGCCACCTTCCAGCGTGGCGTGGTCGTAATTAAATTCGTCGTCGCCAAAGTAAGTAATAAATTCGTTATCGGTAAAGTGCGGGTGCCAGCGATATATGGCCCGTAAATTATTGGTTTCCCGTTTACGTGCTTCCTTTGCCATCGGATTAACTGATACGCCGTTATATATCCAGCAGGAGGTATCACGGGTAAATAAATGATTGGGTAAAGGCTTAATCACGAAGTCATTTAACTGATGCGTATCTGTGACCATATTATGGAATGTATCGGGAATTTCACTGTATGTTAATCCGCCGCTCATAAACCGGGCCGTTTGCCGGTGAGGAAGATCGGCCAGCCAGCCACGAATCTCTTCGGCAAATTGTGGCCCAAGCCGGTAATCCGAGATTTGCCGGCTGAGCAGCCAGTCTTTGGCCTCGCGGTTATCGAGGGTTTCCGTCAGCAGGTCAGTGAGCAATAAGACTTCCACACCTTGCTGGCGCAAGGTCTGACTGAAGACGTCATGCTCTTTTCCGGCGCGCTCAACGGAAAGTACGTCATCGAATAATAATTCCTGACAATTCGACGGGGTGAGTCGCTGTAAACTTAAATTTGGCCGGTGAAGCATCACGCTGCGAAGTTGGCCTATTTCGGATCCTACATAATGCCGTTTCATATTTATCCCTTTTTATAAAAAGAAGACCAAATAATGTTTTGGGCAAATGAATTACGCGGAGAATAAATAATATATTCAACCTGAAATGGAATGTGCCCGCAACGGAGTGAATAATATTCCGCTCAGGCATTTAATATGTGATTCAGATCGCATCAGAATAAACGGATGAAAGAGGTTATAGGTTGATTGATAAGCGTCATTGTTTTATTTATTAGCGGGCGCAGTAAAGTGAATAATAAACGAAATATCAGCGTAATTATTTATCCTGACAGTAAATGACCGATTGAGATAATGTTTACTCAGTTATAATCCGCTAAAAAATAAGGGGTTTATTTCTCGTCTGCATAGAATGTCTTTTTTCATGATTAAATATTTATAAATACTCTGAAACCTTAAATAACTATGATTTATTTGGGGTGTTTTCGGTTTAATTAACTTTGTGATCTGTGAGTGAGTTTTTATAAAAAATCCGTAATACCAACAGGATGAAAGGGCCACACTGAATACGTTTTCAGGGTTTATGCAATCTGACTGCATAACCATTGTTTACCGGCTACGGGTGATGTTCAGCCACAAAAATATCCCCCAGAAAGTCAAAATTTTGATCCCGCTCTGGCAAGCAGACAGCAAACAGGATTAGTATTTATGAAACGCTGTTTCACTCATGCATTACAAACCCGAGGTTATGATGATCACAGGAAACATCCACGCACTGCATCTCGTCCCTTATCTGCCCGCTGAGCTGCGCGAGGCCATTGAATACGTTAAACAACACATCACGCCGGACACCCCGTTGGGTAAACACGATATCCGCGGCAACGACGTTTTTGTGCTGGTTTCCAATGATTCCACTGCGCCACAGGCTGAACGCCGTGCCGAGTTCCACGCACGTAATCTGGATATCCAGATTATCCTCAACGGCACCGAAGGCATGACGTTCAGCAACTTACCGGCAGGGTATGTCGATACCGACTGGCTGGAAGAGAAAGACATCGCGTTCCTGGCTGCCGGTGAGCAGGAAAAAACCATGATCATGCAGACCGGCGATTTCGTGGTGTTTTATCCGGGCGAAGTGCATAAACCGCTGTGCGCCGTCGGCGAACCGGCCAATGTGCGTAAAGCCGTGGTGAAAATGAACGTCAGCGCATTGTCCGCTTAATGCTTATTGTGTAGCGCTTTGTGCGCTTGATCAGCTTCATCCGCCAGCGACGCAGCCTGCCGAGACGTTCCGGCGCTTTGAGTTTGTGTTTGATCCACACCACCTGCCACGGCTGGAGACGCATCTGGCCGTTAAATACTTCTCCGCTAATCAGATCCTTCCCTTCGACCGCCAGCTTCAGCATCTGCGAATGATCGCTGATATTGAATATGCAGCTGATCCGGTCTTCGGTTTTCGGATCATAGCGTTCCATCGCAAACAGCGATTTGCCCAGATCAAACACGCGCTGGCCAGCCTGCGGTGAAAATGCCGGGTGCTCGCGGCGGTGCCTGATGAGTGCCTGTAATCCGTAAAAAATGCGGGCGCGTAAGCCGTCTTTTTTTTCCAGTTCAGCTTCAATATCCATCAGATCCAGCTTTTTACGGTTGATGCGGCGGTTGATCCCGGACTGATGCATGCCGTCGAGATCGTTCTCGCTGCCCAGCAGGCTGTGAATATAAATCGCCGGGACGCCGATAAACGACAATAACAGCGCCTGTGCCGCCAGAAACTTGCGGGCTTTCATCTCGGTATTATCTTCCGGTTCGGTCAGCGCGCTCAGGTAATTAATGTTCAGTTCGTAAGGCGAATGGGTGCCGTCGCCGTTGTCTTTATAGGACACGCGGCCTTCCTTGCGCAGCGTTTCCTGCGCCATGTATTTACGTTCGTCATCGGTCAGGAAGGTTTCGGTCGGACGTAAACCGATGCCGTCGTGGCTGGCAAGGAAGTTGAAATAGGTGGTGTCAGGGTAACGGGCTTCCGCATTCAGGCTTTGCGCCCATTGGGTGAGCGTGGTGGTGTCCTGACGCAAAAAAGCGTGCAAGGTCAGCGGTGGCAGCGGGAACTGATACACCATGTGTGCCTCGTCACCTTCGCCGAAATAACTGATATTTTCGTGATGCGGGACGTTGGTTTCAGTGATGATCCGCGTGCCGGGGATCACTTCATCGAGAATAGTGCGCCAGACTTTAATGATGTTATGCGCCTGTGGCATGTGAATGCAGCGCGTCCCGGCTTCTTTCCAGATATAGCCAATCGCATCAAGGCGGATCGACTGTCCGCCGCTGGCGGCGTATTGCAACAGCACATCAATGCTTTCCAGCAAGACCTGAGGATTCTTGAAATTAATATCGATCTGATCTTCACTGAACGTCGTCCACAGATACAGTTCGGTGCCGTCGGTTTTGATAAATGGCGAGAGCAGCGGCGAAGCGCGCGGGCGCACGACGCGGCTGTAATCCAGCTCGGGATTAGCGGCAATAAAGTAATCTTTGTAATACGGATCGTCATGCAGATAGCCTTTCATCCATTCGCTTGAGCGGGAAATATGGTTGATCACGCAATCAAACATCAGGTTGAAATTGGCCGAAAGGTGATGAATATCTGNCCAGCCACCAAGATGTTCATCGATCCGCCGGTAGTCAATGACGCTAAAGCCGTCGTCTGAACTGTACGGATACATCGGCAGAATATGGATGTCGCTGATAATGTCGCGCAGATAAGTGTTAGCGAAATGATTGAGCGTCGCCAGCGGCGGTTGCTCGCCGTGACGGATATTATCGCCATAAGTAATCAGATAAATATTGGTACCATCCACCCAGCGGGTGGTGCGGTGTTTGCCGTAATTCCATTTGTCGGCGAGATGCAGGATTTTTTTCAGCAGGTCGGCGATGTGTTCCCGGGGGTAAATCCTGCTTAACAGGCTTTCCAGCCGCAGAACATACTCAAGATTGACTGAGCTCATATCGGTTCCTTCTTCTGCATTTTTGTTTTTTTGACCAAAGCGCTTTAAAAAGGTTAGCTGAAAATGCAGTCTTCTGGCGGGAACGGGCGGGATAAAGTGCAAAACGATGTAAAGATTGCAGCGTGCAGGAAGTGTATCCTTGCTGCACGCCCGGGGGAAATCAGTCGTTACCGAGGGTGGCAACCATCACCGCTTTGATGGTATGCAGACGGTTTTCAGCCTGATCAAATACTACGCTGTGGCTGGATTCAAAGACTTCATCGGTCACTTCCATGCCGCCGTGCAGGCCATACTCTTCCGCCATTTGTTTGCCCAGCGTGGTCTGGTCGTCATGGAAGGCTGGCAGACAGTGCAGGAATTTCACCTGCGGATTGCCGGTCAGCGCCAGCATCGCGCTGTTGACCTGATAAGGGCGTAGCAAATTAATACGCTCTTTCCAGACTTCTTTCGGCTCGCCCATGGAAACCCACACGTCGGTATACAGGAAATCAGCATCTTTCACGCCGGTCGCAATATCTTCGGTCAGGGTAATGCTGCCGCCATTTTCTTTCGCCAGGTGCTCACAGGTGGCGACCAGTTCGGCTTCCGGCCAGCAGGCCGACGGTGCGACAAGGCGCAAATCCAGACCGCATAATGCGGCGGCTTCCAGCAGCGAATTGCCCATATTGTTACGGGTGTCGCCCAGATAGGCCAGACGCATGCCTTTCAGTGGCTGGCCCGGCAGGTGTTCCTGCATGGTCAGCAGGTCAGCCAGCAACTGCGTCGGGTGGAATTCGTTGGTTAAGCCATTCCACACGGGAACACCGGCATATTGCGCCAGAATTTCCACTTTATCCTGACCGTAACCGCGATACTGAATACCGTCGTACATGCGGCCAAGGACGCGGGCGGTATCTTTCATCGATTCTTTGTGGCCGATCTGGCTGCCGCTTGGGCCGAGATAGGTGACTTTCGCCCCCTGATCGTATGCGGCAACTTCGAAAGAGCATCGGGTGCGGGTTGAGTCTTTTTCGAAGATGAGCGCGATGTTTTTGCCTTGCAGGCGGGCTTTTTCGGTGCCGTTTTTCTTAGCCGCTTTTAATTCTGCGGAGAGTTTCAGCAGTGACGAAATCTCTGACGGGGTAAAATCCAGTAACCTGAGAAAATGACGTTTACTCAACAAACTCATGATGTCGCTCCATAGCGCGTAAGCATTTCGGATTGAATTTAAATTCAATTTAACTGGATGAATATGCAAATACAACCCCGCAGCAAAAACTTTGTCGTTTATAGTGGAGACGCGCCCTGCGGTGTGTGAAAATAGCGTACAAACGTCACATTGATTGAGGACAGAGATATGGCAAACCGTGAATTGCTGGAAGAACAACGTGAAGAGACTCGCTTAATCATCGAAGAACTGCTGGATGATGGCAGTGATCCTGACGCGCTTTACACTATCGAACACCACTTATCTTCAGAGAAGTTTGAAGTTCTGGAGAAAGCAGCAGTTGAAGCATTCAAACTGGGTTATGAAGTCACTGACGCTGAAGAACTGGAAGTGGAAGATGGTTCAACCGTGATGTGCTGCGACGTGATCAGTGAAATCGCGCTGAAAGCGGAGTTGATCGACATCCAGGTTGAGCAACTGATGAATCTGGCCGAGGCCAACGGCGTCAACTATGACGGCTGGGGCACTTACTTCGAAGGCGATGACGACGAAGAAGGTGAAGAAGGCGAAGACGACGATTTCGTTGATGAAGATGATGACGGAAAACGTCATTAATCTGAATGCCTCCCCCTTCGCAGGGGGAGGCGTTAATTAAAGCACGTCCCCGTTACTCTCAATCACTTTCTGATACCAGCCGAAACTCTCCTTTTTCGAGCGTGCCATTGTGCCGCTGCCATCATCGTTTTTATCGACGTGAATGAAGCCATAACGTTTGCTGTACTGCCCGGTGGTAAACGACACGCAGTCGATGCAGCCCCACGGCGTATAACCCATCAGATCCACGCCGTCTTCCAGCACGGCTTTTTTCATCTGCGCGATGTGTGCTTTCAGATACGCAATGCGGTAATCATCGTGAATGACGCCGTCATCACCCGCTTTGTCGATCGCACCAAAGCCATTCTCGACAATAAACAGCGGCTTCTGATAACGCTCGTACAAAATATTCAGGGTGTAACGTAGCCCGACGGGATCAATCTGCCAGCCCCAGTCAGACGCTTTCACATGCGGATTCGGCACGCTGCCCGCAAAACCTGACAAGCCATTATCATCACTCGGATTGTGCGCTGAAATCGCGTTGCTCATGTAATAGCTCAGGCCGATGTAATCCGCACAGCCATCGCGAAGTGCCTGTAAATCGCCATCTTCCATTTTGATGTTGAAGCCGCGACGTTCCCACTCTTTCAGCGCATACGCCGGGTAATAACCGCGCATATGGACGTCGCTGAACAGGAAGCGTTCGTGCATTGCTTCAACGGAATACATCACGTCGTCAGGATGGCAGGAGAACGGATAGAGCGGCACCATGGCGATCATGCAGCCAATCTGAAAATCAGGGTTGATGTCATGGCCAAGTTTCACCACTTTAGCGCTGGCCACGAACTGATGATGCAGCACCTGATACATCGTCTCTTCCGGATTTTCCTCCTCGGTAAATACCACGCCGGAGCAGCAATAACCGAACAGCGGATATTTCCAGTTACGCTGGTTATTGATCTCGTTGAAGGTCATCCAGTATTTCACTTTGCCTTTGTAACGCTCCATCACCACCTGGCTGAAACGCACAAAGAAATCGACGACCTGACGGTTTTTCCAGCCGCCGTATTCCTTCACCAGATGCCACGGCATTTCGAAGTGGGAGAGGGTGATTACCGGCTCAATATTGTGTTTGAGCAACTCATCAAACATATCGTCATAAAATTGCAGACCGGCTTCGTTTGGCTGTAATTCGTCACCGTTCGGGAAGATACGCGTCCAGGCAATCGAGGTGCGGAAGCATTTGAAACCCATTTCGGCGAACAACGCGATGTCTTCTTTGTAGTGCGAGTAGAAATCGACGGCTTCGTGGTTCGGATAGCTGTAGCCGTCAAGCACGCCGTCGGTCATCACCCGGTCAACGCCGTGCGCGCCGCCGGAAAGGACGTCGCAAATGCTGATGCCTTTGCCGCCCTGGTTCCAGCCGCCTTCCACCTGATGCGCCGCTACCGCGCCGCCCCACAAGAAATCTTTCGGTAACTGATGGTTCATTTGATTCTCCCTGGATACTTGATGAGGGCAGATTGCTTCTGCCCTGTAGATCGTAATGTCAGATTTAATTCATTTCCGCCTGCGCAGCCCGACGGGTTTCTGCCGGTACTTTTTGGGTCGCGGTAACATCGGGTTCATCTTTGAAACCGACCAGCCAGGTGAACAACGCACCGAGCACAAAGGCGACGCTAATGGACAACAGGAAACCGAGGAACTGTGGCATATGACCTTCTTTGAAGAACACCGGCAGTACGGCAATCCCCGGCAGGCAGTAGCTCCATGAAACTGCATTAAAGGAACCGGCAATCGCACCGCCAATCCCTCCTGCGACACAACTGCACAGGAAAGGTTTTTTCAGGCGCAGCGCCACACCATAAATAGCGGGTTCAGTGATACCGAACAGGCCGGTGACGCCCGCAGACAATGAGATCCCTTTCATTTCGCGGCTGCGGGTTTTCAGATACACGCCAAACATGCTGCCGGTCATCGCGAAGACGGCAGAAGCCTGCAGGCCGGTAAAAGTGTCGTAACCCAGCGTCGCGTAGTTGCCGACGGTGACCGGCGTAATGCCCCAGTGAACGCCAAGTGTGACCAGCGGCTGCCAGAATGCGCCCACCACGAAACCTGCAATGGTCGGGCTCAGGTGATAAAGGGTGTTATAAACGCCGCCAATCGCGCCACCGATCAGGTTTCCGACCGGGCCAAACACCAGCAGGGTCATCGGCACCATAATCGCGATACAGAACATCGGTGTGAACAGGTTGCGGATCACCACCGGCAGCACTTTATTGAAGAAGTGCTCGATGTAAGACATTGCCCAGACCATCAGAATGATCGGGATAACCGACGCGGTATAGCTCAGGTATTTCACCGGAATACCGAGGAAATCGAGCGTTGGTGCGGAAACCGGAATACCGACCACGTTCTGCAGGATATTCGCAATATCAGGATTGCTGACCGCTTCACGCATCAGTTGCTGCATGGCCGGATCGGCGGAGTTGATCGACGTTATCTTAAAGGCCGTCAGCATATTCATGTAATCGGGGCTGATCAGCGCGCAGGCTGTAATGACTGCGGTGAAAGGATTGACGTTGAATTTTTTCGCGGCGGTGAAAGCAATCATCACCGGCAGGAAGGTAAAGGCCGTCCACGACACAAAATTAAGAATACGGTAGGTACCGCTGCTGGCGTCCATAATGCCGATGGCAGCCAGGAAGGAAATAATCCCCTGCAAAATACCGCAGGCGGCAAGCTGATAAAGGAAAGGCGTAAAGATGCTGGATATCACGTCCATGACGCGGCTGACAATACCCACATTCGGTGCAGAAACCGGTGCATTTTCATCAATCTGGATCAGTTTCAGCACCTGCTTGTACGCGTCGCTCACGTGATTGCCAATCACCACCTGCATTTGTCCGCCGGCCTCGATAACGGTGATAACGCCTTTCACTCGTTTTAATTCTTCTTTATCGACGGCTTTATTATCTTTCAGAACAAANCGTAAACGTGTGGCGCAATGNGTGATGCTAATCACATTATTATCNCCNCCAATATATTTAACAATATCCTGAGCGGTCTGAGCGTAATCAATAGCCATTGTTTATTATTCTCCTGCGGGAATACAGAGGTGAGCTTTTTTGTTTTTTTACTCGTCGGCAGGAGTGTAGCAAAAGAAAAGGTATTGTCACGATATAACAAAAATCAAATCGGGTGATTTGTTACTTATTAAAAACACCCTGTTTTTTCATTGCGCTGAGTCACGTTTTATTAACGGTAATTTCTTGCCGATGGTCTCAATAATATAAAGTACCGGGATCTGCGTGGTAATATTATATTGTCCTTCGAGGACTATTTGCGGCATGTGATAAGAGATGTTGAGGTCTGCAAGCCGCGCCAGTGTTGAGTTCTCGCTGTTAGTGAGGCTGATGATTTTGCAATTATGCTGGCTGAACTGCGTAGCAAAACGCAGCACTTCTTCCGTTTCACCCGAGACAGAAAGAATAATAGCGATAGCGTCTTTATACATATCACTGTTGATCGGGAAATAAGGATCATCAATAAATGTACTGAATTTTCCGACATTAGAGAAAAAGCGTGCGCTGTATTTTCCTAATGAACCTGATGTCCCGACGCCGACAAATATAATACGCTGCGCATTGGCAATCTGGCGGGCGGCCTTTTCTAATAATTCATCAAATTCACTGTTATTAATACTTTTGAAATAACTGATGATCTCACTGATGCCAAACGACACCGGTGGCTTTTCTTCATGCTCTAAAAACAACTTGAAACGGATACGAAATTCGGAATAACCGTCGCAATCCATTTTCTTGCAGAAGCGCAAAACTGTCGTGGTCGAGACACCTGCGGCATCCGCCAGTTCACGAATGGTCATGTACATGACTTTATCGCCGTTTTTGACGATGTAGTTGTAGACCGTCAGTTCCAGTTCGTTTAACGCTGAAATGGCTTTATGTGTGAACATTCAGATGCCTGTTTGCAAAGCGCGAATAAAGAACGTCAACGGTGTCAGAGGTGTTTTAACATCGTCACTTCACAATCGACATGGCCGGTGTTGCCGAGGGCGCAGTCAATGTGATGGAAACCCAGACGTTCATACAGCGCAATCGCCTGGGTCAGACTGGCGGTGGTTTCCAGATAGCAGCGGGCAAAGCCCTGCTGGCGTGCATGTTCAATGGCCTGTAAGGCCAGTCGTTTTGCCAGCCCCTGACCGCGCAGTGCTGGCATAAAATACATCTTCTGCAATTCACACAGATCGTTATCTGCACCGGATAAGGGTGCGACGCCGCCACCGCCCGCGACCACCCCGTCCAGTTCTACCACCCAGTAGGCACAACGGGGCTGGCTGTAGGCTTCAAACAGGTGATCCAGATTCGGATCAGCGACGGTATAGCCTTTATCGGCGGTCAGGCCAAATTCGGCAGAAACGTGGCGGATCACGTTAGCGATGGCAGCGTTATCTTCATGGCGTATCGGGCGCACCCGCACGCTGACAGGAAGGGAGGTCGTCATGTTACTCACTCAGTTTCAATAACAGGCAAACAAACAGACCGTTTTAATACCATTTTAGGGCGTGCTGATGCAACGCCGCAGGCGTTTCCCGATGATTTTACTTATCCCAAATGCGAATTTTTTTCATTGGCAGAGGGAATAATTCGTTGCCTGAAAGGTCAGAGACATGATTAAATCTTCATCGTTACACAATGTGCTCTGCCACCTTTCTTTATTTTAAGAAGGGCGGCTTCCCATTCCTTTCAGGACGAAAGATAAAAATGTCAGATAATAATCAATATAACGATAACCTGCATCAGGTACGTTTTCATGGCAAGGGCGGAGAGTATTTCGCAATATGGCTGGTTAATGCATTATTAACCATCATCACTCTGGGGATTTATTCGGCATGGGCGACCGTTCGCCGTCGTCGTTATTTCCTCGGTAATACCGAAATTAATGGCGACCGTTTTGATTACCACGCAAAACCCGTTCAGATATTGAAAGGACGTTTGCTGGTGATTGGCGGCATTATCGTCTTTTATATTCTGGCCGCACTGCTGCCTCAGCTGGCTCTGTTGATTGCGCTGGTTTTCCTCGCGCTATTGCCCTGGGTGATTATCCGCAGCTGGCGTTATAACGCGATCATGACCAGTTACCGTGGCGTGCGTTTTAACTATCACTGCAAAACAGGCCGCGCGTACTGGACAATGTATCTGTGTCCGATTCTGTTAATGCTGGCGCTGTATATTCCGATCACTGCGGTGGTATTAATTGCCGTTCAGATGGCCAGTATCAGCGCGATTCTGATCAGCGTGGTATTAGTGGCGGTGGCATTGGTACCGGGTGTGGCAGCGGTGCAGGGTATTATCAGCGCCATGACACACGATCTGTATGTGAATAATCTCTTTTTCGGCAATACCGCTTTCCGCGCTGATCTGAAAAAAGCCGCATTTATTAAATATAGCCTGCTGGGCATTGTGTTATTCCTGCCTTTCCTGATCATCGCCCTGTGGCTGATGGGTTCCTTCTTCACTACGCTGTTACAGATGGCTTATATGGGGGGCATGTCTGAAGACATGGCGGGCATGATGCTGATGAGCAATTTATTCAGCTTCATTCTGGCCTTCATCATCATGTTTGTCGGCGCGCTGGTGGTGGCGAGCTATCAGGTGGTGGCTGTGCGCAATTACGTCTTTAACCAGACGCAAATCGGTGACCGCGTGAAACTGCGTTCATCCATGAAAACGATGTCTTATCTGGGTCTGCTGTTCACCAATGCGCTGATTGTGGTCTGCTCGCTGGGGCTCGCAACGCCTGTCGCCCATGTCCGTTCCGCCCGCTATATGGCAGCCTGCACGGCGGTGACCGGTGATTTATCCCTGCTGGAAGTTCAGGCGCATGCTGACACCGCCAACACGGCAGTGGCAGAAGAAGTGACTCAGGCGTTCGACCTTGGCGTCGGAATGTAATGCATGATCATTGAAGGCTTTTATCAGCCTCCTGGACGGGCAGCTCGCAAGGCAGCCCGCCTTTTTTTGGGCGGCGACCCGTGTCTGACGCTGGAAACTGAAAACCTGAACCCGACTTTTTCTCTCAGCGAGATCGAGGTTTCTGATGCGCTGGGCACGATCCCGCTGTTTCTCACTTTTCCCGATGGCGGCCGTTTTGTGCCTGCCGATGACGGTGCATTTCGTCACTGGTTACGGCAGCATCGCCGGCCCGGCTGGGTATACCGCATGGAAAGCCATAAGCGCGGGGTGCTCCTCACCTTACTGGCGACCTGCCTGCTGATTTTCTTTTATATCTACGGTTTATTGCCGTGGGCCAGCAATGTGATTGCGCAGCGAATTCCCACCACTGTTGAGCAAAACCTCGGGCGTCATACGCTGACACTGCTCAGCGCCAGTGATTTCCGGGATTCGGCGTTGCCTGCCGATAAACAGAAAGCACTTCAGCAGCTTTTCCAGCAGGTGATCCCGCCGTCATTACGCACCGACCGTACGCCGGTCCGGCTGAAGCTGATGAATATTCCCGATGTGGCTAACGCTTTCATGCTGACTGACGGCACGCTGATCCTCAGCGATAAACTGGTGGCGTTTAGCCCGGGTGATGACGCGCTGGCAGGGGTAATGCTGCATGAGATGGGACATCACGCTTACCGGCATCCCATGCGCATGCTGGTGCGTTCCTCGCTGGTGTCCCTCACGCTGTTATGGATGACCGGAGATGTCAGCGGCATTGGCGATACCTTATTACAAACGGCATCGCTGGCGAATGAACTGCAATTTTCCCGCGGTATGGAGCGTGAAGCGGATAACTGGGCGATAGCAGAAATGAAGCGGGAAGGGCGCTCGCTTGAGCAAATGGCGGAAATATACAGCAGGGTATCCGCAGAATCGCAGAAGGAGAAAGCGGACGGCGTGTTACCTGACTGGCTCAGCACACATCCTGCGATGCAGTCACGTATCGGGCATATCAGGGATGCGGCAAAGGAGTAGTGATGATCTAAAACCTCTGACGGGTCCGCGAAAGAACCCGTCAGAACGTGAAGTCTTACTCGTAGGTCACCGTAAAATTCGCGACTGCATTCGCCGATAGCATTAAGTATCTTCAACTCAACGACTTCAGATGAAAAAGCAAAGTCGGGCGAAGATAACAATTTGGAAAAACTGATCAGGTCGTTAATAAGACTTGCGGGTATCAGCGTTACTTCCAGAACTGTGCTTTTGTTTTTATTATCTTTTCATCCTATTTTCTATTTCCTCTGATGATTTTTATAATTATTATTATTTATAATAAACATTTATTTCCGGTTTTGATTGGCCAGCTTTAATAACATATTGTTTTTTAGGCACTCCGCTAATTTTTTTACTGTCATGCCCGTTGATACTTTTTCGTCGGATTGCCTCCCGCGCTGTTATGAAATATCCCATTATATTTCAACTGGATAATGCGAGGTACTGGTATTGTTTAGTCTGTACATTTAATGTGGTGTATGTTCTAAAGTTATTTAATTACTAGTATTTTTGTTTTGCGAATATATAGGTTTTTTGTCATGTAATTCAAGGTTAAAACATTGTTCGTTAACTTTACTAAAATATTAATTAAGGAGATCGGCTGTATTGTTATCCCTGTGATGCACTATTATCTGCCCCAGAAGTAAGGGCGCGTAATTATTTTACAGAACTTACTGCTTTATTAAATCGGACAGTACTGTCTATGAAATGTAAACTCAAAAAGCAAAGGGATATGTTGATGAAAATGAATACCTATTTTAAAGTGGGTCTGTTAGCTGCAGGCCTGGCTGCTGCAAGTGTTCATGCGGCAGATGAGTCTGGTAGCCTGAAATTCAAAGGTGAAATTATTGCCGGTGCATGTACGGTTGATGGTGAACTTGCACCGATCGCATTTGGTGATGTTTCAGGCAGTGCAATTGTTGATGGCTCCGTTGCAAAACAAGACATCACGATTAACCTGACCGGTTGCCCGGCCGTAGCGAATGTGAAGTTGACCACCAACGGTGATAAAGACGTCACCAACAATAAATTACTGAAATTATCTGATTCTTCTTTAGCAACGGGCTTTGGTATTGGTCTGTATAACGAAGATGGCAGCGAATTGGCAGTTCAGACAGAATCGAACCCAGTGGCTGTAAATCCAGAACTGGGTACCGCAGTAATTAACCTGAAAGCAGCTCCGGTTAAAGTGGGCGAATCTGTAACTGGTGGCGCATTTGATGCAACGACCAGTTTCACTCTGTCTTACAATTAATAAAATAAGTGAATTTTTAATTCGCTGATATTTGAATATATAAAGGATTATCTCATGAAAATGAAAATGGTTTCAGCAGCTGTATTTGTATTTGCTGCACTGAGTTCTCAGGCTGCATTCGCTATTGATGGTACACTTAATTTTACCGGTACCGTTAAATCTACTGCTTGTTCTCTGGAGTCAAAAGATTTGACTGTAACTATTGAGAAAGTAGCAGCATCTACCCTTAATGCATTAGCTGTTGGTGAAACTACTCCGGGTGCATCAGAGCCATTTAGTCTGGTATTGCGTGGTTGCCCTGCATCCGTGACGAGCGCAAACGTGAAGTTTAAAGGCAACTCAAGTACCTCTAACCAGTTTACTGATGCAACTCCTAGTGCTGTAGGTACTATCATCAAAGCAGCCGATGGTACTCTTCAGGTTCCAAATACTGATATGCCGGCTGCCCTGGTTGAAGGGGATAACACCCTTAACTATGTTGCTGCTCTGACTCGTACCAAGACTAGTAATGTTGGCACCGGCTCCTGGACTCTTAATCTTCCGTTCGAAATTACTTATCAATAATTTTGAATCTTAATAAATATACGGAATAAGGTGACTTATTCCGTTTTTTTTCGAGGTATTGTATGAAACGTGCAGCCATTTTTATATGTGGCCTGTTAGGGTTATGTTTTATTTTTCAGGCTACCGCTGGTGTAACAGTGGGTGCTACGCGAGTTGTTTTCTCCAGTGATATGAAAGAAACATCGCTTTCTGTTAATAATACAGGCATCGACTCAGCTTTTTTGGTCCGCTCCTGGGTCAGCAATTTTGAGGATGAAAGTAAAGCAAGCATACCCTTTATCGCTACCCCGCCACTTTTCAGAATTGAAAAGAACCAAAATAGCATTATTCGTATTGCGCTGAAATCTGCCGCTGGTTTGCCACAAGATCGGGAATCAATTTACTGGATGAATGTTCTGGTGATACCACCATCACAAAAGAAAAGTGATGAAGGCGGTAGCTTACAGTTCTCAGTGAATAACCGATTGAAATTGATTTATCGTCCTGCCGCGTTAAACAATCAAGATTTAAAAGATATATATTCAAAGGTTAAATTCAGCCGCTCGGGCGAAGGTCTAACTGTGACTAACCCTACGCCATATTACGTCTCATTCGGTAAAATTACTGTAAACAACTCACCAGTAACTGAAAGTGTTATGGTTCCGCCTTTGGCAAGTACGAAAATAAAAAAAGCGCCTATGGGTAATGACGTCTCCTGGACGGTTATTGATGATTACGGCGGAATCTCAAAACTAAGTCATGCCAAAATTTAAATTTGAAAAATAAGATCGCTCAACACCATTTTTAATAAGGAAGAATAATGCAGGACGAAAAAGGATTTTCTGCAAGGAAAAAACAACACTCTTTTTTTTTCGGGACTGTTAATCATTGCGGAGTACAGCAGATATTCAAACTAAAAAGTCTGCCCTTATTAATTTTATTGGCATTTAATTATAATTCTTTTGCAGCAGAAGAATTTAGTGCGGAAATGCTCAAAGCTGTCGGCAACGGCGGTAACATGGATGGCGTCGATCTTAATTATTTTGCCAATGAAGGTGGGCAAGCACCTGGCACTTATTCTGTGGATGTCTTCCTGAATAATGAGTTAATTGAAAGACGCTCTGTTATCTTCGTTGATGTTCCTGATTCACCGGGGAAGATTTTCGGTAAAGTGACGCCTGCGCAACTCTATGAGTATGGTGTAAAAGACGACGTTTTCCCGGCATTAAAAACGCAATCTCCAGGTCAGACGCTGGAAAAACCGCTGGTAACCTATATACCAGACGCCACAGAAAAACTCGATCTGGCAGGGGGGAAGTATTACATTACTGTCCCTCAAATCGGCGTTCGGCCACATATCCGAAATGCTGTAGATCCCTCTCTTTGGGATGACGGTATCCCTGCGTTAATGGTGAACTATAACTATTCCGGCTCCGATACTGACGATGAGATCAGCGGTGACTCGCAATCTAACTATTTGAACCTGCGTAGCGGAATTAACCTTGGTGCATGGCGTTTACGTAATTATTCAACCTATGCTGATAATACCAATGATGATGGCGATAAAACGCAATCATGGGATTCAATTCAAACCTATTTGCAACGCGATGTGCGTTTCCTGCAGGGCGGGCAACTGACGCTCGGTGAATACTCCTCGCCGGGTGAAGTTTTCGACAGTGTCCAGTTCACTGGTGCGCAATTATCTTCTGATGACAATATGCTGCCGGACCGTTTACGCCAGTATGCGCCGATAATTCGCGGTATCGCGCGCAGTAACGCTCAGGTGACTATCGAGCAGGATGGCTACACCATCTATCAAACGAACGTGGCACCTGGACCGTTTTCGATTACTGACCTCTATCCCTCCAGTAACGGTGGGGATATGAAAGTAACAATCAAAGAGGCCGATGGGTCGACAACGCAATACACTCAGGCCACCAGTTCAGTGCCAATCCTGCAACGTGAAGGGCGTCTGAAATACAGCGCCACGGCAGGTCGCTATCGTTCTGGCGTGGAAGATGTAGAAGAGCCTTATTTTGGCCAGTTGACCGCAATTTATGGTCTTTCGTCAAACATCACCGCCTATGGTGGCACACAGTTTGCCGATAATTATAAGGCCGCATCGGCGGGCCTGGGTATGGATATGGGCCGAATTGGTGCGTTGTCTTTAGACGTCACCCATGCAGTCAGTACCCTTGAGGGTATCGGTGATAAGACCGGGCAATCCTACCGCCTCATGTATGCGAAAAATATCGATCAAACCGATACCAACTTGCAACTTGCTGGTTATCGTTATTCCACCAAAGGATATTATTCCTTTGACGATGTGCAGAAATTTAGCGCAGAAACGGAAGACGGGCTGGACGAGTTTAATCGTACCCATAATGCTCGCAGTAAAATTCAGGCCAGCATTAATCAGAATATCGCCGACCTTGCTACGATTTATTTTAGCGCCAGTGAACAAGATTATTGGGGAGGCGATGGCAAAGAACTATCATTACAAACCGGATTAACCAGCTCATTTAAAGGTATGACTTACGGCCTGAATTATAGTTATACCAAAAACCCGGGTATTGATGAATCCGATCAGGTTCTGGCATTTAATATGTCTATTCCGTTCAGCGCATTCATGAATTCATCTCAGGCCTGGGCAAGTTATAATATGACTTCGCGTAAAGATGGTTCAACAACACAGCAAGCGGGTGTTAATGGAACATTACTTGAAAATAATAACCTTAGTTATAGCGTTCAACAAGGTTATGAAAATAAAGGCGGCGGTGCCTCAGGGTCTTCCTCATTAGATTATAAAGGTTCATCCGGTGAAGCGCTGGTGGGGTATAGCTATACCGATCAAAAATAAACAAATGACCTATGGCCTGTCAGGTGGCGTATTAGTACATGAAAATGGTGTAACGCTTTCTCAATATATGGGCGACAGTGTGACGCTTGTTAAAGCACCTGGGGCATCTGATGTTTACATTGAAAACAGTACGGGTGTGAGTACCGACTGGCGTGGTTATGCTGTCGTACCTTACGCTCAGCCGTACAAGAAAAATGAAGTGAGGCTAAGAACCGAAAGTATGGGTTCGAAACTGGATATTGCAGAACCTTCATTAACCGTTATACCGACCAAGGGCGCAGTCGTCTTGGCGAAATATAATGCCAAAGTAGGCGATCGTGCGTTAATTACGATGACTTACGCAGGTGCACCATTGCCGTTCGGTACTGTAGTTTCTGTCATGGACAGCGAAACAGACAATACAGGCATTGTTGGTGAGAATGGCGAGGTCTATCTGACCGGGCTGGCAGCACAAGGGCGCTTGTTGGCGAAATGGGGTAATGGCACAGAGAAGCAATGCTATGCCAGTTATCAACTCGCGAGCACCCCGGAAACTGCTGAAGATTTGATCAAGCAAGCCTCTGCACAATGCAAATAATTATGAGAAAGATAATGAACAGACAGAATATTCCTTTATTGAAATCGATATGTAATCTGGGGTTATTCATTGCCATTGCTTTGACCTGTTTTGCCGCAAGCGCGGGGTGTCAGAATGTGCAATCTGAAAATAGGTTC
>Ga0065704_10070205_pt1 | contig 83747 bp, 80 predicted proteins | sample SwiRhicommuniRL2_FD_59091 | JGI IMG/M metagenome (GOLD analysis project Ga0065704, IMG submission 59091) | Switchgrass rhizosphere bacterial communities from Rose Lake, Michigan, USA - RL2 v2 (version 2) | ecosystem: Host-associated > Plants > Roots > Rhizosphere > Soil | place: East Lansing, MI | reverse complement strand
CGCCGCGCCTTGTGTGCGGGACCAGGCAGAGGCGCGGGCCGGCGTCGTTTGTGGCGTCGGTACGTCTCCGAAGAATCGGTGACGCGCACCCGATAGACAGCGTAGGATGAAGGCATGTCCGTTCCCTACACGATCATGACTCGCCGATCGGACTTCCTGGCCGCTAATCGCGGTCTGCGTGTCGCCCGGCCTGGTTTCGTGCTGCTGGCGAACGCGAACGGTGGCAAGGGGCACCGCGCCGGGATCACCGTTACTAAGAAGATCGGCAACGCAGTTGTGCGCAACCGGATGAAACGCAGGTTCCGCGCGCTCCTGCGCGAAGTGCTGCCGGTGCATGGACTGCCCGATACCGACCATGTGATGATCGGCCGGGAAATCGGCGTGGAGCGGGACTTTGCGCTGCTACGCGATGAACTGGTCGCGGCTTTGGGGCGGGCGAAGGATGGCAAGGGCGATCCGCCCCGCCGCAAGGGCGCGCCGCGCAAGGGGCGCCGATGAAGCGCGTGCTCCGTTTCATGGTATCGCTTCCCGGCCTGCTGCTGATCGGCATCGCGCGGGCATGGCAGCTTGGCCCATCGCGCATCATGCCGCCGACGTGTCGCTACTCGCCCTCATGCTCGCAGTACGCCATCGAGGCTGTCCGCAAGCACGGTGCGATTAAGGGTGGATGCCTGGCATTATGGCGTCTATTGCGCTGCCAACCCTGGGGGGGGCACGGTCATGACCCCGTACCGGACTGACATAATGACTGACGAAAAGCGGCCGGCATCCCATGCTGCGCCCGATGGGATTACGACAGGAAAACGCCTTCGTGGATAATCAGCGCAATATCATCCTTGCGGTCGTGCTGACCGCGCTTGTCCTTTTCGGATGGGAGGCCGGCGTCGGTTATTTCTATCCGCAGAGCAAGACGCCGACGCAGGTTGAGCAGGCCGGCGGCGCCGAAAAGGCGGCAAGCCCGTCCAAGCCGACGCGTGAGGGCGGTCTGCGCGATGCAGGCGAAGTGGCGCTGGAAAAGCAGGATCTCCAGGCCGCGCTTCAGCGAGGGGGCCGCGTGCCCGTGGCGGCGCCGGGGCTGTCGGGTTCGATCAACCTGACCGGTGCGCTGATCGACGACCTGGTGATTAATCGCCACCGCGAGACGGTGAAGAAGGATTCCGGTCCCGTCCGCATCTATTCGCCCGCCGGTACGCCGGCGCAGCAGTACGCCCAGTTCGGCTGGGTGGGCGAAGGCGTCACCACGCCGAACCCGCAGACGGTATGGAGCGCGCCTGCAAATGCCCGGCTGACGCCGTCTAGCCCGCTCACGCTGACGTGGGACAACGGCAACGGTCAAGCCTATGCGATCACGCTCGAGATCGACGACAACTACATGATCACCGCCGATCAGCGCGTCGCCAATCGCGATTCGTCGCCGATCACCGTGCAGCCCTTCGCCGTCGTCAACCGCACCGACGAGACCGCCAGCCTCGACAGTTTCAACGTCCATTCCGGGCCGATCGGCGCGTTCGACGGGTCAGTGACGTTTTCGACCGACTACGACGATGTCGCGGAAGCCCGGACTGTCGGCAAGGCCGGCAATGCCGACTGGATCGGCTTTACCGACGTCTACTGGATGTCCACCCTGGCGCCGATCGGCGCCAAGGCCGAAGGCACGTTTCGCTCGCTTGGCAATCGCATCTTCCGCGCTGACCTCGTCTATGATCGTGAGGCGGTGCGCCCCGGACAGATGCTGACGCGCGAAACCAAGCTGTTCGCGGGAGCCAAGGAGCACAACGTGCTCGACGCCTACGAAAAGCAAGGCATCACCAATTTCGGCCTCGCCATCGACTGGGGTTGGTTCCGCTGGTTTGAAAAGCCGATCTTCTGGCTGCTGACCTCGCTGTTCAAGCTGGTCGGCAACTTCGGCGTCGCGATCATCCTGCTGACGGTGATCGTGCGCGGCATCATGTTCCCGATCGCCCAGCGCCAGTTCGCCTCGATGGCGGCGATGCGCGCGATCCAGCCGAAGATGAAGGCGATCCAGGATCGCTACAAGGACGACAAACCGAAGCAGCAGCAGGAGGTCATGGCGCTCTACAAGAAGGAGGGCGTCAACCCGCTGGCGGGCTGCCTTCCCATGTTCCTGCAGATCCCGGTGTTCTTCGCGCTCTACAAGACGCTTATTCTCGCCATCGAGATGCGCCACCAGCCGTTCGTGCTGTGGATCAGGGACTTGTCCGCTCCCGATCCGCTGCACATCCTGAACCTGTTCGGCCTGCTGCCCTTCGATCCGCCGGGCTTCCTTGCGATCGGCCTGCTGGCGCTGCTGCTGGGCGTGACCATGTACTTCCAGTTCAAGCTCAACCCGGCGCAGATGGACCCGACCCAGCAGCAGATCTTCGCGCTGATGCCGTGGTTCATGATGTTCGTCATGGCACCGTTCGCGTCCGGCCTGCTGATCTACTGGATCACCTCCAACCTTTTGACGATCGCCCAGCAGAAGTACCTCTACAGCCGGCACCCGCAGCTCAAGGCGCAGGCCGAAAAGACGGCGCAGGATACCGAGCGTGCCCGTGAGCGCAGCAAGGGCAGGGCCTGAGGTGGACGAGGAGGAGCAACGGCAGGCGGAACTCGCCGAGCGCGCGCGCAGGCTCTTTTCAGGACCGGTCACGTTCCTGAAGAGCGCGCCCGCGCTCAAGTTCCTGCCAGATCCGGACGTTCCGGAAGTGGCGTTCTGTGGCCGTTCCAATGTCGGCAAGTCCTCGCTCCTCAATGCGCTGACTGGCCGCAAGGCGATCGCGCGCACTTCGGTGACTCCAGGCCGCACGCAGGAACTGAACTTCTTTGACATCGGTGACCCGCTGTTGTTCCGGCTGGTCGACATGCCGGGCTACGGCTTCGCCAAGGCCCCGCCCAAGGTGGTGGAGACCTGGCGGCGCCTGGTCCGTGACTATCTGCGCGGCCGCGTGGTGCTGAAGCGCACGCTGCTGCTGGTCGACAGCCGCCACGGCGTGAAGTCTGTCGATGCAGAAATGATGCAGATGCTGGATGAAGCCGCCGTCGGTTTCCGCATCGTTCTGACGAAGGCAGACAAGATCAAGGCGAGCGAGCTGGAAAAGGTCCATGCCGCGACGATCGCGGAAGCTCGCAAGCACTCCGCCGCCTTCCCGCAAGTCCATGTCACCAGCTCGGAAAAGGGCATGGGCATTGAGGAACTGCGCGCCGCGGTGCTTGGGGATGCGGAACTATAGCGGCTTCTCGCCGGTTTGTTTGGGAAAGCTGGGCGATTCTGTCTTTGTGACGATTGCGTGACGAAGCGCGGGTCTCTAAGGGCAGCCCCCAGCATGCGCCAGGGAAGGAGGGTATCTCGCCAATGCGCCAGATTGCCGTACTTCCATATCGCACTATCGGTGCCTCGGTCGATGCGCCGATCCAGATATTGCTCATCACGTCGCGCGAGACGCGCCGCTGGGTGATACCCAAGGGCGGCATGATGAAGGGCATCCCGCCCCATGCCGCCGCAGCCGTCGAAGCCGAGGAAGAGGCAGGTGTGCTAGGCGCCGCATGCCCGACGCCGATCGGATCGTACCGATACCGCAAGCGGCGCAGTTCCGGCGCATCGGTCTGGGCGGACGTGGATGTGTTCCCCTTCGCCGTGACCGATGAACTGGAAACCTGGGACGAACAGCACCAGCGCCAGCGCCGGTGGTTTTCGCTGACGGATGCCGCGGATGCCGTCGATGAAGACGATCTGCGCGCCTTGATACGCAGCTTTGGCGCGCGGGAATTCCGCGCAGCAGCCAGCCCCGCACGCTTCATCGGTGCGGTGGCAGACAAGACAGGGGTCAATGCCATGTTCGCCTGGTTCCAGAGGCTGCTGCCGCAGCAGGGCAATTTTTTCGAGCTGTTCGAGAAGCAGGCTGCCACGCTCGTGGCAGGTGCGGATGCGTTGTCCCGTCTCTCGCAAGGCGGCGCCGGGCGCATGCAGCACATTCGCGAGATCGAGGAGCGTGAGCACGACGCCGACGACATAACGCGCGAGGTGCTGCAGACCGTCCGCCGCAGCTTCCTGACGCCCTTTGATCGATCAGCGATTACCAGCCTTATCTCGACGATGGACGATGCGATCGACGAGATGCAGCAGACCGCGGGCGCGGCCGATCTTTACGATGTGACCGAGTTTGAGCCGGAAATGCGCGACATGGCAGCGATCATCGTCGATGCGGCCCGCCTGACTGCGGAGATCATGCCGCTCCTGCGCAACATCGCCGCGAACGGTCATCGCCTGCACGAACTGACCGAGCGTCTCGTGCGGATGGAAGGTCATGCCGACGATATTCACGCCAAAGGCTTGAAACGTGTGTTCAAGGCCAGTGCTGGCAAGGATGCGCTGCACTTCGTGGTGCGGCAGGAGATGTTCAAGCGCCTCGAACGCGTCGTCGACCGATTCGAGGATCTGGCGAACGAGATCGACGGCCTCGTGATCGACCACGCCTGAGCATACTTCCATGGACCACAGCCTTGCCTTGCCTCTGCTCGTCGGCCTTGTCGCTCTGGCGCTGGCCTTCGATTTCCTGAACGGGCTGCACGATGCCGCCAATGCGATTGCGACGGTTGTGGCAACGCGGCTGCTCTCTCCCGTCATGGCAGTCCTTTTCGCGGCTGCGGGCAATTTCGCCGCCTACTGGTTCGTCGGCCTGCATGTGGCTGAAACCGTGGGCAAGGGCATCATCGACAAGGACGCGGTCACTCCTGCGGTGGTGTTCGGTGCGCTTGTAGGCGCGATGTTCTGGAACGTCGTGACGTGGCTGAAAGGCATCCCCTCCAGTTCCAGCCATGCCCTGATCGGCGGCCTGCTCGGTGCAGGTATGGCGCACGGCGGGTTTGGCGTGGTTGAAGGTTCAGGCACCTCGAAGACGGTCATCGCCATCGTCGCATCGCCAGTCATCGGGTTCGTCATCGCGATGCTGCTGATGCTCCTGACGAGCTGGCTGTTCCGGGGGGCGTCGCGCCGCAGCTCCAAGGGCGCGTTCAAAAGCCTGCACCTCCTTTCCAGCGCAGCCTATTCGATCAGTCATGGCGGCAACGATGCCCAGAAGACGATGGGGATCATCGCCGTGCTGCTCTATTCCACCGGACACCTCACCGGCGACTTCAGGGTGCCGGAGTGGGTGGTGCTCTCCTGCTACACGGCGATCGCCCTGGGCACGCTGTCGGGCGGCTGGAAGATCATCAAGACGATGGGTTCAAAGCTTACCAAGCTCAACCACCATTCGGGCTTCTGTGCATCGAGCGCCGGCTCGATCGTCGTGTTCGGGGCGAGCGCGATGGGCATCCCCGTATCTACGACGCACGCCATTACTGGGTCTATCGTCGGTACGGGCGCGGCCCGGCGCGCGTCCGCTGTGCGCTGGTCGGTGGCGAGCCGGGTGATCGTCGCCTGGGTCGTGACGATCCCGGCGAGCGCCTTCGTCGGCGCGCTGTTCTACGAGATCACCCGGCTGTTCTGATTGCCGTTCGCAGAGCCGTGGACCTTTGCCATGAAACACCGGGGCGGCATCCCAAGCCAAATATGCGCTTCAACCTCGACAGGCTTCGGTCCAGCCTATAGTCCCTCCCGCATAGCCAAGGGGACCCTTTGCCCGTGAAGCTCATCATCGGTAACAAGAACTATTCCAGCTGGTCGCTGCGTGGTTGGCTGGCCTGCAAGCAATCGGGCCTTCATTTCGAGGAGATCACCGTCCCGCTTTTCGGCGAGGATTGGGAGTCTTTGAAACAGAGCTCGGACGACCTCGCGCCCAGCCACGGCAAGGTGCCTATCCTGTGGGACGGCGACGCCGTCGTGTGGGACAGTCTGGCGATCATCGAATATCTGGCCGACAAGGTCGGGCGTGACCGGTTCTGGCCGAAAGCCGAAGAGGCGCGCGCCATGGCTCGGTCCATGGTCGCGGAAATGCACTCCAGCTACCTGGCGCTGCGACGGGCTTGCCCGATGAATATCCGCAAGCGGGTGGAAGGCGCCCAGATCGATGCCGATGTTCGTTCCGACATCGTTCGCATTCTCACGCTATGGGCGGAGGCGAGGGCGCGTTTCGGCAAGGGCGGCCCGTTCCTGTTCGGAACCTTCAGCGCCGCCGACGTGATCTACGCGCCTGTCGTCAGCCGCTTCCTGACCTACGGCATCGGCGTGCCGGGCTTCGCGCAGGCCTATATGCAGGCGGTGTGGGAGCACGAATGGATGCAGCAATGGATCGCCGCCGCCGAGAGCGAGGAATGGGTGATCGAACAGTACGAAATGCCGGTGCGATAATGAAAGCGCTGCGGCGAATGACCTTGGCGCTCGCCGCGCTCGCCAGCCTGTGGGCGGCGCCGGCGATGGCGTGGTGGGACTATGGGCACCGCACGGTCGCCGCCATTGCCATGGCCAATGTCACGCCGCATACGCGCGCGGCAATCCGCCGGCTGCTGGCCGAGCAGGGCGGGCTCGATACGCCCAAGTGCGCGATGCACTCGCTGGAGGACGCCGCCGTCTGGCCGGACTGCGTGAAGCCGGAACGCTGGCGCTTCGGCTATGCCTATGACTGGCATTACCAGAACATGCCTGTCTGCGAGCCTTTCGACATCAAGGCTCACTGCGCCGACGGCGAATGCGTAACCGGGCAGATCGACCGCAACGCGCGCTTGCTGGCTGATCGTAAGCTGGCGCCGGTTCTGAGGCTCGAGGCGCTGGCTTTCGTCGTCCACTTCATAGGCGATGTGCACCAGCCGCTCCACGTTGGCGAGAACGCGGACCTTGGCGGCAACAGGGTGAAGGCTGATTACGGCATGGCCACCGGCTGGAACATCCACTCGATTTGGGACGGATTGCTGGCGGAGCGTGCCATCAGTTCGGCCCGTCCGCCGCTGGTGCGCAAATACACGGCGTCGGATCGTGCGGCGATGGATGGCGGCACGGTCGAGGACTGGGCACGCGAATCGTGGCAGATCAGTCGCGATTTCATTTACGATCAGGTATTCGCCGGCGCTGTTCCGTGCGCTGACAAGAATCCGCCCAAGGTCATCTGGACCAACGAGATGAACGAGAAGGCGATTCCCATCGTCGACAGCCAGATCGAAAAAGCCGGGCTAAGGCTGGCGAAGCTTCTGGACGAAGCCTTGGGCTGACAAAGAGAAAGGCGCCGCCCGGAAGATCCGGCGGCGCCCTTGACGTCTGATTAGTCGACCATGGCAGCGACAAGGCGCTGCAGCCGTTCCCGGGATAACAGGGCCGGGATGACCGGCTTCACGTATCCGGCAGGAAACCGGGGATGATCTGACTTGAATGAGTTGGCATGGTGAGGCGCCAGTGCGCCGGTATCGTAAATCTGCATAGTATCCTGATTTGCCGCGGCTTTGCAGCCGCGCGCTGTTTATCTTCTGAATCCGCCGCGCCGTGCTCCCGGTCCGGGGCCTTGGCCCGGCGTGCGTTCGCGAAAGACGATGCGACCCTTGGAGAGGTCGTACGGCGTCATTTCCACATGCACGCGATCACCTACGACAGATCGGATGCGGAACTTGCGCATCTTGCCGGCGGTGTAAGCGATGATTTTGTGCTCGTTGTCGAGCAATACGGCGAAACGTCCATCGGGGAGGATTTCCTCGATGTAACCTTCCATGGTCAGCAGTTCTTCCTTGGCCAAAACGTAAAATCCCGAGAGTTCAATAGCCCTGATTCGCCCGTGATGGACGATGGCGACGATGCCATGCAACCGGGGATAAGGAGGCGAAACCGCAAGAAGCGGTAACAATAGCGTCCTGTCGCGTGAGCGACGCAGCGAAGTGCATATAGGTGGTCATTGAAGGAATTGCAAATCTGGACAAGCGCGCGAGTTTGACTGCAAAAATTTAAATGGCTGGCTATTTTTGCGCTCTTCCGGTAACGTAATTCCATTGCCGCAAACTAATCTGCACATCGGTGACTGAGAGACTGACCGGGCTCCCGCATATATGGAGAGCTTAAATGGACCTTAATCAGCTACTTTTTCAGCACCAGGTCGCGCTCATGAACTTGGCGAAGGCTTGCGATTTGCGATCTTCTGGCGATGCCTTCGATACCTCCAGCGCTTCGCGCTTTGATCTTGTACGGCATTACGAAAGGCGCATTGCTCGTCTGCGCACCGATTTGGGTGTTGCGGAATATCCGAGCCTGGGGTGATGCTTGTGTCCGCATGTGGCGGCACCCGAAAGCACCCTCGTCGTACCGACCGGATTGATTGCGCGCGGGTATGGAAAGATGGCGCTCACAGCGCTGATTACTTTACCCGGCGTGACCAGGTTTGGCGGTTGGCATTCGTTTTGCTGGGCGGTCGGCGCGCAGCGTACGGCTTTCTCAATACTCCGCTGCCCGGTCAGGCTTGCACACCGCTATCTATCGCGCTTGAGTCGGCTCTTGGATGCCTGCAGGTCTGCCTTCTTATTCGCAGATCGTCGACTTCGCCAGACACACCATGATCAAGGATCAGCAATGACTGACACCGACCACGCAGATTCCAGGAGCATTGAAGAAGCGGAGGAAACGGGGCGGGAAACGAAGCCTCGCCGCAACTATTTCCGGCGGTCCAACAGCCCCAAGCTGGCGGTCGACGCAGCCAGCCGGCAAGGACAGGTGACCAAACTTGCCTTTGAGCGGCTGGGCGGCAAGGACGCGGCCATTGCCTATCTCAATCTGGAAAGTGACCGGCTAGGTGGCCGCCCACTGGATCTCGCAACCGCTTCGGCCGAAGGGCTCGCCCAGGTCGAACGCGATCTTGCTCACATGGCATCTTCCGACTGACGGGTAGAAAAGATCATATCTGACTTGCTGGTCTGCGGCGCCATTTCCTTTTGCCAGGCTGCATGACGGATCACTTCAGACGGGTCGTGGGATATGGCGTGCCGTCCTTGCGGGTATATCCGTCCTTGCCCCACATCATGTCGATGTCCGGATAGCTCCCGCCGTCGTCATGACCGGCGCTGATGGCGATGAAGACGCAGTCGGCGTCGCTTTCGTTGATCAGGTGATGGCCGTTTTCCGCGCCGGCGGGCCAGGCGCACACGTCGCCCGGCTTCAGGGTGGTGCGGCCGTCGTCCTCTACCAGTATCGCCTCGCCGGAAAGCATGATCAGCAGCTCATCTTCGCCCCGGTGCCAGTGACGCTGGCTTGACCACGCGCCGGGTTTCAGCACGACATGGCTGGCACCCATGGCTTTCAGCCCGCCTGTGGGAGCAAGGCGCCTCCACCATCGCCCAGCCACGCGCTCGTCGAATGGCGGGGGATACCCGGTGGCGTTACTCTGCGGGATGGCTTCGATGTCGAGCTTGGGCATGCCTGCTGATCCTCCCTATGGTCATCCTGCCAGCCGTGTGCGATGGCCCGCCATATGTCCCAGACCGCGCCATTGACTGCAAGCGTTGCCGAGCTTGCCGAAGCCCTGATCGCCTGCCCCAGCGTGACACCTGCCACTGGCATGGTGTTTGACTGTCTGGAACGGCAATTGACGCCGCTGGGGTTCACGGTGACTCGTTTCCTTGCCGGCGAAGCCCCGGACGGCCCGGTCGAGAATCTGCTTGCTGTTCGCCAGGGACCCGCCGGTTCGCGTCACTTCGCTTTTGCAGGCCACCTCGACGTCGTGCCGCCGGGCGAGGGGTGGACGAGCGCGCCATTCCTGCCCGAGCGGCGCGGAGGCCTGCTGTACGGCCGCGGCGCGGTCGATATGAAGGGCTCCATTGCGGCGATGGTCGCGGCGGCTTCGGCCGTTCCGCCGGAAGCCGGCACGATCAGCTTCATCATTACCGGCGACGAGGAGGGGCCGGCGCGCTTTGGCACCCTGGCGCTTATCGACCTCATCCGGGAACGCGGCGTCGTGCCCGACCTCTGTCTCGTCGGCGAACCGACTTCAGTGAACCGGCTGGGCGACATGATGAAGATCGGCAGGCGCGGTTCGGTAAACATCTTCATCGAAGTCGAGGGCGTTCAGGGGCACGTCGCCTATCCGCACCTTGCCGATAATCCGATCACCCGGCTGGTAGCGATCCTGGCCGAGCTTGACGCGCTCGTGCTCGATGAAGGAACCGACTGGTTCCAGGCCAGCAACATCGAGATTACCGACCTCGCGGTGGGCAATCCCGCGCACAATGTCATTCCCGGCAAAGCCAGCGCGCGCTTATCAATCCGCTTCAACGACTTGCATACGGGGGACAAGCTGGGGGTAATGGTTTCGGGGATCGCGGAGAAGCACGGCGGCACGGCCCGTCCGGTGATTTCCGGCGAGGCTTTCCTGACCGAGCCGGGCGCATTCTCCGCCATGCTGGCTGATGCGATCCGGGCCGAGACGGGCATCGAGTCCGAGCTTTCGACGAGTGGCGGCACATCCGATGCACGCTTCCTCAAGGATCTGTGCCCCGTCATCGAGTTCGGCCTGTGCAACGCGACCATGCACAAGCGGGACGAGGCGGTGGCGATCGCGGACCTCGATGCGCTTGCCGCCATATACACGCGGGTTATGGAATCCGCGTTCAAGGCTGGACATTGATCCAAGCGCTTGCAAGTCTGAGCTGAACGTGCGCGGCGCCGCTGCGCCGCCAAGGGGACGCACCAATGACCGACAAGACGGTAACCGGCAGCCATGCCGAGGGCGGAGCCACTGAAGCGCGCGAGGAAGCCGATCACAAGGGACTGCAGTGGCGCATCCTCATCGGCTTTATCGCCGGGTTGGTGCTCGGGCTGCTGGCCTACACATTCGCGGGCGATGCGCCGTGGGTACAGTCGCTGATCAGCTATGTGACGATTCCCATCGGACAGGTGTTCCTGCGGCTGCTGTTCATGCTGGTGATACCGTTGCTGTTCTCTGCTCTGGTAGTGGGGATCGCCGAGATGGGCGAGATCAGGGCGCTGCGGAATGTCGGCATCGCAACGTTGATCTACACCTTCATCGTTTCTGGCATAGCGGTGGTGCTGAGCCTTGTGGTGGTCAACACGCTGCGTCCCGGTGATGGCGTCGACCGCGCCGCCGCGCAGGATCTGCTGGCCAAGAGCGCAGATGCGGCAGGCAGCATCATCCAGTCGTCCCGCGAGGCGAAGAGCGGCGTCGAGGCGGCGCTGAGCCTCATCCCGTCCAATATCGTCACCGCCATGAGCAACAACGACATTCTCGCTGTGATGTTCTTCGCGCTGTTCTTCGGGATCGGGCTACTTCTCGTCACGACACCGCAGACCGTTGCCCTCAAGAACGCCATCGAAGGCGTGTTTCAGGTGGCGATGAAGCTGATCGGCATCGTGATCCGGTTGGCCCCCTATGCGATCTTCTGCTTCATGTTCAATCTGGCGGCCCAGTTCGGCTGGGACCTGCTGTTCAAGCTTGCCGCCTATGTCGGCGTGGTACTGCTGGCGCTGGCGATCCAGATGTTCGGCGTCTTCCCGGCACTGTTGGCCTTCGTCGCGCGGTACAATCCCATCACGTTCTTCCGTCAGACGCGAGAAGCAAGCCTGATGGCATTCTCGACCGCCAGCTCCAACGCGACCCTGCCGACCGCGCTGCGCGTCGCCGACGAAGAATTGAAGCTCCCGAGCCGCATTGCCCGTTTCGTCCTCACTATCGGCGCCACCGCTAACCAGAACGGCACCGCCATGTTCGAGGGCGTGACCGTGATCTTCCTCGCCCAGTTCTTCGGGGTCAATCTGGATCTCGGGCAGCAGTTGTTCGTGATGGTCATCTGCATTCTCGCCGGAATCGGCACGGCCGGCGTTCCGGCAGGGTCGCTGCCGGTCATCGCGCTGATCCTGGGCAGCGTGGGCGTGCCGCCCGAAGGCATCGGCCTGATCGTGGGTGTCGACCGCTTCCTCGACATGTGCCGCACGACGCTGAACGTCGTCGGCGATCTGGTCTGCGCGACCGTGATCTCGGCGATCAGCAAGGAGGAACCGGACGCTATTGCGTCAGTTTGACCGGAACGAACGGGGCGAGGCCACAGCCCGGGCCGCGCTGGAGGGTGTTGCCGAACTGGTTGAGCGGGTAGATGATGTCCAGCTTGCAAAGCTGGGAAAGCGAAGTCTCGTAAGTGAATGCATTGGCGGCTTTCAGGCCAGCGCAGCGGTTCGGCAGCGTGACGCGCCATACCTTGTTGCCGGCGCCGCCGATGAAGTCGATCGTCCTGTCATCCCGGATGCGTGAATTGTTAAACTGCGTGAGCGGCAGGCAGTCGAGCGCGGGCCCGATCGCTTCGGCGGCAGGGGTCGCGGCAGAAGCTGCTGCCGATCGCGGCGGGTTGTCAGCGTCGGACGTGCAGGCGCCCATGACCAGCGGTAAGGTAGACAGAGTGACGAAATGGCGTGTTTTCATGGCATCCTCCTCGATACTTCGACGAACAGGATCGCGATCAGTTCCCGTCCGCGCAATAGTCCCTAGGCGGGTTTGTGCCGGGAAGCGCCGGCCCCCTTGGCGATGACCTTGGGTTTGTAGGCGCAAAGATCGACCACCGGGCATCGCCAGCATTCGGGTGTGCGCGCCTTGCATATGTAGCGGCCGTGCAGGATCAGCCAGTGATGCGCGCCGACCCTGAACGGGCCGGGGACTTTCTTTTCCAGCTGCTTTTCCACCGCGAGCGGCGTTTTACCTTTGGCCAGGCCGGTGCGGTTGCCGACCCGGAAGATATGCGTGTCCACCGCGAAAGTCTCCGCACCGAACGCGCAGTTCATCACGACGTTTGCGGTCTTCCTGCCCACTCCCGGCAGTGAGACCAGCGCGTCGCGGTCCTGCGGCACTTCCCCGCCATGCTCGCGCACCAGGATTTCGGACAGGGCGATGACGTTCCTGGCCTTGGAGTTGAAAAGGCCGATTGTCTTGATGTGCTCCTTGAGGCCGTCTTCGCCCAGAGCCACCATCTGCTCGGGCGTGGCTACGTCACGGAAAAGCGCACGCGTCGCCTTGTTGACGCCGACGTCGGTGGACTGCGCCGAAAGCACGACGGCGACCAGCAACTGATAGGTGTTGCCGAATTCCAGCTCGGTTTCGGGGGAGGGGTTGAGCTCCGCCAGCCGGCGGAAGAATTCGAAAACCTGGTCCTTCTTCAAAGGTCGAGCACCTGCGGCATCGAATAGCGACCCGGTGCCTTGTCCTTGAGCCACTGTGCCGCGCGTACGGCGCCCTTGGCGAAGATGCCGCGATTTTCGGCAAGATGCGAAAGCGTCAGCCTTTCGTTGTCGGCAAGGAAATGCACGGAATGATCGCCGGCCACGCTTCCGCCGCGCAGCGCGGCGAAGCCGATGGTGCCCGGCTCACGCTTGCCGGTGATCCCGTCGCGTCCGCGCACGGAGGCATCCTGCAACGCCACACCGCGCCCGGCGGCGGCGGCCTCACCCAGGAGCATGGCGGTGCCGGATGGCGCATCGACCTTCATGCGGTGGTGCGTTTCCACGATCTCGATGTCCCAGTCCTCCCCAAGCCGGCTCGCGGCCTCGCGTACGAGATGCGCGAGCAGGGTGACACCCAGCGAGGTGTTGCCGGTCTGCAGGACGGGGATCGTCTCCGCGGCCTGATCGATGAGCCAGTGGTGTCGCTCCTCCAGGCCGGTCGTGCCGATGACGATGGGCGTGCCGGCGGCGATCGCGGCAACCAGATTGGCTTCCAGCGCATCGGGGATGGAGAAGTCTATGAGGATGTCGCTGTGGGCTGCAAGGCCGGTGGCGTCCCCGCCGCGATCGACTCCGCCAGCGACCTGCGCGCCCGCAGCGGTGATGGCTTCGGCGATGGCGCGGCCCATGCGTCCTTCGCTGCCGATGATGCCGATGCGTGTCACGTCTATCAAATCCTTCACCTCGCCGGGATCATGGTTCAAGGTCACCATTGCCCGGAATATGCATGTGCGGCGCTGTTTGGGCCACGTTCAACGCCGAGACAAGTTCGTCCTGACGAAATGAGGTGAGGTTTGAGCACTATCCGCAATATCGTTATCCTGACCGGCGCCGGCGTGAGCGCGGAGAGCGGCATCGATACCTTCCGCGACGGCGGCGGGTTGTGGGAGCAGCACCGTGTGGAGGACGTGGCGACGCCGGAGGCATTCGTACGCGACCCTGATCTCGTGCTGCGTTTCTATGACATGCGGCGCGCGGCGATCCAGACGAAGGCGCCCAATGCCGCGCATACCGCGCTGGGGAGGCTTGATCGGGAATGGCCCGGCGAACTTCTGATCGTGACCCAGAACGTGGATGACCTGCATGAGCGGGCAGGTGCGCGGCGCGTTCTCCACATGCATGGAGAGCATCTTAACGCGTGGTGCACCGTCTGCGATATCCGGTCGCGCTGGACGCAGCCGTTGATTGACCGACCGGCCTGTCCGTCCTGCGGGGAGCGCAGCCTTCGCCCTGACGTCGTCTGGTTCGGGGAAATGCCTTACCGCATGGAGGAAATCTTTACCGCGCTTCGCGAAGCGGACCTGTTCGTTTCCATCGGCACATCGGGGGCGGTCTATCCGGCCGCCGGTTTCGTCCGCAATGCCCGCGATCTGGGCGCAGCGACGCTGGAGCTCAACCTTGAGCCATCGCAGGGCACTGCTTGGTTCGACGAAGCGCGCCATGGGCCGGCGACGCAGGTGGTGCCGCAGTGGGTGGAGGAAATGCTCGGCTGAGCGCTTGCTTCAGCTGCCGGAGCAGCCTCGGCACGCCGGATCCTTGGCGATGCGCATAGGGCGCATCGATGGCGCCATTCCGTCGATGAGGTGCAGCGTCCCGAACTGCGGCTCGCCAAAAGCGGCATGACCGGCCAGCAGGATGCGCATGGCATGCATCGCAGCGAAGGTACCTACCATTCCCACCATCGCGCCAAGGACGCCGTCCGCCGCACAGGTGTCGCAGTCCTCGGCATCGAAGGCATCGCCCACGAAGCAGCGGTAACAGGCCTGACCGGGCAGGTGGCCGGCAAAGTTCGCAACCTGCCCCTGAAAGCGGCCGATCGCCGCGCTCGTCAGCGGGATGCCCAATTTCACACAGCTATCTGACACGAGCAGGCGAGTCGCGAAGTTGTCACACCCATCCAATACGACGGCCGCGCCGGACAGGATCTGGGCAGCGTTGTCACCCCCGACCCGCTCGACGACTGCATCGACCTTGAGGCCAAGATCAAAACGCCGCACCCACTCGGCCGCCACTTCCGCCTTGGGCTTGCCGATATCAGACGGCGTGTAAATCGTCTGGCGTTGCAGGTTGCTGATGTCGATAACGTCATCATCGACCAGCGTCAGCCGTCCTATGCCGGCTGCGGCGAGATATTGAAGGGCAGGACTGCCAATCCCGCCGCAGCCGACAAGCACGACGCTCGCATCGAACAATGCGGCCTGTCCGCTGCCGCCGACTTCAGGCAATACGATGTGGCGGGCAAAACGCTCTAGCCGGGTATCGGGTTGGGTCATGCCGAGCAGCAGGTCACTCTGGAACGTCTGGGGTCGGCTCCTCGGGAGGGCGTTCCTTGACGAAGCCATGCAGCCCGAACCACCACTGTGCCGAGATTACCAGGCCCTTGGCAGGCTGCAGCATCCCCAGCATCATGACCAGTGCGAGCGGCACCAGGATTGCCAGCATGGCGAGGGGCCCCAGCGCGTAGTCCAGCGAAAGCGCGATGATCAGCGGCGCCAGGGCATGGCCGGTCACAAGGATGGCGATATAGGCAGGAAAGTCATCTGCTCGCTGGGGGCTCAGGTCCAGGCTGCAGACCGGGCAGCGGTCCAGCGGTTTGAGCCATTTGCGAAACAACCTGCCCTGATCGCAGCGTGGGCACTTGCCCCGCAGTCCTCTCATGGCGGCTTGAACGAATGTGGCTGGTAGCATGTCGGGCGCCTACAGCATGGCGCGGGTCGGGTGAAGCGGCAATTTCCCTCGCTTGCAGCCTGCAACGTCAGTCTGCGGCGTTTACCCGGTTCCGTCCGCCATTCTTGGCAGCATCGTCGAACTCCGTGATCGTGCGTATCGGAGTAAGTCCGCAAGAGAACGTGACGGGCCAGCCCTGCTCCACCATTTGCTCATCGAGAGCGACAGCGGCGCGCAGCCGCTCCATGATGCTGCGGGCCTCGTCAAGATGCGTGTCCAGTAGCAGCACTGCGAACTCCTCGCTGCCCCAACGGCCCGCAAGGTCGGTGCGGTGGAGACCAATGAGCAGGGCGGGAAAGCGCCGCGCGCCCCCCGCCCTGTAGATAACCCTGTGTACCGCTCCGGTAAGGGGTGTGAAAGAATCAGCTTTCCAGCTGGCGAAGAAGCGACCGGACGTCACCGTCCATGTCTGCATCACGCGTGCGCAGTTCCTCGATAAGGCGAACGGCATGGATCACCGTCGAATGGTCGCGGCCGCCGAACTTGCGTCCGATTTCGGGGTATGAGCGCGGGGTCAGGACCTTGGCGAGGTACATCGCCACCTGGCGCGGGCGCACTACCGCACGCGCACGGCGCTTGGAGCTCATTTCGGTGCGGTCGATCCGATAGAATTGGCAGACGGTACGCTGGATCTCGTCGATGGTGATCCGGCGGCGATTAGCCGAAAGGATGTCGGTCAGCTGCTCTTCCGCCAGTTGCAGCGAGACGGCCTGTCCGGTCAACTGGGCATAGGCGATCAGCTTGTTCAGGCCGCCGACCAGTTCGCGTACGTTGCGGTTGATGGTACGCGCCAGGAACTCGATCACGTCCGCCGGAACCTCGATGGAGGAGAAGCGCTGCAGACGATTCTCCAGGATCGAGCGGCGCAGTTCGATGTCGGCCGGCATAATGTCCGCGACAAGGCCCATCGACAGGCGGCTGAGCAGGCGCGGCTCGACCCCGTCGAGCGCCTGCGGCGCGCGGTCAGCGGCGAACACGAGCCGCTTGCCTTCGGCCAGCAGCGCATCGATCGTGTAAAGCAGTTCTTCCTGCGCGCTCGCCTTGCCGATGATGAACTGGATATCGTCGACAAGCAGTAGATCGAAGCCGCGCAGGCGTGACTTGAACTCGATCATCTGGTTCTGACGCAGGGCTTGTACGAACTCCACCATGAAGCGTTCGGCCGAGCAGTAGAAGATCCGCGCATGGGGGTGAGCGGAAAGATAGGCATGGCCGATCGCGTGCAGAAGATGCGTTTTGCCCTGGCCGGTCGCGCCTTTGAGATAGAGCGGCGAGAACTGGGGCTTTTCGGTCGCCGCCATGCGCTGCGCGGCGTTGAAGGCAAGCACATTCGCGGTGCCAGTGACGAATGATGCGAATGTCTGCGAAGCATCGATGCCGGCAGCGCCCTGGCCAATCGCGCTGAACGAATCGCCGGCAAAGGCCGATGTCATCGAATCGCTGCTGCCGTGGGCCGAATCGTTGGCGGGTGCGCTTCCTGGGCGCGCGCCGCCGCCGAGACGAAGCTCAGGGAGCTGGCGGCGGCCCGGGTTCACGAGGATGCGGACGTGGCGCACATCGGGGCGGGCGATCTTCCACGCCAGCGAAAGCCGGTCAGCGAATCGATCCGAGACCCAGTTCGCCGAGAATTCGGTGGGCAGATAAAGGTCGAGCGTCCCGGTCTCCTTGCAGTAGGTTCCCGGATGGATTGGCTTGATCCACTGGCTGTGAATCTGGTGTCCCAGATCCTTGCGCAGGCCCTGGCTGATATCCGCCCAGTCGGCCGCCAGATTCACGGCTTCCTGATCTTCTTCCATCGCCATTCGCACCGTTTTGGATTTCCTGTTCGCCTGAATGGCGTTGTGACCCGATGTTGACCCTGACACCCGCTCGAACCCCTGTTCTTGTGACCTCAAGCACGCGCTGCAGAACCGACTTCACACCGAAACGAGCGAACAAATCGCCATAACGCAAACCTCGGTTTGCATTGCACTTGCTACTTGCGATCGATGTATCCCCGGTCCGTTCCGCAACGGCCGTGTTCCCTTTTAAGGAGGGGTTTGCTCGACAAGCAATACGCCCATCCGCAAATAAAAAAAATTATGACTGTTGACACCCGAAGTCTGCCGCATTTAAAAAAATATATATAAATCATTATATTAGAAAATGCCGACCGCAGCAGTTTCTACGAATCGCAGTGTTTCCGGGACTTTGCTGAGACTCCCGTATGACAGTCGCAAAAACAGGAACGGAGCCGAAGAACATTGTCTTCGGCTCCGTTCCTGTTTCGTCCGGGTTCCATAACGGCCAATGCCCATCGAGGGCCGGCCGGTCATGTCCGAATCAGAGCGCTGCGACCCGCTTGGTCAGGCGCGAAAACTTGCGAGCTGCAGTGTTCTTGTGAAGAACGCCGCGTGCCACACCGCGAGCCAGTTCCGGCTGGGCAGCCTTGAGCGCCTCGGCAGCTGCAGACTTGTCGCCGCCGGCGATCGCCGATTCCACCTTCTTGACGAAGCTGCGGATGCGGCTGACGCGGTTGGTATTGATCTCTGCGCGACGCTCGTTACGGCGGATGCGCTTGCGGGCTTGCGGCGTATTGGCCATCGAAATTCCTCTGTCTGGCCGCGCTGCGGCCCAATTGCCTGTCGAATCTTGTCCGTGCGAGCGGGCTCGCGGAAAGCGCGGCCCTTACCGTCGGAGCGGCTTTGCGTCAACCCGCAGCGAAGCGGCGATGACCCCAACGCTGCTTTCGTCGCGGCGCCGACACTGCACCGATTGCAAGGATGGGCCCATTCTGTCGAGCCAGGCGGCAGGGCGCGCTATCGTTGACAGCGTTTGCACCAGAAAGTGCCGCGCCCGCCCTGGACGAATCTCCGGATCGGTGCACCGCATGCGCAAGCCTCTCCCTCGCGCCCGTAGACGTTCCAGGACGCAGCGAAATAGCCAAGTTCTCCGGAGGGTTGAGCATAGTCGCGAATGGTCGATCCGCCGGCAGCGATCGATTCGGTCAGCACATCGCGTATCGCTGGAACCAATCGTGCCAACGCCTGGGGGGAGATTTCTCCAGCGGGTCTGTCGGGGCGTATCCGCGCTCTGAACAAGGCCTCGCAAACGTAGATGTTGCCCAGTCCCGCGACGATGGACTGGTCAAGGAGCAATTGCTTGACCGGTGCGGTGCGTCCGCTGAAGGCCTGCCTGAGATGAGCTATCGTCAGTTCTGGCCCCAGAGGCTCCGGGCCGAGGGAAGCAAACGGTCCCCACGAATCGAGTTCTCGCGTCGGCGCCAGATCGACCCAGCCGAACCGGCGAGGATCGTTGAGCACGACGGTGTTGTCCCGGTCGGTCGTCAGTACGAGGTGGTCGTGCCGGTCCGGCGTGACTGGATCGATGCGCCAACGGCCGGACATGCCCAGATGGAAGACCAGCGTCCTGTCGCGATCGCTGTGGATCAGACCGTACTTGGCGCGGCGGCCCATGCCTGTGATCCGTGCGCCGGTCATGGTCTGCACCAGGTCGATCGGGAAGGGGCGGCGCATATCGGGCCGGTTCACACGTGCTGCGACGATTCGCGCATTCTCCAGAATGCGGGCGAGCCCGCGTACCGTTGTTTCGACTTCGGGAAGTTCAGGCATCTGCGGGGGCTAGCCATAAATGGGCCGAAAGTCAGCAGACCGCCTGTTTCCAGTGCGAGGTGCCGGCAATTCCGAAGCCGGTTGTAGGGTCAGCCCATCAGGAGGATTTTCGGGCAGAGCGAGGGATAGAGTAGGTAACTTGCTCTATTGAAAACGATTGAAAGGCAGTATTATCGTTTGCAGTTGCCACTGGATCGACGCCGGCGAGGGTGGCAATAAAAGGCAAGAAAAACGGGTCAAATTCAATGCTTTATCTTTGTTCGGCTGACGAGAAAAACTTGCAGATCTCAATCGAGGCCCTGGAAAAAATTCTTGAGCTTTTCGATGGCCTCGAAATGGATGTCGCTGCCGCCCATATTTCTGCCGGGTTGGACGCGGCTCGAAAGGCGCTGAAGAGCATGCCGCCGGGTGACATGGGTGGCATCGAGCGCAAGGTTCTTACCTTCAGAAGATAGTCGACGCGCTATCGCATGACGATGTTCTCGGCATTATGCGAAGCGGGGACAGGAAAGAGGGACACGCCTCTCCTGTCCCCGCTTCGCGTTCCCGCAGTCCAGGCTGGCCGTAAAGCGGGAACGGTCACCTCAAGGTTCAATCGAGCGGCTTCGCAGGCACTCGTACGACCGTTTCAAGCGCCCACTATCACCGGGTTATGTCAGTTTCGGGTCGTCTTCCGGGTTGGCTTGGCAGGAGGGCGGCGCGGCGATCGCGCTTATGCTCCGCGAATGTCGGACAGCTTTCTTTCCCAAGCCAGCGCATGTTCTACTATGGTGGAGAGGTCAGCGTAGCGAGGCACCCAGGGCAGGGTCGCCTTGATACGATTGTTATCGGATATCAGCGAGTCGGGGTCGCCTGCGCGGCGGCCTTCTATCCTGCGGTCGATCGTCTGGTTGGTCACGCGGTCGACGGCGTCGAGGACTTCCAGAACGGAAAAGCCCCTGCCATAGCCGCAATTCATCGTGAGGGACTGGCCGGGCTTGCTGATCAGTTCCTCGAGCGCCAGAACATGCGCGTTCGCAAGGTCGGACACGTGAATATAATCCCGCACGCCGGTGCCGTCGGGCGTGTCGAAATCGGTGCCGAAGACGCCGACATGGCTGCGCTTACCAAGAGCGGCTTCCACAGCCACCTTGATGAGATGGGTCGCGCCGGCAGTCGATTGGCCGGTGCGCGCCTGCGGGTCGGCTCCGGCGACGTTGAAATAGCGTAACGCGCAAAAGTTGATCGGGTGTGCCTTCGCCACATCGGCGAGCATGAGCTCGGTCATCAGCTTGGACATGCCGTAGGGATTGATGGGCGACTTGGGGCTATCTTCGGTGACCGGCGATACTTCCGGCACGCCATATGTGGCGGCGGTGGAGCTGAAGATGAAATGGCCCACCCCGGCCTTGACCGCAGCATCGATGAGGGCACGGCTCTTGGCCGTGTTGTTGTGATAATATTTGAGCGGGTTCTCGACCGATTCCGGCACGATGATGGAGCCGGCGAAGTGCATGATGGCGCCGATGCCGCATTCGGCGAAGATTCGCCCGAGCAACTCTGCGTCCTCGATGTCTCCTTCATAGAGGGTCACGCCGTCTGGTATCGCGAAGCGGAATCCGGTGGTCAGATTGTCGATCACGGCTACCGGCCAGCCGGCATCCTTGAGGGCGAGTACGGCATGGCTGCCAATGTATCCGGCGCCGCCGGTAACTAGGACGGGGGTTTTCATGCTCATGATGTCCGAAACACGGTTCCCTTGTGAACAGGATAGGCGGATTGGATGCCGAAGAATCTCGGCCGGGCGATCGTACGCGCATATTGTGATAAGCCAAAGGCAGATCGCGCGAAAACCGCTGTCAGACGCTCCCGATCCGGAACATCCGGCTTTGCCTACATGCCTTGCAGAATATTGTTTGTGAACAGCGCGGACAGCAGATGACACAGATCGTGTTTTATCCGATCGATGTCCTCACCATATTTTCTTGCGAGGATCGGCGGAATATCTTCCATGGCGGTGCCCGCCTTTATATGTTTCCAGATCATGGTGCCAGCGGCGTCCAAAGAGAAGTAATTCCCGTTGGACCGATCATGAAGAAAGACGCGGTCGCCCATAAGGCTTTCGATAACGTGATTGGAAACTTTCAGGTGCGCTGTCATCTTCGATGAGTTCCGCAGTAGCCCGGCATGTCTGCTTATACGTGCATTATACCGCGACCCGAACTAATATTTTGTGTGTGCCCGCCTAGGGCCTGCTGGGAGCGGTGATCAGGCAGACTGCGTCCGCAGGAAAATTTACGGCGGCGAGATTCTCGGCCAGTGCGCAGGATCCCGGCGCGATCATTTCCCCGGCGACTTCGATGCTTTCCTTGAGCGGAATGACAAGCAGAGCGCCGGGATAACGGGAGGCGGTGACCGGAGATGGCAGACCCTCCACCCGATCGAGCACGAAGAGCGGTCCATCCACAAGTGATTGGGAGCCGCGCTCGGTCACGCATTTGTACCATCTGTCCATGTCGTATGGCTCGCCGCGAGCCACGGCCATCCCCTCTTCGAGATGCAGTTCGCGCGGCCGCCCGTAGTCGAACAGCCGATAGGTAATGTCGCTGTTCTGCTGAACTTCGATGAGGCTGACGCCTGCACCGATGGCATGGACCGTGTTGGCGGGAATATAAAAGAAGTCGCCGGGCTTTACGGGGTGCCATGACATCAGATGCTCGATGGAGCCGTCCAGCGCGGCCGCTCGAAGGGCATCAGGGCCGATGTTCTGGTTGAAACCGATGCCGAGCCGGGCATCGGCCTCTGCTGCCACGATCAGCCAGCATTCCTCCTTGCCTTGTCGGCCGATACCTTGAGCGATGGTCTGCGCGTCGGAAGGATGCACTTGCACGGACAGCTTTTCACTGGCGAAGATGTACTTCACGAGCAAGCTGTCCAGTTCGGCGGGCGGTTCGAACCAGATCTCGCCTATCCGCTGCCCCGAGGGCGTGTCGAAAGGCGCGGGCAGGGTGTCCATTCCCCAAGGTTTCTCGACCTGTCGGACAGGCAGTGATCCATTCATTGCCGATCCTCCTACTGGTTCGCGGCTCCGGAAAGCTTACCGACTTTCTGCACGCCCGCCACCGAAGTGATCATGATGTCGTCACCATCCACGACCACGATCACGTCTTCCAGCCCGATCACGGAAACGCGCGGGCCATCGCTGTCGACCAGGACGTTACGGCAGTCGACCAGTTCCGTCGTAGCCTTGCTCTTGACCGAGTTGCCGTTTTCATCACGGTCGAGCGCGTCGTGCAGTGCGTGCCAATTGCCGATGTCGGACCAGTTCATGTCGGCGGGGACCATCGCGGCGCGTTGCGTGTTCTCCATTACTGCATAGTCCACGGAATCGCTCTGTGCCGAGGCAAAGGTTTCCGCGTGCGGGTGGAAGCGCGCGCCGTCTTCGTGGCCCTTTTCCACTGCGTCCTTCACCACCGACGCGATTTGTGGGCGGTGGGCGGCCAATTCGCCGAGGAAGTCCTTCACCCGGAATGCAAAGATGCCGCCGTTCCAGGCGTAGATGCCTTCGGCCAGAAACGCCTTGGCCCGTTGCAGATCGGGCTTCTCGACGAATTGGGCGGTGCGAAAGCCGGTTTCGTCGATGGCATCGCCGCGTTTCAGATATCCGAATCCGGTCTCGGGCGAGGTTGCTTCGATCCCGAAGGACACCAACCAGCCATCCGCTGCCAGCCTCGCTGCCGCTTGGGCCGCGGCCGCGAACGCAGCAGGGTTGCCGATGTAGTGATCGCTGGGGCAAACGAGCATGATGGCATCGTCAGGGAGGCGGTATGCCGCCAGCGCGATAGCGGCTGCGGTGTTTCGGGCTGCCGGCTCCACGATCACCTGGGCACGGTCGATGCCGTTCAACTGCTGCTCGACATGATCGACATGCTTGGCGCCGGTGACGACTACTGGCGACGCGAAGCCTTTCTCCGCCGGGCAGCGCGCTATCGCTGCTTCGAACAACGTCTGGTCGCCGACCAAGGGCAGGAAGGGCTTCGGCTTGGAAGCGCGGCTGCGCGGCCAAAGACGGGTTCCGCTGCCACCACAGAGGATAACGGGTACGATTTCAGGCATTAGGGTACGTGCTTCCATTTATTGCGTCATCGAATTTCTGGCTGTGAGCGTGGACTTTTGAAGGCATTTAGAGGCGCGATTCCGGAGATGATAACCGCTCACGCGATCAAGTTTTCGTTCTTGTCAGGCTCATGACAAAACCGAATGGGTTCAACTGATACATAATGCTAGAGGGCTTGGGGCACTAAGAAAGATCGTCCGGATTTAACCTATCAGTCATTCGCTTGCTCCTGCGTCGTCACACGATAGCGGCCCATTCCGCCGACGTCGAGTAACGTTGTTCGAAATGGCTTAGTGCGTATTCGCCGGATTTTGAAACTGCGGGGCGGTTGACCGGGCCAAATCGAAGTGGGGCAGCAAAATGCCGACACCTGCGGTGGGTAACCGCAACCCTTTGCGTTCCGAGCCTCAGGTGATTAGACGGCGCGCAGAATAAAGGAGTTTCCACATGAAGACGCGGGCCGCCGTTGCGTTTGAAGCGAAAAAGCCTCTGGAGATCGTCGAAGTCGATCTGGAGGGTCCCCGGGAAGGGGAGGTCCTGGTCGAGATCATGGCGACCGGCATCTGCCATACGGATGCTTACACGCTGGATGGGCTTGATTCCGAAGGTATCTTCCCGTCCATTCTCGGCCATGAAGGCGCCGGCATCGTGCGCGAGGTCGGCCCCGGCGTGACCAGCGTGAGGCCGGACGATCACGTGATTCCGCTCTACACGCCAGAATGCCGTCAGTGTAAGTCCTGCCTGTCGGGCAAGACCAACCTGTGCACCGCGATCCGCGCGACGCAGGGACAGGGGCTGATGCCTGACGGCACCAGCCGCTTCAGCTACAAGGGGCAGACGATCTTCCACTACATGGGCTGCTCGACCTTCTCGAACTTCACCGTGCTGCCCGAGATCGCCGTCGCCAAGATCCGCGACGACGCGCCTTTCCAGACCTCGTGCTACATCGGCTGCGGCGTCACCACGGGCGTGGGCGCGGTGGTGAATACGGCCAAGGTCCAGGTAGGCGACAACGTGGTGGTTTTCGGCTTGGGCGGTATCGGGCTGAACGTTATCCAGGGCGCTCGGCTGGCGGGTGCCAACAGGATCATCGGCGTCGATATCAATCCCGATCGCGAAGAATGGGGCCGCAAGTTCGGCATGACCGACTTCCTCAATTCCAAGGGCATGACCCGCGAGGATGTGGTCGCCAGGATCGTAGCGATGACCGACGGCGGCGCGGACTATACCTTCGACGCAACCGGCAACACCGAAGTGATGCGCACGGCGCTCGAAGCCTGCCACCGCGGCTGGGGCACCTCGATCATCATCGGCGTGGCCGAAGCTGGCAAGGAGATCGCCACCCGGCCATTCCAGCTGGTGACGGGCCGCAACTGGCGCGGCACCGCTTTCGGCGGCGCGAAGGGCCGTACGGACGTTCCCAAGATCGTCGACATGTACATGCAGGGCAAGATCCAGATCGATCCGATGATTACCCACGTCATGGGTCTGGAAGAGATCAACACGGCCTTCCACCTGATGCACGCGGGCGAGTCGATTCGCTCGGTCGTTGTATACTGAGGAGTTTACCCATGTTTACGCACATCTTTCTCGGCACGAATGACGTGGCCCAGGGCAAGCAGTTCTACGATGCAGTGATGACCGCACTTGGCCATGCTGAAGGAGCGATGATGCCGACCGGCGAGCGGGTCATCTACATGTCCCCGACCGGCGTGTTTTCCGTCGGCACACCGGCCAACGGCGAACCGGCAACCTTTGCCAACGGCGGAACTGTCGGCTTCGCTGCGTCCGATCCCGACGTTGTCGATGCGGCCCATGCCGCCGGCCTCGTCAATGGCGGGACTTGTGATGGTCCGCCAGGACCACGCCCATCGTTTCCGGGCAGCTACGGCGCGTACCTGCGGGATCCGGACGGCAACAAGCTGTGCCTTTGGCATGTCGCGAGCGCCTGACCGGCAGAAACATGGAGACGGTCTCTACCAATCGCAGCCATAACGGCACGCAGGGCGTCTATCGGCACCAGTCGAGCGAAACGGGGACGGAGATGACGTTCTCGGTCTTCGTTCCGGACCATGCGCCGGGGGCAAAGCTTCCCGTCGTGTGGTATCTCTCGGGCCTCACCTGCACCCACGCGAATGTCACCGAGAAGGGCGAGTTCCGGGCCGCTTGCGCGCAGCACGGTTTGATCTTCGTAGCACCCGACACCAGCCCGCGCGGCGACGAAGTGCCGGACGAGGAAGGCTGGGACTTCGGCAAGGGCGCTGGTTTCTACGTCGATGCGACTGAGGCACCGTGGTCGGCGAACTACCGGATGCGCTCCTACATTGAAAAGGAAATGCCGGAGCTGATTGCCGGCGCGTTCCCGGCCGACATGGGGCGTCAGGCGATCACCGGGCATTCGATGGGCGGCCACGGCGCGTTGACCATCGCCTTGCGCAATCCGGAGCGGTTCTGCTCGGTCAGCGCGTTCTCGCCGATCGTCTCGCCGCTGAACTGCCCCTGGGGCGAAAAGGCACTCGGCAACTACATCGGGCAGGACCGTGGCGACTGGCGCGTCTACGACGCCTGCGCGCTGATCGCTGACGGAGCGCGGCTGCCTGCCTTGCTGGTCGATCAGGGCAGCGCCGACGGTTTCCTCGAAGAGCAGCTCAAGACCCACCTGCTGGCGGATGCATGCGAGAAGGCTGGCCAGCCGGCCACCATCCGCATGCAGGACGGCTACGATCATTCCTACTACTTCATCTCGACCTTCATGGCCGAGCATCTCGCTTGGCACGCCGAAAGGCTGAAGGCCTGACGCAGGTCGCGGCGCGCGGTCAGAACCCGCGTGCCCGGCCTTCGCGGCGCGGATCGGCGCCGCCTTCATAACCGCTTTTGGTCTTGATGATGGCTTGCAGACCCGATTCCTCACCTCTTCCCGTCGAGAGCGGCATGTTGCGAGCCGCCAGCCCCTTCATGATCGGTTCCGGGAAGGGGTCGGCGCCGAACCGGTCGCCCTTGGCAACAAGATTGGGCAATGCGACTGCCCCCTGCGGGCTCATCTTCCAGTCTAGAATGGCGACCAGCGCCTTGAGATTGTAGGCCTGGATCGACGTACCACCGGGAGATCCGGCTGCCGCGACGAAGCGTCCTTCGCGGTCCAGAACGATGGCAGGCGCCATGCTGGAGCGGGGGCGCTTGCCGGGCCCCGGCGCATTGGCTGCCGGCGCCCCGTCGGGATCAGTGGGGGAGAACGAGAAATCCGTCAGCTGGTTATTGAGAAAGAAGCCTCCGGCCATGCGCCCCGATCCGAAGATGCTTTCTACGGTAGTGGTCATGGACACCACGTTGCCGGCCGCGTCGATCACGACGAAGTGACTGGTTCCGCCGGGTTCGTTGGTTGCGTCCGGGCCGACCTCAGGCGCGCCTTCGGGCATGCCGAAGGTGATCGGGCCAGCCTTCTCGCCGATCAGCGCGGCGCGGCCTTTGAGGTATTCGGGGGCGAGCAGTCCTTCGATCGGCACGTCGACGAAGGCCGGGTCGCCCACGTACCGGTCACGGTCCGCATAGGCGAGGCGGCTGGCCTGCGCGAATTCGAACCATGCCCGTTCGTCCTCCGGGCCGCGCTCGTCGATGTCGGTGTGCTCAAGGATGCCTAGCGCGATCTGGAGGCCGGGTCCGCCAGACGGGGCGGGAGGCGTGCACACGATGTAGATGCGGTAGGGCTTGCACAGGGCAGGCTCCGAAACCGGGCGGTAGGATGCAAGGTCGCCGAGCGTCATGGCGCTCGGACGCGGTCCTTCGTGAACCCGGTCGACGATCGCCTGTGCGACCGGCCCGGTCAGCAGACCGGAAGCGCCGTACTTGCCGATGCGGCGCAATGTCTCGGCATAGGCGGGGTTCCTCAGGCGGTCGCCGGCGACGTAGGGCGTCCCGTCAGACTTGGTGAAGTATCGTTTCGCATCGGGTTGCGACGGCTGCGGCGCACGCGTCGACGCGATCATGCCGGCAAGGCGCGGACTGACGACGAAGCCGTCGTCAGCGAGTTTTTCCGCTGGCTTCAACAGGTCAGCCCAGGGCAGCTTGCCATGATCGCGGTGCGCCATGTCGAGCAGCGCGACGGCACCCGGCACGCCCGTGGAAATACCGCCGAGCAAGGCATCGACGAAGGGCAGGGGCTTTCCGCTATCATCGACAAGCAGATCTCCGCTTGCCCCCATGGGAGCCTTTTCCCGCCCGTTGTAGGCCGTCGCCTTGCAAGTCCTGGCGTCGTAGTAAACCATGAAGGCGCCGCCGCCGATACCGGAACTTTGCGGTTCGACGAGCCCGAGCACGGCCTGAATCGCGACTGCTGCATCGACGGCGGAGCCGCCTGCCTTCAGGACATCGACGCCGACTTGTGTCGCCAGCGGATTCGCTGCGGCGACCATTGCATGGCGGGCAGTGCCGCCTTGTTGGATAGCCGGGGCCTCTGCTTGTGCGGCGTGCGCTGGCAACGAAATGCCGGCGGTGCAGCTGAGGGCAAGCCCTGCCACTCCCAGCGAGAGCAACAGGCTGCGTTTCAGTCGATCATGTAATATGGGCATTGCGCTTATAGGCCACGGCGAGCCGGTAACCGCAAGTCACCGCATGTTTTTGCGCGCATGCGCCGGGGCTATATTGTTGGAGGTGAGCCTGTCGGCTTCCCGTCCCCATCCCCATGGCCGTGGCCGGGCCGGAGCCGGGCCAGGCCTTCCTGGGCCACGCTTGCGACCAGCACGCCGCCGCGCGTGAAGATCGAACCCCGCGCAAAACCGCGCGCATGGCCGGACCAAGGGCTGTCCATCGCGTAGAGGAGCCATTCGTCCACCGGCGGACTGCTGTGAAACCACAGCGCGTGATCAAGGCTGGCGGCCTGCAGGGTGGGTGAGAAAAAGTTTACCGGGTGGGGCAGGACGGCGGTGGTGACGAGCGCGAAGTCGCTGGCGTAGGCCAGGACCACGCGCTGCAAAGCGGCGTCTGCTGCCATCGGGCGGGCAAGCCTGAACCACATGTACTGGCGCGGCATGTCACCATCGGTGGAGGGCGGGCCGGGATGCACGTCGAACGCGGCTAGGCGCTCCAGCATCGCCGGCGGCATTGGCTTGCCGGATGCCGACAGTGCCGATGCAAGGTCGGGGCATGCTTCGGGTGGAAGGACCTGCGGTATTGCGGCTGCGTGGCTGAAACCCTCTTCGCGGCGGTGGAATGATGCCGCAAGGTTGAGGATCGGCACGCCGCCCTGCGTCGCCACGACACGGCGGTTGGAAAAGCTGCCGCCGTCAAAATCACGCGCCACCCGGTAGAGGATCGGCCGGGTCGGGTCGCCTGCGCGCAGGAAATAGGCATGAAGCGAATGGGCCTGCTGCTCCTTGCCCACCGAAAGCGCAGCGGCGGACAGCGCCTGTGCCACGACTTGCCCACCAAAAACGCGCTTGGGCCCGTCGGCGGCCGGCGCGCCGCGGCAAAGATCGGTGTCGATCTCTTCAACGGTGAGGAGGTCGCGCAGCGCGTCCACGGCATGTTGCCGTTGGTCAGGCATGGTCATCATCCTGTGGGTGCATTGCGGAAGGGGCGGTGCCCTGCAGCCAGGCCTTGGCCTGCTGTTCTATCGACAGCAGTTCCGACAGTGTCTGTTCGATGGCGCGCTTCTGCTTGCGCAAATCCGCGATGCGCTTTGAAACCTTGTTCTGCAGAGTGCGCACCTGTTCCAGGTGCTGCGGATCGACGTCGTACAGGTCGAGGAATTCCGTGATCTCGCGGATCGAGAACCCCAGCCTTTTACCCCGCAGGATGAGTTGCATGCGCCCCATTTCGCGCCGCGAGTATATGCGCGTCGTACCGACCCGCTGCGGGGCGATCAGGCCCTTGTCCTCATAGAAACGCAATGTCCGCATGGTTACGCCGAGCTGTCTGGCAGCCTCCTGGATGCCCAGCATTTCCGGGCGTTCGGATGCGGCGGGCGCGGTGCCTCCTTTCACGCGGACGCGCCCGTTCCCTGATCGGCTTGCCGGCGCGCGGCTTCCTCTTCGGCGAGTTCCTTCTTGGAAAGCTTGCCGACCATGGTCTTGGGCAGGCTGTCGCGGAATTCGATCGCGCTCGGGATCTCGATCTTGCTCAGGCGCTTCTCAAGGAACGAAAGAAGCTCATCCTCGCTCAGCATGTCGCCTCGGTGCAGCGTCACGAATGCTTTGGGGGACTGGCCGCGATATTCGTCGGGAATGCCGATGACTGCGGCTTCGGACACCATGGGATGTTCATAGATCGCTTCCTCGATTACCCGCGGATAGACATTATACCCGCCGCACAGGATCATGTCCTTTATCCGGTCGACGAGGAAGAGATAGCCGTCTTCGTCGAGGTAGCCGATGTCGCCAGTGCGCAAGGCGCCGTAGACGAAAGTCTTCTCCGATTCCTCCGGGCGGTTCCAGTAGCCCTTCATCACCTGCGGTCCGCGCGCGCAGACTTCGCCCTTTTCGTCCTGTTGGCAAACACGGTTGGGATTGTCAGGATCGCGGATTTCCAGCGCGGTGCCGGGGAAGGCGGGGCCGCATGAATTGTCCTTCACCGTGCCTTCCAGCGGATTGCAGGCGATGATCGGGCTCGCTTCGGAAAGGCCATAACCCTCCACGACGCGAACGCCTGTCTTCTCCTCGAAGCGCTGGCGCACTTCCAGAGGCAGCGGCGCGCCGCCCGAGATGCATACCCGCACGCTGTCGAATTCGCCGTGGAGAGTCTGCCCATTGAGCGCGGTATAGAGTGTGGGCACCCCGAAGAACTGCGTGGGCTTGGTCCGCTTGGCCGTGGCCAGGAAGGACTTCATCTCGAATCGCGGCAGGAGGATCATCTCCGCCGCCGTATCGACCGAGTAATTGAGCACGGTGGTCAGCGCGAAGACGTGGAACAGCGGCAACACGCCCAGCGTGCGTTCCTGCTGATCCGGCATGTGACCGACATGCGCGATCATCTGCGCGGAGTTGGCGGTAAGATTGGCGTGGCTGAGCATCGCCCCCTTTGGCACGCCGGTAGTGCCGCCGGTATATTGGAGCACCGCCAGATCGTGCGGGGAGCGTTCGACGGGTTCGGGATGATCTTGCCGCGCGATCAGGTCGGCAAAGCGGACGAAGCGCAGGTCATGCGGCTCGTGCACGACGTCGTTCCGCTTGAACAGCTGGAACGCACGGCGCTTGAACGCAGGCAATGCGTCGGCGAACGGGCATATGACCACGCGGCGCAGAGTGCCCTGGCCGACCAGCGGCTGAACCTTGGGGAAGGACAGGGCAAGGTCCGTGGTGATCATCACCTCTGCGCCGGAATCGTCGGCGAGGTGCGCCATTTCCCGTTCGGTGTAGAGCGGGTTCAAGTTCACTACCACGGCGCCGATCCGCAGGATGGCGAAGTAGCAGACGACATAGTAGTGGGTGTTCGGCAGGCACAGGCCCACGCGCGTGCCCTTGGTCACGCCCAGATCCTGCAACCCGCGCGCGGCCTTTCGGCTCAGTTCGCCGATTTCCGCGTACGACCACTGCCTGCCCATGAAGTCGATGGCCGGCCATGCGCCGTGCCGCTCGACAGCGTGATCCAGCAGGTCGGTAAGCAAGCGCGGCGCGATCGGCGGCATCTCGTCCGCGCCGGCGGAGGAGGAACCCGCACGGTTGCCGTTTCCGGCAAGAGGGCCGCCGATCATCGCCGCGCCGCCCATCAGAACGTCACCCGCGCGCCGAGGGAGAAGACAAGCGCGGATGCGTCCGTGAGTGAGCCGTCGACCAGGATCGGCGTTTGCGCCGCAGTCCCGGCATATGCCGCGGTCGTGCGGTCGATCGTCGCATCCTTGAAGCTGATGTAGGATGCCGCCGCATCCACGGTGAAGCGATTGCTGACAGCGTAGCTGGTGCCGGCTGAGAAATTCCAGCGATTGGAATCGGGTACGCGGGCATCACGCTCGCCATTGCGCGTGGGCGTCTGTCCGTGCTGGACACCGGCGCGGACTGTCCACTGCGGGCTGACGACGTAGTCGGCGCCGATGGCATAGCTCCACACGTCCTTGTAGTTCTCGGGGATCGAGGTGTTGAGCGGGGCGCCAAGATCGATCGAATCGAACTTGCTCCAGCCGTAGCGAACGACTTGTGCGTTGAGCGTCAAACGGTCGTCGGCACGAAAGCGAACGCTGCCGATCGCCTGCCACGGCGTGGTGAATTTAGCCTTGGTAGAGATGGTGCCGTTTTGCGCGGCCAACGGCCCCTGCAGGCCTTCCGTTTCGACGTCGCCCTTCAGGGTGTGTTCGATGGCCGACTTGTAGGCGAGGCCGACGGAGAGCGGGCCAGTGTGGTACTGCATGCCAGCCGACCAGCCCACATCCCAGCCGCTGCCCGACAGGGACTGATGGCCGTCGGGAAGAAGCGGCGAGAGGTTTGGCAGGAAGTTGCTGAGCGTGGCGTCGGCGTGCTCGATGTTGAGGCCGGCACCGATGTTGAGGCCTGGCGCGAGTTCTACCGCGACCGTCGGCTGGATGTCGATGGTGCGCAGCTTGGTCTTGTCTGCAGTGTACCTGGCCCAGCTGTCGGATGGATAATTGGTGGTGAACGAGAAGGGAGACGTCACGGCAAGGCCGACGGCGACTTTGCCGAATCCGTAGGCGATGCTTCCCGAAGGCAGCACGCCGTTGCTGATCGGGTTGCGTGAGACCGGGTTTCCGCCGACGCCGGCCGGCGCCTGCATCGGGCGCACGATCACCGTGCCTTCATCCGATACCTTTCCGCGCGGCAGGATGACGCTGGCGTGCACTGCCGCCTCGCCGCCCTCCATGCCGGCAATCGCTGCCGGGTTCCACCAGATGGATTCGACGCCGGTGTCTGCAGCTTCGCCAGAAAAGGCGCGGCCCTGAGCACGCACGGATTGTTCCTGCAGGTAAAAAGCCTGCGCATGCGCGGCTCCGGCAAAGCCGAACGCGGCGGCGGATGCCGTGCCAGAAAGGACGATGCGGCGGTAAACAGATTTCATTTCAGGTATCTCCCAGGTATTCTTTATTGGCATGCAACGCCCGATCAGCGCAGTCGGGTCCACGTCTGCGTCTTGCAAAGGGGCCAGACGACGCAGCCTTTCAGCTTCAGCGTGTTCTTGTCGGCAGGGGTTATGGTCGCCTTGTAGGTGCCCCCGTCCTCGGGGTTGTAGATCCACCCGCCCGACCATTTGTCATCCTCGCGCTTGAATCCGCCCAGCATCTGCAGGCCTTTGACCTTGCGGGTACGCTTGGCGGCATCCTTGTTCTTTTCGTCGCGAAGATCTGCGTTCGCCCGAATGCCATCCGATTCGAGCACTTTGCCGCACAGCGATTCGCCGCAGCTGGTGATTTCCACCACACCCTGGCGACTGGGCGTCCGCCATTTGCCGATTGCCATGTCGGGGGAGGCCGCGAAGGCCGGATTTGCGAACGCGGCGGCTGCAACCAGAGCGGCGCCAGCGAATTTAGACGATGTCATGTGCGACCTTTCATCCTTCTCTCCTGCCCCGGTTTCCTCAATCCGGACTGCCAGTGTCTGGCCTGCGGACTGCGGGGTCGATGCAACTCCTAGCGCACAATTTACTTGACGTATAGGGAAAGAATTGCACCTATAGGGAAGAAATTAACGGCAAGGACGATCGGGCGGCGAAAGGGCCGCCTGGCGCCTCGCTGATGGAGAGCATGCATGGAAAGCGTCGTAATCGCGGGCTACGCCCGTTCCCCGTTTCATCTGGCGAACAAGGGCGCATTGGCACGGGTCCGGCCTGACGATCTTGCAGCGCAGGTGATTCGCGGGTTGATCGGCAAGACCGGCGTCGCACCTGCGGACATTGAGGATATCGTGGTCGGCTGCGCCTTCCCGGAAGGCGAGCAGGGGCTCAACGTCGCGCGTCTGATCGGCTTGCTCGCGGACCTGCCGATCTCGGTCGGCGGGATGACGGTGAACCGGTTCTGCGGCTCGTCGATGAGCGCGATCCACTATGCGATGGGCCAGATCGCGATCGGCGCGGGTGAGGTCTTTGTGTGCGCCGGTGTCGAATCGATGAGCCGGGTGCCGATGATGGGCTTCAACCCGCTGCCCAACCCGGAACTGGCGAAGAAAAGCGCCGTCTACATGAGTATGGGCGAGACCGCAGAAAACGTCGCTACCAAGTACCAGATCAGCCGCGCCGATCAGGAGGCACTTGCGGTCGAAAGCCAGAAGCGGGCCGCCGCCGCGCGGGCAGCCGGCAAGTTCGCTGATGAGATCGTGCCGATCGAAACCAAGGCAGGTACGGTGAGCGACGACGGTACGATTCGCCCCGACACGACCGCCGAGGATCTCGCCGGCCTGAAGCCTGCGTTCGACGCCAACGGTTCGGTCACGGCAGGCACCTCGTCGCCGCTGACCGACGGCGCCAGCGCCGTGCTCGTCGCGACCGAGGACTATGCCCGCAAGCACAATCTGCCGATCCTTGCCCGGATCAAGTCGGTGAGCATCAGCGGCTGCGCGCCCGAGACGATGGGCCTCGGTCCCATTCTTTCCAGCCAGAAGGCGATGGAGCGTGCTGGCATCACCGCAGCCGATCTTGATGTCGTTGAACTGAATGAAGCCTTTGCCTCGCAGGCGCTGGCCTGCATCAAGGATCTGGGTCTCGATCCTGCCAGGACCAACATCGATGGCGGCGCAATCGCCATCGGTCATCCCCTCGGCGCCACGGGTGCACGCATCGTCGGCAAGGCGGCTGCGCTGCTCAAGCGTGAGGGCGGCAAGTACGCGCTTGCCAGCCAGTGCATCGGCGGCGGGCAGGGCATCGCTACCGTCCTGGAGGCGGTGTGATGGCGGAAACGATCAAGAAGGTCTGCGTGATCGGTGCGGGCACCATGGGTGCTGGCATCGCCGCGCAGGTCGCCAACGCCGGGGTGCCGGTCATCCTCCTCGACATCGTTCCCAAGGATGGCGCTAATCGCAACGCCATCGCTGAGGGCGCCGTGGCGAAAATGCTCAAGACCGAGCCAGCCCCCTTCATGAGCAAGTCCGCCGCCAAGCTGGTCGAGACCGGCAATATCGAGGATCACCTCGACAAGGTGGCTGAATGCGATTGGGTGATCGAGGCGGTGATAGAGCGGCTCGACATCAAACAGGGCCTCTATGCCAGGCTGGAGGGGATCAAGAAGGATGGAACCGCCGTTTCGTCGAACACCTCGACGATCCCGCTCGTCAATCTGGTCGAGGGGCGCTCGGACGCCTTCAAGCGCGATTTCCTGATCACCCACTTCTTCAACCCGCCGCGCTACATGCGGCTGCTGGAGATCGTGACGGGGCCGGACACCAACACCGGCGTCGCCAGCAAAGTCGAGCAGTTCGCCGATGTGGCAATGGGCAAGACGGTCGTCCATGCCAAGGACACACCGGGCTTCATCGCCAACCGCATCGGTACGTACTGGATTCAGCTGGGTCTCAATGTAGCCTTCGACATGGGCCTGAGCATCGAACTGGCCGATGCCATCGCCGGGAAACCGATGGGCGTGCCCAAGACCGGCATCTTCGGCCTCGTCGATCTGGTCGGGATCGACCTGATGCCGCATTTGCAAGCGAGCCTCACCTCGACATTGCCCCAGGACGACGCCTACCACGCGATCGCGGTCGACCATCCGCTGATCGGCAAGATGATCGCGGACGGTTATACGGGGCGCAAGGGCAAGGGCGGCTTCTACCGGCTCAACAAGGATGAGGGCCGTCGCAAGGAAGCCATCGACCTGGCGACCGGCGAGTACCGCCCGGCAATCAACCCGCTCGGCCCGCGCGGGTCTGCCGCCAAGGGCGATCTCAGGGCGCTGGCCGAGAGCAATGGCGATATCGGCGCCTACGCCTGGGCGGTGATGGGTGGAACGCTCGCCTACGCCGCCGCGCTTGTGCCGTCCGCTGCATCGGACGTCGTCGCCATCGATGACGCGATGAAGCTCGGCTATAACTGGAAGGCCGGGCCGTTCGAGATGATCGACAAGCTAGGCGCGCAATATCTTTCCAAGCGTCTAGAGGCCGAAGGCAAGCCGGTGCCTGAGATGCTGACGATTGCGGGCGATCGCACGTTCTACCGGATCGAGGACGGAAAGCGCCAGTTTCTGGGGTTTGACGGCGAATACCACGACATCGTCCGGCCCGAAGGCGTGATGCGCCTTGCCGACATCAAGCTGGCATCGAAGCCGATCCTCAAGAACGCTTCCGCCGCGCTGTGGGATATCGGCGACGGCGTAGTCTGCCTCGAATTCACCGGCAAGATGAACGCGCTCGACGGCGAGGTGATGAAGCTGATCGTGCAGGCCATTCCCTTGGTGGCGGCGCAGTACAAGGCGCTGGTGGTCTATAACGATGCCGACAGCTTCTCCGCCGGTGCCAACCTCGGCCTCGCGCTGTTCGGCCTCAACATCGCCGCATGGGGCGAGATCGAGAAGCTCGTGGCGGGCGGGCAGATGGCCTACAAGGGCCTGAAGTACGCACCGTTCCCTGTCGTCAGCGCGCCTGCCGGCCTGGCTGTGGGCGGCGGATGTGAAATCCTGCTCCACAGCGATGCCATCCAGGCGCACGCCGAGCTTTACACCGGTCTGGTCGAATGCGGTGTTGGCCTGATTCCGGGCTGGGGCGGCAACGGTGAGATGATCGACCGCGCCCGCAAGATGAATATGATGCCCAAGGGCCCGATGCCGGCCGTCGCCAAGGTGTTCGAGACCGTCTCGACCGCCACGGTCTCCAAGTCGGCCGCGCAGGCGAAGGAAATGCTGTTCCTGCGGCCCGATGACGGGATCACCATGAACCGCGACCGCCTGCTCCATGACGCCAAGCAGAAGGCGCTTTCGCTGGTAGAGGGTTACAAATCGCCTGGCGCGCCTGAGTTCAAGCTGCCCGGCGCGAGTGGCCGGGCGGCGATGGGCATGGCGGCGGAAGGCTTCCACAAGCGCGGCATGGCGACGGATTACGACCTGGTGGTTTCCGATGCTCTGGCGACGGTCCTGAGCGGCGGCGAGGCCGATCTGGTCGATACCGTCAGCGAGCAGGATCTGCTGAAACTGGAGCGCGAGACGTTCATGCGGCTGGTGCGCGAACCGCGCTCCATCGCGCGGGTCGAGCATATGCTCGAGACGGGCAAGCCGCTACGCAATTGATGTCTGCCGGGGCGAAATTGGCCCCGGCCAAACTCTTCGTCATCCCCGCGAAGGCGGGGATCCAGTCTCGAGGCCAGCCGGCCTGGCGAGGTTGTCGACGAGATTCCCGCCTTCGCGGGAATGACGAAGTTATACGGGTATTAGCGGGCGCCAGACGCCCGCGAGGAGAGTGACAATGCAGGTCTACGAAGCACCCTTGCGCGACATGAAATTCGTGCTGCACGAGCTTCACGGCGATCCCGTGCTGGGCGATGATGGTTTCGGCAATCTGGAGGCGCTGGCGGAATTCACCCCCGATCTCGTCGATGCCGTGCTGGAAGAAGCGGCCAAGGTGGCGCAGGAAGTGCTGCTGCCACTCAACCGCAGCGGCGACGTTGAGGGATGTACGCTCGAAAACGGCGTGGTGCGCACCCCCGCGGGGTTCAAGGAAGCCTATGACATGTTCCGTGAGGGCGGCTGGTGCGCGCTTGCGTCCGATCCGGAGTGGGGCGGCCAGGGCCTGCCTGAGCAGGTGAACAAGATGACCGAGGAGATGATCTGCTCGGCCAATCTCTCGTTCAGCCTCTATCCCGGCCTCACGCATGGCGGCACCACCGCGATCGAGGGCTATGCCAGTGACGAGCTGAAGCAGTTCTACCTGCCGAAGATGGTATCGGGCGAATGGTCCGGCACGATGTGTCTGACTGAATCGCACTGCGGCACCGATCTCGGCATGCTCCGCACCAAGGCGGTGCCGCAGGACGATGGCTCGTACAAGATCAGCGGCGGAAAGATCTTCATCTCCGCCGGCGAGCACGATCTGTCCGAGAACATCGTCCATCTCGTCCTTGCCCGCATGCCGGACGCCCCCGAAGGCGTGAAGGGCATCAGCCTGTTCCTGGTGCCCAAGTACCTGCCCAAGGAAGACGGCACGCCCGGGCCGTCCAACGGCGTGTCGGTCGCCGCCATCGAGCACAAGATGGGTCTCAAGGCATCCGCCACCTGCCAGCTCAATTTCGACGAATCGACCGGGTGGCTGGTCGGCAGGGCGAACAAGGGCATGGAAGCCATGTTCACGATGATGAACACCGAGCGCGTCTCGGTGGGCATCCAGGGTCTCGGCGTCGGCGAGGCGGCTTACCAGTCGGCGGTATGGTACGCGAAGGAGCGCGTTCAGGGCCGCTCCCTGTCGGGCGTGAAGAACCCCGATGGTCCGGCCGATCCGATCATCGTCCACCCGGACGTGCGCCGCATGCTGATGACCATGCGCGCCTACAATGAGGGTTGCCGTGCCATGTCGGGCTGGGTCAGCCGAGCGCTTGATGCGGAAAAGCATTCGACCGATCCCGAAGTGCGCCAGCGGGCCAGCGACTTCGTCGCGCTGATGACGCCGGTAGTGAAGGCGCTGTTCACCGATCTTGGCTTCGAGAGTGCCAACCTTGCGGTGCAGGTCTATGGCGGCCACGGCTACATCGCCGAAAGCGGCGTGGAGCAGTACGTGCGCGATGCGCGCATCGCGATGATCTACGAAGGCACCAATGGCATACAGGCGCTGGACCTTGTCGGCCGCAAACTGCCCGCGCACATGGGCCGCTACCTGCGCTCGTTCTTCCACCCGGTTTCCGAATTCATCGAGGCTCACAAGGCCGACGAGACCTTCGGCAAGATGATCGAGGGGCTGGAGAAGGCGTTCGGCGCGCTGCAACTCTCCACCGCGACCATCGCCCAGAAGGGCATGGCGGATCCGGAGGAAGCCGGAGCCGCCGCGACGGAGTATCTGCGCCTGATCGGCCTTGTCGCGATGGGATACTGCTTTGCCCGCTCGGCGCTGATCGCGCAGGCACGGCTGGCGGAAGGCGCGGGGGACGCAGGCTTCTACAAAGCCAAGATCGTCACGGCTCGCTTCTACTTCGACCGTATCCTGCCGCAGGCGACGGCGGCCTTCCTCGCGATCAAGTCGGGCAAGGCCTCGATGATGGAACTGGAAGCGGAGGCGTTCTGACAGAAATAGGGCTGGACACTTCGTCATCCCCGCCGGCGCGGGAATGAACGAAAGTGGAAGACGCTGCGTGTTGGCGTCACGAGCGATTCACCGCTAAAGGCGCGCCATGATCCGCCTTACCGACATCGCCCTGCCACTCGACCACACGCCTGCCGATCTCGACCGCGCGGTATGCGAGCGGCTGGGCGTGGATGTCGATCAGATCGAGCGGGTAACGGTCTTCCGGCGCGGCAACGACGCCCGCCGCAAGAACGCGATCAAGCTCGTCTATGCGCTGGACGTGGTGGTGCGCGGCGAGGCGGAACTGCTGGCCCGGTTCGCGGACGACCAGCATGTCCGGGCCACGCCCGACATCTCCTACAAGTTCGTCACGCGCGCGCCCGAAGGCTATGACGGTCCGCGCCCGGTCGTCATCGGCGCGGGACCGTGCGGGCTGCTGGCGGCGCTGGTTCTGGCGCAGATGGGCTTCAGGCCCATCATCGTCGAGCGCGGCAAGGCCGTGCGCGAGCGGACCAAGGACACCTGGGGTCTGTGGCGGCGCTCGGTGCTCGATCCCGAAAGCAACGTCCAGTTCGGTGAGGGCGGTGCCGGGACCTTCTCCGACGGCAAGCTGTACAGCCGCATCAAGGATCCGCGTCATCTCGGCCGCAAGGTGCTGACCGAGTTCGTCAAGGCCGGCGCCCCCGACGATATCCTCACCGAAGCGCACCCGCACATCGGCACCTTCCGTCTCGTCACCATGGTGATGTCCATGCGCGAGACGATCGAGCGGCTGGGCGGCGAATACCGTTTCGGCACGCGCGTCGATGACTTCGAGATCGAGACCTCGCCAACCGGCGAGCGGTCGCTCAAAGGCGTGCACCTGTCGAATGGAGAGTTCCTGCCTGCCAGTCATGTCATCATGGCGGTGGGGCACTCGGCGCGCGATACGTTTCAGGTGCTTCATGACCGGGGCGTGCATGTCGAGGCCAAGCCGTTTGCCATCGGGGTCCGTATCGAGCACCCGCAAAGCTGGATCGACAAGGCGCGCTATGGCCCCAACGCGGGCAACAAGATTCTTGGGCCAGCGGCCTATTCGATCTCGCACAAGTGCGCGAACGGGCGCACCGTCTACAGCTTCTGCATGTGTCCGGGCGGGCGCGTGGTCGCCGCCACCAGCGAGGAAGGGCGCGTCGTCACCAACGGCATGAGCCAGTATTCGCGTGCGGAGTTCAACGCGAACTCCGGCCTCGTCGTCGATATCGACCCGGACCGCGATTATCCCGGCGATCCGCTGGCGGGCATCGCGTTTCAACGCAAGTTCGAGGAATTGGCCTACAAGGCAGGCGGCTCCGACTACAAGGCGCCGGGTCAGAAGGTGGGCGATTTCCTGGCGGATCGCCCTTCCAGCGAATTCGGCGAAGTGACGCCCAGCTACCAGCCCGGCGTGCACCTGACCGATCTCAAGCAGTGCCTGCCCGATTTCGTGATCGAATCCATCCGCGAGGCGCTTCCCGCTTTTGGACGGCAGGTGCCCGGCTACGACCATCCCGATGTAGTGATGACAGGGGTGGAGACGCGCACGTCGTCACCGGTGCGTTTCACGCGTGGCAGGGACTTCCAGAGCCTCAACACGCGCGGGCTTTACCCCGCAGGCGAGGGCGCCGGCTACGCGGGCGGCATTCTCTCCGCCGCCGTCGATGGCATTCGTGTGGCAGAGGCGCTGGCGCTGGAACTGGTGCCTGCGTGAGCCAGAGCTACGACGCCATCATCCTCGGCGCGGGCGCCGCCGGTCTGCTCTGCGCCGCTACGGCGGGGCAGCACGGAAAGCGCGTGCTGCTGATCGATCACGCTGACCGGCCGGGAAAGAAAATCCTGATCTCTGGCGGCGGCCGCTGTAATTTCACCAACCTGCATACCGCGCCCGACCGCTATCTTTCGCAGAATGCCCATTTCGCCAAGTCCGCGCTCAGCCGCTATACGGCGACCGATTTCCTCGCCCTGGTCGAAAGTCACCGCATCGCCTGGCACGAGAAGACGCTGGGGCAATTGTTCTGCGATGGCAGTGCACGGCAGATCGTCGAGATGCTGGTTGCCGAGTGCGAGAAGGGCGGGGTGGAGCTTCGCTGCGGCCATGGCATCGGTGCGGTCGATCATGCCGACGGCCAATACCGTGTCGGCTTTGGCGATGGCGCCGCGACGGCCCCGGCACTGGTGATCGCCACGGGAGGACCTTCGATCCCGAAGATGGGCGCGACGGGTTTCGCCTATGACCTTGCGCGCCGGTTCGGCCTCAAGGTGGTGCAGCCGCGCCCCGCGCTGGTGCCGCTGACGCTGCCTGACGAGGAGTCGCTGTTCCGCGAACTGTCCGGGGTCTCCACCGAAGTGATCGTCCGCTGCGGCAAGGCGTGGTTCCGCGAGGCGGCGCTCTTCACCCATCGCGGTCTGTCCGGCCCGGCCATCCTCCAGATCTCCAGCTACTGGCAGCGCGGTGATACGGTGACGACGCAGTTCCTGCCCGATCGCGCGGATGGCTGGCTGAAGGCGCTCAAGCGCGAGAAGCCGCGCGCGGGAGTGCGCAAGGTCATCGCCGACGACCTGCCCGGCCGTCTGGCCGAAGCCTTGTGCGACCGGCTCGAACTGGCCGGCGAACTCGGCAACCTTTCTGACAAGGAACTGGCTGCGGCGGAAGCGCGCCTGGCGCGCTGGCCTTTCTTGCCCGACGGGTCGGAGGGCTTCGCCAAAGCCGAAGTCACCGCTGGCGGCATCGACACTGCAGGCCTGTCATCCAAGACCATGGAAGCGCGCAAGGTGCCGGGGCTTTACGCCATCGGCGAAGCGGTCGATGTCACGGGATGGCTCGGCGGCTACAACTTCCAGTGGGCCTGGGCGAGCGCCCGTGCGGCGGGATTGGCTCTCCAGGCGCGTTAGGCCCTGATTCTAGTTCCTGTAGAGCGCCGGGTAGGTACTTTTGAGTGCGGCGATCTTCGGCTTGTCGTAGCGCGTAGTGTAGCTGTTGCGGGGATTGCGGCGCATGAAATCCTGATGATAGCTTTCCGCAGGATAGAAGGCGCCAGTCTCGATCCTCGTGGCGACCGGCTTGCCGAACACTTTTGCCTTGCCGAGGCTGGCGATGTAGCTGGCGGCGATGCGCTTCTGATCGGCGTTCTGCGGGAACACGGCTGAACGATAACTCGGGCCGGTGTCGGGAAACTGACGATTAACCTGCGTGGGATCGTGTGCCACGGAGAAGAAGATCTTCAGCAGAGTGCCGTAGCTCACGACCTTCGGGTCGTAGACGATCCGCACCGCTTCGGCGTGGCCGGTCGTCTCGCTGGAAACCTTGGAATAGGTCGCGGTTTCCTTGGTGCCGCCAGCATATCCAGAAACGACCGACTTCACGCCCTTCACATGCTCGAACACGCCCTCGATACCCCAGAAACAGCCTCCGGCCAGTACCGCCACCTGATCGCCTGATGCGGCCTTTTCAGCGGGTGGCGCCGGCATCTGCCCCGCCGCGACCGGCTTGCTGGCGGAAAGTGCGCCGCCGCCGGCAAACAGCGCCACCGCGCTTGCAGCGCCGAGGATTGCGGCAGGGACAATGCGAATGGTCATGGCTGGCTCTCCCGTATCCCGGGATATATGGGCCGAAATACGATTTTCGCCAGTTCTGCGGGCAGAGTTTCAGAAGCGGCGTGTCGTCTCGCGCGCCGTTAGTACTGGCGGCATGGTAAGGCTGTCCGCGCTTTCGCCGCGGATCAACTGCATGAGGCGTTCCACCATCGCTTTGGCTCCCGCCCCGATCTCCTGCCTGATCGAGGTCAGCGGCGGAAAGGTGAGGGCGGCCATCGGCAGATCGTCGAAACCGACCACCTGGACGTCGTCCGGCGACTTGCGACCGTGTTCGTGAAGGCAGTTGAGGACATTTATGGCGATGAGGTCCGACGCGGCGAACACGCCGTTCACCCCCCCGTCGCAGTGGTGCATCGCCGCCTTGATCTGGGGCCCCATCTCATCGCTCGCAAGACTTATCGGAACGTGGACCAGTTCTACTCCCGCCTCGTCGGCGGCGGCCGCCGCGCCGCGATAGCGCTCCTCTATCTCGATGCCTTTCGTTTCCCCCAGAAAGGCCAGCTTGCCGGCACCTGCGGCGATGAGGTGCTCCGCGGCGATCCTGCCACCGGCTACGTTGTCAGTGCCGACGACGCAATGATTCTGGCCGTCCATGCGCGCGCCCCAAGCGACGAGCGGGCGGTAGTCGCGCGAGACGGATTCGATGATGTCGAACTGGTCCGACTGCCCCATTATCAGAACGCCGTCGACCATGCCGGAACGGGTCATCCGCTCCAGCCAATCGCTCGTCCCGTCCGGGATCGCGCGGCTCAGCATCAGGTCGTAACCGCTTTCCGTCAGTTCATCGGCCAGATGGCCGAGCAGCGTCAGGAAGAACGGATCGGATATGTGCTGACGCTTTTCGTGGCCGAGCGGGATGACTACGCCTATGACGCCGGTACGCCGCGAACGCAGCTTGCTGGCCATCTGGTTCGGCCGAAAACCATGCTCTCGCGCGAGTGCCTGGATGCGTTCACGGGTTTCCGTGTTGACCAGCGATTTGCCTGCGAGCGCGCGAGACACCGTGCCTGCCGAGACGCCGGCGAGCCGCGCAAGGTCTGCCAGCGTCCGCACACGCCCGACGTGCGCGGACGAATCCGGTTCGCTGCCGTCGCTCTGATCTGATTGCCCCGTTCTCATTCACCGGATGCTTAACAGCTTGAATGACGGGGCGGAAGTTACATACAGCGTTAGACCTCAGTACTTTTGCCTATCCCGGGCATGTTGATGTGTTTCGTCGCAGCAGCGCCAAGCAGCATCAGTATTCCGGCCAGAAATATGGCATTGCGGGGATCGCTTCGGAGCACGGTGCCATACAGCAAGGGCATCGTGACCGATTCCGCGAGCATCGGCAGAACGATGAACATGTTCAACAAGCCCATGTAGACGCCCACCCTGGCGGAAGGAATCCAGTCGGCCAGCATCGCGTAAGTGTTTCCCATCATGCTGGCCCATCCAAGCCCGATCCCGATCATGCACACCATCAGCACCGCCATGGATTCGGTTACCGATACAGTGCCCATCGCCAAGCCGGACAGCGCAAGGCTGATGACGTGGACCCGCCGGGCACCATGGCGGCGGACTGCGCCAATCAGCAGGAACGCGGTCATGAAGGCTACGAAGTTGTATAGCGCGCCAAGCCGATAGCTGGCGAGCGTCGCCTCGCGAAAGCCAGCGGACTGCACATCGGCGGTGCCGTGGAGGGAGCGCGCGAGAGCGAATGCGATGTACTGCCAGTAGGCGAACATCGCATACCATTGGCACAGCATCGCCAGGCCAAGCTGGCGCATGGACGGCGGCATTTCCATAAAGGCGGCACGGATTTCCCGCAGGGCAGCGGCAGGTCCTCGTGGCACGTCCCGTATGCGTGCGCGTTCGTCGTCCGGCAGCGAGAGTTCGGGAACTCTCAGAAGAGAGTATGCAATCGTGGAAATGGACAGGATGGCGCCGATCACGAAGGCGATACGCACGGTGACGGGAATGCCGTTCGCGCCCAGAGCATCATGGTCGACGGCAAAGGCGAGCAGGGAGGGCGCAAGAAAGGAAAGCGTCTGCGCCAGGCCGGTAAATGCGCTCTGTATCATGAATCCGGTCGCGCGCTGGGCTGGCGGGAGCCGGTCGACCACGTATGCCCGGTACGGCTCCAGCGTGATGTTGTTGCCGGCATCCAGCAACCACAGCAGTCCGGCCGCCATCCACAGCGCTGACGAATAGGGCATGGCCACAAGGCTGAGCGAGCACAGCAGGGCGCCGACAAGCAGATAAGGGGAGCGCCGCCCGATCCGGGTTGCCGTGGCATCGCTCATTGCACCGATGACCGGCTGGACCAGAAGGCCGGTCACGGGCGCTGCGAGCCACAGGAGCGGCATCGATGCTTCCTCCGCCCCGAGGAAGCCGAAGATGGGGCTCATGTTGGCCTGTTGCAGGCCGAAGCTGAACTGCAGTCCGAAAAAGCCGATGTTCATCTCGACGATGCGCACGAGCGAGAGACGCGGCAAATCGCCATCAGCCATTGGTTCCCTCCCCCGATTAGCGGCATTGGCCGCCCGCCGACCAGCCATTGGAATTGGCGGTTCGTGCTGCAATTTGGTTGTAGCCTATCGGGGAGAGGATGCGATATCCGGACTTTTCCGTGTGGCAGGAGAAACCATGGGCCGATGCTATGCCGGTGTGGAACTGGGCGGGACCAAGACCGTGGTTGTCCTTGGCGCCAGGGGGACGATCACAGAGCGGGTTCAGCTACCGACCACCTTGCCTGACGAGACGCTTGGCCGCGCGACCGAGGTGATCATGCGCTGGCAGGAGCGGGGCGAGATCGCGGCGTTGGGGGTTGCCAGTTTCGGGCCGATCCGGGTTGATCGCGCTGCGCCGGACTTTGGCACGATGCTGGAAACGCCGAAGCCGGGCTGGAGCGGCGCCCCTGTCGCGGCCACGATGAACGGCGCGCTGGGGCTTCCGCTGGCTCTCGATACGGACGTCAATGCAGCCGCGCTCGCCGAGGCCGCGTTTGGCGCGGCGAGGGGCTGCTCTTCCATGATCTACCTGACCATCGGCACCGGGCTTGGCGGCGGAGTGGTGATCGATGGCAGGACCGTGCGCGGGGTGCTGCATCCGGAACTTGGGCATGTCCGGCTGCGCCGCCAGGCCGGCGACTCGTTCGCCGGCGCCTGCCCCTTCCACGGTGATTGCGCCGAAGGGTTGCTCAGCGGCCCGGCGCTTGCCGCGCGGATCGGTCGCAATCCGGCAGAATTGCCGGCCACCGATCCGGTCTGGCAAACGGTGGCGCAAGATCTGGCGGAACTTCTCACGATGCTGGTCCTCACCCTTTCGCCGCAGCGCATCGTGGTTGGCGGCGGTGTCGCGAACGGCCAGCCGCATTTGCTTTCCGCCGCCGTCTCGCGCATTCCCGCCCTGCTCGGCGGATATCTCGTAGACATGACCGAAGAGCGGCTCTCAGAGATCATTGTTCCGCCCATGCTGGGCGACGATGCTGGTCCCACGGGCGCTCTTCTCCTGGCGGCTGCCGTGAAATGATTGCGCAATAGAGAACGAATATTGCGACTTTGCGCGGCGGTGTTACATTGCCGTGCAACTTGGTGTCGATATTGGGCGAGCGTCTGCCGGTCGAGCGCCAGGGATCTGGGCCAGAGGATACCGGTTTGCGACATCCTTCCTATATGGTCCGGCAGGCTGCGTGGGCACCCGCAGGTGCGGCGCAATGACAGGCAAGGATTGCGGAGATAGCAATGGGCGCAGGCAATTTGACGGACATTCCGAACAAGGCACCGGCTGCCCGTAAGCGCGGAGCGAAATCGGACGAGACGCTCTACCGGCTGATCGCTGATCGCGTGCGCGAATCGCTGCTTCCCGGCGACGATGTCGGCGATGGCGTCTGGATCGAAGAGGCGGCCCGGTTCCTGATGGCCGCTGCAAAGCTGCGCCGACCCGGCGAGAGCGTCGTAGAACTCGCTTCCGCCAGCGAAGAGCGCCGCATCCTGCGTATCGCCCTGATCAACGAGGACATGCCCTTTCTGGTCGATTCGCTCGGCGGCGCGATTGCCGAGGCGGGGCTGGTGATCGATCGTCTGGCCCACCCGGTGCTTTCTGTCGAACGCGATGCCACCGGCAATCTGGTGGCGATCGGCGATGCCGATACCGCGGGCTATGGCCGCGAATCCATGATCTACATCGAGACGGCGCGTATCGATGCCCGGCAACGCCGTGAACTGGCGCGTTCGCTGGAGACGACGCTGGCGGACGTTCGCGGTGCCGTGGCCGACTGGCCGCGCATGGTCGAGACAATGCGCAGCGATGCGGAAAGCCTGAACGACAATGAAGGCGCCGATCTGCTGCGCTGGTTTGCGGACGGCAAGCTCACCCTGCTGGGGCATGTGACCCGCACGCGCGACGGCAGCCATACGCAGCGGCTGGGGGTGTGCAGGCGCGGCGTGAAGGAAATCCTTTCCGACATCAGCTATGAGCGAGCCTTCGCCGAGTTCGACGCCCAGCTGGCTACCGGACGCGTCCATGCGCCGATGGTGGTCAAGGCCAATCGGATGGCCACCGTCCACCGGCGCGTACCACTCGACCTGTTTCTTGTCCCGGTGATCGAACGCGGCAAGGTTACCGCGCTGTCGGTCCACGCCGGCGTCTGGACCAGCGCGGCACTGGCCTCACCGCCGGACCGTGTTCCACGGCTGCAGACATTGCTTGCCGGCATGTCCCAGAAGCTGGGCGTCGATCCCGCCGGCCATACCGGCAAGGCATTGTTCCATGCGCTCACCAGCCTGCCGCACGACGTGGTCATGGGACTGACGGCCTTGGACGTGGAACGACTGGCGACGACGATGATCGGGTTGGTCGATCGGCCACGTCCGCGCCTGCTGATTACGCGGGCGCCGCTGATGCGCCACCTGTTCGTGTTCGTATGGCTGCCCCGCGACGCGGTAGCGACGGAAATGCGCCGGCGCATCCAGTCCATGATCGAGGAGGCCGCGCAGGCGCCGGCCCTCGACTGGAGCTTGCAGGTCGAGGCCGGCAACCTTGCGATGCTGCGCTTCACCATCGATATTCGCGAGGGCGTCCACGAGCCCGACGAGGACGAACTTGACCACAAGCTGCAGACGATGCTGCGCGGATGGAGCGGCGCGGTCGAGAACGCGCTCGCGCAGACCCTTGAGTCAGCGCGCGCCGCAGCCATCGCCGGACGGTACGCAGAAGCATTTCCGCTGGCCTATCGCAGCGACTACGGCCCGGCCGAGGCGGCGATCGATATCGGCCATATGCGCCGGATCGTGGTGGGCGAGGCCGCTGACCGCGCCGATACCGCGCCGCGCCGGGACGTGCGGATCTATGCCCATGACAGCGACGCCCCTGGCAACCTGCGCCTGAAGATCTACGAGGCCCATGGCAGCCTGCCGCTTTCGGACGCGGTGCCGGCCCTGGAGCATTTCGGCTTTCGCGTGCTGGCGGAAGTTCCCACCTCGCTCGATCACGAGCTTGGCACGATCCATGACTTCACACTTGCGTTGCCGGTGGGGCGCGAGGCCTCCGACGTGATGCGCGCGGCACCGCTGATCGAGGAGGCGCTTTGCGCGGTGCTTAACGGCCATGGCGAGGACGATGCCTTCAATCGCCTGGTGCCCGGCCTTGGCCTTGGCCGGCGCGAGACCAACTGGCTGCGTGCCTGGTATCGCTATCTGCGCCAGGCGGGAATGCTGTTCGGCATTCCCACCGTGGTCGATGCGCTGCAGGGCGCACCGGACGTGACGTGCGGATTGATCGACCTGTTCGTTGCCCTGCACGATCCGGAATTTGCCCAAGATCGTGCGGCGGCGCGGCGGGAGGCGGAAGAACGCATCCGCACTGGCCTGGCGAGTGTCGGCGCGATCAACGACGACCGCCTGCTGCGGGCTTTCCGCGATCTGGTGAACGCCACGCTGCGTACCAACGCCTTTGCGCCCGCAGGCCGCATCGCGCTCGCTTTCAAGTTCGATTCCGCGCTGGTGCCGGGCCTGCCCAAGCCGGTGCCGTGGCGCGAGATCTTCGTCTATTCGCGCCGGGTGGAGGGCATTCACTTGCGCGCCGGTCCGGTCGCGCGTGGCGGCCTGCGCTGGTCCGACCGGCGTGATGACTACCGCACCGAGATACTTGGTCTGATGAAGGCGCAGCGCGTGAAGAACGCGGTGATCGTGCCGACCGGGGCCAAGGGTGGGTTCTATCCCCGCCAGCTTCCCGATCCGGCGCACGACCGGGCAGGCTGGGCGGCCGAAGGGCAGGCGTCCTACGAGATTTTCATCGACACCCTGCTTTCGATCACCGACAACATCGTCGGCGACAAGGTCGTCCACCCCTTGGACGTAGTGGTGCGGGACGGCGATGATCCCTACTTCGTCGTCGCCGCCGACAAGGGCACGGCCAAGTTCTCCGACGTTGCCAACGGCATCGCCGCCGAGCGCGATTTCTGGCTGGACGACGCCTTCGCCAGCGGCGGCTCCAACGGCTACGACCACAAGGCGATGGGCATCACCGCGCGCGGTGCGTGGCTCTCGGTGCAGCGGCACTTTCTTGAACTGGGCGTCGATGTGCAGAGCGAGCCGGTACGCGTGGCGGGCTGCGGCGACATGTCGGGCGACGTGTTCGGCAACGGCATGCTGCTCTCGCAGGCTATCAAGCTCGTCGCTGCATTCGATCACCGCCACATCTTCGTCGATCCCGATCCTGACCCGGCGGCCAGTTGGGCCGAACGCAGGCGCATGTTCGACTTGCCGCATTCGAGCTGGGGCGATTACGACAAGGCGCTGATCTCGAAGGGCGGCGGAGTATTCCCGCGCTCGCTCAAGTCGATCCCGTTGACCAGCGAGATGCGGACAGCGCTTGGCATCGATGCGCAGGAGATCGATCCGGATTCGCTGATATCGGCTATCCTCTGTGCGCCTGTCGACCTGCTTTGGTTCGGCGGCATCGGCACCTACATCAAGGCCTCGCACGAGAATAACGCGACCGTCGGTGATCCCACCAACGACGCGCTGCGTGTCAGCGCGCAGGAGGTCCGGGCACGCGTGATCGGCGAAGGCGCCAACCTGGGCATCACCCAGGCCGGACGCATCGAGTTTTCGCTGAAGGGCAGTTCCGGCGTCGGCGGCCGGATCAATGCAGACTTCATCGACAATTCGGCCGGCGTCGATTGCTCGGACAACGAGGTCAACATCAAGATCGCGCTTGCCGCCGCCCGCCGCGCCGGCAAGCTCTCCGAAAAAAAGCGCATAGAACTGCTGGGCGCGATGACCGACGAGGTCGCCGCTCTGGTGCTGGAGGACAACCGGCTGCAGGCGCTGGCGCTCTCGATAGCTGGGTTGGGCGGCGCCGAGGCGATGCCATCGCACATGCGCGTGATCGAGATGCTGGAGGAACGGGGCAGTCTTGACCGCCGCACCGAAGGCCTTGCGGACAACGAGGGGCTGAGCCGGCGCGCGCAGGACGGCAGGGGGCTGACCCGGCCTGAACTGGCGGTGCTGCTGTCAAGCGGCAAGCTGCTGCTGCAGGACGCGATCGAGAAGAGCGACCTTGCCGCCGATCCTGACATGCTGGGCACCCTGGAGGCGGCCTTCCCGCAGCCGATGCAGGAAAAGTTCGGCCGGTTCATCAAGGGGCACCGCCTTGCCGGCGAAATTATCGCCACCAAGCTCGCCAACCGCATCATCAACCGGCTCGGCATCGTCCACCCCTTCGAGCTGGCCGAGGAGGAAGGCGCGGACCTCGCGCAGATCGCCGCCGCATTCGCCCTGGCGGAGCGGCTGTTCGGGCTGCAGGCGCTGTGGCAGCGTATCGAAGACGCACCGATGCCCGAGAACGCGCGCGTCACGATGTTCGACCGCTTGGCGGTCGCGGTGCGAGGGCACATGGCCGACCTGCTGCGCGCGGGCGCGGGACAGTTGGCGCCCTCGGAACTCGCCGGGCGGCTTGAGGGCGGCATAGCAGCTCTCGCGGTCGACACTCGCGACCTGCTGGGCGAACGCACGCTGGCGCTATCGACGAAGTTCTGCTCGGGTATCCGGGAAATGGGCGTTTCCGAAGATATCGCGGAGGCGGTCACCCAGGTGTTCGATCTCGACGGCGCCGTCGGCATTGCAAAGCTGGCCACCGAAGTCGGCATTAGCCCGCGCGATCTGGTGGCGGCCTTCACCCGCCTGGGTGCGGGGCTGGGCCTGGACTGGGCGCAGACCAGCGCCGCGATGATGAACCCGTCCGATCCGTGGGAGCGATTGCTTGTTGCTGGCCTCGCGCGCGATTTCCAGCAGATGCGGCTCGACTTCCTCAAGCGCCTCGCCCGGACCAAGGCAGGCAGGAAGAGCCCGATTGCCGCGGCTGAGGAATGGGGCCGCCATCACATGGCTTCGATCGGAGCCTTCCGCGCGACTGTCCACCGTGCGGAGAACGCCGTCACCATCACCCCGGCGATGCTGGCGCAGATCGCGAGCCAGGCGCGCAACCTGTTGGGGCGCTGATCACGCTATTCCAGGGGTAGCGCGCGGTTATCCTTGATCGTCTCCAGGACGATGATCGATTTCACGTCGCGCACCCCCGGAATGCGGACCAGGGCCTTTAGCGTGATCTGCGACAGGTGCTCGACGTCGCGGGCGATGACATGGACGAGGTAGTCCATGTCGCCCGTCACGGCATGACAGGCGATGACGTAGGGATTGTCCTGGATCGCCTGCTCGAAGCGGGAAATGTTGGTGTCCGAATGGCCGTCGAGATTGATGAGCACATAGGCATCGAGCTCGAAGCCCAGCTTGCGGACATCGAGCACCGGCTGATAACCGGCGATAATGCCGTCCTCCTCCAGCCGCTTGATACGGCGGCTGACGGGCGTGGCGGACAGCGCGGCGCGCTCGGCCACTTGCGCCACGGGCATCCGCGCATCTTCCTGCAGCGAGCGGATAATGTTCCTGTCGAATGCATCCAGCGGCATGAATCACCTAAAATATCGTCGTTTCTCGTTAGTATCCCCTAATTACCTATCGCTCCAAGGCCAAAATCGCACGGAACTGAAGCTCTTCTTGTGGTATTCTTGCAGCAATGAAGAAGCCTTGCACGACCACGAGCAACAGCGATCTTCGGGGAGAGTACGATACCGCAGCGGCTGACTACACCGTCAGCCAGGACTGGCACCGCTATACCCCGGAGATGCACGAGCGCTGGCGCCGCCTCCACGCCCGCCAGTCGGCGCTCGTCGACCGCTATGCCTGCCGTGCGTTCAGGGACGGGCTGGCGCGGCTTGATTGCGCGGATGGCATTCCCCGGTTCGAGGATGCCAACGCGGTGCTGGGCCCAGCGACGGGCTGGCAGCTTGTCGCCGTGCCGGGGTTCATTCCCGACGCGGTGTTCTTCGACCACCTCGCCCATCGCCGCTTTCCAGTGACTCGCTGGATCCGCGAGGAGCACGAGCTTGACTATCTGGCGGAGCCTGACGTGTTCCACGACTTCTTCGGTCACGTGCCGATGCTGCTCGATCCCGCGATCGCGGACTTTCTGGAGCTTTACGGGCAGGCAGGTGCGCGGGCGATGGCGATGGACGCGCTCGACATGCTGGCGCGCATCTACTGGTATACGATCGAGTTCGGTCTGGTGCGCGAGGACGGCGGCCTCCGGGTCTTCGGCGCCGGGATCATATCCTCGGCATCCGAGACGGTCCATTCGATCGACGCGCCGGGCGTGCTGCGCCTGCCGTTCGATCCGGTCCGCGTGATGCGCACCGGCTACATGATCGACAGCTTCCAGAAGACCTACTTCGTCCTCGATGGGCTGCCGCAGCTCATCGAGGACCTTGTCGGGCTCGATTTCGGGCCCGTCTACGAGAAATGGCGCGCCGCGCCGGCGCTGGCGGCGGGCGAAAGCCTTCCTGGCGAACATCCCATTCCCTCCACCGGAGCATCCGCATGACCGACCTTTTCGATAACCCCATCGGCCTTGACGGTTTCGAGTTCGTCGAGTTCTCCGCGCCTGAAAAGGGTGTGCTGGAGCCCGTGTTCGAGGCCATGGGTTTTACCCGCATCGCCCGCCACCGTTCCAAGGACGTGGAGCTGTGGCGGCAGGGCCAGATCAACTTCATCACCAATTACGAGCCGCATAGCCCGGCCTGGTTCTTCAGCCGCGAGCATGGCCCCAGCGCCTGCGGCATGGGCTTTCGGGTGAAGGATGCGCGCAAGGCCTATGCAGAGCTGCTCGCGCGCTCTGCCGAGCCGGTACAGGTCGCGACGGGGCCGATGGAACTGCACCTTCCCGGCATTCGCGGCATCGGCAACTCGATCATCTACCTGATCGACCGCTATGAGCGTGATGGCGACGGCGCACTGTCGATCTACGACATCGATTTCGACTACCTGCCTGGCGTCGACCGTCATCCTGAGGGCGCAGGGTTCGACCGCATCGATCACCTGACGCACAACGTCTATGGCGGCCGCATGGCCTATTGGGCTGACTACTACGAGAAGCTCTTCAACTTCCGCGAGATCCGCTATTTCGACATCAAGGGCGAGTATACCGGGCTTACATCGAAGGCGCTGACCGCGCCCGACGGCAAGATCCGCATTCCGCTCAACGAAGAAGGAGACGGCGGCAAAGGCCAGATCGAGGAGTTCCTGCGCCAGTTCAACGGCGAGGGCATCCAGCATATCGCGCTGATCACCGACGATCTACTAGGGGCATGGGACCGGCTGCGGAAGCTTGGCGTGCCGTTCATGACCGCGCCGCCTGAAACCTACTACGAGATGCTGGATGACCGTCTGCCGGGGCATGGCCAGCGTGTGGATGAACTGAAGATGCGGGGCATCCTGCTCGACGGCACCACCGAAGGCGGCCCCGACGGGGACGCAAAGCCGCGCCTGCTGTTGCAGATATTCGCCGAGGCGCAGGTGGGCCCGGTCTTCTTCGAATTCATCGAGCGCAAGGGCGACGAGGGCTTCGGCGAAGGCAACTTCAAGGCGCTGTTTGAATCGATGGAACGCGATCAGGTTCGCCGCGGCGTGCTGAAAGCCCCGGAACCCGCCGAATAGGGAAAGGCAAGAGGATGACGAAGGACATGACAGGCGCTCCCCCCGTTCTCGGCGGCATTCACCACGTCGCCTATCGGTGCCGTGACGCCAAGGAGACGGTCGATTTCTACCGCGATGTGCTCGGCATGGATTTCATGCTGGCCATCGCCGAGGACACTGTGCCGTCCACCGGCGCGCCGGACCCGTATATGCATGTCTTCCTCGATGTCGGCGGCGGCAATGTGCTGGCCTTCTTCGAATTGCCCAATGCCCCCACGATGGGGCGCGACGAGGCGACGCCGGCATGGGTGCAGCACATCGCCTTCAAGGTCGATAGCGAAGAGGCGCTACTGGCGGCGAAGGCCCGCGCCGAGGCGCGCGGGCTGGAGGTGGTGGGCCCCACGCATCACGGCGTGTTCCGCTCGATCTACTTCTTCGATCCCAACGGTCACCGTCTGGAACTGGCATGGCAATTCGGCACCCCCGACCAGATGCAGCGCCTGCGCGACGTAGCCGACGATATGCTTGACGAGTGGGCGCGGACTCGCAAGGCCCCGCGCCACGCCGCGTGGCTGCACGAGAAGATCGCCGCCGAGAGCTGAGGGTTCCTCCGCCTATGCGCCTGCACGCCTATTACCGCAGCTCCACCAGCTATCGCTTGCGCATCGGCCTGAACCTCAAGGCGCTGGCCTACGAGGTCGTGCCGGTTGATCTGATGCAGGGCGAGCAGCGCGGCGAGGCCTTCCGTGCCGTCAATCCGTATGGCGGCGTGCCAGCGATCGAGTTCGAGGGGCGCTGCTATGCGCAGTCCATGGCGGCGCTGGAATGGCTCGACGAGCGCTTTCCCGAACCGCATGCCCTGCTGCCCGCAGAAACCGAAGAGCGCTTCGCGGTGCGCGAGCTGGCCTATGCCATTGCCACCGAACTGCACGCGCCGCTCAATTCGCCGGTGCTGGCGTACCTGCAGCACGATCTTGGCCATTCGCAGGGCGAGATCGACGCGTGGTATCACCACTGGCTAGCCCGCACGCTGGGCGGAGTCGAGATGCAGCTGGCGCGGCGCGGGGCGGGCGAATTCCTTGGACTGGAGCCGGGGCTGTTCGAGTGCGTGCTGGTGCCGCAGCTCTACAATGCTCGGCGCTTTGCCTTCGATCTGGCCGACTACCGGCACTGCACGCGGATCGAGGCCGCCTGTCTCGAACTGCCCCCGTTCATGGCCGCGCATCCCGATGCCCAGCCGGACGCGCCGAATTCCTGATTACTCCACTGGCGCCAGCAGCAGATCGCGCAGGGCCGAGAGGCTGGGCAGCACTGTCGCGCCCACCAGCGCCATCTCCTCGGTCGCGGGCAGCAGGTCGGGGACCATGAACGTGGCGATCCCTGCCGACGTTGCGGAGATCACGCCGGCATGGCTGTCTTCCACCGCGACGCATTCGGCGGGTTCGAAGCCGAGCCGACCGGCGGCGAGGAGATAAGGCTCCGGGTGGGGCTTGGGCTCGGCCACGTCGCTGCGGGTGACGATCACGTCGAAGTAATCGATCAGCCCGGCCTGCGCCAGCCGCTGCTCTGCAAGCCCGCCCATGGTCGAGGTAGCAAGCGCCAGCGGTATCCCGGCGTCGCGGAAATGGTCGAGGATCAGCAGCGCGCCGGGACGCAGCTCCACTCCGGTCTCCAGGGCCGCGCGGAAGAGGGCATCGCCCTCTTCGTAGAACCGTGCGAGCGGGAATCCCGGACCGAGCCGCTCGGCCAGCATCACCTCGTTGAGATCGCGGCTGATGCCGACCATGGCGCTCAGAATCTCATCGGACAGCGGCCAGCCTATCCGCCGCGAGACTTCGGCATAGCTGCGATAATGCGCGGCTTCGGTGTCGATGAGCGTGCCGTCCATGTCGAAGATGGCGGCGCGGATGGGTTCTGGGAGGGGGAGGGCCATGCACTCCCATATGATGCCGCGGCGTGGCAGGCCTATTGCAAAAACGGCACGCGGGAACGGGTTTCATACAAGTCCCGCCGCTTCGTTGCCTATCCTGCCGGCAGGCTTTCCGGCCGGAGATGGCCGATCAGGTGGCTGACATAGTCCACCTTGCCAAGCGGCACCCCCTCGGCGCGCAGGATGGCGTAGGCGGTGATAAGGTGAAACTGGAACTGCGGCAGCGCCCAGTCGCGCACGTACTGCAGCGCGGTGAAGTCGAATGTCATGCCGTTGGGCAGGGAATGTTCGATGGCGGCGTCAGGATCGATCGCAAGCGCGCCCGGATCGATCGCGTCCAGCATCGCCAGCGTCTGCGCTATCCGCCCCCGCGCATCGGCGAGCGTGCCGGGAGCATCGCCGGAATTCCGGCCTTCCTCGGTCAGTTCAGCGACGACGGGTGGGAAGTCCTCCCCTTTCAGCCGGGCAACGCCCTCGTATGCCTGGACGCAGACAAACCTGATCTGCGTCGCCAGCGGAAACATGTCTGGCGCCAGGCGGGCCGAGAGCAGTGCCCCGGCATCGGCATGTTCCCCCTCCGCCTTGTCGAGCCAGCCAGAAAGCGCGGCCAGCATCTGCCGGTAGGTGGGAAGGAGAAGATCGGCGAGAGTCATGGCTAATTCCTAGAATTCGCGGTCGAGTTCGCTGAGGCCGAGTTCGGCGAGCAGGGCGGAGCGGGCGGCAAGGCATTGCTGCCATAGCGCCGGATCGGAGAGGTCGTCGACTGCCAGCGTTTCCGGCCAATATTGCCTGACGATCGCCTCGATCCGGTCCAGCTTCCCGGCACTTGCCATGAAGCGGGGATCGACCGCGGCGGGATCGGCGACCACGCGCAGGCGCAGGCAGGCAGGGCCGCCGCCGTTGGACATGGACTCGCGAAGATCATGGACGAAGAGGTGGCGGATCGGACCGTTGCCGGCGACATGGGCCTCCAGCCAGTGCCAGACGGACGGCGTCTCGCGCGCCTCGCCGGGAAGCACCAGCGCCATCTCACCGGCGGGCAGCGTGACGAGCTGCGCGTTGAACAGGTAGGAAGAGATCGCGTCGGCGAGACTTACCGCGCTGGCCGGCACCTCGACGATCTCCACCTCGGGCATCTTCTCGCGCAGCTCTGCGTAGAGCCCCTCACGGTCGGCGAAAGCGAGTTCGTGGGTGAACAGCACTCGCTCGTTGGCCACTGCGACGACATCGTTGTGGAACGCGCCCGCCGCGATCGCCTCGTCTGATTGCTGGGCAAACACGGTGCGCCCCGGATCGAGGCCATGGATGCGCGCGACCGCCTCGCAGGCCTCGCGGTGCTGGCGCGCGGGGTAGGGCCCGCCGGTCACGCCGTAGACGAAGACCTCCAGCCCCGGCGCGTCATGACGTGCGCACAGCCGCATGTGGTTGGCCGCGCCCTCGTCCCCGAACGGCGGCGGCACCGGTGCATGGACGGCGAAGTGCGCGGTGTCGGCAAAGGCAAGCTGCAGCTGCGCCAGCGTCTCGTGCCATTCGTGGCTGCGGTGCGGCATCGTCATCAGGTTGGCGGCGGTAAGGTGGCAGCGCCCGTCGGCGGTGTCCGCGCCGGGCGATACGGTCGCAGCATTGGCCGCCCACATCGACGAGGCCGACATGGCATTGGCCCGCAGCGCAGCGCTCGCATCCGCCATTGTCGTGCCGAGCCGCTCCAGCCAAGCCGCATCAGGCCGCCGCTGCGGCATGAAGAACCCTTGCGGCAAGCCCCGCTCCAGATTGGCGCGCATCTTCGCCACCCCCTGCAACGCCGCATCGCGCGGCCGCGAGACCCGTCCCAGATTGCGCGTCGAGGCAAGGTTGCCGAGGCTCAGCCCCGCATAGTTGTGGCTGGGGCCGACGATCCCGTCGAAGTTGATTTCGGTGATCATACGGGGGCTTTCAGTGGCGCGCTACAAGGTGACAGGTTGACGCGCTTAGCACGGTCTAGGGGGAAAATGGTGTCACCTTGCGATGGCGGGCAGGTCTCATGGCAAAGAGCCTAGCCCAAAGGGGGGTGTGTAGGAAAGGTTTGGAGCAAGCCCTGCGCATAACCTTCAAAACTTCGCCGTTCCCGCGAAGGAGGAAATCCAGAGGTAGGAGCCATGTTCGCAGCCATCACGCAGCGGAAGACTTGATGTACTGAAGAATTCCGGTCATCCTCACGAAGTCCGCCAACAACATCCCGCACTCGTCCAGCCAGGAAGCTGCGCATGCTTTCCTTGATCTTGCCGGTCCTTGTCATGCAATTGGCATCACCTGCTCCGCCCGCCGACAACGAACGATGCTGGAAAGCCGAGGTCGTGGCGGGGATTCGCGTGCAGGCCTACCAAGGGGATCGCAAGTGCGTAGATTTCTCTGCGCCCCGCCAGATCAGCGGGATCTGGATCAATGAATTTGAGAGTTCGGCGTTTTATGAAGGTGCCCGGACTATCGCGGACACTCGAGGCGAAAAACCCCAAGTCTGGTTTTCAACCGACGAAGAGACCAAGCTGCTGCCTCATCTCCGGCCGCAGCTTGGCCATGCCTACCGGATCACGATCATTGGCCGTGCGGCAGCAGATATGGATCGCGGCCCGATGAAAGGCTACGGACACATGAGCATGTCGCCCGGCTTAGTACTGGCGGACCGTATAATCGCCATCGAAGACCTTGGATCGGCGCGCGGAAACTGAAGATGATCGAGAAGGGTAATCCGGCGCGGCGCGATCCGGCGGAGGATTTCGGATGGGAACCACCGCGCTAACTGGATTCCCGCCTTCGCGGGAATGACGAAGGTCTTTTTGGCAGGCAATCGGTTTCGTCCCCACTGTCGTCATTCCCGCGCAGGCGGGAATCCAGCCATGGCGCGATGCTCGCAGCGATCCCAGCCTTCGCTGGGATGACAGGCGGTGTCTTCAAGCCGGCGCGAATGTCACCGTATCGCCTACACTTACACCCAGCAGCGCAGCCGCTCCCTCATCGATGGCCACGCCGCCGTCCTGCTCCGTCACGCATCCCAGGCACGCCCGGAAGTCCGCCAGACGCCCGTGTGAAAGCATGTGCGTCGGCGCCTCGTCGCCCGCAGGCGTCAGCGCCGTCACCTTGGCGTCGCGGGCGTGGCGGATGGTGCGGATCTGGTCGGTCTGGGCCATCATCGAGGGGCCGCCGTCGAAGATGTCGACGTAGTTCTGGAACGCGAAGCCCTCGTTCTCTAGCATCCGCATCGCGGGGCGGCCGGAGAAGTGCGGCTGGCCCATCACCTGCCGCGCGCCTTCGGACAGCAGCGCGGTGTAGATCGGGTGCTTGGGCATCAGGTCGGCGATGAACTGGTTGCCGTGCCGGGCGTTGAACTCGTCGGCGTCGCGAAAGCTCATGTCGAAGAAGCGGCCGGCGAGGCCATCCCAGAACGGCGAGTTGCCGGCATCGTCGATGGCGCCGCGCAGTTCGGCCAGGGTACGGTCGGCGAAACGGCCCCGGTGCGCGCGCATGAACAGGTAGCGGCTGCGCGCGAGCAGCTTGCCGACACCCGCCGAACGTTCGGTGGGATCGAGATAGAGTCCGCCGACTTCGCTGGACCCGTCAAGGTCGGTGCAAAGGGTGAGCATCTCGGCGCGGAAGGTGCGGTCCAGTTCCTTCGAATGCTGGGTGATGCGGCCGATGCGATAGGAATAGAACGGCAGTTCGGTGCCGACCTGCGACATGATCTGGCAGGTGCCGCGCACCTTGCCCGTTTCCGTGTCCTCCAGGATGAACACGAACAGGTCGTTGCCGAACGTGTCCTCCTGCCGGGCGAAGGCATCGGCGGCGCGCGCCAGCTTTCCTTTCAGCGTCGGCTTGTCGGGCGGCAGGTTGGTGAAGCCGCCTCCCGTGCCCTTGGCCATGCGGTACAGCGCTTCGAGGTCTTTTTCGTGGGCGGTTCTGAGCAGGAACGTCATGGGAGCATACCTTTGCGGTCCAGCCGGTGCATGACAAGAGCGGTCAGCCGCGCGCGGGCGTCGAGCGAGCTGGCAAGCATGAACTCGTCCGGCGAATGGATCGCGCCGCCCAGCGCGCCCATTGTATCGAGCACCGGCACGCCGCAGGCGGCGATGTTGTTGCCGTCGCACACGCCGCCGGTGTCCTTCCAGGTCATCGTCTGGCCAAGGTCGGCGGCGGCTTGCGACACGATGCCGAACAGCGCTTCTGTCTCGGCGCTGATCGGCTTGGGCGGGCGCGAGACCCCGCCGGTGAGGTGGATCGAGACATCATGCGCGGCGGAAATCGTTTCTACCGCATCATCGATCATCGCGCGGGCCTGCGCGGCAAGCTCCGGCGTGCGCGGGCGCAGGTTGAAGTGCAGGATGGCGAGGTCGGGCACGGTGTTGTTGGGCGCGCCGCCCTCGATCCGCGCCGGATTGATCGAGAGCCCCTCGCGCCGTCCGGCGGCGAGGCGCAGCGCAAGATCCGATGCGGCGACGACCGCGTTGCGTCCGTCCTCCGGGTTGCGACCGGCGTGGGCGGAGCGGCCGTGGATGACCGCGGCGTAGTTGCCCGATCCGGGCCGCGCGCGTGCCATCGAGCCATCGGGCAGGCCCGGCTCGTAGGTCAGCGCCGCCAGCTTGCCGCGCGCGCGCGAGGCGATCAGCGGCGAGCTGGAGAGCGAGCCGGTTTCCTCGTCGCTGTTGATCATCACATCGTAGCCGAGCGCGGGGCCAGACCGCTCATAGGCGGCGAGGCCGGCCAGCATCAGTGAGAGGCCGCCCTTCATGTCGGCGGTGCCGGGGCCGCGCAGGGTATCCTCGTCCAGCCACTCGCAGGTCTGGAACGGGTGTTCCCTGGCATAGACGGTGTCCATGTGCCCGGTCAGGATCACGCGGCGCTCTGCCTGCGGGCGCACCGAAACGACGAGATGCCGCCCATGGCCGACGCCGCGCATCTTGCCTTCGCCATCGACTTTCTCCACCGGCGAGGGATCGACGAGGCGGACCTCGCCCGGCAGCGCCGAGAAGGCGTCAGCCAGCCTTTCCGCCATCGAAGCGAGGCCGTCGAGGTTGGCGGTGCCGCTGTTGATCGCTGCCCAGTCCAGCGTGCGTTCGAGGATCGGTGCGCGGTCGACAGGTTCGAGGAGGGCCTGTTCTTCGGCTGTGAGGAGAGATGTCATTGGGCAAGACGTCCAGATACTGATGCATGACAACCCGGCCCCCAAAAAACAAACCCGTCGTCATCCCCGCGAAGGAGGGGATCCAGCGCGCAACCTGGCGAATGCCTTTCACGTCGGAATCTGGATTCCCGCCTTCGCGGGAATGACGAAATTTTTATGTCGATGGTGACGTGCCTCTGCTGTGCGGCGACCGGAAATGGCTTTGCACCACCCCCCATCACCGCATCTTTCCATCAAGCGCGCCCTTGTTGCCCGCTGCGCTCGCCGCCTCGAAGCTGGCCATCGGGTAGGCGCAGTAGTCGGCGGCGTAATAGGCGCTGGGGCGGTGATTGCCGCTGTCGCCAAGGCCGCCGAAGGGCATCGATCCCGCCGCACCCGTCGTCGGGCGGTTGCGATTGACGACACCGGCGCGGCTTTCCAGGAGGAAGCGGTCCCACAATGCATCGTCGGCGCTGATGAGGCCGGCGGAGAGGCCGAAGCGGGTGTGGTTCGCCGCGCGCATGGCGGCGTCGAAGTCCGGCACGCGCGTCACCTGCAGCACCGGGGCGAAGATTTCCTCGTCGGGCACCGATACGCCGGTGACATCGAGCATGGCCGGGGTGACGAACGCATCGCTGCGGCCTTCGATGCCGGTGAAGGGCACGATCACCCTGGCGCCCTTCTGGACGAGGGCATCGACGCGATCCCGGGCCGAAGCGGCGGCAGCGGCAGATATCAGCGAACCGATATAGGGTTCGGGCGTCTCGTCCCAAGCGCCGATCGTCAGCCTGCCGGCCACCGCGGCCACCGCTTCGACCAGCGCGGTGCCGAACCGGCCTTCCGGCACGATCAGCCGCCGCGCGCAGGAGCAGCGCTGGCCGGTGGTGACGAAAGCGGATTGCACGACGACCGAGGCCGCCTCTTCCACATCACCGTCCCACGCGACGAGCGGGTTATTGCCGCCCAGTTCGAGCGCGAGGATCACATCGGGCCGGTCGGCGAAAACACGGCGGAAATGAGCGCCTGCGCCTGCGGAGCCGGTGAACAGAAGGCCGTCTATGTCGCCCGCGACCAGCGCTTCGCCGGTTTCACGCGCGCCGTGGACGATCTGGAACACCCCTTCCGGCAATCCCGCTTCGGCCCAGGCATCGGCCATCGCTTGACCTGTCGCCGGGGTCATCTCGCTCGGCTTGAAAACCACTGTATTGCCCGCGATCAGGGCCGGGACGATGTGGCCGTTGGGAAGATGGCCGGGGAAGTTGAACGGGCCGAGCACGGCCATGACGCCGTGCGGGCGGTGGCGCAGCACGGCCTCTCCGAACGGCATCGCCGAGCGTTTCTCGCCCGCGCGCTCCGCCTGTGCGGTGATCGAGATGCCGACCTTGCCGATCATCGAACCCGCTTCGGCGAGGCCTTCCCAGCGCGGTTTGCCGGTTTCGCGGCTGATCGTTTCGGCAATGGCCTCCTTGCGGTCTTCCAGCACGGCGCGAAAGCGCTCGGCGGCGGCGATCCGCTCGGAGACGGGCAGGGCAGCCCAACCGGGAAAGGCGGCGCGCGCCTTTGCGAGCGCGGTGGTGACGGCCTCGGCGCCGGCCGTCTCGCCTTCCCAGACGAGACCGCCGGTGGCGGGATCGAACGATTGCAGCATGGTCACTTGTCCCTCGTCACCGCGAAGATGCCGGTGGCGTTGCCGCTGTCGAACGTCAGGTCGAGCTTGCCGGTTTCGGGCACCACGTCGCGGGTGATGAACTCGTAGAACGATCCTGGCACTTCCAGCATCGTCTCGCTGCCATCTTCCAGGCGGAACGGGCGGCTGACCTTGTCGGCCAGGATCGCGGTCTGGCGCACGCGTCCATTCTGCGAAACTTCGACCGCGGGCTTCATCGGATATCCCTGCGCCTTGAGCTGGTCGGACAGGGCCATGACATCGGGCACGCGCGTCGTCGCATGGTTGAAGGCATTGCCCTCGGTGGCGATCCATGCGCCTTCCTTGGAGTGTTCCAGCAGAGCGCGGTAATCGGCGAGCGCGGGCACCGGATGCTGGCGCTGGAATGCGCCGAGGGCGGCGCGCAGGATCGTCACCGCCTGTTCGGTAGAGCAAGTGCCATCGCGCGCCAGCGCGTTCAGCGCGAACACGTCGCCGGGCGAGAACGGATCGCCGGAGGCGCCGAAGATGCGCTGCGCAGCGGCCTGCGCCTCTTCCGGCAACTGGTCGATGTGCAGCTCTGAAACGAAGAACTGCGGCACGCTTTCCGGAAGGTCGCGGTGGGCGAAGGCGCGGCCGGTCATCTTCAGCGCCGGCAGCGGGTAGAGCCCCGCCACTTCGTAGCCCAGCGGTTCAAGGAAGCGGGCAAAGGCCTGGTGCCCGGAAGGCAGGTCGCCCGTCGCACCGTCGATGGTGCGCAGCGCGCCGTGGTCGAAGACGATCGGTACGCCCGCCCCGCGCACTTCGCCGACATGACGCGCGGCGGTCGGCACGCGGTCCAGCAAATCGAGGAACAGCGCGGCATTGAGCGCCATCGCGACGTGGGCGCGGGTGGGTTGGTCGGCGGGTTCAAGCAGGGCGGGATCGACGCTCAGCGTCTCCAGCGCCCAGACGGCGCGATCTTCCCCGACAAGAGCGGAAAGCAGCAAACCAAGATTCGATTGGCCTGTGGCGGCAAGGCCCTGAGGAGGAGCCATGGACATCCCCATTGTTAATTTATTGCGTATCCCTGCAACGTAATAAGCCTTTGCCCCGATGTCCATGGCGGGGAGGAATACAAGAAGGAAGGGCCTTCAGGCAGCGCTTAAAGGGGGGCAGCGCCGCCTGAAGGCAGGTGAACCGGTCAGTTACGGCTGGCCAGTTCGGTGTTGAGCCAGAGGGCGACGAGCGTCGCGAGAGCGCCCGACAGCAGGTAGGCGCCGGATGCGATAAGGCCGAATTTGGTCGAGAGCAGCAGTGCGGCCAGCGGCGCGAAGCCCGCGCCGAACAGCCATGCAAGGTCGCTGGTCAGCGCCGAGCCGGTGTAGCGATGCTGCGTCTTGAAGGCGGAGGACACCACGCCGGAGGATTGTCCGAACGACAGGCCGAGCAGGATGAAGCCGAAGACCATGAACACGATTTCGCCCACGGTGCCGGCATCGAGCAACTGCGGCGCGAAGCCGGAGAACACGGCGATGCCGACGGCACAGGCGCCCAGCAACCGGCGGCGGCCCATACGGTCGGCGATGCGGCCCGAGGCGATCACCGCGACCACGCCGAAGGCAGCGGCAACGGCTTCGATCAGCAGGAAGCTGGTCGGCGCCTCGCGGGTGAAAAGGAACACCCAGGACAGCGGGAACACGGTGACCATGTGGAACATCGCGAAGCTGGCGAGCGGGGCGAAGGCTCCGATCACGATCGTGCGCCATTCGTCGCGGACCGTGCCGATCACGCTCACCGGCTGCAGGTCGCGGCTGCGGAACAGATGGTCGAACTCGGCGGTCACGACGATGCGCAGCCGGGCGAAGAGCGCCACCACGTTGATCGCGAAGGCGACGAAGAAGGGATAGCGCCAGCCCCAGTCGAGGAAGTCGGCGGCGGGCAGCGTCGAGATCATGAAGGCGAACAGCAGGCTGGCCACGATCAGCCCGAACGGTGCGCCGAGCTGGGGGATCATCGCATACCATCCGCGCTTGTTTTCCGGCGCGTTGAGCGCGAGCAGCGAGGCCAGACCGTCCCACGTGCCGCCAAGCGCAAAGCCCTGGCCGAGGCGCAGCAGCGAGAGCAGCCAGACCGAGGTCATGCCGGCATCGGCATAGGCGGGCAGAAAGGCGATGGCCGCGGTGGACCCGCCAAGCAGGAACAGCGCGATCGTCAGTTTGGTGCCGCGGCCATAGGCGCGGTCGATCGCCATGAAAAACAGGGACCCGACCGGGCGGGCGATGAAGGCGAGCGCGAAGATCGCGAAGGAAAGCAGCGTGCCGGTCAGCGCATCGGTGAAGGGAAAGAACAGCTCCGGGAAGACCAGCACCGAGGCGATGGCGTAGACGAAGAAGTCAAAGAACTCTGACGTTCTGCCGATGATCACGCCGATCGCGATTTCGCCGGGGGAGGGCTGGTGATGCTCCTTGAACAAGGGCAGGCCCAGCGCATCGCGGATGTTCTCGCCCGACTGGTCCCCTGCTTGGGTGGTGCTGCTCATGGTGCTTTCGCGGCCTTCATTTTCGAGGTCCGGCGGGACGGCGCATCGCGGCGGCCCGTCACGGACGAATCACTACACAGCCGCGCGGAGCGGCCGGTTCAACAAATGGTCCTATCGTCATTGATCGCCATCAAGGGGATTGGACAAAATGTCCTATGTTCGCACTTGCCGCATAGGCCTAGGCGCAGCTCCATGCGACCTCCCGAGTCCCGTTTACCGCTGCGCCGCGCGCCTGCGTTGCCGCGCATCGCCTCCGCCCTCGCGCTCACGGCCCTGCTGTCCGCGTGCAATACCGTCGTGCTCAACCCGTCGGGCGATGTCGCGCGTCAGCAGGGCGACCTGGTGGTGGTTTCGACCATCCTGATGCTGCTGATCATCGTGCCGGTCATGGCGCTGACGGTGTTCTTCGCGTGGCGCTATCGCGCCTCCAACACCGAGGCGACCTACAAGCCGGACTGGGACCACTCGACCCAGCTTGAACTGGTGATCTGGGCGGCGCCGCTGCTGATCATCATCTGCCTGGGCGCGTTGACATGGGTCGGCACGCACCTGCTAGATCCCTATCGCACCATCGGCCGGATCGACGCGGCGACACCTGTCGGGCGCGATGCGAAGCCGCTGCAGGTCGAAGTGGTCGCGCTCGACTGGAAATGGCTGTTCATCTATCCCGAGCAGGGCATCGCCACGGTCAACGAGCTCGTCGTGCCCACCGGCCGCCCGCTGCAGTTCAAGATCACCTCGTCGAGCGTGATGAACTCGTTTTACGTGCCGGCGATGGCCGGGCAGATCTACGCGATGCCGGGCATGGAAACGCGCCTGCACGCGGTGATGAACCAGCCGGGCGCGTTCAAGGGCTTCTCGGCCAACTATTCGGGCGCCGGCTTCTCCAGCATGCGTTTCGATACCCATGCGGTGAGCGAGGCCAGCTTCGCAAAATGGGCGAGAGGCACGAAGGCGGGCGGGTCGGACAGCGCGGGAACGCTGGATCGCGCAGCTTATCTCGAACTTGAGAAGCCGAGCGAGAAGGTGCCCGTCATCCGCTACGCCTCGGTCTCGCCCGATCTCTACGGCGCGATCCTCGACATGTGCGTCGAGCCGGGCAAGATGTGCATGAGCGAGATGATGGCGATCGATGCGCGCGGCGGACTAGGCAAGGCCGGCATCCGCAACGTTTCGATGCTGGCCTACGACAAGTACGGGCGCGGGGCGACGGCGAGTGCAAACTCCAATCCGGACGCCGCCGCCCAGCGCGAACTCGCCTGGGTGCGCGCCCTGTGCGAGCAGGAGCCCGGCCATGCGCCAGACAACTCGGTAAAAGCGCCCGCAGACCTGCGCGCGCTGTCCGGCGCCGGGCTGTCCGCGCCCCGGTCCATCGCATTCGATCGCGACGGCCCGACCTCGCCTGACCAGTCCGTGCGCCCCTTCAAGATTTCCCGGAATTGACGATCATGGAAGCCGTAGATCATTCGCACTGGAGCCCGCTGCTGGGCCGTCTGTGGTGGGACGCGATCCCGCAGGAGCCGATCGTGCTCGCAACGCTGGTCGTCGTCGTTCTCGGCGGCGCGGCGATGGTTGCCGCGCTGACCTATTTCAAGCTGTGGGGCTATCTCTGGAAGGAGTGGTTCACCAGCGTCGATCACAAGAAGATCGGCATCATGTACATGGTGCTGGGCCTCGTCATGTTCCTGCGCGGCTTTGCCGATGCGGTGATGATGCGCATCCAGCAGTCGATCGCGTTCCATGGCAACGAGGGCTATCTCAACGCCCATCACTACGACCAGATCTTCACCGCCCACGGCGTGATCATGATCTTCTTCGTGGCGATGCCGTTCGTGACCGGATTGATGAACTACATCGTGCCGCTGCAGATCGGCGCGCGCGACGTCAGCTTCCCGTTCCTCAACAACTTCAGCTTCTGGATGACCACCGCCGGCGCGGTGCTGGTGATGATGAGCCTGTTCGTGGGCGAGTTCGCGCAGACCGGCTGGCTCGCCTATCCGCCGCTTTCCAACCTCGCCTACAGCCCGTGGGTCGGTGTCGATTACTACATATGGTCCTTGCAGGTGGCGGGTGTCGGCACGCTGCTGTCGGGCGTCAACCTGATCGCCACCATCGTGAAGATGCGCGCGCCGGGCATGACGATGATGCGCATGCCGATCTTCACCTGGACGGCGCTGTGCACCAACATCCTGATCGTCGCCGCTTTCCCGGTGCTGACGGCGGTGATGACGATGCTGACCGCCGACCGCTACCTCGGCTTCAATTTCTTCACCAACGACTTCGGCGGCAACGCCATGATGTACGTGAACCTGATCTGGATCTGGGGCCACCCTGAAGTCTACATCCTGATCCTGCCGCTGTTCGGTGTCTTCTCCGAAGTGACCGCCACCTTCTGCGGCAAGCGCCTGTTCGGCTATTCCTCGATGGTCTACGCCACGCTGGTCATCACCATCCTGTCCTACGTCGTGTGGCTGCACCACTTCTTCACGATGGGTTCGGGGGCGAGCGTCAACTCGTTCTTCGGGATCACCACGATGGTCATCTCGATCCCGACCGGGGCCAAGCTGTTCAACTGGCTGTTCACGATGTACCGCGGCCGGATCCGTTTCGAGCTGCCGATGATGTGGACGGTCGCCTTCATGCTGACCTTCACCGTCGGCGGGATGACCGGCGTTCTGCTGGCGGTGCCGCCGGCGGACTTCGTCCTGCACAATTCGCTGTTCCTGATCGCGCACTTCCATAACGTGATCATCGGTGGCGTGCTGTTCGGCATCTTCGCCGCGATCAACTTCTGGTGGCCCAAGGCGTTCGGCTTCAAGCTCAACGAGTTCTGGGGCAAGGTCAGCTTCTGGCTGTGGGTGCCCGGCTTCTGGTTCGCCTTCATGCCGCTCTACATCCTCGGCCTGATGGGCGTGACGCGCCGCATGCGCGAGTTCGACGATCCGAGCCTGCAGATATGGTTCCTGATCGCGGCCTTCGGTGCGTTCCTGATCGCGCTGGGCATTGCCGCCATGCTGATCCAGTTCGCGGTGTCCATCTGGAAGCGTGACGAACTGCGCGACGAGACGGGCGATCCCTGGAACGGCCGCACGCTGGAATGGTCGACGTCCTCGCCGCCGCCCGAATACAACTTCGCCTTCACCCCGATCGTCCATGACATCGACGCGTGGGACGACATGAAGCGCTGCGGTGTCGTGCGCCCGACCGAAGGCTTCCGTCCGATCCACATGCCCAGCGGCACCGGGGCGGGGGTGATCCTCGCCGGCCTGTCGGCAGCGCTCGGTTTCGCGATGATCTGGCACATCTGGTGGCTGGCGGCGGTGTCGTTCGCCGGGGTCATCGGCTACGCCATCATCCATACCTTCAACTACAAGCGCGACTATCACATCCCGGTGCAGACCGTGGCGGAGACAGAAGCCGCGCGTACTCGCCAGCTTGCGGCGGCGGGAGCCTGAGCCATGCAGCAGACGATGACCCAATCCGCCGCCCCGAAAGCGAGCCCGGAGCAGATCACCGCGGCCTTCTATGACCTGAACGAGCACGACCATCCCGAAGGCGGCAGCACCATGCTGGGCTTCTGGATCTACCTGATGAGCGACTGCCTCATCTTCGCGATGCTGTTTGCCGCCTATGGCGTGCTGGGGGGCAACTTCGCGGCCGGGCCGGGGCCGAAAGATCTGTTCGATCTGCCGCTGGTGGCGCTCAACACCGCGATGCTGCTGTTCTCGTCGATCACTTACGGCTTCGCGATGCTGGCTATGGAAAAGAACAAGGTGGGCCAGACCCAGCTGTGGCTGCTCGTCACCGCCGTGTTCGGCGCCGCCTTCCTCTCGATCGAGCTCTACGAATTCGCGCACCTGATCCACGAGGGCGCGACGCCGATGCGCTCGGGCTTCCTCACCGCGTTCTTCTCGCTGGTGGGCACGCACGGGCTGCACGTCACTTTCGGCCTCGTCTGGCTGTTCACGCTCGTCGTGCAGATCGGCACCAAGGGGCTGATCCCCGCCAACAAGCGCCGGCTGATGTGCCTGTCGCTGTTCTGGCACTTCCTCGACGTCATCTGGATCGGCGTCTTTACCTTCGTATACCTGATGGGGATGCTGTGATGAGCGCCGCCCGAGACCACGCCCACCCGAACCCCGGGGCCGAAGCGCACAGCACGCAGGCCGAGCACGGCGGCAGCCATGGCTCCATGCGCGACTACCTGATCGGTTTCTTCCTCTCCGCCATCCTCACCGCCATTCCGTTCTGGCTGGTGATGACCGGGGCGATCGCCGACAAGCAGGCGACCGCGCTGGTCATCATGGCGTTCGCGATCGTGCAGATCGTCGTCCACATGATCTACTTCCTGCACATGAACACCAAGGCGGAGAACGGCTGGACGGTGATGGCGCTGATCTTCACGATCATCATCGTCGTGATCGCGCTGTCAGGGTCGCTGTGGGTGATGTATCACCTCAACCACAACATGATGCCGATGACGAGCCATGAGATGGGGCAGCTTCCCTGACCAATGCGCGGCCCCCGGAAGGCAGGCCCTGGGGGCTGACGGCGGGCCTGCTCGTGGCACTGGCCGGGTTCATCGCGCTCGGTGTGTGGCAATTGCACCGGATGGAGTGGAAGCGCGATCTGATCGCCCGCGTCACTGCGCGCACCCGCGCCGCTCCCGTCCGGATTCCGCCCGGCGCGGCGATCGCGTCGGCGGACCCGCATGCGATCAATTATCTGCGCGTGCGGCTGTCGGGCACTTACGCCGCGCCGCAATCCGCGCTGGTCCGCGCGGCGACCGATCTCGGCACGGGATATTGGGCGATGACGCCGATGCGGCTGGCGGACGGGCGGACCGTCTGGGTCAATCGCGGCTTCGTGACAGAGGGCACGCCGCTCCCCGCGGTCATTGCCGGGGTGCCCTCAGGCGAGGCGCGGGTGGTCGGGCTGCTGCGTTCCACCGAACCGGGGGGCAGCCTGCTGCAATCCAACCAGCCCGGCGCCGACAGGTGGTATTCGCGTGACGTCGCGGCGCTGTCACGCGCCCGGCGGACGGGTGCGGTCCTGCCCGCGTTCGTCGACACGCAGAGTGAGCAGGCAGCCGCGGCGGTCGGCGGAGTCAAGCCGGTGCCGGGGCTCACCGTGGTCACCTTTCCGGACAATCACTTGTCCTATGCGCTGACATGGTTCGCGATGGCGGCGCTCTCGGGGATCGGCATCACCCTTGCCTGGCGCCGGCGCGGCGCTACTTAGCGGACATGCGCCTGCTCGCTCCGTTCCGGCAACCCACGCGGCCTGCCCGCAGCGCCAGCTGGCGCAATGTCCTGCTGCTGGTGCAACTGCGCTGGATCGCCGTGATCGGACAGCTGGTGACGATCGTAGCGGCGGCGCAGGTGCTTGGCGTGCGGCTGCCGCTGGTGCCGTTGCTGATGGCGCCGCTGGTGCTGATCGTGGTCAACATCGTCGCCGCCAGCCTTCTCAAGCGGCGGACCGGCTTCTCGCAGGGCACACTGCTCACCGCGCTGCTGATCGACGTCGCGGCGCTGTGGTGGCAGCTCTACCATAGCGGCGGTGCGACCAATCCCTTCACCTTCCTGTTCTTGCTGCAGATCGTCATCGGCGCGGTGATCCTGGAGCCGCGCTGGAGCTGGATCGTCGCCGCGATCGCCTGCCTGTGCATCATCGTGCTGACGTTCGCCTACGTACCGCTGGACCTGCCGGCCCGGCACGCCGCCGACCAGTTCCACCTCTACCAGCTGGGGAGCCTTTTCTGCTTCGTGCTCGCGGCGGTGCTGCTGGTGTTCTTCGTCGCCCGGCTGGACCGCAACCGGCGAGAGAGCGACAAGGCGCTCGCGGCGCTGCGCCACCAGGCGGCGGAGGAGGACCACATCATCCGCATGGGGCTGCTCGCTTCCGGCGCGGCGCACGAGCTGGGCACGCCGCTCTCTTCGATGTCGGTGATCCTGGGCGACTGGGCCCATCTGCCCGAGGTCAGGCGCAACGCCGAGATGGCCGCGGACCTGCAGGACATGCGCGGCGAACTCGATCGCTGCAAGACTATCGTCAGCGGCATCCTGATGTCCGCCGGCGATCCGCGCGGGGAAAAGCCTTCGGTCACTTCCGTGCGCAGCCTGTTCGCCGAGATCGCCGCCGACTGGCAATCGCGCTTTGCGGGGAACTTGCGTTTCGTCGACGTCTTCGGAGAGGATGCCGCGATCATTGCCGATCCGGCGCTGCGCCAGATCATCGGCAACGTGATCGACAACGCGCAGGAGGTCTCGCCGGACACGGTAATCCTGCAGATCGGGCGCGAAGAGGATAGTCTGGTAGTGACCGTCAGCGACCAAGGGCCGGGCTTCGCGCCGGAGATGCTGCCGCGCGTTGGCCAGCCCTATGCCTCCACCAAGGGGCGGGACGGCGGCGGACTGGGGCTGTTCCTCGTCGCCAACGTGGCACGCAAGCTGGGCGGGCAGGTGGCGGTGGAGAACCGGGAAGTGGGCGGGGCGACGGTGCGGCTTTCCCTGCCGCTCGCCGCGCTCGCCTATGGTCAGGACAAGACGGCATGAATGCTACCGGTCAGGAAGACGGCGGGCCGCGCCTGCTGATCGTCGAGGATGATCCCGCCTTCGCCCGCACGCTGCGGCGATCGTTCGAGCGGCGCGGCTATTCGGTCGCCTCAGCGGCATCCGCGGCCGAGGCGGAGGAGCGCGCGCGGGCGGCGGACTTCGACTACGCGGTGGTCGACCTGAAGCTGGGCAGCGATTCCGGCCTCGCCGTCGTCCAGTCGCTCCATGCCTTGCGGCCCGACACGCACATCGTCGTTCTCACCGGATATGCCAGCATCGCGACCGCCGTCGAGGCGATCAAGCTCGGCGCGGCGCAGTACCTTGCCAAGCCGTCCAACACCGATGACATCGAAGCTGCTTTCGCCGCCTTGCAGGGCGATGCCAGCGTCCCGGTCGATGGCCGCAAGAGCTCGATCAAGACGCTGGAGTGGGAATACATCCATCGCACGCTGGTGGAATGCGATTTCAACATTTCCGAAGCCGCCCGCCGTCTAGGCCTCCACCGCCGCACGCTGGCGAGGAAGCTTGAGAAGCGGCGGATATAGGTTTCCAGGCAAGGATGGCTATCCGGGCGGCGAGCTGTATCGTCGCAGCTGGTTCCGGAACTGACTCCTGCTAAAGTGGCCCGATGTCTGATAGTGAGCGTAAACGCCGAAACGGCAGATCCCGCCAGACCGGGGCCCCGACGATCGCGGACGTGGCGGCGCTTGCCGGCGTTTCGATGATGACCGTCTCGCGTGTCATCAACTCGGAACCGAAAGTGCGGCAATCGACGCGCGACACGGTCAACGCGGCGATCGCACAGCTCAACTATGCGCCCAACCGCGCCGCGCGCAGCCTTGCCGGGGCAGCGCAGATCCGCCTCGGCCTGCTCTATTCCAACCCGTCCGAAGCGTTCCTCAGCGCCTTCATCGTCGGCAGCCTGGAAGAAGCGGGGCGCTGCGACGCGCAGATCATCGTCCAGAAGGTGGAGGACGGCGCCGATCTTGTCCGCGCCACCGAGCGGATGATCGCGGGCGGGATCGACGGCGTGATCCTGCCGCCGCCGCTCAACGAAGTGCCCGAAGTTCTCAAGGTGCTGGAAGAGACCGGCCTGCCGACCGTGGCCGTGGCGACTGCGCACCCTCACCAGGGCATCGCCGCGATCATGATCGATGACCGCAGCGCCGCGCGCGAGATGACCGGGCACCTCATCGGCCTCGGCCACCAGCGCATCGGTTTCATCGCCGGCCATCCCCAGCTTTCCGCAAGCCTGGAGCGCCTCGCAGGCTACCGCGAGGCGCTGGACGCCGCTGGCATCCCCTTCGACGAGACGCTGGTGGCGCCGGGCTACTTCACGTACCGGTCCGGCCTCGATGCCGCCGAAGTGCTGCTCTCGCTGGAAGAGATGCCGTCCGCCATCTTCGCCAGCAATGACGACATGGCCGCCGCCACCGTCGCCATTGCCCACCGGCGCGGGCTCGACGTGCCGGGCGACCTGACCGTCTGCGGCTTCGACGACGTCGCGCTGGCAACGACCATCTGGCCGGAGCTCACCACCATCCACCAGCCGATCGTCGACATGAGCCGCCGCGCCGTCGATCTGCTCGTCACTTTGCTGCGCGCCAGGCGCAAGGACGAGGTCAACGGCCAGCGCATCGTGGTGGACTACAAGCTCGTCCGCCGCCAGTCCGACGCCGCGCCCCGGCGCCGCCCGGTGATGCGGATGCCGGGGTAGGGGCGGCGATGTTGCCCCATTCGGCGGCCGATATCGCCACCGCGACCTAGGGGGAACACCTTGGGCGTCACATAAATTGGGCACAGCGCGCAGTTTTCTGTATGGGGGGCTCTTTCCCGAAGAGACCAATAAGGACAGAGACAGGTTTGATGCCGAGATTCAAGGAACCGAGCTTTAACGAGCGGGTTGCCACCGCAAACAGCGCCAAGGCCAAGGCTTTGGAAATGATGAAGAACAAGCCCAAGCCCAGCGAGGCCGAACTCGCCGAGCGCGCCGAACGCCGGCGGGCCAAGGAAGCCGCTGAAGCGGAAAAGCGTGCTGCGCGCGAAGCGGCTCGCGAGGCCGAGAAGGCCGCGAAGGAGCAGGCCGAGCGCGAAGCTGCCGAAGCTGCTGCGGCCGCTGAAGAAGCGGCCCGCGCTGCTGCCGCTGCTGCCCGGCCGAAGGTGCCGACCGCCGAGGAACTCAAGGCTGCCCGCGACGCCCGTTATGCCGCCCGAAAGGCGCGCAAGCGTTAAAAGCTGGAGCCGGCCGATGCCCTGCGCCAAGGCAGGGACATCCGCCACCGGCCTCAGCCGCTGACGATCTGCATCGTCAGGCTCGCCGCCTCTCCGCTCGCCAGCGGGGCGGGCGGGGCTATGTTGACGGCATCGGGCATTGTCGTCTGCGGTTCGGCGCAGAAGAAGTCCTTGCCCGGCGGCAGGTAGAGATGCAGCCACGGGGCATCCTCGCTTTCGAGCAGGATGTCGCCGTCGCTGCGGGCGATGCGCAGGGTGCCGTTCCAGCCGGTGTAGCAGTGATCGATGAGGTCGCCGCGCTCCAGGCCCGCGCCCCGGCGCCAGTCGCCGAGCGCGTCGGCGGGGGCGAGCTGAGTGGGCAGCATGTCCGCGTCGCCGAGCCACATGGCTTCGGCGGAAAAGGCGATGCTGCTCACCGGCTTGCGGCACAGCCACGGGTGGAAGCCCAGCCCTGCCGGCATGGCGCGGGCATCGGTGTTTTCCAGATCCAGCCGTGCTTCCAGCCCTTTCGGCGTCAGGCGTAGGGTCTGGCGCAGGGTGAAGGACCATGCCCAGTCAGGCCCGGCCTCATGGCGGTGGACCTGTACGAGGCTGTCCGGCCCGAGCGCTTCGGTATGCCACGCGCCCAGCCATGCGGTGCCGTGGAGCGGGTGGGCCTGTCCTTCATGGTTGGGCGCAAGGTGATAGTCGGCGCCGTCCCACGTGAACCGGCCATGGGCGATGCGGTTGACGTAAGGGGCGAGCGGGAAACAGGCGCTTTCGAACGGTTCGGTGCTGCCTGCCGGCATTGGGCGCAGTATGTCGCGCCCGCGCCGGGTCAGGCTCCGGACCATGCCGCCGTTGTCGGGGTCGACTTCCAGCCGCCAGTCACCCGCGGCGATCCTCATCCCTGCATATCTTCCAGCTCGCGGCCGCGCGTTTCCTGCACGGTCGCGCGCACGAAGAAGAACGAGACGGCTGCGGCCAGCGCATAAAGCACGTAAGTGACGGCAAGGCCCGGCCAGTCGACCATGCTCGGGAAGCTGACCGAGACGACCGCGTTGGCGATCCACTGCGCGAAGCCGGCGACGGCGAGCGCCGAGCCGCGGATCTGGTTGGGGAACATCTCGCCCAGCATCACCCACATCACCGGACCCCAGCTGAGGTTGAAGAACACCGTGTAGGCGTTGGCCGAGATCAGCGCGATCAGGCCGGAATTGCCGGGCAGCTCCATGCCGCCGCCGGCGCCCGTCACTGCCGTCGAGAAGGCCCAGGCGACCAGCGCCAGCGTCACCGTCATGCCGGCCGAGCCGATCAGCAGCAGCGGCTTGCGGCCGATCCTGTCGATCAGCGCGATGGTGGCAAGACAGGCGCCGATGGACAGAGTGCCGGACAGGATGTTGATCTGCAGCGCGTAGTCCTCGGTGAAGCCCACCGCCTGCCACAGCGTCGCGCCGTAGTAGAACACCACGTTGATGCCGACGAGCTGCTGGAACACCGCGATGCCGATGCCCACCCAGAGGATCGGGCGGATCTTGCCGGTGCCCTTGTCGACGAGATCGGACAGGCGCGGGCGGTGGTGGTCGGCGGCGAGCGAGGCGCGGATTTCCGCGACCTTGCGGCCAGCCTCGGTCGCCCCGAACAGGCGCGCAAGGACGCTTTCCGCCTCTGCCTCACGGCCGCGCGCGACCAGGTAGCGCGGGCTTTCGGGAATGCCGAGAAGGGCGATCAGGTATATCGCCGCCGGGATCGCCTGCAGCCAGAACATCCAGCGCCATGCGGGGAAGCCAAGCCACAGCGACGCGGTCGATCCGCCGGCCCAGCGTGCCAGCAGGAAGTTGGCGAGGAAGGCGCCGGTGAGGCCGGTGATGATCATCACCTGCTGCACGCTGGAAAGGCGGCCGCGCAGGTGTGCGGGCACCATTTCCGAGATATAGACCGGCGAGGTCACGCTCGCCGCGCCGACGCCGAGGCCGCCGATGATGCGCGCGATGATGAACACGGCGGAAGACCCGGCGCCGCCGGCAAGCAGGGCCGATACCAGGAACAGCACGGCGGCCAGCATCATCGTCCCGCGCCGCCCTATCAGGTCCGACAGGCGGCCGGCGATGAAGGCGCCGATCGACGAGCCGACGAGAATCGCGCCGACATTGATGCCGATGCCCAGCCGGCCGAGGTCGAACGCGGCTTCGAGCCCGTTCTGGGTGCCGTTGATCACGCCGGAATCGTATCCGAACATGAAGCCCCCGATCGTCGCGACGGCGACGACCAGCGCGATGAGGCGCGTGTTGATGCCGCTGCTCGTCGCGGCGTTGAATGCGGGCCTGTCCATTGGAAACGATCCCTCCCTAGTATCCGGCCGTTGTTGCTGTCTGGCCGGTTGAAACGTCTGCGTCAGGTGTTCGCGCGGCGTGCCGGGGCGGCGGGCACTTCGACGCGGAACGTGAAAAGGTCGCCGGCCTGGGGCTGGGCGGTGAGTTGCTCTTGCGACAGTCCCTGCCGCGCGGAAGTGGCATAAGCGGTGCGCCCGTCCGGGCCGCCGATCGCGATCTTGGTGACGTTGCTGACCGGGAAGCGCACTTCGTGGGTCAGCGCGCCGTCCGGCGCGAACCGGCGCGCGGCGCCGCCGCCGAAGAAGCCGAGCCAGACGCCGCCTTCGGCATCGCAGATCGCGCCGTCAGGGTGGCCCCAGTCGCCGCGCTCAGGCGCGTTGAAGTCGGCGAAGGTCTCGCCCGCGTCAGGGGTGCCGTCCGCTGCGATCCCGTGCCGGATGACCCTGCGGCCGATCGTGTCGACATGATAGAGCAGGGCACCGCACGGCGAGATCGCCGGGCCGTTGGTGATGGACACTGGCGCAAGCGATGTTTCGCGCAGCGCACCGTTATCGAGAACGAAGACGCGTCCGGTCTCGCTTGCCTCACGGTTATCCATGGTGCCGAACCAGATGCGGCCCGCCCCATCGATGGCGGCGTCGTTCAGGCGGTTGTCCGGTAGCTCGGCCTGGACCTCGGCGATGCGTTCGAAGGCGCCGGTATCGGGCAGGAAGCGGTGCGGACCGCTGCGCAGGCCCGCGATCAGGCCGCGGTGCGCCGAAGGCAGCACCCAGCCGACATGCTCCGGGGCGCTCCAGCGGGCCATTTCGCCGGTTTGCGGATCGAAGCGGAACACGGTGTTGTTCTTGATGTCGACGAACCACAGGGCGCCCCCGATCCATGCCGGGCCTTCGCCCAGCATCGCGCCCACTTCAAGAAGGTGACTTGCCTCGAGCGTCGTTATCGCCATCCCGCATCAATCCAGTAATCGTGGGCAGTGCACATACGCGCACCGTCCGAGCTGAGGAAGAGCGCGAGCGCGGCCACGTCTTCGGGAACGATACGGCCGGGCAGGCACTGCGCGGCGACGATCTCCGCCTCGCCTTCGGGCGTGTACCACTTTTCCTGGCGCGGTGTCTTGACGTTGCCGGGCACCACCGTGTTGACGCGGATGTTGTGCGGGCCAAGCTCCCGCGCGAGGCTGCGGGTCATGCCGGAAACCGCTGCCTTGGCGGTCTGGTACAGGACCAGGTCGGGCAGGCCGAGGTGCCAGCTGATCGAACCGAAGTTCAGAATCACGCCGCCGCCGGCGTGCTTCATTGCCGGCACCGCCGCCTGCGAGGCGAAGAACTGGTGGCGCAGGTTCACGTTCATGCGCTCTTCCCAGAATGCGGGGGTAACGTCCTCGATGGCGTGCCGGTCATCATTGGCGGCGTTGTTCATGAGAACATCGATGCCGCCGAGTTCGGCGATGATGCCGCCCAAAGTCGGGCCTAGGGCGTCGATGTCGGTAAGGTCGAGCCGGCGATAGATCGGGGCGTGACGCGATCCTTCGGCGAGCCGGGCGACGAGCGCCCCGGCTTCGGCGTCCTGGATGTCGACGAAGGCGACCTGCGCGCCCTGGGCGGCGAAGGCTTCTACCAGTCCCGCGCCAATGCCGCTGGCGCCGCCGGTGATCAGTACGCGGCGGTCCTGCAGTTCAGGATAGATGGCGCTCAGGCCGCCGGTGGATATTTGCTCAGGCATTGTGTTCGTTTCGTCCGTCATGCCGGGAGGAGCCCCCGCCGCGCAAGGTTTGTGAAGAGTTCGCCGATGCCGAAGGTCCATGGCGGTGCATCGCCGGAAGAGGTGACGCGATTGATCAGTGTGCCGAGCCGCACGCTGGAAATGGCAACGACATCGCCCTTCTTGTGGGTGAAACCACGTCCCGGCTCGTCGCGGTCCTGCGTCGGGGCGAAGAGCGTGCCGCAAAACAGCGCGAGGCCGTCGGGATACTGGTGCTCGCTCATGGTCTGGCGCAGCAGCTCCTCCGGATCGCGGCTGATAGCGCGCATGGTGCTATGGCCTTCGAGAACGTAGCCGTCCGCGCCCGTGATGGTCATCGCCACATCGGCGCTGCGCACGTCGTCCATCGTGTAGCCGTCATCGAACAGGCGGATGAACGGGCCGAGCGAGCAGGAGGCGTTGTTGTCCTTGGCCTTGCCCAGCAGGAGGGCGGAGCGGCCCTCGAAATCGCGCAGGTTGACGTCGTTGCCGAGCGTCGCGCCCACCGCCTTGCCGTCAGGCCCGGCGATCAGCACGACTTCCGGCTCGGGGTTGTTCCAGGTGGAATCGGAGCGCACGCCGATGTCCGCCCCCTGGCCGACGGCGGCGAGCACCGGGCATTTGGTGAAGATTTCGGCATCGGGCCCGATCGCGACCTCCAGGTACTGCGACCACATGCCCTCGTCGATCAGCGCCTGCTTCAGCGCGCCGGCTTCCGGGGATCCCGGAACAGTGCCGCGCACCGAGCCGCCGAGCGCCGCCTCTATCTTGCCGCGCACTTCGGCAGCGGCGGTGTGGTCGCCTCGCGCACGCTCCTCGATCACGCGCTCCAGCGCCGAGACGGCGAAAGTCACGCCGCAAGCCTTGATGCACTGCAGATCGACCGGGCTGAGAATCGGTGCGTTGTCCAGCACCTCGATCGAGCCCATGCGTTCCCCGCCCGAGCGCGCGCCCGCCGCGATGAGTGCGGACACCGTGGGGGCGACACGCGACATGTCGAACACGTCGCCGGCCCGGATCAGTATCGGGGTCGGGCCATCCGTGGTTTCGATACGGCCGAGGAAGATCCCCTCCCGCCGGTCATCAGGCAGGCCCGGATGCACGGGCGAGCCATTTTCGGCGGCGGGATAATGTTTCGTCACGATCTATTCCCCTCCATAATGTTAGCGTTATCCATAGAGGAGGTGATGTCGTCAAGACGCGGCGATGATCGCAATGTTGAGGACGCTGACAAAGAGGCGCAGCCGTCAGCTCCCGGACCGATGGTGCCGGAGGTCGGCAATGCGAAAGAGTTCGCACGCAGACGTCCAGCAGTCGCACAGGCCGGATATCTCCCCGGCCGGTGCTCGCCAATTCAGGTGCCGTAGAGCGCGGCTTCCTCGGCCCGGCGGCGGACAAGGCCGGGCAGAACCTTGCCGTCGTTGTAGATCCAGCGGCCGAACTCGGCCCGCGCTTCCTCATGCCGGCCCTGTACGTGCAACCGGGTAAGGGTGGCCCGCGCGACGGCGCCGGTATTGTAGTGGAAAGATACCAGCGCATCGAACTGGCCCGCCGTGGTGGGTGCGTCGGCGATGGCGGCGGCGACTTCGTCCGCGTAGGTTTTCACGTCCTGGTCGAAGCGCGCATCGCACTCGGCCTGCGTCCACACCGTGCCGCGTACAATGTCCGGGCCGGTCGATCCCCAGCCGATGGTCCACGGCCTGCCATCGGCGCTGCCGGGATCGGGGTAGGCATCGAAGCGGCCGTCGGCACGGCGCCGCGCGCAGCCTTCCCATTTCTGGATCAGCGCCTTGCCGGCGGGGCCGAGAGTGCGCTTCGCCGGCGCAAGGCCCAGCGCATGGTCGATCGCGCGGTCGAGCTGCGCGACCTCTGCGGACACGAAACCGCGCCCGAGCAGGGTTCTCACTTCATCGAAAATCGGCTTGCGATCCAGCATCGGCTTTCTCCGTTCGTTGCGGGAAGGCCGATGCAAGTAAGCCGAATCGGGTGCTGTAGGAAAATGGTTTCATCGCGGCCCGGCGCGGGGCCGCGACCTCAGGTCTTTTTCAGCACGCCGTTTACGGGGATGGCGATGCTCTGGCCTCCGGTGACCGGATCTCCCTCCAGCCGCGCCTGCGAACCATCGCCGCTGCTGACCTCGATCGCGCCGTCCGCACGCGTGAAGGTCACCTCGCCGCCGGCCAGCGTCGCCATCGTCACCTGTCCGCTGTCGCTGGCATCGATCGCGGCGCCGATATCCTGCGGTGTTACGTAGCCGGTGAGCATGTGCGCCTTGAGCAGGGCAGCGAGCGCCGCCTGATCCTGGCCCGAAACCAGCTGCTTGCCGGCATCGCCGAGGGCGGCGAAGGCATCGTCGTCGGGCGCGAGCAGGGTGTAGCTGCCCTTGTCCTTGAATATGCCTTCGATACCTGTCGATTTCAGGGCCTCGGCCACCGTCTGCAGGCCGTCGGCATCGTCGAGGGCATCGGGCAGGCTTTCCGAAGCGGGCGCGACCGCAGCGGAAGCGGCGCCGGACGAATCGTCGGCGGGCTGGTCTCCCGAGCAGCCGGTGAGGGCGAGGGCGCAGGATACCAGCAGCGCCCCGGTGAGATGGGTCATTCGCATTTCTCCGGATGTCCTTCGATGGGCGGGCAGGATCAGGCGAGCAGCTCGATCGCGGCCTGGATCAGCCGCGTGGTCGGATCGACCTGATAGATGTAGCCGTCGCTGTAGCGGTATTCGGCGTCCGGCCCGTCGACGTACTGGTCGCGGTAATCGTAGGGCACGTTGTAGACGTCGTAGCCTGCCGGCATCGGCTGGCCGATGTCGAACTGGTTGCCGGTGAGCAGGGCGGCAACGGATTCGATCGTCGAATTGCCAGGGTTCACGCGGTAGATCGTGTCGTCATAGTAGCGATAGCTGTCCGCCGGGCCGAGGCCGTAATAGCTGTCATAATAGTCGGGCAGCGGCACGCTCTGGTACGTAGCGGGCCACGCCTGCCCGACCGATAGCGCGCCGGCCAGCAGCGGGATGAAGCCCAGCACCTGCGTGCCCGAGCCCAGCCGCAGCATGTAGCCGTCCGAATAACGGTAGCGGTAGGAGCGGTCGTAGTCGCCGAAGTACCAGTCCGGCGCCCCCCATGCCCGCTGCGGTGCGCGGTCGAGGCCGGGCGGGGTGCAGCCGTTGTATTTCCTGGCAAGGCCCGGCGGGCACCCGGTATAGTCGGCTCGCCGGTGGAGCGCGCCCCAATCGTAGTCGCGGCGATCGGTGACGATGCGCACGCGGTCGTTACGAGGCACGAAGAATTCGCGGCCGTTCGGTCCATCGTAGCGGACGCGGCGGATGTCGCCGCGCAAGGGGCGGGCGGCAACGGCAGGGACGGCGCGATCGGCGTCGCCGTTCCAGCGTTTGTCAGGCTTTCCGCGCTGTTCCCCAGGTGCCTCCACCCGTCGCTCCGGCTTGGCCTGTTTCGATGGTCCCGGCTGATTGGCCGGCCGTTGCGGGCGGGCGATTTCCTGGGCCTGACGCTGCAAGGGGGCTTCCGGCCTGGACGGGCCTTGCGGCCTCGCTGGACCTTGCAGCTTGGCCGGTCCCTGAGCCTGGCGTTGCGGCGGGAGCTGGTTTCTGGGGCCGCCGCCCCTGTTGTCACCGCCGCCCTTTTGGCCGCCGCCTTTGTCGCCGGCCTGCTGGCCCTGTCGTTCGCCCTTTTTGCCTCCGCCGTCGCCCCTGCCGTTTCCACCCGGCTGGGCGGAAATCGATCCCGCCGACAGGGCGAGGGTGGCGGCGGCACAGATCAGGATCGTACGCATCGGGCTTCTCCGCATTTCGGAAGCTTCCAACGCCGGACGGGGCGGCCCGTTCCCTGCGAATGTTCAATTGTGCCCGGTTTATCCGGCGCCACGCAGCGAAAAGGGCGCCCGGATTGCTCCGGACGCCCCACTCGGCGAACTTGTCGCGCGCGCTGATCGGGTGGATCAGGCGCTGTAGTACATGTCGAACTCTACGGCCGACGGCGTGGTTTCCCAGCGCAGCACTTCGGGCCACTTCAGTTCGAGGTAGGCTTCGACCTGGTCTTCGGTGAACACGCCGCCTTCGAGAAGGAACGCGTGGTCAGCGGCCAGCGATTCCAGCGCTTCACGCAGCGAACCGCAGACGGTCGGCACTTCGGCGAGTTCGGCCGGCGGCAGATCGTAGAGGTTCTTGTCCATCGCCTCGCCCGGGTGGATCTTGTTCTTGATCCCGTCGAGACCGGCCATGAGCAGCGATGCATAGCACAGGTAAGGGTTGGCCATCGCGTCGGGGAAGCGGAATTCCACCCGCTTCGCCTTGGTGCCGGCGCCGTAGGGGATGCGGCACGAAGCCGAACGGTTACGGGCCGAGTAGGCGAGCAGAACGGGGGCTTCGTAGCCCGGCACCAGACGCTTGTAGCTGTTGGTGGTCGGGTTGGTGAAGGCGTTCAGGGCCTTGGCATGCTTGATGACGCCGCCGATGAAGTAGAGGCAGGTGTCGGACAGGCCGGCATAGCCGTTGCCGGCGAACGTGTTGTCGCCGTCGTTCCAGATCGAGATATGCGTGTGCATGCCCGATCCGTTGTCCTTCATGATCGGCTTGGGCATGAACGTGGCGGTCTTGCCATAGGCCTGCGCCACCATCATCACGACGTACTTGTAGATCTGCATGCGGTCCGCGGTGGTCACCAGCGTGCCGAAGGTGAGGCCGAGTTCATGCTGCGCGGCGGCCACCTCGTGGTGGTGCTTGTCGCAGGGCAGGCCCATCTCGAGCATGGTCGAGACCATCTCGCCGCGGATGTCGGTGCACGGATCGACCGGAGCGACGGGGAAGTAGCCGCCCTTGGCGCGGGGACGGTGGCCGAGGTTGCCCGTGTCGTAGTCGCGGTTCCCGTTGGTCGGAAGCTCGATGTCGTCGATCTTGAAGCCGTTGCCATCGTAGCCGTCATAGAACTTCACGTCGTCGAACATGAAGAACTCGGCTTCGGGGCCGACGTAGACGGTGTCGCCGAAGCCGGCCGACTTGACGAAGGCTTCAGCGCGCTTCGCGGTCGAGCGCGGGTCGCGGGCATAGAGCTCGCCGGTCGACGGCTCGACGATGTCGCACACCAGGATCAGCATCGGCGTGGCCGAGAACGGATCGAGATAGACGGCGTCGAGATCGGGCTTGAGGATCATGTCCGATTCGTTGATGGCCTTCCAGCCTTCGATCGACGAACCGTCGAACATCAGGCCGTCTTCCAGCTCATCCTCGCCCAGCACCGAGGAAACCATCGTCAGGTGGTGCCACTTGCCCTTGGGGTCGGTGAAGCGAAGATCTACCCACTCGATCTCCTCGTCCTTGATCTGTTTCAGGACGTCCTTTGCACTAGCCATGTGATTGGTTCTCCAGTTGTACTCTTCCGATCCCGAAAGAGGCTAGGGGTATGTGGCAGATGGGAAGGTTGCCGGCCCCCTTGCCGGCGCCTTCCCGTTCCTTCTTTGTCCGGGCCCATGCGGACCCGGGAAGTTCAGAGCGCGTCGTCGTCCCGCTCGCCGGTGCGGATGCGCACGGCGGTTTCGATCGGCACGACAAAGATCTTGCCGTCGCCGATGCGGCCGGTCTGCGCGGCGTCGGCGATGGCCTCCACCACGCGATCGGCCAGGGCATCGGGCACGACGACCTCAAGCTTTACCTTGGGCAGGAAGTCCACGACATATTCGGCGCCGCGATAGAGTTCGGTATGGCCCTTTTGCCGGCCAAAACCCTTCGCTTCGGTGACGGTGATGCCGGACACGCCCACTTCGTGGAGCGCTTCCTTCACCTCATCGAGCTTGAAGGGCTTAATGATAGCTTCGATCTTCTTCACGCGTGCCCCTATCTCTGCACTTGTTCCCGGTCCCGTACCTGAGGTGGTCCGGTCCGGGAACCAGATGCCTCGCGCGCGATTCCCATCAAGAATCGTGCCAACGGAATGACTGTAGTGGTAGGCCATGTGTGCAGGCGCGAAAAGGGCCCAATTGCACGATCTGCCCGGTTAGCTGACAAGTCGTGTTGCTGTGGGTGCGGTTGTTCCGGCAAGTTTTGTTCAGGAATTGTGCAACGCGTGCCTGAAAATTGTGCATCGCGAGTGCCGCCCGCATTCTCCTTGACATAAATAACCATATAGGTTATATGCCGCAGCACAGGCGGGTGCTTGGAGCGACAGGCCTTCGCTCTCATGTCACTTGCACGACGCGGCCGGCGACCCTCCCAGCAGGAAGGTCGCCTGCGACATACGCGGCGAGGTCATCGCTTCGGGAGTACCGCCCCGAAGGCTGTGCGGCAGGGAGCGAGCCCGCCCGCCGGCGCCTCGCTTGCCAGGGCCGAGTGTGTGAGATTTTGATGCGTTTCCCTCACC
>Ga0065704_10070204_pt1 | contig 85748 bp, 81 predicted proteins | sample SwiRhicommuniRL2_FD_59091 | JGI IMG/M metagenome (GOLD analysis project Ga0065704, IMG submission 59091) | Switchgrass rhizosphere bacterial communities from Rose Lake, Michigan, USA - RL2 v2 (version 2) | ecosystem: Host-associated > Plants > Roots > Rhizosphere > Soil | place: East Lansing, MI | reverse complement strand
TTGCAGTAAGATACCCGGGTGGCGAAATTGGTAGACGCGCCAGCTTGAGGGGCTGGTGCTGGCAACGGCGTGGCAGTTCGAATCTGCTCTCGGGTACATCACCGGAGTGAAAGTTTTCAGGAATTTTCACTCCGTTTTTTTATGCCTTAACCTTCTGTTAATGTGATAGATAAGGGCAGCGGCTTCGGCTGGTGTTGCTGTGGGTATGGCTTCGAATAAGAAATGGTTTGATTGGACGGGGGAGATGATTAACCTGGTGGAATTAGGTTATGCGATTTATTTGTCGAGGCAATTGGGTAAGGATAGGGCTTCGCTGACGGAAATTGGTATTCCGGCGAACCGTTTCAGGGAGATCAAGCGCCGGAAAAGGTTATCACGTACACACTTTTTAGACCAGATGCGTCAGGTTTTGCTGGACTACATGGATGGGGAAGATGAGCTGTAGGGGTGTATTGGCCATTTTTTTGGTTTTGAGTGCTTGTTGGAAGTGCATGACTTTGGGGCTGGTATAAACCATGTCAAATACTATTTAAACGCTGATGTTTGAACTAGGTTCGAATCCCCGCGGATCACGAGAAGCCTCAACGAAAGTTGGCTTTTTGCTTTAATAGTTTTTTTCAAACAAAGGCAAAAAGCTGATTTTAAGCTACTGTCTGCAACCAATGGTCAAGAACTTGAATATATTTCATATTTTTGTTTGACCAATAACATCTAGCCATCCATACAAAATAACAGCATGTTATACTTCACCAGTATTGCAATTTCTTTATACTTGTTCGTACTATTAGCAGTTAAGCCTAACAAAATAACTGCAGATAAACTACTCATGATTTGGCAGCTGGTAGCAACGCTTCACTTAGCCAGTTTATATTTGCAGGTTTCAGGAAACTATTGCCAATTCCCCAATTTAATAGGCTGGGGAGATTTATTAGCATTTGTGCATGGGCCTTTTTTGTATCTATATATCCTTCATCTAACCACACCGATAATATTTAGCAAGAAAAAGCTATTTCATTTTTTACCTGTTGCCTTTGCCTATCTTTTATGGATGTCTTTTTTGCTACAAAACCCAGCGCAAAAGCTATTGCTTTATGACCAGGGCTTTTCCTCGCCTTACTATAAAACCATTGGAATCATCACCAATATTTGCATAATCATTTCGGGAATTATTTATGTATCAGCCGCAATTGTTCTACTGCATCGATATAAGAAAAAAATAAGCGAAGAATTTTCAACTACAGATAAAATCAGCTTGAATTGGCTACGCTACCTGATTGCAGGCATCGCTGGAATTTGGGTCTTTGTTATTTTTTATCCCACAGCAGAGAGTATCTATTTCAGTGCCTCGTTGTACATCTGCTTCATCGGTTTTTTTGGTGTACGCCAACAGCAAATATTCAAAACCGCCAATGCCTCATCCCGCTCTGCTGCTGAACATCCCAACTTTTCTGCTCAAAAAGAAAACCTTTTAGAAGAGCCCGCTAACGCGGCATTAATGCTCAATAAAATAAAATACGACTGGTCTTCACTTACGGATGCCGAAGCTGAACGTATTTTTCAGCAACTTAACAGGATAATGGCACAAGAAAAACTATATAAAAATGCGGAACTTACACTAAGTAAGTTAGCCGAATCCTTAAAGCTAAAAGATGCTGTGCTATCGCAAGTGATCAATTCTAAATTTAACAAGGGTTTTTACGACTATATCAATTCACTTAGGGTAGATGAATTTGTAAAAATGATTGCTGATGAGAAAAACCAAAACTATACACTGCTATCGATAGCTTTTGATTGTGGCTTCAATTCTAAATCTTCATTCAATCGCAATTTTCGCAAATTCACGGGTAAATCTCCTTCAGATTTTTTCAGAAAACCAACCGACCTAATATACCACAAGGCGTTGTAGGTCCTCCGTTTTCTTATTATTATTCAGTTATTTCTTCGCTATAATAGGTTTATTTTAAAAGCGATTTATGTTGTTTATTGTCAGGTATTTAAAGTATTTCACCACTTTAAATAACGCATTATTCTAAATCAATAAGAGGTGCCACGAAGCCTCGTGGGGCGATTGACATTTCTCAATGTTTCATTTTTGCATTCAAAACACTGGAGTTTTAAATAATAAACCATGAAACAAAACTTATTTTATTTGCCACAATGACTTCTACAATGATTGTTAACAATGTATCCTGCAAAAAAAGCGACGCTGACGACCCTGCTAAGGTTTACCTAAAAAATACGAGCATTGAGTATAAGTGTACCCTAGCTTCTGGCACTCCTAGTGGTTTAGACATCCTTTGCACGAATGAAAGTACAGGACTTTTTAAAAATAACCAGTAGTTAAAATCAATAATGAATACACAGAAAATCACCAAAATCAGTAGTCAAATTTATATCGGTTTTTCAATCTTCAGTATCGCTTATGTTAGTGTTTTATCAATTTATAATCCGCAGGGAACTATGGATTTGGTAGCTACGCGACTATCTAATACAGATGCTATAAGTTCCATAAGAGGTATATATGGTGGCGTTGGTTTAGTTATTTGCTTTTCTCTAGTTCACCTTTTGTTAAAGGATGTAAAAAAGGCACTCATTTTTCTTTCACTGTTTTGGTTAGCCTATTCTATCTCTAGATTGATAACAATCTTGGTTGATGGGCCTTTGGGCGAATTTGGTTCGCAATGGTTGGTCATAGAGTCTACTTTAGGCATTTTGGCTTTAGTATTACTGCTGTTTTACAGACCCTTTAGATAATAGGTTAGCAATACTTTTACTACACATGAAAAACAATCAAATAATAACAAATCTTAAAAAACAATTATGAAATCAATCTCAAAAAAATCTTTATTAACAGTTATGGTCATATTACTAGGTGTTTTGTCTTTAGCATCATGCAAAAAGAAATCTGGAGATAACCCGGATGACGGGAATAAAATTTCAATGAAAATGACCGTTACAGTAACAGGAGCTGATCAAAACGATCAGGTAGATTTTCAGGTAAGTGCCGGAAACCATGATGCAAGCCAGTATGGAGCGCCTGTTTGGAAAATGAATGGCACTTCGCAAGGTAATCAAAACAGTATAATAATAGACGAGAAAAGTTTTATAGGCACCACAAAAACTTATGTGTTCGAAACCGTAAAACCATTTGATTTTGGGGGATTGAACGTTAGTGTCTCTAATTTAGAGGGTGGCCCGATAACTGTCAGCTACAAAGCTGAAATTAATGGCAAGGTGGAAACGAATGAAAATGTGGTGGTTGCAGTAGACCAATCTCATAGTAAAACACTCACATATGGATCAAATAAATAAGTCTAATTGATGGAACAAGTTCATCGATAAAAAGAGCCTGTATCATAAATCATGATCAGGTTCTTTTTTACTTTTGTTTTTGGTTGACTTTTAGCTTTATAGTTTTTTTATATTTCAGCAAAAGTGACGCAGAGCCACTTTGTGGCGGAATCGAGGCGTACTACACAGCGGAGTATCCACAAGTCAATACCATTCGACAACATAGATCTGGAATTGAAAAACACCCCTTTTATAATAGGTTCAAACAAGAATTCTAAAAATCAAAAAGCTCATGAAGGTACTAATGTTTGTTACAGCATTTCTTTTCTCTTGTATCTGTGTTTCTGCCACTAAAACAAAAATAGTAATAAGAGCAAAAGCAAAAGATGCAAAGTTCATAGGTAGCTCCCTTGGCGGTGCTTACGTAATTATCAGGAACAAGGTAAATCAGCAGATTTTAGCGGAAGGCAAAACGACTGGCAGCACGGGTAATACAGATCTGATCATGAAAGCTCCCAAAATGAGAGAAAGTTCCATTGTGGATGCCCAAACAGCATGTTTCCTGGCGAATATTGATATTGACGAACCTACATTCATTAACATCGAGGTGGCCTCCCCAATTAATTATAGACAAGCTCAAGTGAAAGTAAGCACCGAGTTATGGTTGATTCCTGGACGGGATATTTTGGGGGAAGGAATTATATTAGAAATACCGGGGTTCATCATCGACATATTGAAACCGCGAACCCACCAATACATAGCCCTGAATGCCATTAAGAACAAGCTACTCCAAATTCGGGCTAATGTTGTAATGATGTGCGGATGCGTCATCGATAAAGGTGGAATTTGGAACTCCGACGAAATCGAAGTGAAAAGCATACTAAAAAAAGACGGAAAATATATCAAGGACATTAAAATGTCATTGATCTCGACAAATCTATTTGAGGGCAGTTATCTAATTAGCTGTGCTGGAAACTACGAACTGATCTTGTATGCTTATGATGAAAAGACAGGTAATACAGGTGTTGATAAGGTAAACTATGTGATTTATGAGTAGCGAAGGATTAGTCAGACTGGTTAAAAGAGAACAACGAAATCCGACTCGGGATTCAATAGATAGAAAACTAGATTTAAGCCAAATTATTTATTGCTATATTTTTTAACTTGTTTTCTTGCTCAAATCTAGTTTTATGGCTGTTTTTAATCTTATTCCTTTTTGTAATTACATCTATATTTTAGCTTAAAATCTCTACTAAGGGGTTCACTCAAAACAAGTTGTTTCAAATCAGCTATTTTCTTTAAATCATCATAAAATTTTTTTGAATTCAGTCCATCTGTGAGTACTGTTCAAAATAACCCCCCTAAGGGCATAAATTGGACTTTGAACATTTCAAAGTCCAATTTTTATTTAAAAATCACTGTTTTCAATATCATCAAGCTTGTTCAAAGTATTTCTCCTAAAGGTTTTTACAATTGTGGGGCATTAGAGGATTATCTTTGAATATTTTTTATTCAAAGATAGCCGGTGTAGATAAACTTCTCGTTTATAATGGGTTATAATCACATGGCTACTAATGCATGTTTGTAGCGCTCAGCTAAAAATCAGTCATTCATCTTGAATTCACTGATCCTGAAATTGGATACATATGTCAGTAAAATGGATAATTTTATCAGACCGTGTTAGCCGAATTTTGTACCACAATCAAAATTAAAAAAATGAATACACAAAAAGTATGGTTTATCACAGGTGCATCCAAAGGGATGGGGCTTGAAACTGCCAAACTGGTATTGGCAAATGGCGACAAACTGGTGGCTACTTCACGGAATGTTAACGAACTCATGAGCAGCCTTGGCGAAACTAGCGAAAACTTTCTTCCTCTGGCATTAGATATTACTAACGACGGAGCCGTTAGCGATGCCATATACAAAAGCATTGTACATTTTGGAAGGTTGGACGTGGTATTAAACAATGCCGGTTATTATCTGGTGGGGAGCTTGGAAGAAATTTCTGAAGAAGAATTCCGTAAAACGCAGGAGGTTAACGTTTTTGGAACGGTGAACATTATTCGTCATGTCCTACCGTACCTCAGAAAACAGCAATCCGGACACATCATTAACATAGCTTCAAATATGGGTTATATGGGTTACGCCAATACCGGAAGTTACAATGCGGCTAAATTTGCTGTTGTAGGTCTTTCAGAAGCATTGGCACAAGAAGTCAAACCCTTTGGCATTAAGATTACTGTGGTGGCTCCAGGTATGTTCCGTACTAATTTCATGTCTGATTATACGCTAGTTGTGGCCAAAAAAGATGTGATCGGTTACGGTAAAAAAGAGCATGCAGCCATGTTGAGCAGTTTTAACGGACACCAACCAGGCGATCCAAAAAAACTGGCACAAGCACTGAATGCAATCGTAAAAGCAGAAGAGCCTCCCGTTCATCTTGTTCTTGGACCAGACAGCTACAACTCTATTCTGGAACACCGGAAAAACGAGCAAACTGAAATGGAACAATGGAAACACCTTTCATTTTCCACCAACTTCGATTAATTGGTTAAATTTGAGGAAATGAAGAAGACAGATCAATCACCTTACCAGATCAGTTCGATTTCTGAACTGCATCGTTTATTTGCACTTTCAAAGCCTGATCATCCTTTGGTAAGTGTGATTGATTTTGCACTGCTGAGCTACAAACACAGTGATGTATGGAAGCATTTTACGAATGATTTCTACTGCATAGCCATAAAAACTGGTACAAACGGTAAATTCCGTTACGGGCAACAGGATTACGATTTTGAAGAGGGGATCATGACATTCACTAAACCAGGACAGGTGTTCTCGGTACGAGAAACAGACGGAAAACCGGTTAATGGCTACATGCTGGTATTTAAGCCAGTGCTCATCCAGAATTATCACTTAGCAAAGCGTATTAAAGATTACGGTTTTTTCTCCTATTCGGTTGCAGAGGCACTCCATTTATCGGTAAAAGAAGAAGAAATTATTTTCTCCCTCCTGAAACAAATGCAGCAGGAGCTAAAAAACAATATCGATCAATATAGTCAGGATGTGATGGTTTCGCATGTAGAGTTACTACTTAGTTACTCAAATCGCTTTTACAACAGGCAGTTCATTACCAGAAAGGCTGTACATCACGATCTTTTAACAAAGTTAGAAGAAATCCTTACTGGCTATTTTGAAAATGATAAAAAGGCTGTACCTACGCTTCCCAGTGTCAAAATACTTGCCGAAGAACTTAATCTTTCTGCCAATTACTTAAGTGATATGTTGCGTAGCCTCACCGGACAAAGCACCCTGCAGTATATCCACAATCATATCATCGAGGCAGCAAAAGTGTTACTTTCTACAACAAGCCTTAATGTTAGCGAAATTGCTTACCGCTTTGGATTTGAGTATCCTCAGTCTTTTAATAAGTTATTTAAGAAAAAAACCATGCAAACCCCTTTACAGTATCGCCAGTCATTTAATTAATTATTCTTACTCATGTTTTTGAATAATTGGTTGGATTTTCTATTTTTGTATCAATCAATACAAAAATGATTATATCAATGAAAGGAAGACCTACATTATTTGAGAATGCCGAGTTGGTGAGCAAAGCGCAACAAATTTTCTGGAAAAAAGGATATACGGCAACCTCGCTAAACGATTTGTTGACTGCTACCGGAGTAGGTTCCGGTAGTTTTTACAACAGCTTTAAAGGAGGAAAGAAGGAAGTTTTCAGCGCCGCAATTCAACAGCGGAGGGAAGCATTTAATGATTTCAGAAAAATACTGGAAGGAAGTGAGTTTCCGTTGATGTTAATAAAAGACTTTTTCAGGAGTATAGCCAAAGCAAAGCAAACAGATCATTTTAAAGGCTGTATCATAGCAAACACAGTTGTAGAAATGACTTTTATTGATGATGAGCTGGAGGCAGATGCCATTCGAATACTAAAAGATGTGGAGCAGATGTTTGTGAGCGCAATTGAAAGAGAAAGGGAATTCGGTCACCTGCAAAACCCATTATCATCGCAAGTTTTGGGTAGATACCTAATCACTTTCTGGTGTGGCCTTAATACCCTCAGAAGGATTTATCCTGATGAAAAAGTACTCGCAGCGCAGGTAGAAATGCAGCTGGATATTTTAGCTTAATTTTTTTTGAATAATTATGTATTGAACGATACAAAAATAAAAATAGATGGATTTAAAACTAGAAGGAAAAAGAGCGTTTATCAGTGGCGCGACACAGGGAATTGGATTTGCTATTGCCCAACAATTACTAGCTGAAGAGGCTGAGGTCATTATAAACGGTCGTGAAGAAGCAAAAATAAATGCTGCAGTTGCGGCGTTACAAAAACAATTTCCAAATGCAATTGTATCTGGGATTGTAGCTGATTTCTCTGTTAAAGCACAGGTAGAAGCCCTGTTAAGTCAATTAAGTGATATCGATATTCTGATTAACAATGTCGGGATTTTTGATCTGAAAGATTTTGCGAAAACTAGCGATGACGATTGGTATCACATGTTTGAGGTCAATGTCATGAGCAGCGTAAGATTATCAAGGGCCTTATTGCCTAAGATGCTCAGCAAGAACAGGGGAAGGATCATTTTTATCAGCAGTGAGTCGGGTGTTAATGTTCCGGATAATATGATACACTACGGAATGACCAAAGCCGCAATGATGGCGGTAGGCAATGGCTTATCGAAATTAACCAAAGGTACAGAGGTTACGGTAAATACTATTTTAGGCGGGCCGACTTATTCTGATGGCGTAGCTAAAACCGTTGAACATATTGCAGGTATACAAAATATGAGTGTGGAGCAGTTAAAAGTTGGTATCATGCAACAAACGAATCCCCATTCGCTATTGTCACGCTTTATTGAACCGGCAGAAATTGCAAACCTGGCTACCTATCTTTCCAGTCCTTTGTCGTTAGCTACAAACGGAGCAAGCCTGAGGGCTGATGGCGGTGTTTTGAAGACACTTTGATCTTGTTTTCAATAGTTAATTCAAATAAAGTATTAGTTTTATAATGTGAAACTTGAGGTTATATAAACTTCAATATAAACCAAAACTACAATCTCTCATATTTGCCAACTTTTTTGTTCTAAAGTAGTCTTGTCAAGGTATCCTTTCAAAGATTACCTTGACAACGCCTAGAATTTTAAATGAAATTTTTCCGCTGCAAATCCTCAATTATAGGGTTTATAAGTAATAGAAAGCGATTTAGATGTTCAAAGTATTCTTGCTGATCGTACTTAAGGAAACAACTCTAATGAGTAGTTTCCTTTTTTTTATGGCAATAAACATCTGTAATACGGGGTTTTTGACTGATAAATTTGCTATTTTTTTGTGTAATATTAGAATTAGATTACTTTTGCCTATCGATGACAAAGAGCAAATTAGTGCCAATTAAAGCTATAATGCTGCTTATCGTGTTTTTATTAAATACGGTGACAGGCTTTGCATGTGCAATTGGGATTGATATGGGCTTCAATGCATCCCAGCAAACACCTGAAATTCAGGCAAACCATAATGGAACCTTAACCAATCATGGGCATGAACACGGAGCGGGTATTCAGCATCAGCATGTAGATTTAGGTTCCCATCAGGATAAAGATCATCATAAGGAACAAGACGGTAAAAAGGAAAATTGTTGCAAGGATGCAGTAGCCAAGTTGACTGCAAGTAGTAAATTGGCGCAACGTACTGATAATCTAAGCCAACTTTCTACACTATTTATATTATTGCCAGGTATTATTCATCGGCAATTTCTTTCGGTTCGTTTGCCCTCAAATGTACCAAATGCTTATTTCGCGCAGCATTGCCGGTCTCCGATCAGTGATGTACGGATTGCCATACAAAGTTTTCAGATTTGATTTAAAGTTTAATATCCACTGGAGGGCAAAATGCCTGCCCGGATGGGTCATTATTAACTTGAAAAAATGAATAGATATTTTTTTGTTTGCTTAATCGCAACCGCTTTTGCGCAAACTGTATTTGCCCAGCGTGTGCGAGCTAGAGAAAATGCATCAGGATATAATCATTTTGTTACAGGTTAATGGTGCATTAACAGCAACGAAAGCAACCGAGGAGTCAAAGACCATACTGGTAGTGATCAAAATGCTGTTCTAGACCCGTAAAAGGCCTTATTAGAGTGACCCCATGCTAAATTGCGGTAAAGTGTAAAAACAATTAACTAATTACATAATATGCCCCCTGTTGTATCCGGGGCTTTACCAGTTCAACTTCAATAAAATCAAAATGAAAAAAATCATATTCAGCATGGCAGCATCCATCCTATGGCTTGCTGCCTGCACCAGCGGTAAAAAAACAACCTCGGCCGCTAAGGCATCTGATAGTGCGCTAACCTCAGTAGTCGTTGCGAAACCAATAGGCAAGGCGCCCACTGAGGCATTAATCAACGCTTATCTACAACTAAAAAATGCTTTGACAAAAGATAACGATAACGAAGCAGCCGAGGCCGGTAAAAGTCTGGTGCTGGCAATCACAATAATTGATAAAAATGCTTTGAATGCTGAACAGTCCAAGGCATTCAGTGATATTGCTGACGACGCTAAAGAACATGCCGAGCATATCAGTGCCAGTGAGGGAAACATCAACCATCAGCGGGAACATTTTGAAACTCTGAGCCAGGATATTTACGAATTGGTAAAAATAGAAAGTACTCCAGGCCGAAAGCTGTATTTTGACCATTGTCCAATGTATAATCAAGGAAAAGGCGGAAACTGGATCAGCGAAACAAAGGACATACACAATCCGTATTTAGGCAAGGCTATGCCAGATTGTGGTCGTATGATAGAGGAATTCAATTAGTCTCTTTATAATGAAAAACATACTGCTTATAATGCTATTTGTGCTGGCAGTCATTCAGTTCATCCAGCCTGACCGTAATCAATCCGGTCAGGCTGCAATACTAGACATTAGCCGTATTTACCCTGTACCCGAATCCGTGCAGGGTATACTGCGCGAGTCGTGTTACGACTGCCATAGTGACAATACCAGATATCCATGGTACTCATTTTCACAACCTGCAGCCTGGTGGGTGTCTTCTCACATTAGAAAAGGGAAGTCTGAGCTTAATTTTAACCAGTTCGGGAGTTATTCCGCGCGCAGACAGCGAAGTAAGTTGAAATCAATTGCCAGCAGTATTAAGGACCCCACTATGCCATTGCCATCCTATACCCTAATCCACCGAAATGCGTTACTCTCTGCCAAGGATAGGCAGTTGATCCTGCAATGGACAGCAAAAATGATCAGCCGCTCACCAAACAAATAGCCCATGAAAAAATTGATATTAGTATGTATAGTGTTGAGAAGTATTTATGGCCTCACCAACGTAGAACACGAGGAACGCACGGTAACTGCACAAACAAAAGCCAGCCCCCCTTGAATTTGCCTGCTCAATTCAGCCTGAGGTTAAGCGCAATGAGGAAAGCTATGTCATTGACAAGCAGGCTTGTTAAACTTGATGAGGAACACAGATAAAGGATACATGACAGGGCTGCGTTACATCCTGACAAAATATTTCTTCTGTTCTACTTTTTATGATACCGATATGGACTACGGCGGCGGGTCACACTACCCGTTATTTTAATTAAACACGTATATTTGATATTTAAGCATGTTATGTTAGTTAAGCCCCTTACTGAGGAAAGTGAATTGCTGCTTAAAGTTGCAAAGGGAAACGAGTATGCTTTTAAAATGCTTTATGATCATTACCGTATCCTGGTTTATTCTAGGGCCTTGTATTTGCTGAAGTCCGATTTGCTTGCAGAAGAAGTCCTGCAGGAGGTCATGCTCAAACTTTGGCAAACCGCAGGCAGGCTTACCGAACACAGTAACTTGGCGGCTTATTTAACCACACTTACACGCAACCGCAGCTTTCAGTTGCTAAGGAGAAAAGTGCTTGAAGCCAAAACAGACGCGGAACTTGGAAGAGGGTGGACTGAGCAGGATAATGGAACAGAGGAAGAAATTTTGCTGGCCGATACCAGGAAACTACTCTCAGATGGCATTGCACTATTGCCCCCTCAGCAGAAACTGGTCTATGAACTCTGCCACATTGAAGGACTGAAGTATGAGGAAGCTGCTCAAAAGATGAATTTAAGTGTCGAGACGGTCAGAAGTTACATGAAGTTGGCTCTTCGCTTTCTCCGGGCATACCTGAAAACACACACCGACGTGACCGCTATGCTGATTCTTTTTAAACTACTTTAATTTTTTTCCTTCTCCATACCCCCTAAAGCATTTCTCCGGGATTATTATTAAAAAGGGGATAATCCTTAGACAATACAATATGGTCAACTGGGAAGACAAAAGGGTCGTCGATTTATATTCGAAGTTCTCTGCAAAGACAGCTACTGCTACTGAATTGGAAGCGTTCAATACTTTTCTGAATACACCCGGCGCGGAGCAGCGACTGTTCGGCTTGCTGGAAACGGATTATCAGCTGAGTGAAAGCTACGAAAAGGATATCAGCGAATTCCGGGCACTTCAAATTTTCGAAGAGGTGACCAGCCAGCCCCAGGAGCTCAAAAAAGTGAGCAGGCTATGGCCGCGCCTGGCTGGCGTTGCGGCAATTGCCGCAATCATCGCCTTTTCATTATTGCTAAGGAGCGGTTTTTTTAACGATGATAACCGCACGAATCCCATTGCTGCAGCGCAGGATATTGCCCCAGGAATCAACAAAGCAACGCTGACGTTGGCGAGTGGGCGAAAAATCGTGTTGTCCGCAGCCCTTAACGGAGCGCTTGCATCTGAATCTGGGGTACGCATCTCTAAAACAGCAGATGGGGAAATAACCTATGAAACCGTAGACAATGGTCTGACAGAACAGCGGGGAATGAATATGCTTTCTACCGACCGGGGAGAGACCTACCGGGTCAGATTGCCCGACGGCTCGTTGGTTTGGCTAAACGCAGCCTCCTCACTAACATATCCGGCTTCTTTCACTGGGTTAAAAAGCCGAAAGGTTAAGATGTCGGGAGAAGCTTACTTTGAAATTCAAAAAGATGAAGCCAAGCCTTTTATCGTGGAAACAAATGGACAGGATGTAACGGTGTTAGGAACGCACTTTAATATTAAGGCGTATAAAGATGAGCCCGACGTTATAACGACCCTACAGGAAGGAAGTGTGCGTGTAGATTTCGAAGCAGCTGCCTGGAATAGCAAAGGAAAGATTCGGTATAAAGACGAAATTGTGCTGAGTCCGGGACAGCAATCCCTACTCAGGGGAGAGTCAATCAGTATTTCCAAGGCAAACCTGGAAGAAAATACAGCTTGGAAAACCGGCGACTTTATTTTTACTGAGATTACTATAGAGAGGATTATGCGCGACATTGCCCGATGGTATAATATTGAGGTAGTTTACGAAGGCAGCATTCCGACAGGCACTTTTTCTGGGAATGTTTCCCGATCCAAAAATATAAGCCAGATACTCCAGGCTTTGGAAGCTACAAAATTAGTTCACTTTAAGGTTGAAGGAAGGAGGGTCTACGTGAAGAAATAAATACAAAAAAATGACCAGATCCCGGAGACCGGAACCTGGATTAAGTTTGGCTTTAGGCCAAAAATCAACTGATCAACCGAACCCGCAGTAACCTTTCCCGTGGAAAGTAGAGGTATGCTGCAGACCAAACCTAGACTAAATGTATACAAAATATACCAGAAACCCCGGTATGCCATCAGGCGTATACCCTAAAATTTTGCTCATTATGCGATTAACCAGCGTGATATTGTTAGCATCACTTATGCAAGTTGCCGCGGCAGGCTTTGCACAGAAAATCTCCTTATCGGAGAAAAATGCACCATTAGCAAGGATTTTTGCCCAACTTAAATTGCAGAGTGGTTACGATTTCGTTGCAGACGGCAACCTATTGAAAACCGCTGATCCTGTAAATATTCGCGTAAAGAATATGGAACTTTCTGAAGTACTTGAGCTGATTTTCAAAGACCAGCCATTGAGTTTTGAAATTCAAAATAAAATGGTCGTTGTACTGAAGAAGGAAAGTTCCTTTATCGACCGCATAAGCACTGCTTTATTCAGGATTGATATAAGAGGCCTGGTGATGAATGAAAAAGGTGAACCGATGCCTGGCGCAAGCGTTGTTGTGCTGGGCAGGAATCAAAGTGCAAGGACGGCATCAGACGGATCGTTTAACTTGCTTAACCTAACAGGTAAGGAAACCCTGATTACGACCTTTATCGGCTATAAATCGGATACGCTGAGGCTGACTGCTCAAACCAGTGTGGTAATCGCCATGAAACCCCTGGTGGCTGTTCTGGAGGATGTATCGATTGTAAGTACGGGCTACCAGGATCTGAATAAAGACCGGGCAACTGGTTCATTTGGGATCATAACCGCTAAGGAGATCGCACAATTTCCAACGGTCAGTATCCTTGAACGTTTGCAAGGTCTGGTTCCAGGAGTGAATATTTCGACAAAGACGACAGCTGGTAACAGTCGCAATGGGACAATTAACATACGTGGTATCTCCACCATCGTCGGTAAGTATACTCAGGTGAGCGTAGAGCCCCTTTTGGTTGTCGATGGCTTTCCATCGCAGATTTCTATCGCAAATGGTGCATTGGATTTGCTTAATCCAGATGATATTCAACAGATCACTTTTTTAAAAGATGCAGCAGCAGCATCTATATGGGGAATCCAGGCTGCAAATGGTGTGATTGTGATTACGACTAAAAGAGGTAGGCAAAATTCGGCGCCATCACTCAACTTTACTACAACCTATAGCACCGGTGCAAAACCTAGGACGGATTATGGGCCAATGATGTCTGTCGCTGATTACATTGATCTGGAAAAAGATATGATCAATAAAAATTATGTGGACGACGTTACACAATCATCTTATATATCAGGGAACCTGACCCAGGCTCAAGCCATCATTTTTAGAAACAAACGTGGTGAAATTTCTGAAGCCCAGATGAATGGGGAACTTGCTGCATTGGCGCAGTATGATAATGCAGATCAGATTTCTAAATACCTGCTTCAGCGGCAGGCCACAAAACAATATAATTTATCTCTTTCTGGCGGTGGTGTAAACAGTTCTTATTACATGTCAGGTAATTACTATACTGATGACAGGATCTATAAAAGCAATAAGAATAAAGGATACTCCTTTAATGTATCAACAACTTCCAGTCTCTTAAAAGGACGTGTGGCCATCAATACTTCCCTGACTTACGGTAATACTACGGATAAAACTAATCCCGCCGCTGCGCTTGGGATGAGCATGTCTCCGTTTGGACTGCGCCCTTATGATCTGCTGGTCAATCCGGATGGAAGCACAATGTACTATGATATCTTTACGATTCCATCCAGGGCGCGGACTTTAGAGGGCCGGGGATACCTGCCTTTCAGGTATTCAGCTCTGGATGAATTGAATTATAACAATACCATGAATACGAGTAACAATTTGGGCCTGAATGTGGATGTGAGAACTAAGATTACTTCCTGGCTTAATTTTTCGATCTCTGGAAATATTGGCCGGAATTTTAACGAGCGTGAAAATTATCAGGAACCGGATAGCTATGCAGCAAGGATAATGGTAAATAGGGCGACTTCTGTAAATTCTGCAGGACAATTGGTTTATGGCCTTCCTATTGGTGGAAAGTTGATTACAAATAATGGAACAACCAAAAGCTACAATTTAAGGGGGCAGGTAAACGTAAATAAAAACTGGAACAATAAGCATGACTTGAATGCTGTACTGGGAAATGAAATCCGTGAGGTTTTTAATAGAGCCAGTGGAGAAAACCGTTACGGCTACAATAAAGAGATCAATGCTTTTACGCCAGTAAATCCCAATGGAAGCTACCTGGATCTAACAGGGAACCGTCCGGCTATTGGGGCTACCTCCTCGCCGGTTGTAGAGAGAACCACCAGGGCATTGTCTTATTATTCAACTGCCTCATATACGTATGATAGCAAGTATACGGTTTCGGGAAGTGCACGTTTTGACGATTTAAACCTACTTGGTGTGGAAAGGAGAAAAAGAGCCATCCCGCTTTGGTCTGGAGGATTAAGCTGGAACATGAAAAAGGAAAGCTTTTTAAAAGATGTGGACTGGTTGAGCGCTTTATCCGGACGTTTTACTTTTGGTTTTACAGGGAATGCCCCACAGGGCTATGCACCGGTAACAGTAATCGAATTACAGGGGACAGATGATTATTCCCTCCTTCCGACTGCACGTATTAGAACGCCCGCACGAGAAGATCTGGCATGGGAAAAAACCAAAATGCTGAATTATGGACTTGACTTTTCCCTTTTTGACAACCGCATTTCTGGAACACTGGAATACTATAAAAAACATACTAAGGATATCTTTTATGACTTGCCCATCAACGGAACCTACGGTTTTACAAGAACTTTATTTAATGCCGCCACATTAGACGCAGAGGGTATAGATATAGGTTTCTCCTTCGCGCTCGCTAAATCTAAACAAGTGACATGGAACAACGCGATCAATTTATCTTATAATACCAATATCATTCATGATGAGCGTTTTAAATTGCCTATCGCCAATTCGATTCCGCAAGGAGAGGAGGCATTCTACGATGGTTACCCGACAGACTTTTTATTTACGTATAAGTTTGCAGGACTGGATGCAAAAGGAGAAACCTTAATAGAGGATCCCAAAGAGCCGGGCAAGTTGTATAATACCTGGGATTTTCCTTTTTATGACGTGAAGTCGTATTCAGGAAGAACGGCCTCTCCGTGGTTTGGTGCATACAGTACTAATGTGACCTACAAGAGGTTTGATTTGGGTTTTCAATTTCAATACCAACTCGGTGGTGTTTTTTTAAGGCCCTCAGTTGCTGAAACCGGATTTTATTTAAGTCGTGCCGGAGATTTGGCACAGCGCTGGAGAAAGCCAGGTGATGAATTGACGACCAACGTTCCAGGAATTACATCGGATTATTCGCAGGGTTTTAATTATGGAACCAGTGTAGAAAGATATTCCAATTCGGATTTACTGGTGAGAAGCCGGAGCAATGTAAAATTGAATCAGGTGCGCCTGTCTTATGCGGTTCCTCAGCGGGTGGTGGCCAAAATGGGTATTAAGGCCTTGAGTTTATCTGCGGTTTGCAGAAACCTGGGCATGATCTGGGCAAAGAATAAGGAGAAGATTGATCCGGACTATTTATTCAATGTAAGCAACACTTACCAATTGGCTCCTACGCGTAGCTATTCATTTCAACTTAACCTAAGTTTATAATGCATAAAGAAATCACCATGAATGTATTTAAAGTATTTTTCCTCACTATAACTGTCGTAACCTTACTTTCCTGCCGGAAATATGTAGAAAATGTTCCGGTGCAAGGCCAGCGGGTTTTAGTATATACAAATGATTACCGCCTACTGATGAACAGTAGATCCGATTTAGAACTTGGCTCGGCAAATGCAGCCATTATAGGTTGTGATGACATTGATCTCAAAGATCCAAACCTCCAAAGTGATATCTCTTACAATAGTGTATACGTTGCGCAATATACCTGGGCAAAACCATTCTATATCGACAAAGAAGATGATTTTGACTGGAATTCCATGTATAAAGCAATATATACTTCTAACACCGTGATCTCAGGTGTATTGGAGAGTAAAAATGGCTCACTGGCAGAACGGAATGAGATTTATGCGGAAGCACTTATCCAAAGGGCGTTTACTTATTTTACGCTGGTAAATTCACATGGGAAGCAATACGATGCTTCGACAGCTGGCACTGATCTCGGTGTACCGCTTTTATTGGAAGCAAAGCTGTTTGTAAACTTGCAAAGGGCCACTATTGCTCAGGTTTATACCCAGGTGCTGAAAGATATAGAAACTGCTATTCCTTTACTACCCACTGTCAAAACGAATTCAGTGAACCCGTATCAAGGCAGCGCGTATGCGCTATTGGCAAAGGTGCATTTGAATATGCGTAATTTTGAGGCCGCCCAGGTAGCAGCAGAACAAGCATTAGCACTTTCAAACGGACTTAATGATTATAAACTGTTCGTTAATGCGGCATTCCCTACGCTTATACAAAATAAAGAAGTTCTGTTACGTAAAATTCCTCGACTTAGTTACAGCGGCCTGCAGTTGAGCGAAGACTTATTGAACTTATTGGGTACTAAAGACTTGAGATATACCCTATTTACCAAGGCAGGAGATGACGGTGGTTCTCCCAGCTTTACAGGCAGGAGATTTTTTGCCGGAGCTGGTGCTGACAACGCATGTGTGGGATTAACAGTTGGCGAGACCTGGCTCATCCGGGCAGAATGCCTGGCACGTGCCGGAAGACGTGCAGACGCCTTACAAGCATTGAATGACTTGCGTAAATTCAGGTTCCTGGAAGCTGATTACGTAGACCTTTCCGCAACGAGTGACCAGCAGGCATTGGAATTAGTGATTAATGAGCGTCGAAGGGAACTGTTTGGAACAGGGCTTCGCTGGTTTGACCAGAAGCGCCTAAATAAGGAATCATTGTTTGCTAAAACCGTAACAAGGGTACTTAATGGGGTTACCTATACATTGGAACCCAATAGCAATGGATATGTTTTTCCATTTTCAACAATTATTGTGAATCAAAACCCTGAGTTGATTCAAAATCCCAATTAATTTAAAATAAGTTGATTCTCTATTGATGTGCCCAACTCGGGCCATCAATAGATTGAGGGATATCCTATGAAGTTTAAAGCCCAATTTAATGGAAAAAAGTATAGTAAAAATAGAGAATTTATCGCATCGATATAGCAGTAGTTGGGCGATACGCGACATTAACATGGAAATTAGCCAGTATGGCATTGTTGGGCTTTTAGGCTCAAATGGCGCCGGAAAGTCCACCACGATGAACATTCTTTGCGGCTCTCTGAACCAGACGGAGGGAAATGTGTACATCAATGGCATCAACTTTAGGGATGACCCAAAGCGGGCGAAGATGGAGATCGGCTTTCTGCCTCAGAACCCGCCTTTGTACATGGACCTGACCGTGGATGAGTACCTTAATTATTGTGCAGGTTTACGCGATATGTCAGGACAGCTTAGAAAAGATGCCGTAAAGGAAGCCAAAGAACGCTGCGGAATAGACCATTTCAGCGGCAGGTTGATCAAGAACTTATCCGGGGGGTACAGACAACGCGTGGGCATCGCCCAGGCTATTGTACACCGCCCCAATGTACTCGTGCTCGATGAACCTACAAATGGACTAGATCCCAATCAAATCATTGAGGTCAGAAACCTGATTAAAGACATCGCTAAAGACAGAGTTGTGATTTTTTCCTCACACATTCTTTCCGAAGTACAGCTACTTTGCCGGGACATTAAGATGATTGAGAACGGAAGGATCGTATTTGAAGATACAATGGATGCCTTCAACAATTACATAGAGCCGCACAGCATGCTGATTCATTTCAACAATATGCCTGAAATCGCTGCTTTGGAAGCCATTGATGGAATCATGAGGGCAGAGCTGCTCACCGAAAGGCTTGTCCGTCTTTATTTCAGCGGAGAGGCGGGGATCGCCGAGACCATCGTAGCCAAAAGCGTAGCGAACGGTTGGCGTTTACAGGAAATTGCGCTTGAAAAAAACTCTGTAGAGGAAATATTTAAACAATTGTCACAAAACTAATTATATCAAAAAAAGCTTAATGAAAACAATTTTCCGAGTGGCTAAAACGGAGCTTAAACTGCTGTTTTATTCTCCTATCGCCTGGTTTCTAATCATTATTTTTATGATTCAGTGCGGCTTTGTCTACCTGAAAGGGCTTGACGATGTTGCCTTAACGGTGGACGGGGGGTATAAAATTCCCTTTAGTATCATTGCCTCGATATTTTCCGGAGGAAGGGGCGTCCTTTCTAACGTGATGGGAAACCTTTATCTTTACCTTCCGTTACTTACCATGGGGCTCATCAGCCGGGAAACATCCAGCGGTACCATCCGGCTTTTATATTCCTCGCCGATCCGGGTTCGGGACATTGTACTGGGAAAATTTGCTGCAATGGTAGTCATGAGCATGCTGATGATCGGTATCGTTTCCATCTACATTATTGCCAGCTATTTCACAGTCAGCAACCCGGATACCGGCTTGCTGCTGAGCTGTGTGTTGGGCTTGTTCCTGCTGCTCTGCGCTTACTCTGCGATAGGAATCTTTATGTCCTGCCTGACCACTTATCAGATTGTGGCCGCTGTATGTACGTTCGTTACTTTCGGGATATTGTATAATGTTTCCGGATTATGGAGCGGTGTGCCCTTCGTCAGGGACGTTACGTACTTTCTTTCTGTCGCTGGCAGAACGGACTGGATGCTGGCAGGACTGATCACGAGCAATGGAATTGTTTATTTCCTCGCCATCGTTTTTATGTTTCTGCAGCTGACCATATTTAAACTTAAAACTGGAATGGAAACCATGTCCACACTAAAAAAGGCGATGGGTTACAGTATGATTGTCCTCATTACGCTAGCCATTGGTTACATCAGTTCCATTCCCCAACTCATTGTTTATTTTGACGTGACCAGGGATAAAAACAATACGATTAAGCCAGACACACAGAAAATTGTGGAGGACCTGGGTGATGAGCCACTTGAGGTTACCGGGTACGCAAACCTATTCGGCGGATTTATGGAAGACGCAAAACCGGAATCCTACCAGCTGAATATCAATCGTTGGGCACCTTATGTCAGGTTCAAACACAATATCAGATTGAAAACGGTATTGTACTATGATACTCTGGGTGTTGGCGAAGGGATGAAGAAAGCCAACCCCGGTAAAACACTGGCCGAGGTCGCGGCAAAATCCGCCAAAACTGCGGAGATCAGCTTAAGCCAGTTTAAGCGCCCTGAAGAGATCAGAAAAATGGTTGACCTTTCTCAGGAACCCAATTATTACATTATGCAGCTCAAATATAAAGGGAGGCAAACTTTTTTAAGGGTATTTCCTGATAATGACCACTGGCCATCCGAGACCGAAATTTCTGCTGCACTAAAAAGGTTGCTTCTTGCGAAAATTCCAAAAATCCTGTTTGTAACCGGAAATCTGGAGCGTAACATCAACAAAATGGGCGACCGTGAATACCGTGCTTTGGCAAACCTGAAGAATTTCAGGAATTCGCTGATTAATCAGGGCTTTGATGTGGATACCATTTCCTTACAAAGCGAATCGATTCCTAAAAACACTTCTGCCCTGGTGCTGGCTGATCCGAAAACTGAGCTGGACGATGTAGAGACGGCAAAATTGCAGCAGTTCATCGACAATGGTGGAAATTTGCTGATTTCCGGTGAGCCTGGAAAACAGGCCATGCTTAATCCCCTATTAAAACAGTTTGGCGTTCAACTGATGGCTGGGGCCATCGTGCAGGCCAGTAGAGATCTGGAGCCCCACCTTGCCGCGCCGTTTTTAACCGGCACGGGCGCCAAGCTCTATCCGCCACTTGTAGCCGCGCATTACGACAGTGTAGTGGTTTCAATGCCCATGGCCACGGCGCTCGGTATTGAAAATTCTAGCGGATATATCATTAAGCCTTTGCTGGTAACCGATGAAAGAAGAAGCTGGCTCAAAAAGGACAAATTTGTAACGGATTCCGCAAAGGTGAAATTTGAACCTGAACGGGGTGATTTGCAGAAGTCTTTCCCACTTGCGGTCAGCTTAGCCAGGAACACAAAAGGGAAGGAACAGCGCATCGTTGTTGTTGGTGACGCCGACTTTATGTCGAATATAGAGTTGAACCGTTTCAATATGAGGACCGCCAACTTTGCCTTCAATACAGGAATTTTTAGCTGGTTAAGTTATGGAGAGTTTCCAATTAGCAGCTACCGTCCTTCAGCGAAGGATACCACGCTGCTAATTAAAAGGGACCAAATTAAATACCTGCGTATCGCCTTTCTTTGGGTATTTCCAGGTATGATGGTGGCCATCGGAACATTGATATTGATCAGAAGAAAAAGAAAATAAAGAAATGGCATTCCTTACCGATCAGCAAACTATAGATGACCTGAACCTTTTTAGTAAATCAGGCGGAGATTCCATTTATCAGATTTTTAACAGGACCAAAACAAGGGGGGGAGCGGCGATACTGGAAGGAATGTTTCGCTTTCCGTTATCAGATGATGCTAAAATCAATCAGCGAAGTAAAGTTATACAGTATTTTGCCAGCTCCGGTAGGTCTTTTCCCTTTAGTACGGATCATTTTGACCCGGTGGAATCCTATATGCGAAATACAGACACAAGGACAAAACTGTCTGCACAAGATGATTCAATAGCGAAAAAGCTGAGCAACCTGGTTGCCCTTGATGCCGTTACCTCTGGTATATACGCTGGAATCACCTCCCTGATCAAGCTGCTGAAAGAACTGCAGCAGTTTTTAAACGGGCTGAATATGGGAGATCTTGACTTTTACCAGCATGACAAGGCAGAATTATTAAACCTGCTGGCTTTACCAGGAATTACAGAAAGCCTCGTGTTGCCTGCTGGAGCAAGGCTGTCTTCCAATGAATATATGACCTACGACGAGGTTTTCAGGTTTCGCCATCGCGATGCGGTGCTTAAAATATTGGACTATGTTTACGGCCTGGATGTTTACTTCTCTGTGGCGAATGTGGCAGTAGAACGCTCCTTTGTTTTTCCCAACGCTTTACCTAAGCAGCAGCATGTGGTGAAACTAGAGGGAGTATATCATCCGCAGCTACAAAACGCGGTGGCCAATTCAATAAACATTACACCTGATAGCAATGTGATTTTCCTTACCGGCGCCAATATGGCTGGGAAATCAACCTTCATGAAGTCGTTGAGCATCTCCCTCTTTCTTGCCCATATGGGTTTCCCGGTTGCAGCCAAATACATGGAGTTTTCTGTGCTGGATGGAATTTATACCACGATAAACCTGCCAGATAATCTGGGTATGGGAGCAAGCCATTTTTACGTGGAGGTCCTGCGTGTAAAAAAAATAGCACAGGAACTCAAGCTGGGCAGGAATTTGTTTGTTCTTTTTGACGAGATGTTCAGGGGAACGAATGTGAAGGATGCAGCAGAAGCGACGATTGCTTTTACTGAAGCCTTCGCAGGGAAACGCAACAGCATGTTTGTCATTTCAACACACATTATTGAAGCAGGAGAAGTACTGAAGGAGAGATGTGATAACATCAATTTTGTATATCTGCCAACCCGTGTGGAAGCGAACAAGCCCATTTATACTTACACGCTGGAGCAAGGTTTGACGGCCGACAGGCATGGGATGGTTATTATAAGAAACGAGGGGATACTGGATATTTTGGCTTCGGGCATGGAGCGGTTAAATACACAAAAAATATGAGCTTCACAGTAGACAAACAAACGCTTGAGGATTTGAACTTACTAGGTAAGTTTACACCTGGTTCCGTTTTTGCCATGTTTAATAAAGTACACACCAGTGGTGGTGAAAGGCTTTTGCAGCAGTTTTTTAAAAATCCCCTCACGGATGCTACCACCATCAACAAGCGGAGTGAGTTGTTTTGTTATTTTCAAGGTAAGAACCTGGATTTTCCATTTAGCCGTGTTGAATTCCAGCTCGTAGAAAATTATTTCAGCACCGCTAGCAGGAGAAACTATCCTGCCGCACTGATGGTTGTTTTTTCTAAAAAGATGCAGGCCGCACTGCTGAAGGACGAGCGATACTCCGCGCTCCAGGCGGGATTGGTTGCAACGATAAAGTTGTTAAACGCTTTAAGCGCTTTTCTAGAGCAATTCCAGGAATCCAATCCGACACCTTTTGATGAGGAACTTCATGTTCTTCAGGGTATCCTGGCAATGCCTTCACTCCGTAATGTGCTAAAAGAAAGGGGCGACAATGAATTTTCTACACCAAAACTAGCGGCTTATGACCATGTGTTGAAACACACCCTTCGTCGCGATATTGAGGTTTTACTGGAATGTATTTATAGGCTCGATGTTTATCTTGCCGTGGGCAAAGTTGGAAAGGCTCAGGGCTTCACCTGTGCACAGGCTGTACCCAAGGGAAAACAAATAATAGAAATTGCCGCACTTTGGCATCCGGCATTAATTAAGGGCGTGGCAAATCCTGTTAGTCTTAGTGAACACAATAACATGATTTTCCTGACCGGTGCCAATATGGCTGGGAAGTCTACCTTCATGAAGTCTTTAGGCATCGCGCTTTATCTTGCGCACATGGGCTTTCCGCTTGCTGCCAGAGGGATGCGTTTCTCGGTTTGCGATGGAATTTACTCTTCCATTAATGTTCCCGATAGCTTAAACATGGGGTATAGTCATTTCTTCGCAGAGGTTTTGAGGGTGAAAAAAGCAGCAGAAGAAGTGGCCAGTGGTAAAAGCTTTTTGGTGCTATTTGATGAGCTGTTTAAAGGGACCAATGTTAAGGATGCTTACGATGCGACGCTGTCTGTAACTACTGCTTTCGCACAATTCAGGCAATGCTTTTTCATCATTTCAACTCACATCATTGAAGTGGGGGAGGCCTTGCAAAAGTCAACGGATAATGTGCTGTTTGCCTATCTGCCTACGGTGATGGATGGAAAAGTGCCAAGATACACCTACCTTCTAGAAAAGGGCATAACAACGGACCGTCAGGGAATGCTCATTATTGAAAATGAAGGGATTTTAGACCTGCTTAAAAGTTAAGATAAATAAATTGTGATGGGATCCATCACCTGAGTTAATAAAAATACGAATGAAACACATGAAACACAACATACTTTGGATCGGTATTTTACTGATCATGACCGGGACTTCTGTTGCACAGAAGGGACTAAGCAGAAAGGAAGCGGAAGCACTTTCGGTTAAAGAATGGGCACTGGAAAAACAGCGCTTACTTCCTTCCGCACAAAAAGTGTGGGCGGAAGGGGTAATTGCTTTCAATAAATACACAATGCCTATCGCTTATAGGGTATTTGGAGAAAAGCCTGCAGACGGACGAAGCCTTTACATCTCCCTGCATGGTGGGGGAAATGCTCCGGCCGCAGTAAACCATCAGCAGTGGGAAAACCAGCGAACACTCTATAACATTCCTGAAGGTTTGGTTATTGTGCCGTTGGCACCTACCAATACCTGGAATTTATGGCACGAGGACCATATAGATAACCTGCTGGATTCACTGATACGCTATGGGGTAATATTAGAAGATGTGAATCCCAATAAGGTATACATTCTGGGCTACTCTGCCGGTGGGGATGGTGTTTTTCAGCTGGGGCCGCGCATGGCCGACCGCTGGGCTGCGGCTTCTATGATGGCAGGACATCCCGGTGATGCCAATGCACTCAACCTTCGTAACCTCCCATTTTCCATTTACATGGGGGGTAGAGATACCGCCTATCACCGCAATACCCTGGCCGTTTCCTTCAACCAAAAATTAGATAGCCTACAGCGGCTTGATCCAAAAGGCTTTGTTCATGATTTTCATTTATATGCCGACAAAGCCCACTGGATGGACAGAAGGGATACCATCGCGATCCCATGGATGTCCTCTTTTAAAAGAAATCCATTCCCGGAAAGAGTCATATGGGTGGAAGATGATAGGGTTCAGCACCGGTCTTATTGGTTATCCGCGCCTGCTTCAGCGCAGATAAAGGGCTCGGCCGCAGATGTCAGCATCAAGGGAAATGAAATTTACATCAACAAAAATACCTTTAGCGAACTCTATCTCAACCTTAATGATCAGTTCCTGGATCTTGATAAACCTGTTTCTGTGAGGATTGGCGGTCGGGTCGTGTTCCGAAAGAAGCTAAAAAGAAGTTTGGCAACAATTAGCAGTACAATCCGGGAGTATCAGGATCCGTCTATGGTCTTCTCGGCAAAGCTTATCCTGGCCGGAAACCAGGTTCGGCTGGCTAATTTTTGATAAGCTATGGCCTTGCCTCAACAAGCACTGTCATTGTGGCGGCACTGGTTCTTGACAAGGGATTGCTGGTAATATTTTGGATGGCGAAACTGTTACGTTTGGAGGTCAGGAATTGCAGCCTTATTTACTTTAGTTAATAGTGTATGCTGATGACCATGACATCAAGATGGAAGAGGTTAAAATCCATTAATTCAGTATATGGAAACGCAATACCGGCGTCTTGGGTTACTGGAACCTGGATTTTCAGGCTACAAAATATGGGTCCAACGTCCGGCCATTGTATTGTACTGGCCGGACATGACCTGAATCCCCTAATTTAGGTACCTACAAGGGGAAATGAAGAGTCTATTCGTAAAAAAATAGGTAGTTAATAAGGAGGCCAGGGTTGGTGGATGCCATCCTGGCTTATCTATAGAAAGTGAAACAAAAAACGTAAAAAATGAGATATAAATTTTTAATGATTCTTTCGTTATCGGGATTATGTCTTCGCAGCACTGCGCAGGAGATAAAATACATCGAATATGATTTGGACAATGGCCTGCATGTAATTCTTCACCTGGACAAAACAGCCCCGGTGGTAGCTGTCTCGGTAATGTATCATGTTGGCTCTAAGGATGAAGATCCGCAAAGAACCGGCTTTGCCCACTTTTTTGAACATCTTCTGTTTGAAGGCAGTGACGATATGAAGCGCGGAGATTTTATGAAGATTGTCAGCAGCAATGGCGGACAGAACAATGCCAATACTTCACAGGACAGGACATTTTATTATGAAATTTTCCCTTCAAATCAGCTCGAACTTGGGCTATGGCTGGAAAGTGAACGTATGCTTCATCCGAAAATTGATAATGTGGGTGTTAAGACTCAAAACGAAGTGGTTAAAGAAGAAAAACGTCTGCGCATTGACAATAAACCCTATGGTAAATTTGCTGAAAATATCTTCACTCATTTGTTTGAAGGACATCCGTACAGCTGGCAGCCAATCGGTTCTATGGCCCATCTGGATGCTGCTAAACTGGATGAATTTATTGCTTTTTTCAAAAAATACTATGTGCCTAATAATGCTGTGCTGACAATTGCCGGGGATCTGAACATAGAAAAAACCAAAGACCTCGTCGCTAAATATTTTAACGAAGTGCCAAAAGGCATGCCGGTGGTTAAGGGATCTTTCGAGTTAAAACCGATTGCTAGACAAATTGTAGATACGGTTTATGATGCCAATATCCAAATTCCGGCAATATTTGCAGCCTACCGTGTTCCTGGAATGAAAAGCCGTGACAATAAGGTGCTGGAAATGGTCAGTACCATTTTGTCCGGTGGCGGAAGCTCAAGACTGAGCACGAAAATGGTGGATGAGAAAAAGACCGCTTTGCAGGTTGCTGCTTTCAATTATACGTTGGAAGACTATGGTGCTTACATCACACTGGCACTACCCAACAACAACACTCCTTTAAACGATCTTTTAATAGACATCGATGCTGAGGTTGTTCGCCTGCAGACTGATCTGATCAGTGAATCTGAATTTAAAAAGCTGCAAAACCAGTTTGAGAACGGTTATGTCAGTGCCAATACAACAATGATCGGGGTGGCTGAAAATCTTTCCAATGGCTATACGTTTCACAACAAGAATACGAACGACCTGAATGAACAGCTCGCACAAATCAAATCAATCACTCGTGAAGAGATCCGGGATGTCGCCAAAAAATACCTCAGCAAAGACCAGCGTATAGTACTTTATTACCTGCCAAAGAAATAAACATGAAGAAGATATTTACATTAGCCGTAGCTGCCCTGTTTGTTCAGGCAGTATCTGCACAGAAATTAGACAGGAGCCAGAAACCAAAACCAGGACCTGCACCAACCATTACATTTGCTGATCCTGTGATCTATAAATTGCCAAATGGCATTACTGTTCTGGTGGTAGAAAATCATAAATTACCGAAGATTTCCGCAAGTTACAGCATTGATGCAGGACCGATCACTGAGGGTGAGAAAGCCGGTGTTATCGGATTACTGGGCGGCATGCTCAATGAGGGTACCACTACACAAACAAAAGCCCAGTTTGATGAGGCAGTTGATCAGATGGGCGCAGAAGTAGGCGTTTCCGCCAGTGGAGGACAGGCATCTGCACTGACCCGCTATTTTGGTGACGCTTTTTTATTAATGGCTGATGCCCTGAGAAATCCGTCTTTTCCGCAGGCATCATTTGACAAGCTCAAGTCACAAAGTCTTACTAATCTGAAATCCAGTGAACGAAGTGCCACTGCGATTTCAGGGCGTGTGGTTAATGCGCTTTCTTTTGGACTGAACCATCCATACGGCGAGTTTGAAACCGAGCAAAGCATCAATTCCATTACCCTAGATGATGTGAAAGCCGCGTATAAAAAATATGTGACACCTTCAAGAGGCTATTTAACCTTTGTTGGTGATATTAAACCGGTAGCTGCGAAGGCCCTGGCCATTAAAGCATTTGGTGACTGGAAGGGCCCTGTGCTTACCTTCCCTGTTTTAACCAGGGTCAGTAACCCTGCGAAAATGGAAGTAGACCTCGTGAATGTTCTGAATGCAGTTCAGTCGGAGATCACTGTGACCAATCTCATTGATTTACCAATGGGCAGCCCCGATTACCATGCGGTTTTGCTTGCCAATCAAATTCTGGGCGGCGGGGCGGATGCCAAACTTTTTAGAAATCTGAGGGAAAAACACGGCTTTACTTATGGTGCCTATTCTAAAACAGGTTCAGGACGTCTGCAGTCCACTTTCAGTGCTTCGGCTTCGGTGAGAAATGAGAAAGTGGATAGTGCTGTGATAGAGATTTTAAAAGAGATCAATGTGATGCGTACGAAAAAAGTTAGTCCAGAAATGCTCCAGGATGCAAAGAATTTATACAACGGTTCTTTTGCACTGGGTCTGGAAAACCCGGCCCGTGGTGCGGGCTTTGCAAGCAGCATCCTGATCAACAACCTTCCAAAGGACTTTTATCGTACCTATCTGCAGAAATTAAATGCGGTTACTGCGGATGATGTCCTTCGCGTCAGCAAAAAATACTTTTTGCATGACAATGCCAGGGTCGTTATTGTAGGAAAAACCGAAATGTTTTTGTCCGGACTTAAAAAGTCAGGTTTCAACATCAAGGAATTTAGTGGGTATGCAGAGCCTATAAAAATGAAATAATACTGATCATGATTTTGAATAATAAGAAAGTTCCACTTGATTTGTTGGAAATGGTTTATGCAATCCGATCTATCAGAATAGCTTAGTGATGTGAAAAGTTGAAACTACAATAGACATGATCTAATCACCCTGTTTTTCATCAGCTGGAATTGAACCGTGTCTGTAAGTACAAATAGTAGCTGAAAGCTAAGCAACCTGGTCTGGCATAGCTATTGGGGGCAGGTCAATAAAAGAACTCACGAACCAAAGGGAATAACAAATAGAATATTGACTTTTAAAGATTAACAGCGCTTTTTATATTTTTAATTCATAGGTATCTCCAAATCCTCGATAACGTGCTCAATAAGCAACAAAAAGCGATTTAAATGTTCAAAGTATTCCTGCTGATGGGTACATTTTTTTAACACTGTGTTAGTGTAGTGTTAAAGTTTCTTAGGAAAATTATTAAAGGGGCTGTAGATTAATGTCTGCAACCCCTCTTGTTAATGACAAGCATTTTATGTAAATTTGATATAGTTTTAAGGTCAACATTTCATGGACAAAAGGAAACAAACATTTGATCAGGCCGAATTGGAACTTTTAAAAGAGGGTCTGAAACGAAGCTATAAAGAACGTTTTGAAATGGCTACGCGTTTGTATAAAATACAACAGACCATGAGTAAGGCTTCTATATCACATAAACCATTTATCAGTAAATAATTCGTGGACATCTTTGATGAAGAGATACTAAATTTTTGGAGAGCACTTCAAGAGTATAATGTGCAATATATTATGGTCGGTGGTTATGCCACCAATTTACACGGCTACCAGCGTTTTACAGGTGACTTAGATATTTGGCTAAAAGACACCTTAGAAAATAGAAAGCAACTGAGAAAAGCATTTGTAAAATGTGATATGGGGGATTATCCACTGATCGAAACTATGCAATTTATACTTGGCTGGACAGATTTTCACCTTAACAATGGTCTCCGTTTAGATATACTCATTGAAATGAAGGGGCTTGAAGGATATACCTTTGACGAATGTTTGGAAATGGCCTCTATTGCGGATATTGATAACGTAAATGTTCCTTTTTTGCATATTAATCAATTAATTGAGAATAAGAAGATTGTTAATCGCCCAAAAGATCAGATTGACGTAGCGGCACTTGAACAAATACGAAAGTTGCGAGACGATTTTTAATTCGACACAATCTGTTTTTGATTTTAAAAATCGGTTGGGAAATCATAAAGACGGGCACATTTTTTTATGTCCTCTTTGAAAGCCTTAGTTAACGATATGTTTTGGAGTACAACCGTACTTTGAACAAATCAAAGTACGGTTTCTTATGAAAAAATCATTGTTTTTTTTCTATGTCATCCTTGTTCTAAATATTCTTGCTAATGGTTCAGTCTGGTGATTCGGAACAGCAGATTAGTTTGGGAAACCCGGAAATTCCAACGGATTAATAACGGTTCGTTCCATACCTTCTCCTGGAGTTGCAACAGAATCCCTACGATTTTATGGTCGCTGGATGTTTGGCATTAGCCAGTAATCTTAAGCGATTGAATTAAACCCTGCTGAAGAACGAGGTTAAAGTTAAGAATGACCGGGCTACCTGGAAATGTTCCGGAAATCTCTGCTGTAAATACCGACCCCTTTTCAGCTTCCTTATAACTAATCGGTTTTAAAGTAGCTTGATACTGTTGGTTCGAATTTTCAATCCATTTTTGAATTGCTGTTCTTCCAATATGGTTTTTTCCTTCGTCGAATACTTCGGCGTTTTCTGAAAAAAGTGAGGAATAAGCTGCAGCATCATGGCTGTTTTGCGCTTCAACTAGGTCTGTTATTAATTTTGGTAAGTTCATGATATTTATTTTAAATTACTTATTGTTGTACAAATTTCGGTGGTACTAGCGGCACGCACAAGTAGGGGATTACGATTCGAATACGGAAAAATTTATCCGTATTGTTTCATTAATGACCTACATGTATCTTTGTTAGATGTACGAGAAAAAAACTTTTCCCAATTTAAACTGTGGCCTCGATTTAGTTGGAGAGGTACTTTATGGCAAATGGAAAATGCGGTTGTTGTGGTTTATCAACGAGGGTTACTTGCGTCCGAGCGAGCTGCAACGCAAAATACCGGATGCAAGTCGTAGGGTAATCAATATTCAGCTAAAGGAACTCGAGGAACATGAATTGGTTATCAGAACAATCTATCCGGTGATGCCACCAAAGGTAGAGTATTCACTTACTGAGTTTGGCAAAACCTTGATACCGGTAATCGCCGCTATTGGGAATTGGGGAGATGAGTATCAGGACAGTTTGAAACGTGTGATTTTGAAAGGATATCCACAGTTGGCCTGATTTTTTCAGAGTGAGGATTAGCTGAATTAAGCCCAAGTTGATTTCGGTCAGCATTTTAAATTCATCCCAAATGCAACCCAGGCTGGTATTGTTGTAATTTTTTAAACGGTTGGGATGGTGCCTCCATCAATAACAAATTCGGTTCCGGTAAGATAGCTTGCCCTTGGTGAAACAAGAAACCCGACAAATTCAGCAACTTCTTCAGGCATTGCTGGTCTGCCGTATGGAATGCCACCAAGTGCATTCATTACACTTTGTGTGGCCTGTTCTATCGAAATTGCTTCGCTCTTCGATATGCGTTCCATCATTCTCTTTGAGCCGTCAGTCATGATCCAGCCCGGAGAAACTGTTAGAATTCGAACTCCTTTTGGGGTAACCTCTTTAGAAAGTCCCTTACTGTAATTGATCAGTCCGGCCTTGGCAGCCGCATAGGGTAGTGTGCTTTCATATAACGGAAGTTTCCCCTGAATGGATGCGATGTGAATAATCACACCGGTTTTTTGTTTAATCATTTGCGGCAAAAATGCCCTGTCTAATCTTACTGGTGCTAAAAGATTGGTCTGCAATGTTTCTTCCCAGTGTTCATCTGTTAAATTAGCGAAACCACCCGCCGGAGTTTCCGAACCACCAAGGTTATTGATCAGGATATCGAGCCCGCCAAACTTTGATAATACCTCTGTTACTACTTTTGCCGTTCCATCGGGACTGCTGAGGTCTGCCGAAATATAATACAGCTTTTCATTGGGCTCTTCAGTCCTGTTTCTTGCGGTGATGATTACATTTGCCCCGGCTGCCAGTAGCCTTTCGGCAATTGCTTTTCCGGTGCCTTTGGTTCCACCTGTTACCATGGCAATCTTGCCGGATAGTTCGCTATTGAAATTAAATTCCTTTTCCATTGTATATATATATTATACAAAATTCAGGTATACTACAGTTTCCTACAAGTACGGTATTACGATTCGGATAGCGTAAAATTTATCCCTATGCAATTCGCATTTCCGTAATTGCGATGATTAAATGTACCCTATATATTTACCTTATGTAGTGCGAGGAATGGTTTTGTGCTAGATGGCATGTGGGCTAAAAGTCCAATTGCTTCTTGATGATGATTTAGTATGGGCTCTATAAATCTATACTATGGGAAAAATGTACAAGACTGTTGTCCGTTTGTCCATTTCATGAGGCTGGCATTCTCCCCATCTTTGTAATGTAAACAAACAACAAATATTTCAAACATTAATTTAAAAAAATAGCAATGAAAAATCTAATCTTAACCGCAAGTCTAATCATGACTTTATTAACAAGCCAGTTCGCTTTTTCACAAAGCAAAAGAATCCCAGCTTCAGCCGGAAGGACGGAATATATCGAAGTTGAGCCAGGTGTAAAACTTCACGTAACTGATCTTGGCGAAGGACAACCAATTGTATTGATTCACGGATGGCCACTTAGCGATGAAATGTACCAATATCAATATCAGTATTTGGTAAGGAAGGGTTTCAGGGTGATCGGCATTTCATTGCGTGGTTTCGGTAAATCTGATAAACCTTATGGAAAGTACAATTTCGATGTTTTTTCAGATGACATTTATGCCGTTCTTCATACCTTAAAAATAGAGAAGGCTGTGCTGGGTGGTTTTTCTATGGGCGGAGCAGTTACTATCCACTATGTGAACAAATATAAATCAGCACATGTAAGCAAACTAGCGCTGTTTGCGGCAGCGGCTCCATCTTGGAAGCAACGTGCAGATTACAACTACGGAATATCCGAGGAAGGCGCTGCGGGACTGATTAAACAAACCATGACAAGCAGAGAAGACCTGATAGCAGGATTAGGAGCAGCATTCGCGGCAAAAGGCACTACTCTTCCAAAAAATGTAGATAAATGGTTGGAGAATATCAATCTGTCTGCAAGTCCTTATGTTGTTACTGAATCTATCAGTGCACTTGGTGATCTTGATTTGCGTCCGGTGCTTAAGAACATCACGATCCCTGTAGCCATATTTCAGGGCACAAAAGATCAACTAATTGATTTTACGCTGGCTGAGCAATTAAATAAAGGCTTAAAAAACTCCTATATCGTAAAATTCGAGAACAGCGGGCATGCACTTTTTGTAGAAGAGATGGACAAATTTAACTCGGAGCTTGAGCAGTTTGCGAAAAAATAATAATGAAAGTTGCCTGTTGGTTTAAATACTTGCAGGTAATTTTCGTTTTAACCAATCTTGAAATCATCATCAAGAATGGTAATTTTATTTTTTAATCCATTTGATTAGCCCAATTATGAAACAGAGCATTTTTGATGCGAATCTTAAAACCATCGGCATGGTAAATGTTGATCTAGAAAATATTGAAGCCATCAATTCCGACACTTACAAATCCTATATCAAGGTGCTTTATCTTAATGAAGGATTTGAGATAAAAGTGGACTTCAATGTTTACATTACTACTGGTTCAACGCTTTTCTTTATCAGTCCAAATCAGGTACTGAGCATTGAGAAATTGGGTGAGCAACCCGGCCTTTTTGTGTTCTATAACCGCGACTTTTATTGCATACAGTTACATGATGAGGAAGTTGCCTGCGATGGATTCTTGTTCAATAACATTAGCAATATGCCGATGACGGTGATACCCGAGCAGGATGCCACATTTATTGAGTACCTGTTTTCTCGGATCGAGGATGAATTTGAACTCAAGGATGGATCGCTGGAGGAAATGATCAGGACTTATCTTAAGCAGCTTTTGATCAAGTCTACCCGATTATGGAAGGTGCAACACCTAGAAGGAGCGATGGCCGCCAGATCGAACAATGACCTTGAGTTCTTTAGGAAATTTACCCAATTAGTCGAAGTGAACTTTAAGGAAAAGCATAATGTTGCCGACTACGCCGACCTGCTGATGATAGCCCCAAAAACCCTTACCCATAGATTCAAGCGACTTAACCTTCCTCAGCCGAACGAAATCATCAAGAACAGGATTATTCTAGAAGCAAAAAGATTACTTGTACATACCGACAGAACTGCAAAGGAGATTGCCTACGCGCTGGGTTATGAAGATCCTGCCTATTTCAGTAGACTATTTTTTATCAAGACCGGTGAACCGCCATCTAGCTTCAGGTCTAAATACCTAAATTTACATGAACCAAAACAGGCTTAATCGTCAATGATCTTGTATGTGATCAACTAAAAATAGAGAGGTCTTACTAGGCGTTGCGGCAGCGTTTTTTCTGTTAATTTTATTGTTAACTGTTTAATGGCATCGGAAGGAGGCAGTTGAATCTGGAGTTCATTATGGTACTTCAATTGAAATTATATCCAAAATGCAATCCCGGCTGCCCGAAGAAGAATTTTGACCATCTATCGTCAACCTTTTTAAACGAATCAGGCATTTTTGATTGATAAGGGCGGTGAGTTATTGCTATTGAAGGTTGAAAAAAAAGCCTGTCCTTGAAAAGTTTAATGTGATAACCAATGGAATAGGTGTTAAATATTTGAAAGCCATTGTCAATCTTATTACCGTTATCATTTACAAAGCTTTGCCAAGCTGGCATCACGTCAACTTGAGCGAAAAGACGATTCCATAAAAACCTTTGATAATTAAGTGAAACCCCGTATTCACGAATATGACCTGGAAACCCTTCTCCTTCTGCTTCAAATGATTTTCCGTAAGGAATGCCAATTGGCCAGCCATATTTCCAAGTTTTTAGCTCTAGTGAAATTACATCCTTTCCTGTAATGCGGTAACCTAAGTTCAGATAAGCCATACCAGGCGGATTATTATCAGCTACTACATTAGCTATCATAAATAAGGTGCTGCCTATGAAATACTTTCTATAAGTGCTGTCTTGTTTGGAATATTGGGCTTTTACTTGTAGGGCGCTTGCCGTCATTAAAGTCAGGGCGAAACATAAAATTTTCTTTTGCATAAGTATATTAGTTGTTAAACGATAAGCAAAGGTAGATTGGCGAGTTGGCATAACTCGTTCACTTAAGTTAAGAAATGAACCTTACTTAGGGTATTTAGTTCTTGAAGATTTAACACTCTCATAGTTTTTTATGTGAAACAATTTTTTACGGCTAATAATAAACCAACAAGAAATATTAAATTTGATACCTATCGCCTAAATATTAGAAATATGCAGTTGAATAATGATAAAATGGATCAAATCCTGTTAAATTTTTTAGCGAGATATGTAATCCTGTCTGAAGAGGAGCAAAATGTTATTTTAGAGTTAGCCATTTTTAAAAGTTTTAGGAAAGGAACAATTTTATTGAAAGAGGGTCAACTCTCAAAGGATGCCTATTTTGTGCTTCAAGGATGCATTAGGTGCTATTATATAGTTGATACTGAAGAAAAGACTACTGCTTTTTATACCGAGTCTGAAACCTTTAACCCCCCAGGCGCATTAAACCATACCCCATCTGAATATTATGTTGATTGTCTTGAGGACTCTATTTTGATTGTAGCGAGTTCAGAAACAGATGAAGAACTTTTTGTAAAATACCCTGTCTTAGAAAAACTGTGTCGTCTTGTTTCCGAAGATTTACACTCAAAAAGTCAAATAGCGTTTGATAATTTTAAGATTTCTACACCAGAACAACGCTATTTGAATTTGCTAGAAATAAGGCCGGATTTGGCTCAAAGAATTCCTCAGTACCATTTAGCGAGTTATTTGGGTATCACTCCGCAATCTTTAAGTAGAATGAGAAAGAGACTGGTTAGAAAAGCCTCTTAAATTTACGACACCAAATCGTTTCTTAACTTAAGGTAACGAGTTTAGGCTTTTATCATTTTTATGTTTGCATAGAACTATTAAAAATGATAAAAATGAAAATTGCTAACATCCTTATCCTGGTATTTTTTACGACCACAACATTGTTCGCCCAAGAGAATGGTGCCTTTAAAAAAGGAAATAAATTACTCAATATCGGTATTGGCGTAAACTCCTCTTATGACGGAGGCATACCTGTCGGTCTTTCTTATGAGCAGGGAATTACAGGTAGTATCAGCATTGGTGCAAATGCAGACTACCTCTCAAATGAATACCTGTCCCTCAAATTTACGGCCATTTACTTTGGCTTAAGAGCGTCTTATCATGTTAATCAATTATTAAAAATTAACAATAACAAGATAGATTTATACGGAGGGCCAACCCTTGGCTACAGAAGTTTTTCCTGGAAAGACAATGGTGAAGACCTGGGCGATAGTTACGGAAGCGGACTGTTTCTGGGCGCATACGTAGGAGGCAAATACTTCTTCAGCAATAACCTTGGCGCATTCACTGAGCTTGGCGCTATAGGCAGTACCAATGCCAGAATTGGAATAGCACTTAAATTTTAATTAAAAACATACTTTATGAAAAAGTCAATTTTTACACTACTAATGGTAGTCGCAGTTTTTGTTGCCTGCAAGAAGAATTCAGATAAAAAGCCTGATAATAACTCGCGCACAGTGCGTTATGAGATCACAGGAGCTTTTTCGGGACCAACACTGATGGTGTCATATACGACTGCTACAGGTGGTACGGCAAATGATCCGGTCGCATCGCTTCCATGGACAAAAGAAATTACTTACGCTACAAATGTAGCTGCAGCCATTGTCGCAATATCAGGAAATGGAGGAGTAGCCGGTCAAAAAGTAACAATTGTAGTCAAGAGAGGAGGCAGTCAGGTAGGAGTACCAATTGATGCAGTGGCTGATGCTTCAGGAAGTTTCTCTAAATCTGCTCCGGCTATAGTTTTTTAAATTTCTTTTAGAGACTTTACAGATCCTACGATAGATTTAGTAAATAAATTCGATAAACGTCATTAGAAGGTTATTAGGAAGTTTCAAAACGGTTTGGTTATAAGGTTTCCCCATCTGAAAATATGATAAACGGCACGGGGGTATGAACTTATAAAGTCTTATCCATACAAGAAAATCCAGAGTCTCGGAAAAAAATAAATAAATTATTGGAGTAAAAGTGCTGGGATAATAATAAAACGCCTGTAAATCAATATTTACAGGCATTTTAGTTAAATGTCACCCAGGTTAACCTCAGGTACCCCTGGTGAAATTTTCGTATGACTGATGTTGATACAATTATTGCTTAGCTAGCTTGTATAATTTACCACTGTCCGTTGCTGCATAAATAGCACCATCTTTACCGGTGGCTATGCAGCGCCAGCGTTCATTTTTATCGGAAAGCAAACGTTCTTCACCCACAACTTTGTTGTTTTTTATCACCAAACGAATGATGTGTTGTCCACTGAGTGCCCCTACAAATAGGTTATTTTTCCACTCAGCGATGTTGCCAGTGTAAAACATCATGCAGCCTGGCGAGATAACGGGATCCCAATAGTAAACTGGCTGTACCGTACCTTCTTTTTGTTGTATACCATCATAGACCTTTTCACCACTGTATTCAATGCCGTAAGTTACGTAAGGCCAGCCGTAGTTGCCGCCTGGTTTAATTAAGTTAATCTCGTCGCCACCACGTGGTCCAAATTCTGTCTCCCATAGGTCACCATTAACGGGGTTAATGGACAAACCATCTGGGTTACGAAAGCCATAGGCATATATCTCTGGCTTGGCATTCGCCTGGCCTATAAACGGGTTACTGGCAACAGGTTTGCCGTCTTTAGTAATATGGATAATTTTACCGGTGGTTGCGCTTAGGTCCTGCGCCTTAGCGCGAATATCATTAGATTGACGGTCACCAGAGCTGATGAAAATATTGCCTTGTTTATCAAACACCAAACGTGAACCAAACTGACCGGCACCTTTAAAACGCGGACTGGCTTCAAATATCACGCTCACGTTTTCCAGCTTTGTTTCATCGGCCGATAATTTTCCTTTAGCTACGGCTAAGGTAGCCCCCTCGCCCGGTTGCGCATAGGTCCAGTAAATCATGCGGTTTTTGGTAAAATCAGGATCAATGTTCACATCAAGCAAACCACCTTGTCCCTGAAATTGCACTTCCGGGAAACCGGTAATGGTTTTATCAATTTTACCGGCAGTTGTCAATATTTGCATAGTCCCCGGCTTACTGCTTATCAGTAAACGGCCGTCGGGTAAAGCATGCATGCCCCAGGGACCCTTTAGCTCAGTGCTTATGACTTTTGCGGTATACGGAGTTTTGGTTTTAACGCTGCCGATACGGGTTTGCCCTGCGAAAGCAGGTTTATACTCGCTATTAGCCTTGTTTTTTTCAACCGGCTTACCGGTTTGTGCCATGCTGGATGCATTTAACGATAGAAGGGCAACGCCCAGGGTTAATGGTTTATAAATTTTCGAAAACATAATGCAATTTGGATTAATGTCAGGTAAGTTACAACCTTATGAGCTTAATGTTTGAATACAACGTGTTTTTTACACTAGTCACAACAGGGGGGCTTGAAATCATAAAATTTTTAGTTTTACAATTAGAATTAAGGCATTGAATTAGTTTTTTGTACCTTCGTGTATTATGCAAAGACAACTATTCACATATTATAGTTTAGCGATTGGAATGATTGCCTGATTCCGGGTGTCTTGTTTCTAAAATTGCATGTTTGGTAGTTTCTGTATTACCAAAGGTGTTTTGTATGGGGCAAAGCATTCGGATGATAGATAACTAAGCAATTTTATTTCATCATTTTAAATTATAAGTAGTGAATAACTTATCATTATATGGTTGGAACGACAGTCTGTTCCAACTCAAACAAACATCACAATACAAACATCTTTTTCATGGTCGTGTTTCTGCAGTAAACAAAACAAATTATGAGGTTATTACCGAAGGTGGTCTGCTGTTGTGCGAACTAACCGGCAATTTGCTTTATGGAAGGTCATTATTTGAACTTCCGTGTACAGGCGATTGGATTATTTTTCAACCTTTTGACGATAATAAAGGAATAATCGTTGATGTTTTACCGCGTAAACATACGCTGTTTCGGAAAAAGAGTGGTACAATATCCGACAGGCAAGCTATCGCATCCCATGTTGATAAGGCATTTATTGTACAAAGCCTTGATGCCAATTTCAGTGTTCGCCGAACGGAGCGTTTTATGGTTCAGGTATTAGAAGAAAATATTCAACCAGTATTGATACTCACTAAATCTGACTTGGAGTTTAGTCGCCATCAAGTAGATGAGTCGCTGAAACATATTGCCCGGCAAATACCAATATTTTTCACAAGTATTCTTTCTCCCGAGACAATACTCCCTGTGCGAAAATTTATCAGGCAAGGAGAATCGATTGTATTTGTAGGATCATCAGGGGTTGGGAAAAGTTCTTTAATCAATGTATTATGTGAACGGACAGTACTTCCCACATCTGAAATAAGCAAATCTTCAGGTAAAGGTCGGCATACCTCAACTAGAAGAGAAATGGTTCTGATGGATGATAGTGGTATTCTAATAGATACGCCGGGCGTAAGAGAATTTGGTTTAGCGTCAGATAATCCTGAGGCACTCGCAGATATATTCGATATTTCTGATTTCGCGGAATCCTGTCGTTTTGAGAACTGTACGCACGTCGATGAACCTGGCTGTGCAGTTGTTGAAGCTGTAAACAACGGTCTTTTAAAATTTGAAGTGTACAACAGTTACCTCAAATTGCGAAAAGAATCTTGGTATTTTTCTACTTCTGAACATGAAAAACGCAAAAGAGATAAATATTTTGCTAGAGTTTCAGATGAAGCTAAGAGAATAAAAAAACGTTGATCGTCCTATTATTCAGTACAGGTGTTCCATCTAATAATGGAGCACCTGTCTGGCTATCCTTTCTTTATAATAATGTGTGTCGCGTTCTCTCCAGCCACTTTTTGCACTTGATTATAGCCCAGCGCTGCCATATCCATTCCTGAGAATAAGTGTTCCCCTGAACCTAAGAAGACAGGTGAAATTGCTAAATGAAGTTCATCAATATGGCCCGCTTGCAGATATTGCCTTATCGTTGAAACCCCACCACCAATACGAATGTCTTTTCCGTTCGCTACTTTTTTTGCCTCTTTCAACGCAGATTCGATGCCATCGGTAATAAAATAAAACGTTGTTCCTCCTTTCATGGTCACTGGTTTTCTAGCATGATGCGTTAAAACAAATACTGGAACATGGTAAGGTGGTTCCTCGCCCCACCAACCCTTCCATTCATCATCTGGCCATGCTCCACGAACGGGTCCGAACATATTCCGCCCCAGTATCCAAGCTCCCATGTTCTCGAATGACTTCTCTACGAATTCATTATCTGTGCCTTCAGTTCCGTCATTTTTACCTCCCATCTTCCGAAACACTTTTGTTGGAAAAATCCAGTTGTGAAGTTCCTCACCTCTTAGTCCCAAAGGATTAGTTAGATCTTGTTTGGCGCCTGCACCAAATCCATCCAGGGAAATAGAAAAACATGCAACTTTTACTTTACTCATATTTAGATTCATTTTCAATTGGTTTTTAAGGTCTTGAGTTAATTTATATGCCTGCCGATCTCTTTTTATAATACAAATTTCGCTAGAAAAATTAATTTTTGGTGGTGTCTATACGACTAAATAAGGGCAGAATGCGACAAGTGTTCCTATGGATACTAATTTTTTTAAGATATTTTCTCCAAATTTGATTAATCAATTAAGTGATGAACTATAAGGAAACTAAGCCCCATCCGGCAATAGCTGATTATATTGATGCGTTTTGGACTACAACAAACGACGAAAGAAGCGCGGTGTTCGAAAAGATCTTACCTGATGGTTGTGTTGATATCATCTTAAATCTGGGCGAGGATTGTAAGACTGACAATGGACAATTCAATATTAAAAATGGAGAAATCTGTTTGGTGGGGACTATGAGACATTTCAAAATGACTGAGCTGAAAACGGAAACAAAACTTTTGGGAGTACGCTTCAAACCTTCTGCCTTTTCTGCTTTCTATAAATTCGGCTCGTTGCACGAGGCAACCGACAGTACTATAACACTTGACAAAGAACTTTCGCCCGACTTCAATCGGGTTATAACGGAATCTATTGGATATCTTAATCAGTTTTTTATTAAAAAGCTTAAACCACATCCAGCACCTATACTGATGCCTGTTATAGCTGACATTAAAAAACACAAAGGCATCATCAGTGTGGTTGAATTGACAAATCGGCATTTTACTACTGTAAGACAGCTGGAACGTCATTTCAAGCAGCATGTGGGAATCAGTCCAAAAGAATTTATTAATATAACCCGCTTTCAGTTTGTGCACGCTGCTATCCAGAAAAAATCATCAAAGAAAAGCATGTCGGAGATTGCCTTTGAACATGGTTATTACGATCATGCGCATTTGGCCAATGCTATAAAGAGTTACACGGGCGTTACACCTAACGAACTATAAAATTTGTCGCATTTTTCCAAAGTATGGATCAGTATTGTCAACTACATTTGCATCTATAATCTAAAGAAATCTACAGACATTATGGGCAATAGATCAGTACAGAACAAACTTAAGCATGAACAAATCCAATACATAGAGTTTCTCTCTAAAGATATTCAACTTGTTAAAAGGTTTTATACAGAATGTTTCAATTGGACTTTTACCGACTTTGGTACCAATTACACCGCTTTTGAAGGCGATTATATTGATGGTGGCTTTACTTCGGGCAGGCCTGTAAAAGGAAGCATATTAGTTATCCTTTATTCAAAGGATATTGAAACGACCAGAGAAAAAATTATTAAGGCCGGCGGTATAATATCACAAGATATTTTCAGTTTCCCAGGCGGTAGACGCTTTCAATTTATTGATCCGGATGGTAATGAGTTGGCAGTTTGGTCTGAATAAACGAAATATTAGAATACTAACTCATTAAATTTCCTCGATAATAGTACATTTGTGAGTACTAAGAAAAACTTCCCATATGGGAAGTTTTTCTATTTTAATTTGTATAGAGAACTGTAGAGATTATGACTGAAACAGAATACCTGGAGTTTTGTAAAAACCAAATTACAGGCCCATTAAAGGAAGAAGATATTATTACCATGCTAACCGCATGGGGTGCCATTAATTATTCACTTGGTTATAAAAATGCCTTACTTGATCATGATATTGAAGCTAATGAGTAGCGTGATGGTTTATGAGGATTAAATTAATATTGTAGCGTTTCGGCTAATGTATTCGTAAACTCTAATACAAACCAGAAACTTTTGATTATGAAAAACCCTACATCCGCAATTTCAGTATTACTTTTATTTTCCCTTAGCTTTTTCTCTTGTAAAAAAGACAGGAATGTAAATCCCGAAAATCTTATTAAGGGAAACTGGGAGGAAATGGACCTGAACGGATTGAAGCGATCTCTCAATTTTACCAAAGACAATAGCTTTTTTCTTAATATTGTCCTTAATGATGGAAGTAGCAGTCAGTTCATCGGATCTTACCAGATCCAAGGCGACAGATTAAAGATAACTACTACCGAAAAGCTGGAGCAGGAACAAGGAAAACCAGTTCAACGAACCCCTACGAATTACACACTCTACGAAAATGCCACCTTTAGTATTACTGGCGACATCCTTAAACTGAATTACACTAGCTACCCTGCCGACGCGCCGGTTAATACGCCCGCAAAATTCCGCAGACTGATCACGATTGATGAAGGTGGATTGACACCATAGGCTTACTAGACTGGAAAATCCGATGAAAGAAAACATTTTGTACACCTCCGTAGCTCCATTACTTGAATACTTTAATCGGTTAATCCCTTTAAGCAGCGAAGAAAAACAACTTGTAGCTGAACTATTTAAACCTCGGTTATACAGAAAAAGACAGTACGTTTTACAGGAGGGGGATGTTTGCTCTAGTTTTAACTTTGTAGTACGGGGGTGTTTGCGGATGTATAAAATTGACGATAAAGGAAATACTCACATTATACAGTTTGCGACAGAAAATTGGTGGCTAATGGATATTGGTAGTTTCCATGGAAAAGAACCGTCAGAACTTAATATAGACGCAATTGAGGATACAATGGTACTTCATATAAGTTATAATGACCTCATCAACTTATATACAAAGGGGCCAAAATTCAATCTGATATTCAGAGTGCTGATCGAAAACAGCTTTGTTTCACTGCAAAAGCGACTATTACAAAACATCAGTTCTACTGCCGAAGAACGTTATCTGTCGTTTATGCAAGATTATTCCCACTTAAATAATCGCCTACCTCAGGTGCAAATCGCATCATTTATAGGGATTACTCCTGAATTTTTAAGCAGACTCCGTAACAAGCTTGTAAAGCCAAAATCTTAAACCAGATCAATACTATTTCTTGATGCAGTTCATTGGCATGTGAGCTCTTTCTGATGCAATTTTGTGTTATCAATTTAATATAAACTTTAAAAGAAATAACAATGACAAATACATCAAAAGTAGCCGTAATCGGCTTAGGAAACATTGGCCAGGCAGTTGCTGCCAACCTTTCAAAAGCAAACAAAGCTTTCATTGTAGCCGACAGAAATGTAGAGAAAGCAGAAGAATTAGCTGCTAAATTAGGTAAGTCTGCTGTGCCAAGTGATATTGCATCGGCGGTAAAAGACGCCAATATTGTGGTTTTGGCTATTCCATTTGGCGCGATTAAGCCATTTATCTCAGAATATTCAGGTGACCTGGAAGGCAAAATCATTGTTGATCCATCCAATCCTATTGCGCCAGATGGAAACGGTGGGTTTAATAAAATCATTGATCAGAACCAATCTGCCGGCGAAATTAATGCAATAGCGTTACCTAAAAATGCAAAATTGGCGAAAGCGTTAGGAACATTGGGTGCTGCTTCGCTTAGCGGAGCCGCTTATCAATCTCCAGAAAAATCAGTATTGTTTTATGCAACAGATGATACAAACATCGATGCTGATGTAGAAGAATTAATTAAGGACAATGGATTTGATCCGGTTCGGGTAGGGGCAATCAATCAGTCAATTCGTATCGAGGTATTCGGTGATCTTCACGAATTCGGTGCATTGGGAAAAACTGTTACGGCATCGGAGGCAAAAGCCAAAATCTAATCTTGAACTACCCACATCTGGTCCTTAGTATGCCAGATGTGGATAGTTAGATAATTAGATAAATTACCCCTTTGCGGCGTCTTCCAAATCTTTGATAATGATCTTGGTCATCTTCATCATAACTTGCATTACGCGTTGGGCCTTTTCTACATCTTTATCTTGTAATAATTCCCCTAGTATAGCAGGCGATACCTGCCACGACAAACCAAATTTATCTTTTAACCATCCACACTGTGATGTTTCACCACCTCCAGCTACAAGGCTTTTCCAGTAGTAGTCAATTTCTTCCTGTGTATTGGCCTCAATAGAAAAAGAGACTGACTCGTTAAATTTGAACTGTGGACCTCCATTTAATAGTATAAACTGTTGATCTTCTATTTCCATATCGACAGCCAGTATTTCACCGCCAAAACCAGGTGCGTCTTTTGGATAATAGCTGGCATTAAGGACTTTTGAGTTTTTAAATACTGAGGTGTAAAAGTCAATTGCCTCTTTAACATTATGGTCTAACCACAAACAGGGTCTTATCTTTTTCATATTTGTTGATTTAAAATAATTCCAATGATGATCTTGTATGGAAACAAATTTAAAGTTCACCTGGTTTTCATAATATTTATTAATTTCATCTATGGCTAAGAATAAAACTGTTGCCACAAATCTGGATGTCCGTGATTTCCTGGAAAAAGTGGCAGACCCTTTAAAGCGAAAAGATTGTTATCTGATCGCCGCATTGATGGAAAAACAGACAGGATATGAACCTTCGATGTGGGGAACCTCAATCGTAGGCTTTGGTAGCTATCATTATAAATATGCCAGTGGTCATGAGGGAGATGCCCCTCTAATCGGATTTTCTCCGAGAAGTACTGCTATTGTTTTGTATGTTGCTTGTGATTTTGAAGATAAAGAAAACTTGCTGCTGCAATTGGGTAAACATAAAACAGGGAAAGGCTGTATTTATATTAAAAAACTGGCAGATGTTAATATACAAGTATTAACCAAGATGATAGATCAATCAGTGGCGCATATGAAAAATAAATAAGGTTAGAAGAAATGATAATAACGATTGATCAAAATATCACACTGGAACAAACAGCCGTGAAGCATGCAGAAGGTTTATTGGAAGCGATAAACAGCAGTCGGGCGCAACTATCTGAGTTTTTACCTTGGGTACCCAACATGCAGTCTGTAGGAGATCTTATAGCGTACATCAGGAAATGTGAGCAGCTTTATGAACAGGGTCTTGAAGTTAGCTTTGTGATTATGCTTGATAATCAACCAGTAGGCAGAATTGGTTTGCATTATTTGAATGTTTTTAATCAAAGTGGAGCAATTGGCTACTGGCTGGCAGAAAGTGCACAAGGCCGAGGTATTATGATCCGGTCTTGTAAAGCATTAATTGATTATGGTTTTAAGGAACTGGCATTACATCGTATTGAGATTAAAGCAGCTACTTTGAATTTGAAAAGTCAGGCAATTCCACGCAAACTGGGTTTTCAGCAAGAAGGGGTTTTAAGGCAATCCGAAAAGGTGAATGGTAAATTCTTAGACCTGGTTTTATATTCCATGCTCCATCACGAATGGAAGATGGATGCCTAATAAATGATTTAAGCGTGAGTTTTCCATTATAATGTTATTTTTGAAAAAAGTAATAGCTAACCACATAACTCAATTTTATATTGAAAACACTAGTATTAGGAGCCTCAGGACAACTAGGGCAATGCCTTAAGGCAGTTGCCTCAAATAGAAATATCGACACATTAGATTTCCCGGACGAAAGTGTCGCAAACATCCTTGATGTTGAGAAACTAAAGGCTTTGTTTGCCGAGAAAAAACCAGCATACGTAATCAATTGTGCTGCTTATACGGCTGTTGATAAAGCTGAAGATGATGTAGATCTGTGCAGATTAATAAACAAGCAGGGGGCATTAAATATCGCTTTGCTTTGTAAAGAGTTTGGTGCTAAATTAGTTCACGTTTCAACAGACTTTGTTTTTGAAGGAGCCATTCCAGAATTACTAAAGGAAGATGATTTAGCAGAACCCATTAGCATATATGGCTTAACTAAGCTTGAAGGCGAAACAGATATTATAGATAATCTTAAAGAACATTACATTATTCGCACCAGCTGGCTATATTCTGAGTATGCAAATAATTTTGTGAAAACAATGTTGAAACTAGGAGCGGACCGCGATGAGTTAAATATCATTGCGGATCAGATTGGCTCGCCAACTTATGCTATTGATTTGGCCGGTGCAATTTTGGATGTTATTGCTTCTGGCAAAACGGAATATGGGGTGTATCATTATAGCAATGAAGGATCAATCTCGTGGTTTGATTTTGCTAAAGGTATTTTTGATATCAGTAATACACAGGTAAAAGTTAGCCCGATTCCTACTTCTGCTTATCCGACAAGAGCTAGCCGACCTAAGTTCTCTGTAATGGACAAAACGAAGATAAAAGCAACTTTTGGAATCGAAGTACCTTATTGGAGAGACAGTTTGATTAAGTGTATTGAGCAATTATCTGTACTGGATAAAGCCTAAGCATGTGCTAAATAAACCATGATATAAAAAAAGAACGGAATTATATAAATATTTTTCCGTTCTTTTTCCAATCTTTGATCTGTAATGAAAAGAACACTGCTTACCATACTTGCCATTTTCTATTTGGGTGTTTCCAGTGGAGCAGCTGTGCACTTTCATTATTGCATGGACAAGCTGGTAAGCTGGAGCATGACAAAAAAATCCGGCAAATTATGTGATTTCTGTAAAATGCCTTTGGCAGAATCTAAAAAGAAATCATGCTGTAAAGATGTTAAGCACGAAGTAAAGGTTGAGAGTTCTCAAAAAGTAAACCAAGCGGTTTATAAATTCGATCAGCCATCTGTAGCCATTATATTACCCGAATTATTTGTTAATTATCAGGCCCCGGTGCCTGTTAAAATTATAAGGGAAGCATTAAGCAATGCACCACCTAATAGACAGCAAGTTCCTGTCTACCTAAAAAACTGTACCTACAGAATATAATACCCTCTTTCTTTTCTAATGCCTGGCACATTCGTGCCCTGGTTGCAGCATTACTGTAACCCCAAATTTTTTTATACCATTTTCTTTAAAACTTATTAAGATGAACTCATTAAGATCTCTTTTGGTAGTCGGCTTGACTTTCCTTGGTAGTGCTGTATTTGCACAATCTAAAACCGAAAAAATCAATGTATCTGGAAACTGTGGAATGTGTAAAAAACGCATTGAAACTGCCCTTAAAACTGAAGGTGTTAACACAGCTGTATGGGATGTAAAATCTAAAATATTAACGGTAAGCTACGATAGTGCCAAGATTACAACTGAAGGTATTCAACAAAAAATTGCCGCAGTTGGGCACGACACGCAAAAGGTTACTGCCAAACAAGAAAATTATAGCAAACTACCTTCATGCTGCCAATACGATAGAAAAAGTACAGACAAAAAATAACTAAAAGAAAGAGGGTTATTATAAATGGTACATAAAATTATAGAATGGTCGATGCGCAATAGATTTATTGTGCTGGTACTTTCCGCAGGGTTGTTTATATGGGGAGTTTTCTCCGTACAAAAAAATCCAATAGATGCGATTCCTGATCTTTCAGAAAATCAGGTAATCGTATTTACAGAGTGGATGGGCAGATCGCCACAGTTAATTGAAGATCAGGTGACTTACCCGCTGGTAACCAATTTGCAGGGGATTCCTAAAATTAAGTATGTAAGAGGTTCCTCCATGTTCGGGATGAGCTTTATCTACGTGATTTTTGAAGATGATGTTGATGTTTATTGGGCCAGAGAGCGGGTTTTGGAACGGATCAGTACCATATCCCGAACCTTGCCAGAAGGCGTATCTCCGCAACTTGGTCCTGATGGAACAGGAGTGGGTCATGTATTATGGTATACCTTAGATGCTCCTGAAATGGACTTGGGCGAGCAACGGGCAATACAGGATTGGTATGTAAAGTTCGCTTTGCAAACCGTTCCCGGAGTAAGTGAAATAGCCTCATTTGGTGGCTTTCAGAAACAATATCAAATCTCGATAGATCCAAACAAATTGCTGTATTATAAACTTACTGTGCCTCAGGTAATAGCCGCAGTTAGGAGCAATAATAACGAGTCGGGCGGACGAAAGTTTGAAATGAGCGACATGGGCTATATCATCAAAACATCGGGCTACCTCAAATCCATTGAAGAAATTTCGAATATCCCGGTAAAGAATCAGAATGGTACGCCAATAAAGGTGTCTGATCTGGCTACGGTTCAGATGACTGGAGAAACCCGATTAGGCATATTTGATCAGGATGGCAAGGGCGAGCGTGCAGGCGGTATTGTAGTAATGCGTTATGGCGAAAACGCTGCAGAGGTAATTGATCGGGTGAAAGAAAAGATGAAGGAAGTATCAAAAGGCTTGCCAAAAGGTGTAAAATTTGATATCGTGTATGATAGAGGTGAACTGATTAAAGAATCTGTAGACTCTATAAAAAATACGCTGATCGAAGAGATGATCGTAGTATCCCTAATCGTATTTGTATTCCTGTTTCATTGGCGCAGTGCACTAAGTATCATTATACAAATTCCTATTACTATTGCCGCAAGTTTTATCCTGCTCAATGCCTTTGATATTTCGTCCAACATTATGTCGCTAACCGGTATTGCACTGGCCATTGGGGTAATTGTAGACAATGGAATTATCATGAGTGAAAATGCTTATAAGCATTTGGCAGAACGATACGAACAGTGGGAAAAGGATCAAAATAAAACGACAGCATCATGATGAACTGGTTTAAAAATATGTTTCGCAAATCTCCGGATTGGATTAGCGAAGAAGATCGCCTCGCGGTGATCACTAAATCCAGCAAGCAGGTATCCAGAGGTGTATTCTTTGCTACGGTAATTATTATAACCTCTTTTTTACCGGTATTTATGCTAACCGGACAGGAGGGTAAGTTGTTTCACCCGCTGGCTTACACCAAAACATTTATCATGATTGTTGATGCTTTTTTGGTGATTACGCTGGCTCCTGTACTGATCTCTTTCTTTATGAAAGGGAAATTCAGACCTGATCATGCAAACCCGGTAAATAGAGTTTTAGAAAAGGTGTATGAGCCAATTATCAGAACGGTATTGAAATGGAGAAAAACAACTATTGCCATTAATATCATCGCTTTGCTAATTACAATTCCTTTGCTTAAAAATTTAGGCACGGAGTTTATACCACCATTAGATGAGCAAAGTATCTTGTTTATGCCGGTAACCCTGCCTGATGTTTCAAATGCAGAAGCAAAGCGGATATTGCAGGTACAGGATAAGATTATTAAATCGGTACCGGAAGTAGATAAGGTTCTTGGAAAAGCCGGAAGGGCAAATACCGCTACAGATAATTCGCCGATTAGTATGATCGAAACGATCATTACTTTGAAACCGAAAAGCGAATGGAGAAAAGGCATCACTAAAAAAGATATTGTGACGGAATTGGATGCCAAGCTTCAAATTCCGGGTGTGGTAAACGGGTGGACACAGCCAATTATCAACAGGATCAATATGCTGGCTACCGGTATCCGTACCGATGTAGGAATAAAAGTATTCGGACAAAATCTGGATACAATTGCTTCGGTGTCAGAAAAGGTAAAAGCAGCATTAGTAGGTACCCCTGGGGTAAGCGATTTATTTGTAGAGCCTATTACAGGGGGTAAATACCTGTCTATTGATGTAAAAAGAGAAGAGTTGGCCAGGTATGGCTTAAACGTAGATGACGTTAATCAGGTTGTTGAAAGTGCACTTGGTGGAGCAACTATTGGCAATACTATTGAAGGCAGACAGCGCTTTTCTATAAGCGTACGCCTTGCTCAGGAATACCGCAACAGTGTAGAACGCATTAAAAGAATCCCTATTCAATCAGCTTCCTTTGGTGAAGTTCCTTTATCGGCAGTTGCCGATGTGAAGTTTGAAGATGGGCCGCCAATGATCAGCTCTGATAATGCTATTCTGCGTGGTGCTGTAATGTTTAACGTTCGCGATAGAGATTTGGGCAGCACGGTTAAGGATGCAATGGAGAAGCTGAATAAAGAGAAGGGGGTTCTTCCCGAGGGGTATTTTCTGGAATGGAGTGGACAGTATGAAAACCTGATAAGGGGTAAGCAAACACTGATGTGGATTGCTCCGGTGGTTTTGGTGATCATTTTCTTCTCTCTGTATTTTGCATTTCGCTCTATTAGAGAAGCTTTTTTAAGTCTGATTACGGTTCCTTTTGCCTTAATTGGGGGGGCTTACATGATCTATTTCTGGGGAGTGAATTTGTCTGTTGGTGTAGCCGTTGGTTTTATAGCCCTGTTCGGGATTGCTGTGGAAACAGGGATTGTGATGGTAATTTACCTGAATGATGCCATGCAGCAGCTGATCAAATTAAAAGGGAATTCGAGCGAGACCATTACCAAGGAAGACCTTAGAGAATATGTAATTCATGGTGCAGCAAAAAGGTTGAGACCCAAGCTTATGACAGTTTGTGTGTCGCTATTCGGATTGGTACCCGTGTTATGGGCCAGTGGTGTTGGGGTAGATGTAATGCAACCAATAGTGCTGCCAATGATAGGTGGGGTACTAACTTCTTCCACACACATTCTGTTGGTTACACCGCTTATCTTTTTAATGTCCAAAGAGTATGAATTGAGGAAATATGGAAAACTGGAGGTTCACGATGTACATCATTAAAAAATTAACATGGATATTGTTGCTGCTGCCATTTTACACAACAGCACAACAAAAACAGGTGCTTTCCTTGGATACGATTTTGCACCGTATAGATAAAAACAATCTGTTGCTGCAGTCGTATGGTTTAAAGGCCGAGAGCTATAAACATACCGCTAAAGCGGCAACTGCCTGGATGGCACCAATGATTGGTGTAGGTACATTTATGACCCCTTATCCCGGTCAGGAACTTATGGACGACAGGGATAAAGGATCTGTAATGATACAGCTGGAACAGGATATCCCAAACCTATCTAAATTAAATGCCAACAAACGCTATATCGAATCTAAGGGTAAGGCAGAGAATGAAACCCGCGGCATTACCTTAAATGAATATAAAACGCAGGCAAAAAGGCTGTATTTCGGTTGGCTGGTTGCAGTACAAAAAATAGAAGTGCTGAAACAGAATGAGAAAATTATGCAGACCATGAAGAAGATTGAAGAGATCAGGTATCCTTTTAATCAATCGAAATTAGGTAGCGTATATAAAACCACTGCAAAACTGGAGGAAAACAAAAACATGATCCGCATGCAGGAAGGCGATATTGCTAAATCCAGAGCCTGGTTAAATAGTTTAATGAACCAGCCGGGAAATGCAGATATAGCTATTGATACCAATTATCAGCCAAAGTTTGTACAGGCAGATGCTATTGATACCGGGAGTTTGGCGTTGGCCAGAAATGATATTAAGAAGATGGATTACAATATCCAATCTATGCAGCTGAATATTGAAGCAATGAAAAAACAAAGCAGACCCGATTTTAAGCTGCGGTTCGATCATATGTCGCCTTTAACCAAGATGATGCCGAAGGCTTTTAGTGTAATGGGGATGGTAAGCATCCCGATTGCCCCGTGGTCTTCAAAAATGTATAAATCGGAAGTAAAAGGAATGGAATACGAAGTGCAGGCGATGGATAAAGAAAAGGCTGCCATGTTACAGGAAACCCAAGGGATGCTGTATGGTATGCAATTCGAAATCCAATCTATGCAAAAGCGTATCGATGCTATGGAAAGCAAGATTATTCCCGCACTGCAAAAATCACTGGATGTTAACTTTTTGAATTACCGTGAAAATAAAATGGAACTGCCTGAGGTAATTGATTCATGGGAGGCCCTTACTATGATGCAAACCAGCGTTTTGGATGAGAAATTGAAACTTTATTTAATGATAGCCGATTATGAGAAAGAATTATATCGCTAAGCGGCATACCTACGTATGGCTTGCAATGGTCCTGATCGGCGCGTTGGTAATCAGCTCTTGCAACAGGGGGAAAGACAATAAGCACATGAATCATGATGATCCTGGTGTTGTAAAAATTGACAGTAACCTTTCTCATTTGCTGAAACCTTCAAATGAGCAGGTGGTATCTACGCTCCCGGTAATTAAGGCTGAATATGGAACCAAAATATTTACAGAAGAGGCTCAGGGCATAATCAATTACGATACAAGAAATCAGAACAGCATTGCCAGCAGAGTGAGTGGAAGAATAGAACGTTTACTGATTAAATACAATTACCAACCTGTTAAAAAAGGGCAATTGATAATGGAGGTCTATTCACCGGATTTGGCAGCCGCACAACAGGAATTACTATTCCTGAAAGGTACAGGGACTGATCAGACGATGCTCCAGGGGGCAAAACAACGATTGATGTTGTTGGGAATGAGTGCTGCCAGTATTAATCAGCTAATAAAAACAGGAAAGGTAAACTACCGCATTCCTGTGTATAGCAATGCTGATGGGTACATACTTGAAAAATCTACGGCACCAGTTGCAGCACCAAGTGTAGCTGTGCCATCATCTGGTGGAAATGGAATGGACAATATGGGAGGCGGAGGAAGCTCATCTGCGGCTACTCCTGTAAGTGCCGCGCCTGTAAATTCCCCTGTGTTATTACGTGCAGGACAATATGTGAGTGCCGGACAATCGCTTTTTACCATCTATAACGCTAATCAGCTGATCGCTGAATTCTCCTTAAAGCCTGCTCTGGCATCGCTCATAAAAAAGGGCGATCATTTTTTATTCTATAAAACGGCTGATAAAAGTACTATTCAGAATGCTAGCATAGGTATGATACAGCCTGTTTTTAAAGATGGGGTAAACTTTACTATTGCCCGCACTTACCTTAATAAACCAAACTTTAGGGTAGGTGAGCTGCTAACTGCCAGAATTCCTGTATTGCTTCATGCCTCATGGTGGCTGCCAGAATCGGCTGCGATATCGCTGGGTAATAAAACAGTGGTTTTTAAAAAGGAAGGGAATGTTGTTATCCCTAAAGTGGTAAAGTCGGGGATTACCATTGCCGGAATGATACAGATTAAAGAAGACATCGGCAGCTGGGAGGTAAGTAAAAAAGCGGCTTATCTGGTAGATAGCGAAAGCTTCATAAAAATGACTGAGAACAAAGGAAATTAAGTTATGGAACGGAAATTATTTATAAAAAAGATTGCCTTGTTGGCGTTGGTTCCATCAATATTCATTGCTGCCTGCAGTAGTGAGGATAAATCAAAAGGTAAAATGATTGTCGCAAAACAGCAAACGTTTACTTGTCCGATGCACCCGCAGGTGATAAAAAATGAGATGGGCACTTGCCCCATCTGTGGAATGGATCTGGTTCCATTTGAAAAAAACAGTAATGAAAAGGCGCTGAAAATAGATGAAAAGCGACAAGCTTTAGCAAATATTACCACGGTATTGGTAGGTGAAGGTAGTCTTTCAGGAGCGAAACAGCTTAATGGAAGGCTTACTGTTAACCCAGAGCAAAGCAGTTATGTTTCCAGCAGAATTGCCGGTAGAATAGAGCAATTATATATACGAGAAACTGGTGTTAAGGTTGGTAAAGGACAGCCTTTATACAAGCTTTATTCAGAACAATTGGCCACACTCCAGCAAGAATATCTGATGTCGATGGCGCAGGAAAAAGAATTCAAGGGAGATAAAATAGAGCGGCAGATTGTTGCCGCTGCAAAACAGAAATTACTGTTGTACGGGCAATCCGAAAGTCAGGTACAGCAGCTTGTTAAAACTCAAAAGAAAGATCCGTATGTGGTTTTCTACGCGCCCGAAGGTGGTGTAGTTGCTGAGTTGTCAGTGACTCAGGGTCAGTATGTAACAGAAGGGAGTCCGATTTTAAGATTGGAAGGATATGGGCAGTTATGGGTTGAAGCCGATGTTTATCCAAGCGAGGCAAAAAATATAAGGATGGGTCAGAAAGTTAAGGTTGTTATTGCCGGATGGGAAGATCAGCCACAGGAAATGACCATTAGCTTCATTACCCCGTCACTTCAATCTGGAACCCAGCTTACACAGATCAGGGGAAGTATTGCTAATCCTCAAAATCAATGGCAACCAGGCCTGCAGGCAAATGTTTTTTTACCATCAGCAAATAAGAGTAATGTATTGACTTTGCCGGTTGATGCGGTAATTAGAGATGGTAAAGGTATGCATGTATGGATTAAAAAGGGTAAAGACAGCTTTGAACCCAGATCGGTAAAAACAGGACAGGAGAATAACAATGAAGTTGAAATTTCTGAAGGACTTAAAAATGGAGATCAGGTCGTAGTAACAGGAGCTTATCTTTTATATAGCGAGTATATTCTTAAAAAAGGTAAAAATCCTGTTGGGCATCATTGAGCTGACGACGGACGAGTGCCGTGATGACGAACGAAACCCTAGGTGACAAACTAAAATTGAATAAAACTTAGATTATTAATTAATAAAAAAGAAGAAGATGAGAACAGTAACTAATTTCATTATTACTTTGGCAGCAGTAACCTTATTTGCTGCATGTAGCAACCCACAAAAAACAACAGAAACAGATGCACACGAAGGCCACAGTCACGCGGCAGGAGAAACGCATGCCGAAACTACAGAAAAGGGTACTGCTGCTGCCGTAAATTTAAAAGACGATAAATTAAATGCAGTTTATCAACATTATGTTCATTTAACCAATGCACTTGTTAAAGGCGATGTGGCTGAGGCAAAAGTGGCAGCTAATGCAATTGAACTAGGCGCTAAAGATTTAGCTAATGGCACTTCTTTAGCCTCATTAGTAGCGAAAATAGGATCAGCAACTGATATTGATGCGCAAAGAATTGCATATGCTGAATTGAGTACAAACTTTATAGAAAGAGTAAAAGCATCTGGTTTAAGTTCCGGAGAAGTATATGTAGATTATTGCCCAATGGCTTTAAATGACAAAGGAGCATCGTGGTTAAGCAACCAAAAAGAAATAAAAAACCCTTATTTTGGCGAAAACATGCTGGCCTGTGGCGAAGTGAAAGAAACTATACAATAATTGAGATTGGTTTCTATATATTTATAGAAACCAATCATCAAAATGAAATCATTTCCTTTCATCTCTTTAAATCAAAGTCTGGGGCTCTTACGGGTATTTACTTGTTTGTTGTTCCTTGCACATGCCGTAGTTCGTATAACCGGTGGAACTATTGAGCGGTTCGGTGGCTTTCTTAACGGCAAAGGCTTTGTATACGGAACCGCTTTTGTTTGGGGAATTACTGCATTTGAAATCATAGGAGGACTATTGCTCCTTGCCGGGTATTTCAGAAAATGGATTTCAATAGGATTTATCATAATGCTTGCAATTGGCATTATAATCATACATGCAGAAAATGGTTGGTTTGTTGGCGAACATGGATCAGGAGGGATCGAATACAGCGCAATATTGATCGTTTGCTTTATTGTAATTGCGGCTGATGAATCAAAAAGCAAGTTAAGCTGATAAAAGATTCTTTTTTAACATATTCAACCTGATGTAGGCAATAACACTATAAAAACACCAAAGCAAAATTAAATGTATTAATGCTGAAGGATTTGCTGATAAACTCGCTCCCGACTGAACTATTGAGGAATAGATTTGAATAAATGGTGTTGTAGGTAATAGTTTTGATAGCCATTGAACAGCTAAGGGTAAGGATTCGAATGGCCATGAGTATCCCGTGATCAGAAAAATCGGATAAGTAGAAAAGGCCATCATTTGCAGGCAGAGCAATTGCGATTTAAACAGCGATCCAATAAATTGAGCCATAGGAATAAGCGTAAGAATAAACAGTATCAATAAGACACTCAATTCGAAACCATTGCCGCGCATCGGTAAATTGAGCAGGTTATAGTTTACATTCAAAAAGAAAAAAGCATAAGCTGAAAATAGAAACAGATAAAATAATCCTTTCCCCCAGATACCGGTAGATATTCCTCCCCTTAGCCACTCCCCAATACGTGAATGTTGTCGCTCTCCGGCCACACTTTCAGATAAACCTATCAGTAAGGTTTGTTGTAAAATTAATGCCAGTAGTCCAGGGAGCAGGAATGCACCATAGCTTGATCTTTCGTTAAACATTGGCCTGTAATCTAAATTCACGGGCATTACGTTTTGCATGGCTATGGTGGAGCTCATGCCTTCGCTTTTTTGGAAATACTGTAAGCGTACACCTGCACCAATGGTAAGGCATATTTGCTGCACGTTCATTAGGATATCGCTTGAGGGCAGGAACCGGGCTGCATTTACGGCAAGTACCACATTGCTCTGCTTTAAGGTTAGTAAATTTGATTCTGTACCTTTTGGAATATAAAAATACCCCTGACAGTTTCCACGGTACATTTGCTCTTTGGCCTCTTCAAGATTAGGGAAATGAATTAATTCAACAATAGGAGAGTTATCAATATTTTGTTGGAGCAACCTTGATAGCCTTGAATGATCATCATCAACAACAGCAAGCTTTACATTTTGCTCTTCTTTATTAATGTAGATGCTTCCATAAAAAAACGCATAAAGCAACGGCGCAATCAAGAGGGTCAGGAGCAAGCTATGGTCCTTCGCCACAAGGGCGGCCTCTCTTAAAAAGAGCTTAATTATGGACTGCCCTGATTGCTTTTTCATCTTTACTGGTATTAAACTGACGTTGAAATAAAAGAATTGCAGTTGGGAACATCACTGCGCAAAACAATAAAAGCTTATTTAAATCTGCCTGTGCATAATGCAATGGTAAATTCATATAATAAACCTTAAAAAAGGCATCCAGAAATGGTGTGTAAGGCATAATGGTAGCATAGTATTGATCGTACCATGGCATGGCCCATCTTGGAAATGTAAATCCACTAAAAACAAAAGCCGGAGAAGTATAAAATAAAGCGGTATCACCCGAGAGCATTACATCTTTAAATAAAGCTGAAATAAAGAGACCAATTCCAATGCATGCTAATGAGAGTAGTGTATAAATAACAAAGAATTTGCCAGTGGCAGCTGAAATTCCAATATCGAAAAAGGGAAATACAACAAAAGCAATAAGTATAAAATTAACCCAGCTTACTACAAGGTGGGCAATGGTTTTAGCTGTAATTACGGTCAAGGCCGAACCCTTTGACAATTCATACAGCTCCTGCATTGTTTCAGTTTTCCATTCATAATTCAGGGCAAGCATACTGCTTATGATTAGTATCATTTGTATGCCCACGGTTATTAATCCGGGCACCAGATACTCCTGGTAATTGTAACTTGCATTATAGAGCTGATAAGAATTCAGTTTAATTGGATTGGCGAGCGCCATCGCCTGATCGGCTTTCATTCCTGTTTTTATCAGCTTCTTTAAAATTACACCCGAACTCCCGGTAATTACAACTTCGGCCACGGCCTTATATACCATTTTTGCTGGTACCAGAGACGCTGCATTGGTATACAGCGTTACATTAACCGGGTGTCTGCTGTAAATGTCTTTCTGCATGTTTACAGGGAAATGTATGGCTCCAAGTATTTTGCCCTGCTGTATTAGTCTTTCAACCTCGGCCTCACTGCTAACTCTTCTTGTAATGTTTAACGCTTCTCTTTGTTCCAGTAAAAAAGTAAGCTGTCGGCTAACTGGACTTTGGTCGTCATCCCATATGGCAAATGATAAATGTTTAGCTTCTTCTTTTTGGTAAATCACCGCATAGAATGAAAACAGAAGCACGGGAACAACCAGCATAACCAGGTAAAATACCTTTAAGCTGAGAATTCGCTTCCATTCCCTAATGATGATATGGCCAAAACGATTCATTAAGGCAGAATTAATGATGCAGTCATACCGGAACGTAGTCCTTTTACCCGTGATTGGTTTTCGGGCTTAAGCTCTATGGTAAAGGTTCTAAGTTCAAACTGCCCCTTATCTTTTGATGGTACCCAATTGGCAAATTCCAGTGTTGGCGATATTGAGGTTACTTTTACAGGGAAGATTTCAGGTTCGCATCCCGGTACTTTTACAGATGCAACCGCTCCTAATTTCAATAAGTTGGCTTTGTCCTGCCTGATGTTGAACCGTAAAAGTGTCGAATTCTTTTTTTCAATGGTCATCATAGGATAGCCTATTGATACGATCTCACCCTGATGGGTAACCAAACTCGAAATAACTCCATCTGCAGGAGCATAAACTTTGGTGTTATCTCCAAGAGCCTTTGTAAGCTCGTATGCCTGCTCTGCCTGTTTTACAATAGCATTAGCGGTTTTAAGCAGCTCGGGCCTTGTCCCTTCTTTCAGCATTTTTAAGTTCAGCTCTGCAGTTTCCATTTCTTTTTTAGCTGCCTGATATCTGAAATAGAATACATCTTTCTCTTGCCCTGATATCACATCAGCATTGTATAAACGTTCCATACGCTGATAAGTGGTGTTAAAAAGGTTGTACTGTTCCTGACTGATCTGATACAGCTTAGAAGTTGCTTCAATTAGCTCTGGTCTGGCGCCGTGGGTTAATAACTCTTGTTGACCTTTAGCTGCATCAATAGCTGAAAGTGCTTGGGCCTTAATGGCATCTATTTCGTTTGAACGTAATATGGCAACTAACTGTCCGCTTTTTACCGTATCTCCCTGCTCAACAAGCAGTGAATCCAATCTGCCCGGAAATTCTGCTGCTACGTCAACACTAGATGCGTCAACCATCCCAACAAAGTTGTTTTCATCTTCCTTGTTTCCCGCCAGAAAGAAAAATAAAGCAATAATTACTACCACTATAGGAATGAGCAGTGCCCAATAGTTTTTTAGAATGTTTTTCATCACTTAATGTATTGAGTTATTTGCTGTGGTTTACCTAGACTGTTGAAATATTCTGCTGCGGCTAAATAGTATCCAAACACTGCGGTATGGTAGCCTTTTTCAATTTCTGTTTCTATTAATAAAGCATCATTTACATCTTTTGGAGAGGAGAGTTGGTTTCTCATCCGTTCTGTAATCAGGCGGCTCGTGGTATGGGCATCCTTTCTTGCATTATCTAGTGATGCCACCTCATTTTGAAGAGATTTCATTTTGTTTCTGGCAACTGTAGATAAGACCTGTATTCCCAGACTTGCATTCTTCTCAGCAAGTTTTGCTTCTTCAATCAATTGTCTGGCTGCCAGTGTTCTTTTTCTTGTTTGTCCATTAAAAAGCGTCCATTGTAATTCTACACCAACAAACCAGTCGGGCATAAGTAGGGGCAGGTCTCTTTGATATAAATTATAATTCCCAATGGCAAAAATGTTGGGTAAAGAAAATGAACTGCTGATCTTTTCGGCTGTTTTAGCATACGAGATCTTACTGCCGGCCATTTTAAATACAGGATTTGATTCCCAAAAATCGCCCTCAGGTTTAAATGGCTCAATAACTGCATATTTCAGCGTATCTGTAATTATTATTGCAGAGTCTAACGGGACGCCAAGTAGCTTGTTAAGTTCAATATAGGCATTTTGCTGCTCCAGCTTGATGTTATTGAAATGGCTTTCGGCCTGTGTTAGTATTACATTTGTCCAGCTTTTCTGATAAGGCGCAAGGATTTGGTTTTTCACCAGTTCCTGAGCATAATTGTTGTTTTTGGTTAACGCATCAACCATTATCTGCTGCTTATTGAACAGGGTATTTAAATATAAAATGCGCAGGTATTGTGCTGCAATCAAAAAATCGACTTCTTTATTTACCAGATCAACGTTGATATCTGCAGAATTTACAAGGGATTGAGCCAGGTTACTGGCAGCATCAAGTTTGTTTCCCAGAAAAATGGGTTGCCTTACACCTAAGCCGGCTACAAAATAAGATTGCTTACTTAAACTCGGATTATAGTTGGGATAAACGCTCCCGATAATATTTTTGGAAGCATTATATATCCGGTCTTGTGCGGCTTGCGACAAATCATTGCCGGTAACCTCTTTAAATACTTCATTTGCAGCATTAACACTTTGCTTTGAAGAACCCTCTACAATACCATCTTTTACTGTCTGCAAATTTACCGTTAATGGGCTGCTAAGGTAAGTATAGCTAGATAGCAGGTCTACTTTGGGCAAGTAGCTTTTCTTCTCGGCCTGCAAATTATACTGACTGGATAGCAGTGCAGATTTGGCTTGTCTGAGCGTCATGTTATGATCCCGGGCGAGATTAAAACATGTTTCAAGAGAGGTCGTTTGGCCGTTTGCTGTAACAACAAAAATTGCCAGTATCTTGAGTAGTAAGTACCACTTAAGATGGTTTGTTGGTTTGTTTCTCATCGATCCAGGTTAATGAGTACTATAACTTTAAACTTTACATGGCTTACATGTTGAATAAAGTTGATGTTATCTATCAACTCTCTCCAGGCTAATAAAGTTTTAAAAATTTACATTAAATTTTCGATTTATGAAACTTAATAATGATAATTGGCGCTTAAAGTTTAACCCTGACGGCAAACCTTTATCTGAAAAGCATTTGCCGGATTACCTACTGTCATCATTTTAAACTCATCCCGTGTAATCCCCAATTCAAATAAGGAAGGTTTTAATACTCCAAAAATGGTGTTATAAGGTATTGAGTTGCCATTTTTAAAAGCGTTGAAAGCAGCTTTGCCGCCTTCTTCTGTAACGGCAAAACCATCGTCATGAGAAATCAATACTTTATGTAGCAGGCCTTCACCTTTTAATCTGTAAATATGATTTCGATATTGAACAATCGAGTCCCTGTCTTCATTAATGCCATCTAAACTAATCCAGCAACCTTTTTTTGCCAGTTCAACGTGGAAAAATCCTGTTGGATCATTTTGTGCATGTACCCAGATTAGAGCTTCCGGACTTACCCCTGCTTTAATAAGGATTTCGACTTCCTGGCGCGCAGCGGCACCATTTCCTGTATGTATGGCTATTTTTAAACCACTTTTTAGATGGGCAATTGCTGCGGCTTTAATTAATTTTTCTTCAATAGGTTTCAGTGGTGCACTATCTACTCCAAGTTTTATAAAACCAGGGCGGATATCGGTTCCATCGATTCCATTCTCCCATTCTTTTAGCCATCTGGTAGCTAACTCTTCACTGGTTTCTGTAAAGGCGTGGTTGGGTAGATATTTATGTCCTACTGCTGCGTAATAGCCTGTATTGGTTATAATGTTAATGCCACTGGCTTTTGAAAGTAATCTTAGTAATTCTACATTTCTGCCGATATGTGCAGGAGTACACTCAATAATGGTGGTGACGCCAGATTTTTTAGCAGCTTTTAAATAGGGAAGCAACAGGTTTGCTGTTACTTCATTATCGTATTCGGGACGCGTATCAGGTTCTGCACCTTTAAAATCGGTAATAATGTGTTCATGTGATAAGGTAAGGCCCATTGAATTTGTCTCAATTTTGCCATTCACAGTCATTACAAAACCTTTTTCAGCTCCAGATGATTCTGCTGCAAGCGCTAGAAAATTCGGATATAAACTGATAAAACCTGCAAAACAGGAAAGAGATATAAACTGACGTCGCTCCATATACAAAAATAATTTAATTACCGGTATTTTTATGTATTTAGTAGGGCTATGCTTTACCTATGGCTCAGGAATGCTTAAGGTTAGCCCAGAAGCAAGCCTCAAGCACACCAGAAGCAGAGCAAATGCACCTTTGTCTTTTCTCCACCCTTTAAAAGTGAATTATGCTACAATTTGAATTGTATCTGGTTTTATTGCATCTTTATTAAGCTGTTAAGCATACCTTTTACTTTATTTGAGATATTATAAATTTGTTTTAATGAGCAAACAAAAGACGAATTCCGGGCTTTTATTAAAATTAACAATTGGTTTTGTTGGTATAGCATTATTTGTGTCTTTAACAGGTGTAAAAACGCCTTCAACACAAAATCCAATAATTGCTCAAACGGCTGTTAAATCAGTTGATTTTCTCAATAGCATTGGCGTAAACTCAGCGATCTCGAAGCGGGGAGAATCTTTGGACAAGACTATCGAGCTAATGAAGTATACAGGCATCAGATGGATTCGTGCAGGTTATGAAGGAGATATTCCTGAGGCAGATTTCATTAAACTCCATAAAGAGACAGGTGTTAGATTTAGCTACGGTCTGTTAAGTGGCGGAACTGACATTAAAAGGTTGTTAGCGGGAGCCAGAAAGCTCGATGCAGTAGGAGCCCTGCTGGCTTTTGAAGGTTCTAACGAACCAAACAACTGGGGGTTTAAATATAAAGGGGCAGAGGGCGGAAAGAACTTAACCTGGTTGCCGGTTGCTCAATTACAAAAGGATTTATATGATGCAGTTAAAAGTGACAAAACATTGAAAAAGTATCCGGTATGGGATCTTTGTGAAAATGGAGCACAAACTGATAATGTAGGATTACAATTTCTTAAAATACCAAAAGGGGCTGGCACATCAATGCCTGATGGAACTAAATATGCTGATTTTGCAACATGTCATAATTATTTCTCACATCCTTCCCATCCGGGACTGTACGATAACCAAACATGGAATGCTGCCGATCCGGGGCCACTGTGTAAGGTTGACGGGCTCTATGGCAATTATGGAAAAACCTGGAGAGGAAAACATAAGGGATATACCGAAAACGAACTTTTAACATTACCGCGGGTTACAACTGAAACAGGGGTAACGCTAACTGATGAAATAACTGAAGAGAAGCAAGCCCGACTTTACCTGAACTTATACCTGTCGCAATTCAAGAGGAACTGGAGTTATACTGCTGTTTATTTATTGCGAGACAGGGTAGATGAGGCAGGTAATCAAACTTTTGGTTTTTATAAGCCAGATTATAGCCCAAGAAAATCAGCCATATATTTACACAACTTAACTACAATTCTGGCCGACAAACCATTAAAGTTTAGCTTAGGGAAATTAGCTTTCCAAATTATTGGTCAACCTGAAACTGTGCATACGCTATTGCTCCAAAAAAGTAATGGCAGGTTTGAATTGGTAATTTGGGGAGAAAAAGCAAAGGGCACTGAAGAAGTAGAAATAAAACTAAGCAAGGCATATCCTCTGGTAAAAGTTTATGATCCTACAAAGGGCACAGAAGCAGTTCAGGTTTTAAGGAATATAAAATCAGTTAAACTTAAAACCAGTGATCATCCTTTTGTTATTGAAATATAACACAGATGTTTTTCTTATATTTATAAAGTAAAAAAAACTTTCTTTGCTACTCTAATTATCCCAATTAATGAAGCGCTTCAAATTTTTTGTGCCTTTTATCCGCGAGAACGGAAAGATTATTTCCAGTTATATTTTTACTCTTTTTTTTATTGGTCTTGCTATTTGGTTTATTAAACAGGAGCGGGGCGAAATACATCATGTAAAGCAGTTGCTAATAACAGCAAAATGGTGGTGGTTAAGTGCAGGGATGTTATTGAGCGTAGTTTATGTATTTATTCATGGAATGATGTACCGATCGTCATTTGCTGCGGTATCGAGCAAAATATCAATAGCAGATGGCACCATTCTTTTTTTAAAGCGAAACTTTGTGAGTGTTTTCTTGCCGGCTGGTGGGGTCTCATCGTTGGCTTTTTTTAGTGTGCCAATAGAAAAGAAGGGGGTAAGCAGATCACAAATTAATTTTGCCTCGTCTATATATGGTTTTGTGGGTATCTTATCGGTATTGGTAATTGCCATACCTGTATTTGTTTATGGCGTTTTAGAAGGAACTTTAGGTCAGGGAGAGTGGTTTGGTTTGTTGGCAGCCTTGCTGTTAATTGCCGGTATATATTTGTTGTACAGGTCGGTTATAAAAAAAGGAGTAGTTTATAAGCTCGTTGTTAAATATCTTCCTTCTGTTGAAGTATTTGCAGCGGAGTTTAGGGCCAATAAAATTGAACGTAAGCATTTTCTTTCAACATTCGTTTACAGCATGCTGATAGAAGTTGTTGGCATAGTTCACATCTATATTGCGATGATTGCATTAGACATGAACCCCTCTTTAATTTTTGCTACCATTAGTTACGTAGTTGCCGTTGTGTTTTTAATTATTTCTCCTTTTTTAAGAGGACTGGGTGCGGTAGAAGCCTCTATGGCTTTCATTTTAATTAGATTGGGTTACTCAAATGCAGCAGCAGTTTCAATTACATTGCTGTACCGTTTTATGGAATTTTGGATTCCACTGGTTCTCGGTGCCTTAAGCTTCCTTCTTAAAATTAACAAATTATTAATGAGAATTGTACCTGCCTTGCTGTTATTGCTGCTGGGTATTATTAATATTGTGTCCGTACTTACTCCTGCAATCCACTCGAGGCTTGCATTTCTTAAAGATTTTCTTCCTATAGAAGCAATTAGAGTGTCCAATTACTTTGTATTGCTTGCGGGATTGTTTCTGCTGGTTACAGCTGCATTTATGCTTAAAGGACTGCGAATGGCATGGTACTTTGCAGTTGCTTTGTGTATACTTTCGCTGGTAGGGCATTTAACTAAAGCAATAGATTATGAAGAAGCCGGGTTTTCGATAATTGTGCTGGTTATTTTAATAGGATCAAGAAAAGAGTATTATATAAAACACAATTCAAGATTAAGGTTTATTGGCATTCAAACTACGTTATTAAGCATCCTGGCCGTTTTGCTTTATGGTGTTATTGGATTCTATTTCCTTGATCAAAAACATTTTGATATTGACTTTAGTTGGTTGCAATCCATCAGGTATACTTTACAAAATTTTTTATTGGTGGGTAGCTCTGATTTGGTGCCTCAGGATGCGTTTGCCAGAGGCTTCCTTTTTTCAATTAATATTAGCGGATTCTTATCTATAGCCTTCTTGATTTATACACTGATCAGGCCATATATTTTGAAAATGGACACTTCAGAAGAGGAATTTGAAGCGGCTAAAGCTGATCTGGAAAAATATGGTAATTCAGCAATTGATTATTTCAAAACTTATAGAGATAAGCTGATTTATACCACAGACGAACTGGAAGGATTTATTGCCTATCGAATAGCCGGTAATTTTGCTGTGGTATTAGAGCTTCCGGTTACACTGCCAGAAAACAGACGGGGTTTTATCAAATCGTTCGACAGATATTGCATCGAAAGCGGGATGAAAAGCCTTTATTACAGGGTGTCGGAAGAAAGCCTGGACGATTTTGTTTCTTTGGGAAAAAAGCGACTTTTTCTAGGACAAGAGGGCGTGGTTGATCTGACTACTTTTTCTTTGGAAGGGGGAAGCCGAAAATCTATCAGGAATGCGCTTAAAAAAGTATCGGATCAGGGATTTCATACAAAGATCTATAATGGTCCCATTAAAGATGGTTTGCTTCAAAAACTTAAATCTGTATCTGACGAGTGGCTTAAAGAAACAGAGCGCGAAGAAATCGTGTTTTCGCAAGGTATATTTATATGGGATGAATTGAAAAATCAAACTATCATCACGGTAGAAAACACAGAAGAAAAGATTGTTGCTTTTTTAAATGTAATACCTGATTATGTAAAGGGCGAAGGAACTTACGATTTGATCAGAAAAACTGCCGATGCGCCTAACGGTGTTATTGATTTTATTATGGTAGCCTTATTTAATCACCTTAAGGAACAAAATTATACTGCAGTTAACCTGGGTTTTGCCCCTTTGTCGGGCCTTACAACACCGCACAATTTTACCGAGCGATCTATGAGATTTGCCTACGAAAAGATCCGGTCATTTTCTCATTATAAGGGACTGCGCGCATCAAAAGAGAAGTTCTCGCCGGTATGGCACAATAAGTATTTGATATATGATCAGGATTATGATCTTTTGCAGGTTCCAAATGTATTAACTAAAGTAATTAAACCTTAATAAGAGTATATGAAAAGATGCGTTGCCTTATGTTTTATGCTAATCTGCTTGTGGATAAAAAAGAGTGTAGCCGGCGAAATTGATTCTGTAACGTATAAGAAGTTTGGTTTAATAACGGTATATCATCCCACCGGAACTCCAACTTCTGTTGCCTTATTCGTTTCAGGAGATGGCGGCTGGAAGAATGGAGTTATTAATATGGCAAAGAATATTGCCAATCAGGGGGCATTGGTGTTAGGTATTGATGGCAAACGTTATGGCAATTATTTATCAAAAGAATCTGCTCAATGTTTATATCCAGCAGCGGATTTTGAAGAACTGAGTCTTTTTATCCAAAAGAAATACAAACTGACCAACTATCATAAGCCAGTACTTCTGGGGTATTCATATGGGGCTGTTCTGATATACGGAATATTGGCGCAGGCACCTGCAAATACATTTAAGGGGGCTATAGCTTTAGGCTTTTGCCCGGATATTAATATTAAAAAACCTATGTGTAAAGGTGCCGGACTCACACAGCATGTTTTAAAGCCGGGGGTTTCTTACTATCTGGAGGCTACAAAAAGCTTAACTGCCCCATTTATTGTTTTAAATGGGGTGAAAGATCAGACCTGCCCATTTGATGCTACTGCAGCTTTTTTAAAGGGGATGCCAATGACTGAACTTGTAACCTTAACAAAAGTAGGTCATGGATTTTCTATCGCTAATAATTGGCTTCCTGATTTTAATACGGCATATAAAAAAGTATTGGCTGCTCCATCCTTTAATGAGCAAAAATCTGCTTATGATTTCTTTAAAACTTCGCAACCTAAGGCTTATTCCGGTGGGATGCCATTAACACTGGTTCCATCTGGTAAAAAGAATAACCTGCCATTGGTTTTTATGATCTCTGGTGATGGTGGCTGGACTAGTTTTGATCAATCTCTGGCCGAATCAATGGCATCAAAAGGACTCTCAGTAATTGGCCTTGATGCACAAAAATATTTTTGGAATGTTAAAACTCCGGAGGGTGTAACTGCAGATTTAAGCAAGGCCATTGCATATTACAAACAGGAGTTTGGAAAAGAAAACTTTGTACTTGCCGGATACTCTTTTGGCGCTTCAGTTGTTCCGTTTCTGGCAAGCAGGTTGTCAGCTGAGTTGAAGGGCGACTTAAAGGCAGTTTTTTCACTTTCTCCTGATGTGACCGCTGATTTTGAAATTCACATTGCAGACATGCTTAGCATTGGAAGCTCGAATGATAAATATGATGTAATTGCAGAAATGAAAAAGATCAAATCATTAAAACCCCTGTGTGTTTTTGGGACAGAAGAAGATGCTGATGTTAAGGATAAATTTGTGAGAAATGGCATCAAAGTAACCAGTATTCCCGGTACTCATCATTTTAATGATGATTATTCAGCGATTTCTTCCGTTCTTTTAAAGGAGCTGGCAGAGTAAGTTTTTTTCTTATTCTATGGCTGATTTGTTAACTTTAAAAAACACTAACTTATGATTATGAAATATTTTTCACTGCTGTTGCTTTTCACTGCAATATCTTTCTCTGGCTTTACGCAAAACAAGGATGCCATCCTTGGAAAATGGATCAATTCAACCGGTGAGGCTCACGTAGAAATAGCCAAAAAAGGTGATAAATACTTTGGTAAAATAGTTTGGCTCAAAGAAACAAAAGACGACAAAGGAATTGTTAAAACGGATTTGAAAAACCCTGATGCAAGCTTGAAATCAAGACCCATACTAGGATTAGAAATACTTAAAGATTTTGTTTTTGCAGGTAGTAAATGGACTGATGGGACGATATATGATCCTAAGTCGGGTAAGACCTATAGCTGCAATATGACACTTAAAGATAACGGTCAGCTAAACATGAGAGGATATGTAGGTATCTCTCTGATTGGCAGATCAGAAGTTTGGAAAAGAGTTAAATAATGAAAAAACTAATCTGGTGCCTGGTTTTTTTGCCCTTATTAGGGTTCGGACAAACCTATGAGTTAATACCCTTAACAGGAGGTACAAATACAAGCTTAAGGGGTATGTCTATTGTTTCTGATCATGTTGCCTGGGTAAGTGGTAGTAATGGCAGTATTGGGAAAACTATTGATGGAGGTGTAACCTGGGAATGGATAATGCCTGCTGGGTATGAAACCCTTGATTTTAGAGATATTGAAGCCTTTGATGCGGATAGGGCGGTAGTTGTAAATGCGGGTGCTCCTGCGTTTATTTTACTCACGAAAGATGGTGGTAAAACATGGACAGAGCATTATAAGAATGTTGATTCTGCAATTTTTCTGGATGGTATGGACTTTTGGGATGGGCAAACAGGAATGACTTTTGGTGATCCGATCAAGAACAAGATGCAGCTTCTTAGAACAAGAGACGGTGGAGCCTCATGGACAGATGTTTCGGATAATTTGAAAACAAATATGGCCCCGGGTGAAGCCAGCTTTGCTGCTAGTGGATCTACTATTAAAACAATCGGTAAGGGTAAAGTATGGATTGCAACCGGTGGTGCGGTATCTAATATTTACTTTTCGAACAATTACGGATACACCTGGAAGGTTTTTAAATGTCCTATTTTACAGGGAGAAAGTAGCACCGGTCCGTTCTCTATCGCATTTTTTGACAAGAACAAAGGGGTTGTTGTTGGTGGGAATTATTTAAAAGATAAAGAGAATACCAATAATGTATTGTTGACCAATGATGGAGGACAGAGCTGGAAAAAACCTCTAAAGCCTGTAAGCGGTTTCCGTTCGGGAGTTGCTTATGTTAATTCAAAGGTTTTGCTGGCAACCGGCACGTCCGGCACTGATGTATCTAAAGATGGAGGGTTGAATTGGCATAATATTTCCACCTCAAGCTTCAATGTGGTCCAAAAAGCAAAAAAGGGTAAGCTTATTCTTTTAGCGGGAAACAAGGGAGAGATTTATAAACTTACAATTGCAGCCAAGTAACACGAACTGAGAATATGATAAATAAAGTCCATCACATTGCGATAATATGTAGTGACTATGAGGTTTCGAAAGCATTTTATACTGATGTTTTAGGACTTACAATAATTAGAGAAGTATATAGAGCCGAAAGGTTATCGTACAAGCTAGATCTGGCATTAAATGGTATTTACATTATAGAACTTTTCTCTTTCCCTGATCCGGTTAAACGTCCTTCAAGACCAGAAGCTGCAGGATTAAGACATCTTGCTTTTGAAGTAGATGATCTTGATAAGGTGATTAGTGTGCTTAATAGTAAAGGTGTAGAAGCTGAACCGATCCGTGTTGATGAGTTTACTGATAAACGTTTTACTTTTATTTCTGATCCCGACCAACTCCCGATTGAATTTTATGAAAAATAATATTTTTTTTACCTCTGATACAATAAATAGAATATTTAGGCGTCTATGTATATGAGAGCGTTAATTTAGATAGCGGGGATACGGCGGATTGCTGTATCCCCGTTTCTTTTCGCAATAGTTTTTCTTTCTGATCTGGAAATACATTTCTGCTGTTAAATAGCAAAGCCAGGTCATCCAACCTGGCTGCTTTTTAAACAAAACTTAGATCTAACCAAACATCTAATGATTCAGACAATGTAGAAATTGAACTGGACGTCAAGGGCGGATTCGAACCGCCGTCAAAGGTTTTGCAGACCCTCACCTAACCACTCGGCCACATGACTATGGGACAAATATAAATAAAGTCTACTAAAACTGTAGACTTTATTTATATTTTTTTTCAAACTTTATTTTTTTATCCACGAGCCCAACCAAAACGGAATAAACCATACCATATTGGAAGACTATTTTTATTGGCTAAAAGGCAAGAAATAGGTGGTAAACGACTTTATTTAATTACAAAGGGCATTTCTTGCTTGTAAGCTTTATATGGGCATCTCATTTGATAAAGCCGTTCATTAATCTTTTAAAAAAATGGAAAATCAAATGATATTTGTTCGTATCGCTACCGTCGCTGATATAAAACATGTTGATGAAATCGTTAAAGAAACTGAATCTTCGGCAATTGCCAGAGGATCTGGGATCGCAAAGCGCAGTCCCGAATCTATCGCCCAAAAGATAAAAGAAGGAAAAGCTGTTATTGCAGTAACCGGGGGTGGTGAATGGGTTGGGTTCTCTTATTTTGAAGTTTGGGAAAACAGCTCCTTTGTGTCTAACTCTGGTTTAATTGTAGCTCCCAAATTCAGAAATGCTGGTGTGGCTAAGGCAATTAAGGAAAGGATATTTAAAATTTCAAGAAGAATATATCCAGAGGCCAAGATATTTAGCATTACATCTGGAGCGGCAATTATGAAAATGAATTATCAACTGGGTTTTGAGCCGGTAACATTTGACCAAATTACGCATGATGAACATTTTTGGGAGGGCTGTAAAAGCTGTATTAATTACAATGTTCTTGAGGGTAAAAAAAGATGCAATTGCTTATGTACAGCTATGTTATTTGATCCTCACAAAGAAAGTTTTAGCAGTTATGCTTTAACACAAGCCACTGAAAAGTGTGAGATGACTCTTGATTGTATTGCATGTCCAAAATTAAGCCTTGCCGCAGGAGCAGAAGGCACTAATGCTATTTGCAGCGCTTTAACAGATATTTTATGGTTTTCTGAATATATATATCCAATTGAATCAGACCTTCCAGATCCAGTTAAAATGACCGTTACAAATGTAAATATGGACGGTGGACAAAACTGCAGCTCAAAAGAGTGTCGGTTCACCGTTGAAATTGTTTACGATCATAATTATACTGAAAAGGAGATTTTAAATACAATTAGAAATCATACAAGATGTAAATTTACAGTAAGGCAGGATGTTTTTAATGTTTCTATTATAGACGATTCCGTCTACGAACAGCAACTTGTCTTGAATAATTGCTAATATTGTTGAAATTATCAGCGATGCAAAACACCGTTTTAATAATAGACGACGAGAAAAAGATCTGCAGCCTGCTGGCGCGCATCATTGAATTGGAAGGCTTCAAGGTTTTTCAGGCAAATACAGGCAAAGAAGGCCTGAAAATTCTAGCTGCCCAGGATGTATATGTAGTAATTAGTGATGTAAAACTTCCGGATATTAATGGAGTTGAACTCGTAAAAGAGATCAAGAAAATAAAACCTTATACCGAGGTGATCAATCTGACTGCTTTTGGTACAATACAAGATGGTGTAATGGCAATGCGCAATGGCGCTTTTGATTATATTACTAAGGGGGATGATAATGACAAAATCATCCCCCTTGTTTATAAAGCATTAGATAAAGCCAAACTCCAGTTTAGGATTAGTGAACTGGAAAATAAAGTAGCCAGAAAATATGATTTTACGGGCATACTTGGTCAGTCTAAGGCTATTAAAGAAGCGATAGCGCTATCTGAAAAGGTTGCCGGTACAGATACTACTGTTCTTTTACTTGGCGAGACAGGTACGGGGAAAGAGGTGTTCGCACAAGCGATACATTACGAAAGTTTAAGGAAAATGAAGCCTTTCGTTGCCGTAAACTGTAGCGGATTTAATCATGAACTTTTAGAAAGTGAATTGTTTGGGCATAAAGAAGGTGCATTTACTGGAGCAGTAAGAGATAAAAAAGGTTTGCTGGAAGAAGCAAATGAAGGAACTTTGTTTCTGGATGAGATTGGAGAGATGAACCTGGATTTGCAAGCAAAATTGCTTCGCGTATTGGAAAATCAAACCTTTATAAAGGTAGGAGATACCCAAACAAGTAAAGTGAATGTCCGCATTATTGCTGCCACCAACAGAGACTTAAAAACGGAAGCAGAAAGTGGGAAGTTCAGATTAGATCTTTATTACCGCCTTTCCGTATTTTCTATTGAACTTCCACCTTTATCTCAACGGAAATCAGATATTTTACTAATCGCCAAACATTATTTAAAAGAATTTGCGAATAAAGTAAACAAGCAGGAGCTTTTAATGGGGGATGATTTTGCTGAACTACTCCTTAAGCACAACTGGAAGGGGAACATCAGAGAGCTAAAAAACGTAATTGAGCGTGTCGTTATTCTTGCCGACGGGAACTCAGTTACAGCGAATCTGCTACCTTATGAGTTTCACGCTTTAGAGCAACAGGTAGGGGAGACAGATCCAATGAAAATGGAGCAAGTTGAGAAACAGCATATTCTTAAAGTACTAACATATACCAAAGGAAATAAGACAGAGACTGCCCGCTTATTGGGTATAGGACTTACTACATTATATCGAAAAATTGAAGAATATAAAATTTAGAAACTCCCAGTTCTTCAAAATGAAATTAATCATACCATTTTGATATGGTAAATTTTATTCATTCAAGACCTAAAAAATATTTTATCGCTTATTTAAGCTAATTAACTGCATTTTTTTGATGATTTATGACTGGGGCATTCCTTTTGAATTGCCGTGTTCAACATTTAATCATAAACATCATCAATATGAACAAATTATATGACCAGGCGGTTGAACTACTGGAAAAACTAATTAAAATCCCTTCATTTAGTACAGAGGAAAAGCTAACTGCAGATTGTATTGAATCCTTCTTAAATGACCATGAAGTATTTACTATCCGTAAATACAATAACATCTGGTGTTACAATAAATACTTTGATCCCTTAAAACCCATCATTTTATTGAATTCCCATCATGATACAGTGAAACCAAATGATCAATATAATAACGATCCCTTTGTGCCGCTGATTAAAGATGGAAAACTTTATGGCTTGGGTAGTAACGATGCAGGCGGACCTTTGGTTTCACTGATTTCTGCGTTTCTTTTTTTCTATGAAAGGAAAGACCTTCCTTTTAATTTATGCCTGGCCGCAACTGCAGAAGAAGAGAATTCTGGCAGAAAAGGGATTAAGTCTATTCTGGATGATTTAATGCCTATTTCATTTGCGATTGTTGGGGAACCTACGAATATGCATATGGCGGTTGCCGAAAAAGGCTCTATGGTATTGGACTGCGTTTCGACTGGTAGGCCCGGGCATGCGGCAAGAGAAGAAGGAGATAATGCCATTTACAAAGCGCTGAAAGACATTCATTGGTTTTCAAGCTATGTTTTTCCTATTGACTCTAATCTTCCAAATCCAGTAAAAATGACGGTTACTCAGATCAATGCGGGTATACAGCATAACATTGTTCCGGGCGAATGCAGCTTTACCATTGATATCAGATTTGATCATAGTTATACAGAAAAGGAAATACTCAATACAATTAAAAATCATACCTTTTGTGATACCACGCTTCGTCCTAACGTACTCACACCATCAGCAATTGATCTTTTGCACCCCCTTGTCAGAACTGGTATTGCCATTGGCAGAAAAACATACATCTCCCCAACCAGCTCCGATCAGGGCTGGCTTGAAATGCCATCTGTTAAAATAGGCCCTGGAGATTCTGCCCGCTCTCATTCAGCTGATGAATACATTTATCTTGCAGAAATAAGTGATGGGATCACCATTTATATCAATCTTTTAGAATCTATTTTCCCATATCTTGTTAATGATTCTAGTCTGGATCAGCAATTATACACCTCCGCATGATGAAAAGTGCCATTCTAATTGATACAAAACAGACTTTTTCATTTTGATAAAAACCCTTCCATAATGGAAGGGTTTTTCTGTTCAATAATAAGATGTTAAAATATTTTTGTGTTTTATGTATCTGTAAATCAGGATTTTATGTGTTTATATTTAAGTGTGGTATATGAATTGGCTTATGCTTCTCACAAAATAAAAATATCATGCTTACAATCCTGCTTTTTTTAGCCCTGCTGATCCTCTGCTGGGTAGTTTACAAATCAATCGACTGGTTCGAAAAAATCTAAAATTATGACTGCATTATTTATTATCGCAATCGCCGTATTTATCTATATGATTTACGTGTTGATTAAACCTGAAAAATTTTAATTGTACATTATGAACACAGAATTACTTGGAATTGTTGCGACCTACCTGCTTACACTGGTCATCGCTATTCCGCTAGGCAAGTACCTGGCAAAGGTATTTGCCGGAGAAAAAGTTTGGACAGACTTTTTAAAACCTATTGAATCCGCAATCTATAAGCTTTCTGGTATTAACCCCAAAGAAGAGATGAATTGGAAGCAGCACATGAAGGCGCTGTTAACCATCAATCTTGTATGGCTTGTTTATGGATTTTTTGTTCTGATGTATCAGGACAAGCTTCCGTTGAATCCTGACGGAAACCCAGGAATGACACCCGATCTTTCTTTTAATACAATCATCAGTTTCGTGGTAAACTGTAACCTGCAGCACTATTCAGGAGAATCGGGTGTAACTTATCTTACCCAGCATTTTGTACTGATGTTTCTCCAGTTTGTTAGTGCGGCTACAGGCCTTGCTGCTGCTGTAGTTTTCTTTAAAGCTTTCAGGGATAAAACAAGCACTAAACTTGGTAACTTCTGGGAATTCTTTGTGAAATCTATTACCAGGTTATTACTCCCGTTATCATTGGTAATGGCAATTATTCTTGCCTTTAACGGTTCTCCAACAAGCTATGAAGCTAAAGATCAGTTTATTTCTGTTCAGGGAGATACAGTAAATGTTTCAAGAGGCCCTGCAGCTGCTTTTATTGCCATTAAGCACTTGGGTACTAATGGTGGTGGATGGTTTGGTGCAAACTCTACCCACCCTTTGGAAAATCCGAATTACATCACCAATACCGTTGAATTGGTTGCACAGGTAATTATTCCTATTGCAATGGTCATCGCATTTGGCATTTTCATCAGACGTAGGAGACTTGCCTGGATGATCTTTGGGGTCATGACGATTGGTATGCTACTCCTGCTGATCCCTACTGTAAGTTCCGAGCTTGGAGGAAATCCTGCCATTGCAAAAATGGGCATTTCGCAGGCTACAGGGGCTATGGAAGGCAAGGAAGTTCGTTTTGGCCCAGCCATAACCGGCTATTGGAGCACAGTAACCACCATTATCTCTACCGGTTCCGTTAACGGGATGCATGACAGTACCATGCCACTAACAGGCGCATGGCAATTACTGGGTATGATGATCAACTCTTTTTATGGAGGTTGCGGTGTTGGTGTATTGAATTATTTTATTTACCTGATCATTGCTGTATTTATTTCCGGATTGATGGTGGGAAGAACACCGGAATTCCTTGGGCATAAGGTAGAAGCCAGAGAGGTTAAGATTGCAGCATTGATCACCTTACTGAGTCCTTTTCTGATCTTGGCAGGAACGGCAATTGCCAGTTATGTGTTTACGAATCACGGGGAAGCTGGATGGGCAGTACAACCTAAGAACTGGTTAAACAATCCCGGCTTCCACGGTTTCTCGGAGATGTTGTACGAAATGACCTCATCCAATGCCAATAACGGTTCTGGTTTTGAAGGTCTGGGTGACAATAATGTTTTCTGGAACGTAGCCAGTGGCTTCGTTCTATTCCTTGGTCGTTTCCTACCGATTATAGGCCCTGTTGCCATTGCAGGTTTACTAGGTTCTAAAAAATACATCCCGGAGTCTGCTGGTACCTTGAAAACGGATACTTTGACTTTCAGTCTGATGACTTTTGCAGTGATCATTGTACTGAATGCGCTTTCTTATTTCCCTGCTCTGGCTTTAGGCCCATTGGCAGAATACTTTACCATGCTTAAATAGATTATAATGAAACACTCATCTAATAAATTATTTGAACCCGCTTTAGTGCAAACTGCACTTAAGCAGTCCTTCATCAAACTTGACCCCAGAGTAATGGTTCGTAATCCGGTTATGTTTACCGTAGAAATCGGTACCGTAATCATGGCTTACGTAACTGTATACTCCATGAGTAACGCAGGTCAGGGATCACCACTATACAATTTTTTTATCTTTTTAATATTACTGCTTACTGTTCTTTTTGCAAATTTTGCTGAAGCCATTGCCGAGGCCAGAGGAAAAGCACAAGCGGATAGTTTAAGGAAAACACGTGAAGAAACACCAGCTAAGGTTGTTCTGGCAAATGGAAAGATCGAGATCCGTTCTTCGAACCAATTAAAAAAAGGAGACATATTTTTCTGCGAGTCGGGAGATACCATTCCAACCGATGGAGAGATTATTGAAGGTATTGCTACCATTGATGAATCCGCCATTACCGGTGAGTCGGCTCCGGTAATCCGTGAGTCGGGAGGCGATAAATCTTCTGTTACCGGGGGTACAAAAGTGCTTTCAGACCATATCAAAGTTCAGGTAAATACCCAGCCGGGTGAAAGTTTTCTGGATAAAATGATTGCCCTTGTTGAAGGTGCATCAAGACAAAAAACACCCAATGAGATTGCATTGACCATATTGCTCGCCAGTTTTACCTTGGTGTTTATTATTGTTTGCGTTACCTTAAAGCCATTTGCTGATTATGCAAATACTCCGATTACTATTGCTGCATTGATCTCCTTGTTTGTTTGCTTGATTCCGACCACTATCGGCGGACTGCTGTCTGCAATTGGTATAGCCGGGATGGACAGGGCGCTGCGTGCCAACGTAATTACCAAATCAGGTAAAGCTGTGGAAACAGCAGGCGATATTGACGTTTTATTACTGGACAAAACAGGTACCATTACTATTGGTAACCGTAAGGCCACCAATTTCTACCCTACTTCGGGGATGGATAAGAAGCAATTCGTTGATGCCTGTATGTTAAGTTCTCTAGCTGATGAAACCCCCGAAGGTAAATCTATTATAGAGCTTGCGGTATTGCAAGATCATAAATTACTTACTGCACCTGAAGGATCTAAATTCATCAAATTTACTGCTGAAACCAGGTCAAGTGGTTTGGATACTCCGGATGGAAAAAGAATCCGTAAAGGCGCATTTGATTCTATCCGTAACATTGTTTTAACGGCTGGAAATCCTTTTCCAATAGACATTGAGGAGCAGGTGAAAATAATTGCCAATAATGGGGGAACACCGCTTGTTGTTTCTGAGAATGAAAAAGCACTTGGAGTAATTGAATTACAGGATATCATTAAACCCGGCATTAGTGAGCGTTTTGAGCGCCTGCGTAAAATGGGTGTAAAAACGGTAATGGTTACCGGAGACAACCCCCTTACCGCAAAATTCATTGCAGAGAAAGCCGGTGTGGATGATTTTATTGCTGAGGCTAAACCTGAGGATAAAATGAATTACATCAAAGAAGAACAAGCCTTGGGTAAACTTGTAGCCATGATGGGTGACGGTACCAATGATGCCCCTGCACTTGCACAAGCAGACGTAGGTGTGGCTATGAACAGTGGTACGCAGGCAGCCAAAGAAGCAGGTAACATGGTGGATCTGGATAATGATCCGACCAAGCTCATAGAGATTGTGGAAATCGGTAAACAATTGCTGATCACCCGCGGAACACTTACTACCTTCTCTATTGCCAATGACGTAGCGAAGTACTTTGCGATTGTACCGGCATTGTTTATTGCTTCGATTCCTGCATTACAGAGTTTAAATATTATGGGATTGCATAGTCCTGAGAGTGCGATTTTATCTGCTGTAATTTTCAATGCAATCATTATCCCTATCCTGATCCCTCTGGCCTTAAAAGGTGTTGAATATAAACCAATCGGTGCCAGTGCGTTGTTGCGTAGAAATCTACTGATCTATGGACTTGGCGGTGTGATAGCCCCTTTTATAGGCATCAAACTTATTGATATTGTTGTAGGCTTATTTGTTTAAAAAATAGAAATCATGAAAAAATATATCATACAATCCTTACGCTTAACACTAGTACTTATGGTATTACTGTGCGTTATTTATCCATTGATTGTTGCTTTTGCCGGTGGCTTCTCAAAAGGAAATGGTGGCGGCGAAAAGATCAGCAAAAATGGTAAAGTTGTTGGTTATGCCGCAATTGGCCAATCGTTTACCAAACCGGAGTATTTCTGGGGAAGACCTTCTGCGGTTGGTTATAATGCTGCAGGCTCGGCCGGCTCCAATAAGGGGCCTTCAAATCCTGATTACCTAAAAGAGGTTTCGAGCAGAATCGACACTTTGCTAAAATACAACCCATCTTTGAAAAAGGCTGATATTCCAGCCGATATGGTCACTGCTTCAGGTAGTGGTTTAGATCCAAACATTTCCGAACAGGGTGCCATTATCCAGATCAAAAGAATTGCTGCTTATCGTAAAATAAATGAAAAGACAGTAGCTGAACTGGTAGTTAAAAATACTCAGGGGCCATTGTTAGGACTGTTTGGCCCGTCATCCGTAAATGTACTTAAGCTTAACCTTGCCCTGGATGAGTTAAAAAAATAATCTTACGACTCTCGCTCCGAAACTCCTGCCTGATCCATAATGCGTTTGCCAAACCCCGGATCAGGCAGCGGCAGGGGAAGTATGGCCTAAATTTTAATCCAAAAACAACAAATAATACAATAACGTGGCCATCAGAGATGACCATATCTAGAAAAAACAAAACTATAAATGAAAAAACTTTTAATATTAGCAACAGCATTAACTACGGGATCTTTAGCATACGGCCAGGAAACATCAAAAATCAAAGTGAGTGGTTACCTGGAAACTTATTTCGGCTACGATTTTAATAAACCGACGGATAACAACAGACCTGGATTTATCTATTCTCATAACCGTCATAACGAAATGAACTTAAATTTGGGTTTCATCAAAGGGAATTACGATAATGGAACCATCAGGGCAAATGTAGCTGTAATGGCGGGAAGTTATGCCAATGCAAATCTAGCGGCAGAGCCTGGGGTGTTAAAAAACATCTATGAAGCAAATGCTGGGGTTAAACTTTCCAAAACAGCTAATTTATGGTTGGATGCCGGAATTTTCTCTTCACATATTGGTTTTGAAAGTGCCGTTTCTAAAGATTGCTGGGTATTAACAAGAAACATCTCATCAGAAAATACACCTTATTATGAATCGGGTGCAAAAATTACCTATGGTACTAGTGATGGAAAGTTTACTGCTGCCGCATTTTATTTGAACGGATGGCAAAGAATTACCCGTCAGAGCGGAAACAGCCAGCCGGCCGGTGGTGTACAGTTAACATGGAAACCAACAGATAAAATTACTGTCAACTATAGTAATTACCTGGGAACAGAAGGTGCTGACTCTATAAGGGTAACACGGTTCTATCATAATGTTTATGGAATATTCCAGGTAACTGATCAGTTTGGATTGACTCTTGGCTTTGATTACGGAACACAGCAGAAAACAAAAGGAAGCAGCGACAAAAATGAAGTTCTTTCGCCTGTTGCCATTGCACAATACAAGATCAACAGCAACTGGGCGGTTGCCGCAAGAGGAGAATATTACCAGGATAAGAATGGTGTTTTTATTGCTACCGGAACACCTAATGGCTTTAAAACAACCGGATATTCCCTTAATGTGGATTACGCGCCTGTGAGTAATGCAGTAATTAGATTGGAAGGTAAAATGTATAGCAGTAAAGACAAAATATTTGTGCGTAATTTAAATGCTGTAGACAACAATGCTGCAGTTACAGCAAGTATTGCTGTTGCTTTTTAGACTTAGATTAATATAGTTTAGAATTACGGAATTCACCTAAAACCAGGCGGATTCCGTAATTGTTAAAATCAAATATTTACTATGAAAAAATGGACATTTCGGGGTTTTGTGAGTAATCCCTTTGGTAAACTGATTCTGTGTTTTGGTATTGGGTTGATTATTGGTGGATTATGGTATTTGATGACTAATAATTACATCATTATTAAATGGTAATTTTATTGAGCCATGGAAGAAGATAATAAAGCAGACTCGGTAAGGAAATTTCTTGATCTGGTAAAGAAGTCCAGAAGAGGGAAATTTAAGGTATATATTGGCATGAGTGCGGGCGTGGGGAAAACGTACAGAATGTTGCAGGAAGCCCATGCTTTATTAAAGAATGGTATTGATATTCGGATTGGCTATATAGAAACCCATAACAGAGCTGAAACACATGCATTATTAGACGGTATCCCGATTATTCCCCGAAGAAAACTCTTTTATAAGGGTAAAGAGCTGGAGGAGATGGATGTAAACGCAATTATTAATACGCACCCAGAGGTTGTTATTGTTGATGAATTAGCGCACACAAATGTTGAAGGGAGTAAAAACGTTAAGCGCTGGCAGGATGTTGCTGATATTCTTGAAGCGGGAATTAGCGTGATCTCTGCTGTAAATATTCAACATCTTGAAAGTATGAATGAGGATATTGAAACCATTACCGGGATCCCTATCACAGAGAGAATACCAGATAAGATTTTAGAAACAGCGGACGAGATCGTTAACATAGACCTAACCGCAGATGAGTTGATAGAGCGGTTAAAAGCCGGGAAAATTTATGATAAAAGTAAGATCGAACGGGCCCTCGGAAATTTTTTTCAACCAGAGCGTATACTCCAACTTCGTGAACTTGCTTTAAAAGAAGTTGCCCATCACCTGGAAAGGAAAATCAATATCGAAATTCCTAAGCAGATCAAGCTTCGGCCTGAGCGTTTTTTAGCTTGTATATCTACTAATAATACAACAGCTAAAATAGTAATCAGAAAAACCGCAAGACTTGCTTCCTATTACCGTTCACCATGGATAGTGCTATATGTACAAAACGATAATGAAAGTGGAGATCGGATTAAATTAGACGTGCAGCGACATCTGATTAACAACTTTAAAATGGCAACCGAGCTAGGTGCAGAGGTGATAAAAGTTAAAAGCAATCATATCACCAGCGCTATATTGAAGGTTGCTGAAGAAAAAGAAATTACCACAATATGTATAGGAAAGCCACACTTAAATTTATTTCAGATCATTATGAGAACTGCTGTTTTTAACCAACTTTTGCGAAGTATTTCTGCTACCGAAACTGATCTTGTTATATTATCATGACGTTAAAAATTTAATATTATAAACCATGAAGATAAAAACTAAACTACGCCTCGGATTCGGGTTCTTATTCGTGGTCGTGATATTCTTCGGAGCGATCTCGCTCTACTATATGAACAAAATTTCTGTAAGCTCCAAGGTAATCTTAAAGGACAACTACGAGAGCTTAAATTTTTCTGGCGAGATGCGAAAGATACTTGATGAAAGCGTAATACCACTTTCGCAGAAAGAGGCTGAACAGTTTGGAATCCATTTGGCAAAAGAAAGAAATAACATTACTGAAAAAGGAGAGCATGAGTCTGTACTTAGACTTGCTGAAGCCTATAAGATTATTGTAGACCCGGCAAAAAATATATCAGCCAAGCAGTTGGCATTAAATAATGCCCGATTGCAGTTGAGGATCATTGATGAGGTGAATATGAATGCTATTGTCAGAAAAAATGCTGCTGCCCAAAGGGGCGTCGAAAAGGCAGCAACTTATCTGATCTTTGCGGCTTCAATGTGCTTTCTAATCTTGTTTTCTTTTGTTGTAAATTTCCCGGGCTTTGTAGCCAATCCCCTAAAGGAATTCTCTGAAGCGATTAAAGAAATCAGTCGGAAAAATTATAAACAGCGTTTGGAATTCAATGGAACTGATGAGTTTTCGGAGCTCGCAACAGAGTTTAATGCTATGGCTGCTCAGCTCAACAAATGGGAAAACAGTAATCTGGCCAAACTTCAATCCGAAAAGCTAAGGATAGAAGCCATTATTGAACAAATGCAGGATGCAATTATTGGTCTGAACGAGAAAAAAGAGATCTTATTTTTGAATAAAGTAGCCGGACAGTTGTTAAACCTGAGCGAAAAAGATATTATCGGATTAAATGCTTTAGAGCTAATGAAAAGAAATGATCTTTTAAATAGAATATTGCAAATCAATAGTGTAGACAAACCAATGAAGATCTATGCTGATAATAAAGAGTCTTACTTCCAGTTGGAGCGTAGGGAGATCACAGTTCCGGTAGCCTATGAAGATCAGGACGAACAGATAATTACTGAGACCAGAAGAACTGCTGGTGAAGTATATATACTAAAAAACATAACACAGTATAAGGAATTAGACGAAGCAAAGACAAATTTTATTGCTACTGTATCTCATGAATTAAAAACGCCGATATCATCTATTAAAATGAGTTTAAAATTAATGGATGATGAGCGCGTTGGTACAATGAATGCCGAGCAGAAGGAACTTGTTCAGCATATTAAGGAGGATTGCGGACGTTTATTAAAGATTACAACGGAGCTACTTGATCTTGCTCAGGTAGAAACAGGTAACCTGCAATTAAATTTTGTGAAATCTGACCCACGTAAGATCGCTATTTATGCTATGGATGCTGTAAGGTTTCAGGCAGAGCAGAAGTCGATAGAATTGGAATTGATCAGCAAAAATAATTTGGCTAAAGTATTTGTGGATACTGAAAAGACCGCATGGGTGCTGGTTAATTTTTTATCTAATGCTTTGAGGTACAGCTCAGAAAAATCTAAAGTGATTATTCAGATAATTGAAAAGGATGGAAACATAGAATTTTCTGTGAGGGATTTTGGAAAAGGAATTGATGAGCAGTATCAGAAAAGGTTGTTTGACCGTTATTTTCAGGTTCCTACCGACGGAAATAATAAATCAGGGTCTGGATTAGGATTGGCAATATCCAAAGACTTCATAGAGGCAGAAAGCGGAAAGATTTGGGTGGAAAGTGCTATTGGAGAAGGAAGCAGATTTTGCTTTCAGCTACCAATAGCAGTATAAAATGCGTTATTAATTCATTGCAGAGTTAAGTGCAATGATGGCAGTTTTAAAGTGTTCGCGTGCAACTAAAAACTGAATATTTACTTTTCTTAATGCAAAGCCTGCGCTCTTAATGTTTATCCCTTTTTCGGTTAGAGCGTAGGCACTTTTTGCCAACAAACCCGGTTGGTCTATGTTAGATCCTAAGAGGCATACCATAGCAACTTCTTCAATAGTTACCTTTTCAAAGTCATCTTCCAGATCACTAATTAGTTTTTTAACAAAATCTCGTTCCCAAATTGCAATAGATATGCTGTTGGCACTGGTTGCCTTAAAGGTATAACTAATGTGGTGTTTATAGAAAATTTGCATGATGTGCAGATCGCTACCCACACTACCTACCATTAATGGATCATAAACATCAATCAATAGCAATTTGTCTGTTCCTGTAATTACTTCCACCCGTTTATGCTCACAAATAAAATTCCTGGTGATCAATGTGCCAGGGTGGGCAGGTTCAAAAGTGTTTTTTATTCGTAGATGAATCCCGTTGATTTCCAGAGGTTTTGAAGCCTTGGGATGGATTGCCTCCATGCCTACATCTGCCAGCTGATCGGCAATGTCATAATTGGTGTAACCAACCGGGGTACAATTTTCTATCCCCACTAACGCCGGATCTGCTGTTGATAGATGATATTCTTTATGAATAATTGCTTCCTGAGGTTTTAAGAATTCAGCAATTTTGCTAAAAGTTACTTCAGAATATCCCCGGTCAAATTCACGCATAATACCTTCGGTTCCTTTAGCATATCCTGTAACTATACACACTGTGTTTTCGAAGTCGATATTTTTAAAGGCATGCTTTATCCGCTGGTCAATAGTAAATGCCCTATGGTCATTAAAACCACTCAAATCTATAAGAATAGCATTAATACCCATGTTCTTTAAGATATTAGTAAAGTTAAAAGCAGAGTGGCTTTCTCCAATTGAGGCTAGTATCTCACGTGCCGCCTGTAAAATACCTGCTTTGCTCACATAACCTGAGGCCAGGATATTTGCTAGATTTTCAAGATATTTTTGTGCCTCTGTAATATGATTTTCTATGAACTGATCGGCCAGAGTTAAATCAAGGCCTATACTCTTATACTTTTTGTTGATGGATTTTAACTGAACGATCAGACTCATTAACGGCCTGTGAAAATCCTGATATTTAGCAATGCGATGATAAACACCTGGCTTTCCTGTTTTTTTGTTCTCCAACAACAGGTCGGTCACACCGGAAAATGCAGAGACTACAAAAACTCTGTTGTATAATGCCTCACCGCTTCTTTCAAATAAAACGATGTTATTAATAACATCTGCAAGGGCACTCATCGAAGTCCCCCCAATTTTTTCTACTGTTAACATGTATGATTTTACTTTCAGTTTCGGTTTAAAATTAAAGGATTTTTTCTATTCTACGTTAGGACTAATCCATTCTAAGCCAAAATCCGAATGGGATTAGACCTTGCATAGAGAACCTAAGATGTGAATAGAGATGCAAATTCGTGGCCTAAAAGATGAGATTGATGCTAAAGGTCAGTTACACATTGTGTTAGCTGTTTTTAATTTTTTTAACTAAAATCCAGATTAAATAAGCATTTTTCAAAATGGGTGAGGTTTTTTCATTTTAACATGTTTTGGGTTAAAGGGCTTAGAAGTAAGGAATATGTACTTATATTCAGTTAAATTTCAAGAGAATTGTTTTAGGATTTGGATGGTATGGTTTAATTCATACATTTGAATTAATCAAATATAGACCCTATGCCTAAACATTTACCCGACCTAAACAGTCTGATAAGTCATATTGCTTTGTATAATAATGAGAACGCATACGAGAAGCTTTTCAAATCTTTGTTTCCTTCTTTATATCGCTTTTGCTTTTGTTTATTAAAGTCAAGAGAACTTGCAGAAGAAGTGGCCAGTGATGTTATGATTACCATTTGGCGGAATAGAGAAAAATTATCGGAGGTGAGAAATATCAAAGTTTATGCTTTTGTAATTGCCCGTAATTTATCCTTAAATGTGCTTAATAAACATTCAAAGCAGGAGTGGGTCTCTCTAGATGATATTGAATTCGAAATTATTCTTGACAACCTGAATCCGGAGCAGATATTGATTAATGATGAATTGAAGAGAAAGCTCGAGGTTGCCACCGAAAAACTGCCTTCTCAGTGCAAGCTGGTATTTAAATTAATAAAAGAAGACGGTTTAAGTTATAAGGAAACGGCATCCATTTTAAATATTTCTCCTAAAACAGTAGATGCGCATCTGGTAACGGCAATTAAAAAAATGAGCACTGTTTTAAAAGCAGAATTTAACCTCATGTAAAAAAACTTTTATTTTTTTTCATGAAAGACTAGGGAGTTTTCCAAAAAGGTTTGTCCTATACATACAAACCAATATAAACTTACCCGGATTATCTGTATGTATAAAAACAGAATTATAGAACTGTTAGCTCGTAAATTAGCTGGTGAAGCCACGAAAAGCGAATTGGAAGAGCTGAATGACCTCATAACAGGATATCCTGATTCCGTTTATTATGAAGAATTTCTAGAACAACTCTGGTTAAGTTCAGAAGGACAAACCGATTTGCCAGACGTAGATCAGGCGTACCTGTTGCATAGGCTTAAATTCCGTGATGAGTTTGGACATAAAGAGGAAACACAAAAAATAACCGGCTTCAAAAAATATAAAAATCTAATTGGCATTGCTGCAATATTACTTGTTATTGTTTCTGCTGCTCTACTTTACTACAATAGGTCCGATAAATTTTCCCCGGATACTCAAATTGTTGCAGGGAAAGGGATCCGAAAAAAAATTAAGCTTCCGGATGGTACAATAGTTTGGCTTAATTCTGATAGTAAACTTTCATATGAAAGCAGTATCAATCAAAAGAAGAAACGTATTGTTTATCTGGTAGGTGAGGCTTTTTTTGATGTGGCTCACCATAAATCTCACCCCTTTATTGTACGTACTGATAAAATTTGTGTAAAAGTTTTGGGAACTGCATTTAACATAAAAGCTTATCCCATTGATAAAAAGTCAGAGGCTACCTTGATCCGCGGGTCTATTGAGCTTTCTGTAAACGACAGATCGGAACAAAAGATCCTTTTAAGTCCGTCAGAAAAATTTGCATTGGTTGAAGATAAAAAAGTTATTCATGTTAAGTCTAGTCCCTCGCCAGATGTGCCAAAGGACATAACGTTAACGATACAACACGTGGTGCCGGTGCGAATTGGTAACAACGAATATATCGAAGAAACTTCGTGGCGTGATAGCCAGCTTGTTTTTCAGAATGAATCATTAGAAGATCTGAAACCAAAGCTGGAACGCTGGTTCAATGTGCAAATCAACTTTGAAACCGAGCAAGCAAAATCTTATCGCTTTACAGGTGTATTTAAAAATGAAACAATCGAAGAAACCCTGAAAGCAATGCAATTAATCAAACCATTTAACTTTAAACTTAAAGAACATGACGTGATCATTTACTAACAAAAAAGGGAGCTAAATGCGGCTAACATTTCTCTCCCCCTAAACCTTCATGAGTAGCTAAATGCTACTATTACAGATTTTTAACTTTGAAATTCACAAATCTATGAAAAAAAAAGAACTGTGCAATAAAGTTCTATGTGCCAACTTTCCCAACAAAAAACTAATAATGATGCTAAACTGGATCTTTGTTTCATCGTTT